>Ga0116227_10001445_pt1 | contig 52877 bp, 44 predicted proteins | sample S1TSphgellanicum_FD_89693 | JGI IMG/M metagenome (GOLD analysis project Ga0116227, IMG submission 89693) | Host-associated microbial communities from peat moss isolated from Minnesota, USA - S1T2_Fb - Sphagnum magellanicum MG | ecosystem: Host-associated > Plants > Peat moss > Unclassified... | reverse complement strand
TTTGCCATAATAATAATGGCAATGGATGTCAGTTGCCATTTTAGCACACAAACTTAATAGATATATTGGTAATTGCAATGATCAGATTGCCCAGAAAAACAATTTTGCCAATAATAATAATATACTAGATGCCAAAGGTATTATTATGATGCATGTGAAAATTGGCTGCACCAGAAACCCTAACCATTATGAACAGGGAGGGGGTCCGGATACTGGAACTTATCAACATACAAAAACAAAAAAATAATTTTCAACAGATTGATACCCACTAAATAAGTAACTTACTACTTACTTACAAGTTGAACAACATTGGGGTATATTTTGCAGTCTCCAGTCTATTCCCATGGTCAGCTGTATGTTGTTATATCACGGGTCACACGCAGTGCAAACATCAAGATTTTCAACGGCCAGGGTCCCCATGGATACATGCAGAATGTCGTACATAAAGAGGTTTTGGAAATGTAGTTTGTAATTGTAATTTTGTAATATGTAACGTCAAATACACACACACCCTGTGCATTAGGCACGGGGTTCAAACTAGTAAACAAAAAGGTACATAATCACCATAATGGGCAACCTGTTAAATTTGTTCAAGTGCAGAATTTGTGGAGACAGATTATCTGAATCTACACAAAATTAAGGAACAAAACATATGTTAAAATGCGCATGAATCGCTTTCCAATAGTTATTTCCAGGTACAAGGAAACACAACTTGAAACACCATAAGTGCAATGCATTATTCATTGGTTCCCAAAAAGGATAAATGGAAGTTGGTAGTCTAAATTCCAGTGTTCCCAAGAAATCCAATGCAGAGGAAGATGGAACACTTCAACCTTTTCAGTTTCAATGAGCTAATGTAAGAAAATTCCACACTTACCAACATCAATTTTTGGGCATGATGTTATATTCAAAAAAAAGATTGAAACACCATGGCTGCATTATAGTAAAATAATTACAAACATACATTACATTACTCAAACATTCCCAAAAGATTAAGGTCAAAAAATTACCGGACAACCATGCAAACTTGAGGGGTCATCATCTGTTGTTGGGAGTACAGAACTGTCAAAAAATTTGCCAAGATCTTGAGGTGTCTTCACCAGAGTTGATGGTACCTTATGAATATAGTCCTCTCCAATTTTGTCTTCTATTGTGACCAATGGGTTGTTGTTTTTGGTCACAGCAGCAGCTATTTGAGCCACCGTCCCCTCTAGGGGCACTGAGTCTCTATTGCCAACTAGGTGCATCATCTTCAGTTGGTGTGCATTGGGTCACAGCTTGGTGCTTGGTAATGGATCATGCCTACACATCCTATCATAAGATTGTCACACACATCAATTATACAATTGGTACATTTTGGACTCTTTGTATTTTACCTTCTTGTGAGCATTCCAATTATTGTCCACATGGTTTTACTCCCTAACCTGCTTGTTGATTGAGCTTATCTTTGAGTAATGCCCATGTGTGTTATGTTTCAAATATTGAGAATTTGCTATCTATGATTTGAATTCACATTAGTCACTAATTAAAAATAGAGGGTGCACTATGCCTATTGCATTTAAGTACCAAATTCCACGCCAAGGAAGGAAAAGTGCATAAATTCTTACAACTTGCATAGAAGTTGATGCACCACATCTTGAATATGATGGGGTAGATTTTGGGGCCCCTTTCTCAATGCTGAGATATGCATTCAATTCAGCTGGTGTAGGGGACCTACTTAATTCATTTTCTTGCACAGTGACATACTCTTCAACTTGACAGACATTGTGTTAGGACTGAAATTGTTAATTTAATCCCTTCAGACAAAGCTACTAAAAAAATATTGTTGTAGATATTCTCACTAATCTACGCCTTACTCCCACCTCTCCGCCACGACCAGAAGGACCTGGGGTGTACACAAATGAGCACATGAGACGATTTTTGGCTGCCTCAGATTGTTTTGATTCAGAAGCAATGAGCACTTTAGATTCTCCCAATGTTCTTGTGCATGGTCATCAGGCCTCTCTCCACCCACCTTTCTCATAAGTTTCAAACCATGTTGCCTATTCTTCAAGTACACATTCATCTGCGCTTTGAATTCCCGGTAAGGTAGATCATAACCCACATACTCCTAGTTTTCATCCAACTTGTTTTTCACCTCATTCATCATTGCATGCGGCTGGGCATTAAATGTTGTCTATGCTTGGATCTGAACAAGAGCAATATCTATGCAACATGTTTATCCAAATGTTGTGGTGAGTTGGTTTGGGCTTTCATGAAGAGTCACAAGTGACAAAAAATTGTTTTTGCCCATTTGCTTTTTTGACCACAACTTACTTCTGACAATTATTTACTATTTCTCTGTGTGCCTTGCATTGGATAGCTGCAAACTCTTTCTTACTCATCCCCAAAGTAATAACCTCAACCCCCCCCCCGCCCCCACCCCCCCAACCCCAAAATCATCAGAGGTTTGTAGTGAATGGACAGGTGCATGTGTTCCTGCGCATGCCACTCCACGCGGCTTGGTCAAGGTGATTGCACACTACATAGTCCATTTCTTGGCGTCATAGGGGCAATTTCTGGTTGGGGGAATTTTGAAGTTTGGCACCATGTATTTCAGAATATGATTGAAAATTCTAGAAGACTCATTTAATTGTCTATAACACTTATAGAACCAAAATAAAAATTTTGAGAATCAAATATAGTCATTTCATTACAAGATGGACTTTTAAAATGATGTAAAATCTTTGATCAAAGTCCACAAAATAAATTATGGACTTTTTTTACATAATAAACATGTGTTAAATGTTGAAGTTTTTTTCTTAGTATGATTATGGGGTTCATCCAATATTAGAATAAGGCTTTCCAACAAAAAATACTCTCTTATTTATTAGATCTTATGTTAAATTGCAAAGTGTATAATGTATTTGATTTTTTGAAATTTCAGAATTGAGAGGGGGTGTTGTGTAAAAAAGGACATTACTACCCTACATGACATCTACCAATTAAAAAATTTGACAAAAACAATGATTTTGGCTTTTGACCACTCAGTTGGATGTACCCTCTAAACACATGTCATAATCTAGAAACCCCTAACTTTAAGGTTAGGTCTCTTCCCTATTTTCAAACAGGCAAATTTGTATTCTCATTCCCACTCATTATCTTATTTCTGCACTTTCACTATGCACTTGCTCTTTACTCCAAAATCATTAAGCTTGCATGAGTGCAAACCTCTCATATCTTTGAGACCTAATTCTAGTGTGTTACTAATGATTTGTTATCAATGTATATGCATAAAAGTTCACATGTCTAACTTTACACATTTATGGTTTAATTGACCTAAATTGTTAATTTTTTGTCCTATTTGACTAAATGCCCCATTTGATAGCATAGTAAAAAAAGTCACCTCAATCAGTGTGACTAGTCAAAAAAGTAAGTTTAGTCAACATGACCACTCAAATATGACATGGCTCATCAACTACCCCATGCTTCTAGTCAAGTTGTACCTTTGGACTAGTCAAGTTGAACCTCTTAGTAAACCATGATTTGTTGTAGTGGTTATTTCAACTTTGTTCTCATGTCGCACAATGTCACATTCCACTTTGAATTGCATAGGTCCTTGGAATGGCCCACCTTTAACCATAACCAAACCTTTAGGTGGACTTTTGTCCCATTATAATGGGGGAAGCTTTGTATCAATTCACAAATCATGTTTTATGCCTTTAATTTTGTGATGCTTTTACAATGCATTCCTCCCTCCAACAATTTGGAATTGTAATTACATGTGGTTGTGAAGCATAATCCATGGCATCAAATGCACCCTGGACTTTCGCCCACGTTGGGTTGTTCTCTAGTTAGATGTGGTTAACAACTTCAATTTGATGTCAATAAAGGTCATATTTCAAAAAAATTATGCAGCAATGATAAAGTTAAATGTGAAATCATTTTTTGAGAAACCTTAACCAAATGGTAGTCATGAACTTTTGAAGGGTCAAAATTGGACATTTTAGAAAGTCCTTTTGAAATGGTCTTTTTTGTGTTTGTCAAAATTTCTATGCCCAATGGTTACATAATTGGAATATTTAAGTGGGGCTTTATTTTAATGGAATTTATGGGTTTTTCTTTTAGGATTTCCAAAGTGATTTTACCATACTGACTAAAAACAACATTTTTCAATATGGGTTTTAAATGTTTCATAAGTGAATGAAATTGTAGTATTTAAAGATTACACTAGTGAAATCTTAGAATTTAAAACCATATCCATATTGATAATATATAAAAACATGTTAGGGACTCTTGGGAGTCCCACATCTACCTAAAATGAACCACTATAACTTGCATTCACCCCATTAATCTTATAATATGAAATTAGTTTCTTCCTTAGTTTTGTTTTTAGATTATATAGCACAAGTGTTTTGTAACACAAATGACATCTCATAACTTGGGGAATTCTGCCACCCACTAGTTTATTATCATTGACCAAATAGAAAGCCTTGCAAATGGCATTTCTCCTTTCAGGTTTCCAAAGCAATTTTTGAGCATGTAGTTTATGTAAGTTTAAGATGAATATTTCATCATTACTTTTAGAAGCCCTACTTGTTTTAATTTCCAAGCTATTGAAGTTTCTATTACAAATATATCATCCATCAATTCTTCATTTTGAAAAGGTTCAATCTCAATGTCCTCTCTAGTATTTTCACTTGCACTTGATCGTTCCATTATAAGTAATGTCAAAAACAATATCAAGCAATGCAAATTTTCAACTCCCATAAACTAGGATTTGAAATACAAGCTATTTCTTTCAAATCAAAAGGTTTTTATAACCTTTTTATATATGTTTTTTGTTTGTAGATTATAAAATTAATGAGCAAAAGGGTAGAGGTAAAAAGAAAAGTCAAGAGGAGAAAACATTTACAAAGATAATAACAATGACTCATTTTTAACCCTAATGCAAAGAATAAAAATAGAATGGAAACTATGATTGCCCCTTCAAACAAACATTAATCTCATTCCAATAATCAAGGCTAACCTACGAATAAAATAAATGAAATGTTAAAAATAAGTTTAAACATATTAATAAAACAAAATTTATCTACATATTACAAATCAAATATAAAGGAATGTTTTAAAATAATGAAATCAAATAAAAAAACGAAAATAACTTAATGGATTAATTTTATTCATAAAGAAAAAAAATTTAAAATAGAACTTACAAGTTTTAGAGACAATTTTTTGTCTTCTTTCTCTTTCTTGCAAAATTTAAACCAAAATAAATTGTATCATATTGTACAAAAAATTGAAAAACTAAAGTTAAGAATAAAAAAATTCAAAAATGATCAAATAAAAAAGTGAAAATTAAAATTATTTTTAAAAAATTAAAAAAAACTTACTTTGGTTGCTAGTTTTTGCTTGTTACTTGTAGCTCCAAAGACTACCTATAAAAATAAGAGGGGTGAAGGAGTACCATTTGGGAAAACAAAAATGAGGAGTAGCAATAGGTAAGCGGGGAACATCAACAACAAAGGGGGCCAAAGGTACCTTAAAAAGGTGGGAACAACAACAAACAAGGAGCAACAACGAATGGGGAATAGCAACAAGGGAACAACAATAGGCAAGGAATAACAATAGGCGAAGAACGACAAGCGGGGAGCAGCCACAGGTGCGAAGTAACAAGTAGGGAGTAACCAGGGGCAGGGAGCAACAACGGGCGAGGAACAATAAGCAAAAAGTAGCAATGAACAAAAGGCAATAAGTGGGAGCAACAACATAAGCAAGAGCAACAACACAAGCAGGAGCAAGCCAAAAAAAAAAAACCACAACTTACAAATTACAAATTACAAACCCTACAAAACAAAGCAAAAAACCAAAACCAAAAATAAAAATAACACAAAATGTAAAGCAATTTTTAAAATTTTTAAAATCCTAAAGAAACAAGAGTGCTCGAGAATAGAAAAGAGCAAAGCTTTAAAAATGTAATAGTGAGTAGGAGCAATACGGACCCAAGAAGGAGCTTGGATCCTTTTTATAAGTAAACTTAAACCTTAACCTCAAAGGGTGGTCACGGTCTCCACAAACAGTAAGTTTTGTTTTTTTTGTTTTTTATTTTTACTTTCTACTTTCATAAACTGTAAATTTAATTATTTTACATTTTTACTCTTATTTTTTACTTACTTTATTTATTACGTACTATTTATTATTACTCTTACTTCTTACTTACTATTTACTAGTACTATTTATTATTATTTTTTTACATTTTACTTTTTACCATGAGAACCAAACCCTTTTCAAAATGTGAGAATGGTCTGGTTCTCAGATTTGATGCCTAGTGAGAACCGCCAACCAGGTTCATGGCGGTTCTCACCACTGGTTCTCACTGAGAACTGAACTGAAAACCGATGCTAGTTTTCAGCTGATGGGTGAGAACCGCCAACACTGATGCAAACCAGTATTAGGTGGATATCAGAATCTGTCTCAGTTATTTGAAGGTTCTCTACCAAATAAGGGTATATTTAACTAGGTGATCCCAAAATGTGACATAACCTGAAACAAACGCTGAACATTGCAACCTTAACAAGTATCCATCAAAACTTTGAACAAATATGTCATTGCATAACTCTGGAATATTAAAACGTGAAGAATTGTTTTGATTTTGAAAGTGTAGGATACAATATAAAAATAAATTGTCATTTGTAATCGATTTTAATAATAAATAACATTATTTGCAACCGAAAAATCAGTTGCAGACAATATTTCACGATTATTTTTTTAATGATAAGGACCTTAGAACAGTTCTAGGAATTCAAATCATATGCTTTTCAATTGCAAATTGACAAATTGACAAATTTTCTTCTAATGATAATGACCTTAGGACAGTTCTGGAAATTCAAATCCTGTGATGGGCTCTAAGAATTCAGGTCTCACATTTGGGAATCACTCCCACCAGGTGAAGCTATATAGGCAAATCCATCAGCATTTATAATCATTTTTTGATTTTTTTGAAACTAGTAGAAAATGTGAAATTGAGTGTGATTTCAGCATTATCTTAGCAAGCTTCTTTACTTCTGTAGACTTAGCAAAATTTCAAATCTCTCACATGGTAGCAAATTTTCTAGCAGCTGTTAAGAAATTTATGGTGTGGCTTTATCCTATCTGGAGAAAAAATCGCTCAAGAACAAAAAGTCTGCATAGTATTGGGATTTGTTCATAGAGATATAAAACTGGCTTCACCAAATCCTGGCTTGAGTTAACATCCTGGTCCTGTGAATGGGGGAGCTGGATTAGACAGAGCTGGCCAGACCCAGTTCGAACAAGAGGCTGGGGGATCAGGAACAGAGCTGGGACCAGATTCAGAACTTGACACAATCATGTGGAAATGAGACATTCGCATCATGCCGCATCTACTAATCATGCATTAATCAAACATCAGGAAAAATTTCTCAGAAGCAAAGTAGAGAGCTCAGAACCCAGCTAGTTCCTGCCTCTTGCAGCTTGAAGATGTTCAACAACAATTGCTCAGAAACGCAAGACATTCAAGCAAACAATACTAACCAAGCATTACATTTGTTCCCATTCAAGTACACAGATTGATCTGCCAGGAACTACTAAATCTTCACACTGCAACGTCAAGTACCAGTTTACTTAGCTGCGGCGGGGAATATTCAAATAGATCTAGAGAAGGCAGGAATAGAAAAACAACAAAAACCCATTTTATCAGAAGCAAGGAATAGCATTTGTTTATTGCTCTTGATTGATCAGGAAGAACAATCTGTCTCTGTCTCTGTCTACGAGTCAGCTACTACTAAAACTGAGAAAGTTCACCGGATCAGGCTGCAAACTGTTTTCATCAGCTCACCAAACTCGACCATGACGACCTGTCTGCAAACCCGTCACCGTCACATGAGCTACGTGATCTGCACAACACAAGCATTCATGGCATAGTAAGACTAAACCATCTCTCACAAGATGATCAGTAGCTAGAGACACTAGATGATGCATCTGTTCAGCACAGCACAGGCGAAAAAAACACTCCACTCCACATGAGATTGTAGGATGAAATTCAGAAGAACTACTGCAGAAGAATGTGAACTTCATTTCATGAGAGCTGCACCTGCTGGGATGGATTTTTTTTAGGCGCACTTGAAGCCATATGGTAGATGATCGCACTGAGTGACGATTTTCTCCGCCCTCTGAATCTCAGCCGGATTCAGACCTATGCTATACGTGGAGTAGAGGGTGCACAGACACTCAGTGCCCATCGCCCCAACCGCACCGCAGCAGGCAGAATCCGGATATGCTCCCTCCATCGCCGGTTCACAGACAGCCAGCCTCTGCGCTACACACTGCGCCGCCACCTGATCAACTGCCTGCATAGCCACCAACACCACAAGGCAAAGCTCCAAGAGAGCAACGCTGCTCCTCTTCGCCGCCATTGCAGAAACCCAAGAACTCAGAGAAAGACAGACAAAGACAGACAGAAGAGCTAGGAGCCAAGTGCTGAACTCCAGTCAGTCACCTGAAGCCAAAGGGCGAAACTGACCAGCACCAAATGATTAGAGCTGAAGGGACAGCTAGCTGCTACTGCTGTTACTGCTGCTGCTGCTGCTGCGTCCAGAGGTGGTCTTAACCGATCGAAAGCTTCATGTCTATATAGTCCTGATGAAAGAAAGGCTTGGGAAACTACTGCCACTGCTGGTGGTGGAAGGACCTGATGACCACAACACTACTGTTGCAAATTGCAATCAACAGAATGGAGAGAGAGACCTGGGTGGATAGTGGAGGTAGGAAGGAAGAAGCTGCTGGTACTGGTAGGCAATTAATGTGTCAGGTGAGAAGGTCTGCTCATTACTGCACTAGTTGCAAACAAAATAGTTGTGGCCTGACACACGGAGAGAGAGAGAGAGGCTTTGAAATCCCCAGAAAGTCGGGGAAGCTCCATTAAAGGGACTTAAGGAACCGTAATGCTGCAGCAACACTAGCAGCATTTAGTACACTTTCTCTGGAGTGACGAGTCTGTAGCAGCAGCTGGAGCTCAGGTTTTTTTAATAATATTATTAAATATTAATGATTATTATTTTGTTGTTGTTGTTATTATTATTATTAATTTTTCTTATGTGTGATGTAGCTAAATTACTGGTGAATCATCCATAATACAGTTTAGCCAATTTTGGTTATAAACAGGACATGAAAGTGAAAAAAGTTTAAGATTCCTTCATATTTTTTGGCTGCATGCTTGAACCCAAAAGGGAAATCTTTTTGTGATTTTTAAAAAATTAAAAAAAAACAGTGTAGAGATTTGGTGTCTAGAAAAGCCAAAACAGGAATTTCTTAGGCATTTAAAAAATAAATCTAGCCAACTAGCTAAATTTAGCCAGGGAAAGAAAAAGTACACTTTCTTGTATGTAGCTCAGGGTTTCTTTTTCTTCATATTCGTGATGTGGATGAACTGGCAATCATCCATAATAGAATTTAGCCAAATTTAGCTATTTACAAGATATGAAAGTAAAAAAAGTTTAAGATTCCTTCACATTTTTGGCTACATACTAGAACTCAATAGGGAAATCTTTTTGTGATCTTTCCCAAGAAAAACTGTAGAAATTTGGCGACTAGAAAACCCAAAAAAATACTTCAAGCCATTTTGAAAATTTTCTAGCCAGCTCACTAAATTTAGCCAGAAAAAGAACAGCTAACTACACTTCCTCTGGAGTGTCTAGCACCTGGGTGTTTTTTTCTTTCAAATTTGTGATGTAGGTGAAATGGCGATCATCCATAATACAGATTAACTAAATTTGGCTATAAACAGGATATGTAAGTAAAAAGGTGAAAGATTCTTTCACAATTTTGTGTACATGCTAGAACCAGTACTGCCCAGTTCTCAGGTTTTTTTAAAGACTCGTCAGGTCTTGGCTTTAGAGGAGTTTATAAGACTTACCTTGGTTCTTTAATTTTTTTTAAAATGATTCATCAAGATACCTAGGCAAGGTTTCAAAATTTTGGGAAAAATATTTTCACTTGAGTTTCAAAGTGCTGAGTCTCTCACATTTCAGACCCCTTAGTATTACAAAGGAGGTTTTTGCATTCCAGTTTTGAAAAGTTGTCTTATTTTAGACCTGTAATTTTTTTTAATTTAAAAAGCACAAAAATGTGAATAAATAAATAATAATAATTCTTCCAACATTTTATATGTTCACAATTTCATCCTATTCAAGTGGACCTTCAAACTCTTTTTTTTCTCCTTTTTCCATCATTCAAAATTTTTTTGAATAAGCTTTTCTTTCTTTTATTGTGAATAAATGTGTGTTTGAATAGGTGTGTTGGTTGACCATGCACACAACAAACCCATAAAACAACTCAAAACAAATTTTACAAAAAAAAAAACACTTTGAAATTGAATGAAACTTGAAAAAAACAAAAACTTACCCAAAAGAAATTGGAATTAAAAATCAAAAAAACTTTTATCTCTCTCACACTTGCACGAAGTAGAAGACGATAGGCAATACCAATTTGAAAAACAAAGTAGAATTAAAATATATATAAAGGAGCAGAAACACACAAACTAAGAGAGGTGCAAAAAAAACAAAGGAGCAAGAACAAAAGCCAACTAAAAATCATGATACACAAAACCCCTCAAAGCAATATAATTTTTGAAATTTTTATTTTTTTTATAAAAGGCAATTGTTGTCCAGTGCCACCTCCTAAACCCTAAATTTAACTTTAAATCTTACTTAACATTTAGTGACTATTGAATATATTAAAATATTGGACAAAATTTAAAAACTTGATCCTAATAATTTTTAATACCCTAATAAGATATCAAGTTTTTTTTTAAAAGGACAAGATTTCAAGTGGCCGGTTTTGAGGCCAATGAGAACTAATGAACATGCTTCAAACATGGTATGACCCTAAGTAATACCTAAAACTATTCAACTTGAAACCCGACTTAAAACCCTACCTAGGTTTTCAATTATTTATTGATACTCACCCAACATTGGCTAGAACCCAATAGGGAAGTCTTTTTGAAATAGTTTTTAAAAAGCTGTAGGAATGTGACAACTACAAACTCCAAAAAAAAATGCTTTCAATCATTTAATTAAAAAAAAACTCTACTTATGAAATTTAGCTAGAAAAATGGTAAATACGTTTTCTCTGGAATATGTAGGAGTTCATGGTTTTTATTTTTCATATTTGTGATGTAGTTAAATTGGTGATCGTTCATAATATAATTTATCCAAATTTGGCTATAAACATGATACGAGAGTCAAAAAGATTTAAGACTCCTTCACATTTTTGGCTACATGCTAGAACCCAATAATGAAATATGGTGTTATTTCTTAATTGAAATACTGTGGAAATTTGGCAACTAGAAAATGCAAAAAACACACATGTTTAGCCATTTTGAAAAAAATTAGCCTACTCACTAAATTTAGCTTGAAAAAAGAAAGCTAAATACACTTTTTCTGGAGACTATTGCAGCTCAGGGGTTTTTTGTTTTCATACTTGTGATATAATTGAAGTGGCAATCATCCATAATAAAGTTTAGCCAAATTTGGCTATAAATAGGATATGAAAGTTTTTAAAAGTTGAAGATTCCTTCACATTTTTTGGCTACATTCTAAAACCCAATAGGGAAATCTTTTTGCAATATTTTATTTTAAAATAAAGAAATTTGAATACTAGAAAACCAGACAAAACACACGTATTTTTAACCATTTAAAAAATCTTTGAACCCAAATTGCTAAATTTAACCCAAAAACAGAAAAACAAGAGGAAAACAAGGCTAACCTAGCGAGCAGCTACCATCAAGGTGGTGTTGCACAACACTAGCATTGGCAAACAGCCCCGACACCCCAAATTGTTGCTGTTGGTGGTGGTGTTGTTGTTTGTCTAGAAGCTTTTACTCATCTTTCTTGTCAAGATCTTCATATCACAATGATGATGTTTGTGGGACAGTTCAAGAAAAGGGAAGACTTGCACTGACAAATGATGATGTTTGTGGGACAGTTCAAGAAAAGGGAAGACTTGCACTGACAAGAAGCCGCTTCCTCTTCAAATCTCCATGCACGTGTTCCTTTTACTGGCGAATTTTCGTCAAGTCCCCTACCCTGGGAAAGGGTTGGTGACCCCTAAGCTTATAAAATAGGTTCAAAATTTTAAAATTTTTGCCAAATATTGTCATTCGGTCAGTGTGAGTGTAGCTTTGCAGTAGAACATATTAAAAATGGACACATGTTGCCATCTTGTGACACCTATTTTATATGGATGGGCTAGATGACTCCTCCTTAGGGTTAGGGTTTTCCTTTTTTGAGCTTCCTCAAGGAGGAGCCTTCTCTTTCAACGATCTCAACCACTCCTTTCGCCACATCCCCAACCTTGTTCAAGACAAAGGAGTGTTCAATTCCTATGATGAATCATGATTCATTCACCAAAGTTTTCTTTCACACATGGACGTGTTATCGCTAATCACTCTTTGATGTGATGTATCACTAAAGGAATCATCAATGGTGGAGGTTGAATCCCTCACTATTCTTCTAAACCCTATAAGATTTCTAAAACCCTTTCAAGTTTTCCCCTTGTTGCTTGCAAATTGTAATGGTTGCTAGCATAGTTTGTTCAAGGTTGAAGCTTTCATTTTGCTTTGTGATGTGGCAATCATGACTAGCTACTAGTCATGTGGTACTTGGGTCTTGAATGTGGTTGCAACAACAACATTTGCAATTGGGATTCAATTGGGATTTAAGATGCCCGAGGCTTGAGTGGCAGGGCATTAGCTGCCAATTTGTAATTATGTTGCATCGTTGCAACTTGCAACATGCATTGTTCTTACAAGTTGGTTGTTGTAATAGAATAACAACCAATTTGTTTTGAAGTCCTTATTTTGTTTTGGTGTTTTAATTAGGGTTTAGGGACCAAGATCAAAAGATGTGGATTTTACAATGTCCATGTAATGCGAATTTGGTGTTGTTTAATATTCAATTCACACACGTGATAAGTGAATCACAACAAACTAGTCGCTATTGGTTGGTGGCAACTTGTGTACATTTGAAAGCCAAATCTTGTTGGACTTATGACTATGGACTTTGGAGCAACAAAGTATAAAAAATGAAGATGGTGGATAGCCAAATCACAAATTTTGTGATTTCATAACTTAGGTAAACAGTGAACACCTTACCACCCAATGTTTCTTTGAAAATTGAACTTACATTTGTTGTCATTTCCAATGTCTAAGTTAGAAGTCCAAGTTCTTAACCTACACTTACTTCCTAAGGCTTTTGATTCCTTTGAACCTATATTTGTTGTCCAGACTCTAGGACCTTGAAATATTTTGAATCCTTTGAACCTATATTTGTAAATTGTTATAGACTTTAGAGGTGACAAGTTTGGTGTTTTTGAACTGTCCTAAGCTTGTTGCAGAGTCATTCCAAAGTCTAATGGTCTAAAGGTAAGGTTGGTTTGAGTTAATGCCCAAGGTAGGGGATAAGTTTATCTTGTGGAATTAAACATCAAGGTTTTTTGTTTATTGCCATGGCACCCCTTTTAATTGTCCCTAAAAACTTCAAACATAATTTTTTCCTCTTTGATCGAATCCTTGTTGATATTTCAAATATTGCAAGTTCTAAACAAAACTCTTAACCTCTTATTGTGCTTGTTGATCTAGCCCATGCAACTACAAACCTAGTTAAATGATAACGAGAAGAGGAAGAAAATTTATATCTTAAATCACCATTTCCAAAATTCATGGGTTGTTAAACTGCCTTGGGCAAAATTTGTTATAGGTGCTAAAGGGAAAATCGCACAAGTCAAATGCAAGGTTTGTAGTGTCATTGATGGGAGAGATAGGTTTTTGGTAGCCAAATTGGATTCTTTGTGGAAACATGTTGCCTGTAAAAAGGTTGCAGTTATATTTGCTGGTTTGACAATGGGGAATATATATTTCTTGAAGACAAACCAACACGTGATCAATGAGAAGTTTTATATGCAAAGAGGCAAAGATTTTGTGGAGGAATTGTAGTTTGAGGACGAAGAATAAATATTTATTTATTTATTTTAAAGGGAAGGTGGGGGGGGGGCATAGTGGAAAGAACCGAATTCCAACTGCCATCACTGAGAATTAGAACCCTCTTCTAAACCTCTGAGGTCCGGGCATGAACGGAGGTTTGTGAAGCTCGGGGTTAACCCAAGATAAAATGGCTCAAAGGAAAAGGGGTTCAATCTGTGCCTCCTTTTTATTTTATGTTATTTTATTTTTGGCTTTTCGAACCTAGGGCACAAGTTCAGCACTAATCCAAACCTATTAGCATTTTTCATTTTTAATTTTTAATTTTAGTTTTCCTTTTTTATCCAACTAAAAAATTTCATCCATTTAGCTAAAGGTAATTAATGGGTGAACAAGGGTTAATGATCATGTGGGCAAATTAATTAGGGAAAAACCCACCTATGAACGTACACTTGACGATTTAACCCCTAAGACTGGAAATTTTTTTAATTAATTTTTATTTTCATTTTGAATTTTTTTAAAAATTGTATCTTTTGCATATGGAGTTAGATTAATAAATTGTCTGCACCATTGAGTTTCTACATAGGAAAATGACATGCATGTGAAGCTACAAAAGTTTTAGAATTAGAAAGTCCTAGAAGCCAAAAGTTGAATTGGCATTTATGGAATTATTTGCCATTCAATCTTTGGGAATTCAATTTTCACCCATGCAAAGGTGGAATCTATATTTTTTTACATTAGTGAGTTTACTATGAAGAACACTTCCATCGTGGAACTTTTTTTATCATTTGGAGATAGGTAGTTTTGGAGGTTCATTCTAAAGCGCAAGGTGGTTTGTGGCCAGCTTTTTCATACCAAGCACTTTTCAATTTAACATTGTGTTGGTGAGTTATATTTTTTGCTCCTTACAAGTGGTGGAATGCCACACCATTAGCAAACACAAAGGATTTGAATTCCTATCATGATTATTGTGTGAGAATCACAAAGGTGAAGATTTGTGTTGCATGAGTTGTGCATCTCCACTTGTGTTTGTTGGGTTACACTTGTTGCTTGTTAAAATGTTAATCGAATTATCATATGTTTTCAAAAGGTTGGGGAATTACCAAGGTGTGTGCCATTCAACTACAACCTAAGGGTGAACATATGTTTTCGGGTTGACCTCTTGGTATTTTGTGCTTACTATTAAATGTGAAATTCAAGGTGAAAGGTTATGTGTTGTCCCACATGTGCCATTATTACCATAGTGAACCTGGGAATTATCGTTAGTGCGGTTAATGGTTGGGCATGGGATATGGCCACCACCTAACCTTGATCACTAAATAGGTCCTCCTTGATTCCTAATCTACCCGAACATGTTGAATAGGTGTTAGTTGGGGTTTAAATTTTACTAGGAGGCGCAGTTGTGGATATGTTTGGATTTGATCACTAGGATGTCCCATTATTTGTTATTGTGGTGAAATTAGGTTGATGACCAATAAATTGCCTTGTTGTGTTCATAGTGTACCTTAGTTTTGTTGGCCCTATGAAATGTTTTTGTGCATGTATGTGCCCTAACCATATAAGTGCAACATCCCTGAGTTCATGTTATGAGGTTTATGTTTTGGGGGTTTGTTTAAATTACAACATGTTCAACATCCTTATAGATTTAATTTGAACCATCACAAATGTATCATTTTTTTGTGATTAGATTTTATGGGGGATACCCAAGTTAGGGTTTAGGGTTCATCACGAAGGTGATACAAAAATCAAGGGACAAGGACATTATTACTAGTGGTTTCACGGGGCGGGGGGTGTAGTTCAGGCCACCCACACCACCTTCATCATCATTTGAAGGAAAATTTTCAAAATCTGAAATAGATTTTTCTTAAAATTTTATCACCCCACCACTATTGTGGGACATGGAGGAGATGTATGGAACCACCAAAAGGCCTTATAGATATTTGGGGGTGATTGGCACCATTAAGTTGAATGATTTGATTCAAGAATTTAACAATTGGTGTGATATGTAACAAATGTGTAATCCCCAATTGTTCACACCTTTCATGGCATGGAAAGGTTTGTTTCAACATTTTGAAGGGCCACCTATGGATGATTATCATGAGTTCAAGTAATCCCATGATATTCAAATTGAGGAATGGCAGCTATATTGGTCTCCCAATTATGTCTCTATCACTAGGGGAATTGTGCCCCCAAGTGGTGTAATAACAACTCTTAACATTAGTTTTGTAAGTGGAAGTGAAAGCACTAGTGGCAATGGTGGAACTACTGGGGGTGGTGGTGTAAGGGCATCCACTAGTACACAAGTTCCATTGACCACATTTAACCCAGTTGTGGAATTCTTTTGTGAGTTGCAACACAATTACCATAAGGTTATGACCACTATTACAATTCATGGTTTTTCCAACTAGATTTTTTAATCAAAAAATACCCAAAAGTGACAAGCATAAATAAAAACCACCCTATCAATATGGACAAGTCATTTGGCCATGTCCTATGTGATTGGGCAATCAAATTGGACCTTGTCATTTTTACTAGCAAAGTGACTAACAAAATGATTGATTATTTGATTGGTAAATAATGGACCATTTGACTAGGTCAATTTTATACCTAAATTAAAATCATTTTTTGGATTATTATTTTAAAAATTAATAGGTAAGTAGGTAGGTAAATAAGTAGGTAGTAAACATGTTTAAGTAGGTTGAAAAAATGCACTTAGGTAGGTAGGTGTTAACCTAGCCTACTTAACCTAACTTCACTAAGTTACCTTAGTCTAACCTACCTACCTTAGCCTTCTAAGCATGCACATAGGTTGTAAGTATAAAAAATTGAACCCCAAGTCTTCATTAATGGACAACACCATCAAAGGTGTTCAACTTTTATCAAGTTTTTTTATTTCACATCACTAAACATAATGGCTAAACCTAGGTGACAACTAGTGGCTAAACCCAACAACTTAAACTAATGTCTAAATCTAATGGCTAAACCCAATGATTTAAGTTAATGGTTAAACCTAGTGCCTAAACTCATCAACTTAAATTAATGGCTAAACCTAATGGCTAAATTTGTTAACTTAAATTAATGACTAATTTTAGTGGCTAAACTCAATGACTTAAACTAATAGTTAAATTTAGTGGCTAAACTTAACAACTTAAACTAACAACTAAACTTAGTGGTTAAACTAACGGCTAAACCTAATGGTTAAACTCATCGACTTAAACTAACGGCTAAACCTAATGGTTAAACTCATCGACTTAAAGTAACAGCTAAACCTAATGGTTAAACTCATCGACTTAAACTAATGCTTAAACTCATTGACTTAAACCAATGGCTAAATTTAATGGTTAAACTCATTGATTTAAACCAACGGCTAAACCTAATGGTTAAACTCATCGACTTAAGCTAATGGTTAATCTTAATGGCTAAATTTAATGGTTAAATTCAGCGATTTAAATTAATGGCTAAACATAATGGCTAAACCTTGATTAAATCTAATGGTTAAACATAATGGTTAAACTTAGTTGATAAACCTAATGGTTAAATTTCATGGCTAAACATATTTCATGGCTAAACTTAAGTTAAACCTTGTGACAAAATCTAATGGCTAGACATAATGACTAAACCTTGGCTAAACATAAGCTAAACCTAGTGATTAAACATAATGGTTAAACTTAAGTTAAACCTAATGGGTAACTTTAATGGTTAAACATATTGGATAAACTTTTAGGCTAAACTTAATGGTTATACTTAATGGTTAAATTTAGGTTATACATATTGGAAAAATTTAATGGTTTAACTTAGGCTAAACCTAATGTTAAATTTAATGGTTAAGCATAATGGTTAAATTTAAAGTAAACTTAATGGCTAAATCTAGTGGCTAAGCATAATGGTTAAACATAATGGTTACACCTAGTGGCTAAAATTAAATAGGTAAGTGGGTGGAAAGGAAAATGAATAATATGTTGGTAGGTGGGTAGGCAAATAAGTAGGTTATATAAAAGTGAAAAATATAGATAGGTATATAAGCATGTAAGTGAGAAGGTATAGGTATGTAAGTAAATAAAAGGTAGGTGGGTGGGTGGGTAATAGGTGTGTAAGTAGCTGACTCGGTAAATAGGTGGATAAGTAGGTAGGAGGTAAATTCATAGGGTAGTAAACCATGTCGTATTTGACTGAAGATCATTGGCCATTTTAATTAAATGTTTAACTTGACTAAAAATCATTGGCCATTTTAATTAAATGTTTAACTTGACTAAAAATCATTGATCATTTTTACTAAAGATCATTGGCCATTTTGACTAAATGTTCAAATTTGACTAAAGACCATTGGCCATTTTGACTAAAGTTGTACAATTTGATTATGTGTATCTAATCAAATGAATCATTATAGTGAAGTTGATCAATTAACAAATACAGGGGGCATTCAAGCTTTTGGCGTTTAATCAAAATGTACATGTCCATTAACCAAAATGACACATTAGTCAATTTAAACCTCTTAAAAAAACATGAATTTAATAATGGACAAAAAAATTACGAAGTCTACAAAATTTCCAATGTAGGCCCCATGAAAGCTTGTGAAAAAATTATGCACAGATGCATAGGTTGATCATAGTGACACAATGTGTCAAGAAAGCCCAAGCAGTTCTGTTTTGGTATGGGATTTTAAACAAAGAGCTTAAACATTAGATGTAAGATGCCATTTTACTACAACCTACCCAACCCACTTTGGCCATTATGTTTCAATTGTTAGAAAGGATTGAAATGAACATGATGGAGGATTAGGTGGTCACCCTTGGGTTTAACAAAGAAAACTTAAGGAATTTTTTCAACACCATTAGGTTAATAATCATGAGGTCAACCCACCAAGGTTGTACCATTCAAGGCCAAGGGGTACAAACCAAATTCAAATGGTGGTTCCACATCCTATTTAATGGAACAAGGTGGGAAAAACAAATGTTGGAAGTGTGCTGGACTTCATAAGAAGAAAAATTATCCCAATCCACCACATACCATAGGATGAAAACACACTAGGGTGGAACAAAAGTGGCACATCGTGACAATCCATTTTTAATCCATTATGAAATAAAATACACTAAGAAGGTATGACAAAATAGGCAAAAACAAGATTATTTGAATCAAATAGGCCATGTGGCAAGGTGTTATAAAATATTTTTCCATAAGGTTTTAAGCATCTTTAGTTTATTTCATGATAATCTTATATTTAAAATATGAACATTTAAAACATTATTTTCAAAAAATGAAGGACTCCCTTCAAAAGCTTCATACTTGATATACATTTCAAAATTTAATCATCAAAATTTTTCAAATTATTTTATTTAATATCAATTTGCCACAATATTATATTACCATTGAGTCAGTTGTTCATAAAGAACATTATATCAAGGTGTATTAAGTCCATTTAATGTATCCTTGATTGGACATGTGTTTTTGTACAACTTTAAAAGTCCATAACAAATTGAATACAAAATATTCGACCATGAAATTTTAAGATAATGTTTTGATGTATGAATTCATTCTTGACATGAATCCCATTTCATCATTTACACACACTAATTGAAATAAACTACTATTGACATTTTTTAAATTGTGAAAAATGGACTCCCGAACATCCAAAATGTAACACCTTAATGTGTTTTCACCCCACAACTCCCAACTTTAATCCCAACTAACCATGTTCCCATTACAATGTCTATGGGCATGACGTCGATCATTACTTCACATTTCACCCAGAGTTATGACAGGGCCAATCATAGAACACTAATGTTAATAAGGGACAAGGTTTTAGGAATAGCTAGAAGGGGAAAGGTGCAACCAACAAAGGGTCAACCACCAATCCAGCTCAAAACCAACCCAACACCATGGAGGTTAGGTTTGCATAGTTAGAGGCCTTAGTCAAAAGCATGGTGGCCAAGTGAAATCTATTGCATATGGGCAAGGGAAGGCCAAGGATCAAAAGGATGGCCAATCATATGGTTTAAATGTTGATCCAAGATTATTTTATAGAGTTAGTTTCTCAAGATCAATGGCATCATATGAGAGTATGCCACATATGTCGAGAGATCATGGGTTATGGGTAATAAATGATGGAAACCATGTTATTTTTCAAATCCTAATGAGATGGTTTTCATAGTTACACCAATGATAAAGGTTAATGGCCATGTGCCAGAACCATGAGGTGCTAATGAGAGGTTGGATCTCCAGCATGGTAAGTTTCAACGTCAAATTCAACTGCAAGAATCGTTTGTGTTGACAAACACCATTCCCAATCCTCTGGGGGCGCCAACTTTTGGCGGGGTGCCAAGAAAGGCATCTAGTTTGATTTATAAGCCCAAGGCACCCGTAAGTTTAATGGGGGCGGCTAATGTAACGTGTTAAGCATGATTGTTTTTTTGTTAATACAATGGCCATTTCATGTATTCAACTAGCGATTGTGTTTTGCTTGGCAACCACATTATGTGGGGATGTTAGAACACCAAATGTGATGGTTAGGTCAACGAACACTTTTGTACCTCCTACAATTCCTCATCCAATTTTCAAGACCAACTTCCTAAAAATGTCCAAGGTTCAACCTGAATCTTGGCATGTGGTTGTGGTTAAACTTCATGACCTTCCAACACAGCCGGCCATTGATCGCGCCAATGTTCATTATGAAAAAAATAAGGTTTTACAATTGGGCTTGCAATTGGATTTTCCAATTGCAACGAACATTTACAACTCATGGTATTTATACAACCTTGAATTCTATCAGACAAGTTGCAGCAAATGCAGTGGACACCCTATGTCATATATAATATCATATATACAATGCAATTCACACACAACTATATGCAATTTCTTTGCAACTAATATCCATGTCAAATTCCCACACGCATTCTAATATGGCGAACGAAATGCCAATGTGGCATTTCATCCATTTATCGACAAATGACATATGTTAATACCTTTTGCAACTTATTGATAATTATTTTATAACTAGTTTGACAAATATAATCTTTAATTATTTCATTCATCCATTTGATGAATGAATTATATTCATATATTTTATAACTTATCTACAACTATTTTACAACTAATTCAACAAATATATTCTTTCATTATTTCATTCATCCATTTGACGTGAATGGATTATATCCTAATCATTTGCAACTTATTTACAACTATTTTACAACTAGCTTGATGAATATATTCTTTTATTATTTCATTCATTCATTTAACAAATGGATTTAAAATATCCTCATCTTTTGCAACTTATTTACATCTATTTTATAACTAGTTTAATGAATATATTCTTTAATTATTTCATTCATCCATTTGAACAATGATTTATTTTTTTAATCCTTTGCAACTAACTCACAATTAAAGATGAAATCAAAATATAAGATTTAATGACTAATTTGCAACTAGGTGTTTAAATTTGGGTTTCAAAGCAATTGTATGGTAGTTGATTTTAGTAGTACTAAACAACTAAATTGCAACTTACAATGCAATTATTTAGACTTCACATAACCATTAGCATGTTGTCATAATTATAATAGATAATGTTGAATTGCATTGGACATCATTATATATAAACATGAAATGCATTTGAAACTTTAAATACATTTACATTCCATGTTGAAGAATACATTACAAAAAAAATAGAATATATTTCTATCAAAAGATAATTCAATTATGAATCTAAATATAATGCCTAAGTTATATATAACAAACATTTTTTTCTATCTAAACAAAAACTTAGATCATAAAAATGATGACGCATAACAATCAAATATTGTCATTTAAAACACCATGTTTCATAAATGAACGTTTTTTTATTTTTGTTGAAATGGAGCTTGAGCCATGCAATTTCTTCAATGCATTTTATTCAATTGAAATATGCCATGTTATGATATTTAGTTTCACATGTGAAATGAAATCGGTAGCATATCATAACATTATAATGTCAAAAATATGTAAATAATCCCTTCAACTTGAATAAAATTAGTTTGCAATTATATTACCATTATCATGTTACTTATTTATCACTAAAATGCAACAGATAAAACATTGATACAAACTAAACTATAATTTGTACACTTGCAAATATAATCAAATATTATGTTTATAATCAAGTAAATTGAATTATAATTTTAATTACTTTTGAAAAAAATCTTACCTTGTATACATATGTCACGAACACCACCATCACCCATTGTTTGCATCATCGTTTACACCAACATAATTGCTTGCATCATCATTTGCATCATCGTTAACTTTTAGGTAACTCCATGTTCACTTTTAATTAAGTTTAAGTTAACTTTCAATCAAATCTTAGTTAAATCTTAGTTAAATCCCAATTAAGCCTTAGTTAACTCTTAGGTAAGTCTTAGTTAAGTCCCAATTAAGTTCTAGTTAAGTTCCAGTTAACCCTTAGTCAACTTTTAATTAACTTTAAGTTAACCTTTAGTTAAATTTTAGTTGATTTTTAGTTCACTATTAGTTAGGAAGTTCCTTAAGAAGCTTCCTTGGTTGGTACACACATGGAAGCCTTTATGGAAGCCTCCATGAGCTAAGTCCCCAATGGGGTATAAATAGGGATAGGACCTCCCATTACTTTCAATTTGTTCAATGCTAAATTTAGGTACGATCCTATGTCATAATTGTTCTTTCATGTTTTTAGTTTTATACATTATTTGAATAAATTTTTGTTTAGATTATTTTCTAACACATTTTGTGTTTTTGTCTTATGTCCTTATGTTTCTAGTTTTGGATTAAACTTAGGTTTGTTTTTCTCATGATTGGTTTTCCTTGTCGTGTTCTTAAACAATCTTTTCTTTTGTAATATTTTATGCCTATGATAACATAATTTTGATGTTGATGAATTGAAACATAATGAAAGTTTGGCCCTATAACATAAAAAATAACAAAAGTAAAAACTTTCAATATCCAAGAGTAAAAGCAAGAACTTTTAACATCTAAAACCAAAAGTAAGAACTTTCAACATCCAAGAATAAAGTAATATCCTTTAACATCAAAAAGTAAAAATAATATTCTTTAACATTAAAAAATTAAAGTAAGAACCTTCAACATCCAAAAGTATGAACAAGAACCTTCAACATTCAAAAACAATAACAAAAACCTTCAACCTTTTTAAGAGTATGAACCTTCAACCTTTTAAAGAACAAAGACAAGAACCTTCAACCTTTAAAAGAAAAAACAAAAACCTTCAACTTCTTTAAGAGCAAGAACAAGAACCTTCAACCTCCAATAGCAAAAACAAAAACTTCAACCTCTTTAAGAATAAGAACAAGAACCTTCAACCTCCAAGAAGATATGTCATATTTTTACACATAATAGAGGTTTGGTTTGATAATATTTGATACAAAATTTGTATTTGTTTTTGAATAGTCATTGTCATTTTGATTCGGAAAGATTTCCATCCATAAATTGTTATTATTTTCAAGAGCCAACTTGTTAGATATAACTTGTATTTCATCCCAATACCTCAACATTTATAGTGTTTGTAGTAGAAGTATTAAATGTATTCACGAACTTGTTTCGAACTTTTCAATGGATGTTTCATTTACTATATAAACATCATGCCAAGTTGAATAGATTTGTTTTTGGGAAATTTCATTTTTTATAAAGGGTGAAAATAAAAGTAATAATTTTCTATACTGGTTTTCAAGATCATAATGTTTGTTGAAGCCAACCCAATGAATGATTTTAAATTTTAAATTTTTTAAAAAAGTTTTAACATCATAGATTCTAACAAATTTAAAAAGGGAAATATTATATAATGAAGTATGTCAATTGATGTATTGATTGATAACTAATGGACATTGAATATTTGTGATAGGTGGTGATAATTTCTTCAACATATGAAAAGGTTTCAAAATAAAAGCTCTTTCATTTTCCAGGGATGTATTCATGAACTAAAATGATCTTGTTGCATGATGTAGTGGTAATGAAAGTATCAAATAAATAGTTGATTGTGTAGACATTTGTTGTGCATTCAAAAAAACATTTTCCATTTGTCAAATGGATTAAAAAGCTTTTGATTTTTTGCTTTACATTTTTCAAGCATGGTTTGTAATTATTGTGTAATATTTTTATCTACTTTAGTTAAATAAGGTGTATAATAACTTGTTATAGCGTATGGATTTAATATGAATTGTGCATAAATATTTGCTTGCCAAAGTTTCCCAACAAAATTTCCATATGAATTTGTATGTATGTCTATGGGATTTCATTTAAAAAATATTGTAGGCTTTTGTAATCTAGATCTCAAAGCTAATATAAGTTTTTTCATCCATTTGCAATGTGTTTAAAAAATCATCAAATGATACATCTTGTCCCATGTCCATTTCATTTAATTTGTTAAAAACAAATTGTGTGCTTAATTGTAATTTTTTATTATTTAATAATGGTTTTAGTATTTGTGTGTTATGAAGTGGAGGTAATGGAAAATGAAACCTACACACATGTTGTTTTTTCTTACGGCAAGTTCATTTGTGATGATGAAGTTGATTCACAAAGATTTTTAGGCAATAAAAATTTATCACAAGTTATGTATTTATCAATAATGATTATATTTGATCATTACTATTGATTCCATATTTTAGTGCAACTTTTATCCACAAAAGCCTTTGATCCACAAAAGCCTTTGATCATGTTCACTTCCTCTAGCTTGAAATTTTGTTATGAAAAAAAATCTTTTACTTGTCCAAATAATGTATTTGTTGATGATAATATATTGCAAAAGCATTTCATTCAATGGTCATAATATTGTGCACAAGTTATTAGATCTCTTTCATCAAGTTCAAAAATGTTTTCATCATCAAATTTGATATATCTTTTAGATGTGTTATGAAATTTCTATATAGTTCAAATTTGATATCTTTTTTATCGGTGTTATGAAATTTTTCTTTGGTTCATGAAGTGTTTTTAGTAAATTTATCCATTTGCTTTCAACACTTATGAAAGTAACAAAAAATGTTGGGGATCCAAGTTTACAGATCATTGCAAAAACATCTTTTCTAAGTCAATGCAATTAATCTAGAAAAATACAAATACTTCAGAGTTCTCTATACCACAATTCTGATTTTAATATATTATCTAAATTTGGTTTGTCAATAACATCTTTAGCACTAAGATGCCAACCTTGTATTTGTGTTTTTTGAACATGAACCCAAGATGAAGATAAAATAAAACGAATTAAAATTTTTATGACTTTGAAAAAAATATTTGCAATATGGTGTACAAATTTTCTATCTACGTTTGTTAATTTTGCTTTTGTTATTTTTTGGTAAAAATGATTTGCATATGATTCACATGATCATGCTTTTCCAAAAAATAAAATGGGATAGTTATATTCTTCACATTTGACATCTGGAAACAATCTTAATGGTTGGTATTCTTCACTAAAAGCCACACAAACAGAGCTTTCATATTTTTGGTCAAATATTTGTTCAATTTCTAAAATTTTTTGCACCAAGAAATTTGTTGCTACATTTTCTATTATTTCTTCAAAATTATCCACATCATTTTTATTTATATTATTGTCAAATTATATAACATCATTTACTTTTAATATATTGTTTGATTCAAATAAGGTTACTTAATATTTTCTTATTAGCACTTTTGTTTTTTTATAAAGTGGGGTGTCACAAAGATCATGTAATGTTTTCATTACAATTTTAGGTCGAACATAACTAGACAAATAAGGAGATTTGTATTCCAATTTTCTTTTGATGCAAACCATAATTGTTGATTCACAAAGCTGTATGTTGAGGTAAAATAATTTGCATTTTATTAACATTTGCTGGAACATTAACAATGCTACCTCAAATGCCATATTGACCTCAACCATTTAATTGATAAATTTGTGCAAATGTCATTTGAGGAGCTATGAGATGTTCTAATTTATTCAATATCATAACAAAAGGAATTTTATTATTATTACAAATGTGTTGACACATCAAAATAACATCCTCATTTTTTAAAAATTGATTAGTTGTCTACAACTCTTACAAATAAACATGTTATCATGTTTTAAAGTTTTGTTGATAGGAATAATTGATGTTACGATTTTCAAAAATGTTAGAGTTAATTGCATCGATTGGTATTTGAACTATAATCTTTGACATCATACACATGGGTATTTTGGTGTATCTTTTATATCATTAAGATATTTAGTGATTGACGAAAGTGATTTTGTGATTTTCTTCTTCACAATTTGGGATCTATTTTTTAATGTTTGAATATGTTGCAATATTTGGTTGTCATTAAGATTCAAATTAGAATGTAAATGTTGAAAACTTTTAATTATTTTTTGAAGAGAATCATTTTCATTGTGGATTAACATAGAATGTAATGTTGTATCCATGGCATTTGTCCATTTGAATCTTTGTTCTTTCTTTGATAATTTTGACGTTTGACATTTGTCGTTCTTTGAAAGATTTTTTCTCATAGTTGTATTGATTGTTCTTGAAATATTTGTATGAATAGTTTGTTGATGTTGGTAAAAAATATTTTTTTCATGTATTTGTCATTGTGCAATTCATTAACGCGTTCATTTGTTCAATTATCTTTTTTTTCAATCACTATTTTTATTTATAAAATATTTTCTTTTACATTAGATTCATAACTAACATCACAAGTGTGAAGGTTTTGTGACTATGTTATTAAACTAAAGTTTGTGTTTTTTTTCCTACAATTGGGATAATAGTTTTGACTTTTTTTTGGTTGGTTGTTTTTTCGTAAGTATTTTAAATGTTGTTGTATTTGAATTGAATTCAAATTTGTATCATTATATCATTCACAAAATAATTGTGCAATATTTGTTATATAATGAGATTAGGAAATTTTGTATTAAGTTCAAGTAAATATTCATCTTTAATAGGTGTCCAAGGTTTTGTTTTTGGATGTTTGAAAAGTTTGATTCTATTTTTCAATTGAATTAAATGTCAATTTATTTGTTGAAGTTGCCCATTTCAAAATTGACGGCACAAAATTTTATTCGCCAACTTATATATGGCCTCACCCACTACAATTGGTGAAATGCCTCTAAAAGGCTTGGCCACTGTTAAAAGTCGTACATGTGTCCTTACATAGAGTTTTGACACCTCCATAAAATAACAATTATGACTTAACATGGAACTATGGCCAAATTCACTAGCAAAATTACACCAAGAAACAAAATGGAAAATACAACATTCAAAAATAAAACCATATTAGACATTTCCATTGTCATAATTTTTTTAAAGGTAATTTCTACCAAGTTTCCATATATATACAGTCCCAAAATAGCCAAAATGGTTAAATCTTCCTTGGATAATAAACATTTTGACTACATCCAAAAATCATAAAATAAAACAATGTTATTTATAACAAATCTATCATCCAAAAAAAATAGTAAATAAATTATTTTGTTACACATTGCATAGGAGACCAAGTTAGTAACTCACTTCAAGGATGGTACCAAGGGTTTTTACTATCCATTTGTAAAATGACACAAAATATATGCATAGGAATCAACAATGCTACCAAGGATCATGGTAAGTATTAATTTCTACAAACTTCTATACTAAAATATTTTTACAATGAAATTTGTGTTCCAAAATTTGAATTTAACATAAAGAAATACAAAAATTTCTACAATTCATAATTGTAACAACTATTTTGTACTTCCTACACACATTTTTTGATCAAACATCAAAAATTGCATCAATGTGCTTCATGTTTCAAAATAAAAATTTCATGTCCAAAACAAAACAAAAATCCATGATCCATCATTGAACTTTCTTCTCTTCCTACAACTCTACATCTTTCCCATACACAAGGTGTGAAAAACTCCTTATGAAAAAAGAATCCAAATCTTCCTTCCAAAACAAAATATAAATCCTATTTAATGGCTACCCTAATTATGCCTTATGTATGTATAATTCACAATTTTACAAAAGAAGGAATATTTTGTCACAATTTTTCATTTAAAAAAACTTGCGAAAATTTAAAAATGTTTTAAAATATATATCACTACCATTTGCCCACAATATGGAATAATCCTTAAGGTTTTTCACTTTCATATTTTGAATACACACATATTTTCATTAAATGTTAGAATATGGTTGTGCAAAGCAACATGAAGCCCTATTTTTTATGATGATGATGTACTTAAACATTGCTTTTAGTTATTAATCATTAATGATGGGTGGCTAAAACATTCATGTCCTCCTTTTGTTTGACATTCATGTGGGAAAAGGTAGAGTTGTGTTCTCATAGTTGATGTTACAATTTCTTTATGTAATCAAAGTGTTTGTTTGCATTTGCAAAATCTTTTCAGTTGCATTCGAAATTGGAGGTGCATCCAATGAATTTAGTAAGGATTGAAGCTAAGTGATAACCAATTCATTCACTTCCCATGGTATTTTGTGTCACACTACAATCGCACGTTTGTTCTTTGTTTTTCCTTTCTTATCCATTGCTTACAACAAATGATCTATTTTTGCATTCTTTTCTCCATTTGTTATTCCTATTTGCTAGTCTCTTCGTTGACAAGTTTGCTTACATGTGTTCTGGCAACAACTCTTCAACATGTCTTGCTTGGCTATGAGCACACATATTCGGTGGCATAATGAAAAATGTTTAAACACAACAAAAATATTTTTGTAGTCTTATAATGTCTAAATTTTGTAATTCTATATAAGTTTGTTTCCTACAAGATAAAATATTCAGTGTCTAATTTTCTATGATTATGCATTTGTTTATTGTAAGAATTCTACTATTCACTTTAATCCACAAAACTAGGATTTTTGGTTTGATGTCCACAATAGGTTTGCTAAATGTAAAACCACTTACAAAAATGATTGAGTGGAATTTATTGAAAGGTGAATTGAAATCAAATTTGAAGGATTCGAAAATAAAAATATATGTAAAGATTCTACAAAAAGAAAGAAAACACAATGCATATTTATAGCCTATAAGTTACAAAAATTTCAAATAGAAACTTTAAGATGCATGACTCAATTGGCCTCTACTGATCTTGTTCACTATGGAGTGAAAAACATTCACAACTCCAAACTGATTGTACAATTGCAAAGCAAATTGAAACTTGTTACATTATAGCATCTTTACCTTTGTCATGAATCTTTTTGAAGAATCCATCCGTGGAACAGAACAATGTGACAAATTATTATGAAAGACAATATTATGTGGGTGCCACATGGGTGCCTCATGCATACTGGTGCCAAGGTGCTTCAAATCTAATTAATCTTGAATGTCTCCCATGTGCACACAGCTGGGTAATTTAAGATTTGATATCAAAACAAAATGTTATCTAAACATCCTCGCTCATGTTTGTAATTGGATTCACAACACATAATAGAAAACAAAAAACATGTTGGGTGATTAGCTTTCATTCTGATAATCAATAGTGGTAGTTCAAGGATCAATTTTTGATTACTGCTCAGGGACTTATGAAAGAACCAAGCGAATCAATAAACAAAAAAACCAAGTGAAAGGACTCAAATTGTCAATTACAAGGTTGTGAGTTGTAATAATTGTCCGTGTGAAAGATTGAAATCCACTAGAACATATTTTATTAGATGATAAGTTCAAATCAAACCACAAAGTATGGTAACCTTGACGATATAAATAGTGGTCATTTTTCAATCATTTGAACAGAGTTTTATGTGCCAAAAGAAGGGTGGGCACAGGATTTGTTGCCCCATCCTTCACATATAAAACAACTTAGACTCCTTGAAAGTATCAAAATGTCACATAATTTAAAATACCAAGGGTTCAAAAAGGAAAGTGATTGCCTAATCTAGCATCGAAGCTACTTAGGGGACCCATTAGTCTAGAAGTTTCAATGTGTAGGGTAAAGTCTTAGGGTGGGGGCATTCCAAAAGTAAGGGGCTTAGGACAAGGTGATGGTTGAATTTGGCCCCACGTTTTGATGAGAATATGGGCTTTATCCATCATATAACACAAGGGGAAGATTATCATAAACCTAAACATAAGTTGATCATGTGGCAAGATGGTCAGGTGTTTCATGTGTACTCCTTAATAATGGGAGGGATCTTGCATGTATAAGGAAGGATTAGGTGTAAAATCCTCCTCTTTTCGAGAAAGGATATTCACAAATATAAGGGCCCTCCAAATACAATAGGAAATTTATGTGAGTGCTTTAGGTGCTTATATTGATCCACTTATATAACATTGTTTAGAGAATGGTCATGAGTAGTTTTTGGACCCACTAGTGTGTCTAGTGATTTCATATTCTTTTAGTTATTGGGTTTTAGAATCTGTCTAGGAATGTGTGGCCAAGTGCCATTTTTTGTTATGGTCATCCTATTGCACACATGCATGTATGTATATGTGTCTATTGAAGAGATCATGATTAAAAAACCCTTTTTCATAGTACTCTTTGATAAGCTTTGTGACTTGTCATATTACATATTCATTCACACTTTATTTGAATTGGCACTTCAATTCGAAAACCAAATAAGAACCTAATACCCATTGATGCATTACATTTTGCCAAACCTATTATTACAATTGATGTCAATTTTACCATCTAGTATAGTGAGATTGACATTATAGGCTAAGGTCCAACCCATTGCTTCATCATACATCAACGGCCACTATATCTTTCTTGTATTGGCTATATACCTGAGTATGCAAAGTGATCTAAATTACTTCAGCATTAATTGTTTGCTTTGCCCCCTTGTGACCCACACACTTCACCCTTCAAAAGGAAAACCATCCACATAAGTGAGAATAAACACATGGGAAGAAAAACCATACAAAACAAAAAGAGATAAAAAAGTCAAAAAAAGAGCTACACAAGAAGTGAAACATGTGAAGGACAAAAGAGACTTGGTAGAACAGAGCAATGTTAAGTGTTGCTATCCATTCTTCAAGATGCAAGTTCAAATTGAGAGATTGGATTCTGAACCTTATCAATACCCACTAAGTGGGAGGTAGATTCATTGTACAAACAGTCCAGGTGACATGAATTGACCAGGACTTCAAACGCTAACAATATCATTGGTGTGTGAAAACATCACAAGCCAACACTCAACTTGCAAATGACCTCTGTACTCATTCTGGCCACCAGGTGAATGTATATGTTACAATTCTGGTACACATGGAAAAATCATCCAAAACATGAGGAAGAACTAAAATCAAAACATTTAAAAGATGCAAAACATTTACCTAAAAAGACCGCTTCCTTCTCCTTGGTCACAAAATGAAAAATCTGTTTTCAAAGATACTTGGGGAAATAGTAACTTTTCTGGAAGCATTGGACAGTGCAAAGAAGAGCTCAGTACTGAAGGTCAATGCATTTGATCCTGTCTCCTGGACTTGAACTGTCAGATACGGCGATGCCGTTTCTGGTTTAACTTTTCAAAAAACTCATGGATGTCTGCACTAGTCACTATCTTTCCTGTTTCACCAAAAGGAGCCTGTGGGCCGCAGAAATGAAACACGTGGGTTCAGATGTAAGCTCAAAAAGAATCAAGACTGGTTTTTAACCCACTTAATATCATCTCCAAATTGCATGAGTGAAGCTTGCTGATACCAGCCAGAATTGATAACCTGGAAATAACGTTGAAGTTGTTTGCAATTCCTAGTCTATTTGAAAGGCAAAACAGTTCATAACTAGTCTGTTACCTAGTTGATCCTGTGGTGATTGTATTGCAGGGAACTTAGAAAGGGACACTAGGATTTTGCTTCCTTGCAGACTCTTCTTCCTGATGAGTTCTTAACAAATTACTAGCCTTTCTCCCCATGACTCAGAGAACATTGGTTTCCAGGGAAGGGGACTTACCAAAAAGGCTTGAAGTCCAGAGGTCATCTCATTCAGACCACGAAGAATTTCAATCTGCTCTATATGACCCATTTTCTGCATGAAATTTGATTCTCCACCTTCAGACCGTGCAAGGGCCTCCTCTCGCTTTCGCTTTCCTGTGGCCTCATATTCCTGCAGTGTGTAATGGACTCATTCAGACTGTATTTTAGACAAGACATAACAAAATGGTCACAAAGCTTAATTCATATAGAGACGGGGTTCTCATGAGGTTTACAAATGAGCTTAGACTGTGCTTAGCCATTGGCAAACCACATAGAGCTTTGAAGTGTTCTTTGACCAACTTGGACTATCTTTCTGTTTCACATCTAGGCTTCATTCAATGAACAAATTATGTGCTCCAAACAACTAGAGACAATGCGGATAGCTTTTCAGACTCTTACCTGCATGGTGTCATCCCTATCCAGAAGAAAACTGACCCCTTTCTCTTCATACATATTCAAGCAATGAGGACACTGGCAAAGCTGAGCCCTCCAGCCACTGCTCAAGAAGAATGGCCCAACAGGTTCAGGTTTGGGGCCCTCTGCCACCTCAGCAAGGGTGCTCAAGCAACTAGGTCCATTGGATGTAGCTTTCTGGAGGTGGTGAAGAGTTGAAGTTTGCTTCTGTTCAGTGATTGTTCCCAGCTTACAGTCAACAACACATTCCCCAGAAATCTCTGCATTTGAAGGTTCTGCTTGGGCAACAATAGGAGTTACATTCTCTCGCTCGGTTCCATTGAGATAAGGAAGTCCAGCAGCATTGTTTTCAGTGTTACCTGTGATGTGAGGACTGACATTAATTTACCACACAAGTAAGCACGTCATCTTAAGACCATGACAAACGTCCAGAGCCAGCACCCACATGCCACCATGAAGATGACTCAACAAGGAACCCATGCCCAGAATCCCGATATGAACCACATACAAAAAGCTAGCAGTTTTGTTCTGGCTAAATATAAGCTAAAGGAAGCTTAACATAGCAGCTTATTCTTATAAACAAGGGTGTATCACAAGACCTTCAATCTGAGTTTTAGTGACTAATTCAGGGGGTTCTGTCACTAACCTCTGGAAGTAACTGGCTCCACAGCTTGAACAGGATCTTCTGATACATCATCAAGTACTGAACCGGGAGGAATCAAAGCCTTTGGATACTGAGAGATGAAAGAGCAGCGAGGTACACAGGCCTGGCACACCAGTTCATCATACAAAGGCTCCCCTTCTTCATCTTTTGGATACTGTAGCACAATCACAAAGTAAGCTCACTACCATGCCCAAGTGTCACCAAAGATCCCAAGCGGTAGGATAAGCAAGTTGTAATCACCACTCCATACATGTTAATCAAATAGTCCATGATTTTCACAATTCTGGTATGTTCAATCACCATCAGGAATTTATTGTAGACATAGACTCTAACATGACACAGCAGCTACTTTTTAATGAACATTTCTTGACAATAAAAACCACTGAACAGAACCTGCAGGGAGGGTGGAAGGCCAAGATGGTGCTCATGAAACCAGTCCTCACAAATGCAGCACTGCAACATCTCGCATTGTTCAGGTAAATCTGGATCTGGGTGTGGCCGCTTGCATATGCAGTAGACTCCCTTGTAGTTTTGGTTGTAGATGTTGCATGAATTTTCAGGTTCTTTGTTTGCCTGCAGCCGGCATATGCCAACTCCAAATTTTGAGTTGCCACAATCACAGCGAAATCGCCGCCGTGTCCACAGCTCCAATACCTGTACATGCTTCCAAACCATTAAAACCTGCAGCTGAAAACTCAGTTTGGGAAGCAAATGGCTCAGAAAGGAAAGAGACTAAAAACAAAATCCAAAATCCTGAAATGAAGTAGCATTTTGGCTCCTGATAGAGCCCACCCATGACTGGGACATTGGTCCTATGCATCATATACTGAATGTATTCACATTTGAAATCCACAAAGGACATATGCAGTGAATAGCACAAGGGAGACATAGCATACATCATGGCCTTCATGGCAAGATAAGGAGCAAGCTGTGCAGAATCCAGCATTTCCATCTGGTGTGCAAGTTCGACAAGCAAAAATAGCCTGCCGGTTCTTGTATCCCTGGCTGTATGTGCACTCTGTGCCTTCATCTCCCCCAAGTATGAGATCCACTTCCTACATCCCAATTATTGCTATGTCCATAAGACCAAGCCATTTTTACAATGTGGCAATCATAGTCCAAAATAATTTGACATCAAAAACACAAACCCTATGATGCATCAGATGTTAGAGCAACTCCACCAATGCTCAGTATGTGACCCTGCAAATTAAAATTGGATGGAGAAAAGTCAAAACATGTCGGTTTGGCTCAGCAAAATGGTTTTGGCCTGACATTTTTGCACAGTTTGCTGAGGCTGGTAAAAGGCATAATAAAGCCGAACACCTGCCAGCGGAGAGAGTAAGAAATATGATATGACTGCTGCTCCTGCTTCTGATTGGCCAATCATAATAATTGGTTTAGGTGGTTTGCTATTAGTAGGCCACCTATTTGCAATCCTAGCTTTAGTTTTATGGGTGGGGTTGGAAAAAAGTAAATAACTAAACTTGGATGTGAGAAATACTTTTGCAGGGTCTAATACAGAGCACCGCTGGAGATGCTCATATTCCCCACTACTACAAGTACATTACTCCCTTCTCTTTAAAAACTGACACTCCAATCTATCCACTTGCACGAATGCAGTGCAACTCTTCTGCACAGTTAAGCCAGCCATATACACTAAGACAGATTGATGGCAGAGAAGGAATCTCAGATATATTTTCCCTGCAGAGCTCTTCTGTATGAACTGGCCTGCAAGTCATGTGATATGCCATGCCCAAACCCTAGCCACTCACTGACTTTGGAAACTCAATTACATCATCAATGCCAGAATACCAGATCACAAGTGTGGTGACTAGGCTGCGGAACACGGTTGTAGAGCAGTGGCTATCCATAATTTCTTGCAAAACAAATCATTTTCCAAAGGACTCAGGGGGAGCCCCCAAGAGGTTCATACTCCTCCTGAAACCCTTCCCAGAACACTCCACAATTGTCGATGTTAAGGACCACTTGAAAGCCACACACCATGCGCGTAAACCAGTAGCCTATGTGCTTGATGCGAGCAGACACAGAGAGAGATGGAGAGACAGAGACACACACAAGAGAGAGGGACATTTACCAATTCCTCGGCTGCTAGACCATGCATATACTCCCGGAAATCGACAACCGCTTCCTCCTCCACATTTCCGTCTTCCATTGCCTTTATTTCCAAGTGCTGGAAATACCAATCTCCTGCAGATGGGCTTACAAGTCGTCGAAGAAGCGAGGCGCACGCGAAGAGCAAAGCGCGGAGAGCAATGGCGGGAGCGCAAGGAGGGTTAGTAGTAACAAGAGCGGGCAGGGGAGAAGACGACAATTCCGGCCCAGAACTACCTCACCGCTTCCTAACCTGTTCTCGTTGGAACCGTCGACTTGACGATCCGAGTAGCGTGTAATAGGTAATGAACTAAATCTATTTAAAGTAGTAATCCCATTGTGCATTTTCCAAAAGTCTAAAAAACAATTTCTCTTTAACAAGGGTAAGTAGCCTACTAAGTTTAGGAGCAATTAAAAAAAAAATCTCCTTTTTTGGTTCCTTTTTGGCAAGGTGAAAATTTCAGATATGATAGAAAGCAAGTAGCTAATTGGATATATTTCAGAAAATAAATCAAAATAGAATAATTAGCAAGATTTAGTTTAACATGCAACACAAATAAAATAGCTAAGTAGTTTCAACCTTGAATGTACTACTTAATTAATTAATTTACTTATTGACTTTTGGTAGTTTCTACAACATGAAATTTAATGAAACTAGAATAAATAAAATAAAAAAACTGCATGTTAATTATTGGAGAACATTTTGCATGTTTTAATTCTTTTACTAGTGGAAATGATTTTTTAAAATTGTTCGCAAATCACAATCCTGAAATTCCAATGGCCTATTGCATTATTGTTGGCAAAGCCAACAATTGTTAACTTGTTAATTAATTAAACTCAATTGGAAAAAAATCGTGAAAATCTTTTTCTTCAAAAAATCGCCAGAAATCGTCGCAATTGCCTAAAATATGAAAGGGTGCTTAAGATTTTTTACTTTCATATTTTGAACATCGCCAAATTTGGCTAAATATATGTATGGATGATCGCCACTTGAGCAACATCACAATTTTAAAAAAAATAGTAACCTAAAATAATTTTCACTATGTAAATGTATTAAAACTCCTTTTTTTTTGGGTTATAAATTGAAACGTAATAATGTTAAAAGGGGGAAGAAAAAAGAGATGCGAAAAGCTTTTTGTTTGTTTGTTTGTTTGGAGCTTTTGTGTTTTCAGCTGCTTTGGTTTTCTAGGGGGTATTTGGGTGCTTTGTTTTTGGCGTTGTTGCAGCTGATTTGATTTTGGTTCTTGGAGCTCCAAGACCTAGTTGTTTTTGTCCTCTGGGAGATACTTGTTTTTGTATGTCGTGGAGTGGAGCTGCTCTTTTTCTTTTTCTTTTTGGGGGGTTTCTTGAGTGCCAGGGGTTATTGCAACATGTAAACATAAAGAAAATTTGCTTCAAAAGCTTCACAAGATTGGCTTCTCCTTGGCTTCCACATTTGCCAAGTCCCCTGGCACTTGAAAGCGTTCAGATCTGCTTCTTACTGGGGAGCTTGAAGATGTGTAAGAGGGGAAATGTGTTTCTAGACTTCCAGTTATGAGAACCCATAGTTGCAATTGATCTTCAAACTCGTGTCTTGCAAAAGTTCTGAGTTGCAATTGATCTTCAAATTACTCGTCTTTCACGAGTAACTACTCTTAGATGCAATCTTCGAACTCCCAAGCCTTGCACAAAAGTTGTGAGTTGAAATCTGCTACAAAATCGTCTTGCAAGAACAAGTAGATTGAAAATAGAATAATGATTGGTTGAATGGAGATGGCGATGGAGATGGAGATGGATATGGACATAGAATGGATTCTTCGTCGTCGTTGTCTCATATGACAAAAAGTATTGTGAAAAATGCGTGCAAGGTTGAAGAAGATAAGGTGTTAGTACTAATGGTAGAAGAATCTTCAAGCAATTTGTGCCCAGGAACTGAAGAAAAGACCATTTTTGTTGTGAAACTCAGCAAACTGATCAATAACAGAAGATCTCAATTTAGAAAAGAACCCCCCAACGGAAAAACACACTCACACACGAAACAAAGAGGGTTCGAAGGGTCGAGTGGCGGCATCGGAAGAAGAAGTAGAGGAAGAGAGGGCTCGCATTCGACGCCGTCTGCGCGAAGAGCAAGATGCCGAGTATCAAGCTACCCTCGTCAATGATCAGGTTTGTTTTGTTAGTACTCAGTGTTTTTCCAAAACGTTGTATTTTATTGACACACGCAGACATAGATGCATTGAAGAATTCCATGCATGAGGGAAATCTTTTGGAACCTTCATCTCATCTCATGAGAAGCAGCAGCATCAGCAAACATGATTGAGGATTTATGTGAAACTTGTACACAAAGCTCACATTGACAACAGAGGTTTCAAAGCATCCCAAGTATGTGTGTTTGTGTGTGTTTCTCTTCTGAAATGGTGAGCTGGAGCAGGAAAGAGATTACAGAAGACAACAAAAAGCGCTGCGTGCGGCCAGGAAGAAGGAGGAGGAAGAAAAAGCTGCTGCACTTGTTGCCAAGGCTGCTGCTGATAAAGAAGCTGCTCTTGAAAGCCGGCGATGCCATAAGTTTGCTGTCTTAACCCCTGAGCCTGATCCTGGCTCCAACATCACTAGGGTAATCTAAGATTTTTTGCCTCTGCAGAGCAGAAATTTGCACAAGATTTGGAAGAACTTCCACAGCATCAATTTCACAGAAAAACAACTGATGGAAACTGATGTTTATGCATCTGAATCATGTAAGCAGGTTCGAATACGATTGCCAAATGGTGAGCACAGGGAGCGGCGATTCCACAGCAGTGCAACTGTGCAGACCATCTATGACTTTGTGGATTCTATTGTCTGCTTTGATGTGTTAGCATACAATTTGGTGTCCAATTTCCCACTCATTGTCTACACTCCGAGCACCCACAACTGTACTCTCAAAGATATTGCATTGCACCCACACGCAAGTCTTTTTGTCCAAGTTGATGATGATGATGCTGCTCCTACTGCTGCTGATGATGATGACAATGATGATTCTTAACTCTTTCTTCTTAATTCTGTGACCTGCTGCCTACTGGTGCAATAGTTTCTCTAAATCTCAAATGGCAAATTGTAATAGTCAATCTCATCATACAGAGTTTTGTTTCAGAAGTTATACACCACTTTGCAATTGGAAGGTCACCTGCTCATTGATGGGATCTTTAGGTTGCAAATTGCATCTGAATTGCACACATGCAAACAACAATACCTGTAGATTTAAGGTGTTCTCCACTTACATAAAATGTAGCCAAGTGGTTTACAAAGCTGGTGGAGTATGTCAAACAATAGAGCAAAGACATGGGAATCTTGCCACAAAAGGAAGCAAGAGCTTTTGTTGCTGACCTTCATCTGACCTACAACCAAAGCTCCCTCCAGCATATGCAATTCTCTATGCTTTGCAAACTTGAAGATACTTGTCTGCTTGTGCATGTAATGGAGTACATGTATGCATTGGCAACTGAAAACATTAAGCCATTCAGCTTTGATTCCTCTGATACAGACACAGTGAGTAAGCAAGCAAGAATGTTTCACAAAAATTGTCCAATAGGAATGTGAAATCAGATTTCCTAGTAGCAAACAGATTTGTGAGGAATTGGAAGAGTTTGTTTGGAGAAATCTCCAGAGTGCAAACTTGTTGATATCAAAGCTCTCACTGTATTGAAAGCATACATCTACCTATAGTGTGTGGTTGTGGAAGACATGGACTTTCAGAAATAGGCATAATTTTATGGTCGTGTGTGTGCAAATGGTACAAAAGTAGGCACACCTATTCACTTAGGTGACTGCTTAGAAAATGGTGGGTTTGCTTGCAGATTGGTTTGGTGATAAATTAGATAACCCATGATTTTTACAATGACCAAAAATACTCATAATAGCAACATTTGCTGCATGACCAGTGACCAAGCTCTCAAAAGGTGGCCTCTTGGAGTTCACAGAAGAACCAAAAATATGTACAGTATCCTCCAATATTACATAAACATCACTAACAGAATGTGCACAAAGAGGAATCCAAATTGCACAATATAACTACTGCAATTGATTCCACATTCTTCTCATGTACAAATTGGATGGTTGAATCAAGAAACTCTCCAGCATTTCCTTTGTCAGCAACCTCTTACATATACAGTCAGAAATGTTGGAAAGGATCCCAGATTTGAAATGTGGATGAAGGTGTCAGCAGAGCCTTGTGTCATCTTTGTGTTTTCCAACTCTGTGAAATTAGGTAACTGTAGATACAAACTAGGTGTGTTTCTTCACACTTTTGAACTTGAAAAACAACTTGAAAAACTGACGCAAGCCAAATCTGGTAACTTTGTTAACTTCTTGAGGTTCAAGCACTAATGAGTCGGGTATTAGATTTGCAGCATCCTCTTCCTCATTGGCAACATTCAACCTGGAATTTTGATGTTCAGGGCCTGAACTCGAGGCATCATCATGAGTCCCTGAGACTCTTGCCAAGGACTCAGAGGCAGCAGCTACTGGCAACATGGGACTTAGATGTTCACCTGGAGAGGCCCTTATTGGTTGCAGAAGAACTGCTGGTGTCAGAACATCAACCGGCCTTGATTGAGTTGCACTTTGCTGAGGTGTTGCCTCTTCAATGCTCTCCTCCTTGGTGTTCTCAGCAGCCACATCTGCCAAAACTTGAACCCAAGGTGACTCTGCTCCTCTCCACGAGATCATCATTGCAAGCATGTTGACCATTTGGTGGAAGGTTATGTGGCTGTAATATACACCAAATCTCTTGAGCTCATTGTCTAGTGCCTTCACATCTGTTGGATTGTTGGGTTTGTACTTCTTTTGCAGCCAAGTCTTTAAGCTGGCTACTGTCACAGTCTTCTTTGGAGCAAGCTCTATCCACATAGCAAATAAGTCAGTGCAACCTATCTTTAGGTCAGTACAACCTTTCTTTGAACATGGCCGTGGGAATAATGATGATTTGTATCTGAAGTCCATGTGCTTTTCTTTACAGATCACACAATTGTACTTCAAATACATCAAGGAGTGCACGAGATGCTTCATGAGACCAATCAACAAACCCTGATCTGACCAATTCTCCTCAGGTCCAGTACTGCCGCTGGTTTCTGACCAATTCTCGAGATACTGTGTCACAACAAAGGGAATGAAACAGGCAAATGCTATTGAACATCTGGTATCAGGGTTGTTCTCATGTTCCAGGCCTTCTTGGTAGGCAGAAACTCGATAGCTCCCAGGCCTTACTGGTCGGCTGAAGTCCTGCTGGTCAAGAGATATTTCAACTACAAGAGGGCAGGTGAGAGAAATCCCAGTTGCCCACAATGCCAAATCATCTTGCATGAATGCTCCAACTTGAATCATGATTTGCACGGTCCAACTGTTCACATTTAAATCCAATTTCCACAATTTGTGCAGGTTAACATCACATGCATGATAGGTACATCTTCCATGTACTTATGATGAGCTCAGTTTCTTGTGTTTTCTACACAGAAAAAAGCTCAACTACAGAACCTGAACCCTGAACCCTGGACTTTGTAATCTGGTAATTATGTCATGAGTTTATATTCTGGAGGGATATGTGTAGTTGGCCACAGAAATCATATGTACCTTTCTTTGAGAAGTCTGACTGAGCACCATTGGAGCACATTGCCTTCCGAGACTGCCTTCTGATTCGCAGACAAACACAAGGTGGCTATTTCCTTCTGCAGAAGTGCAGGTTTCGAGTTTAGAAATGCAATATAGGTACCACACCATTGACAACACAGTTTACATGATTAAGTTCCTACACAAGGGGGCCCTCAAACAACATCACTACTACTCAAGAATTCATCATCTTTTTGCTCTATGAACAATTTCACAATCTTGGAATTACTTGCATTCATAACCTGCAAATATGTTTCTTGATACATGGAGCAGCCAAATACTGTCATTATTGCTTACCAAAACTTCTGCTGTCATTTCTGTAGGAGCTGGGTTGTCCCCAGTTAACATTGATGCTCCAACTTTTGAGAGTTCTTTCACCCTTTCAGCTGAGACTTGACATGCATCTGCTGCAGACTTTACTTGCTCCTGGAGCCTTGCTTGAAACTGTCTCTCAAGGTCCTCCATTTGCATCTCAAGAATTTCCTGAAAATTGTTTTCAATCACCATGAGTTTCCTAGGCATTAATTTGCCAACTTCCTTTGCCAGACATATGATTTCCACATGGAAAAAAAGATTGTGGATAAATTTGCACAATTCAAAATGTCTCAGAAGAAATCTAACAATTCAATTCTTGCCAATTGCACAAAGATTTCTGATGACAACACAGAGTTAAAGATTATAATATCAATTAATTTTTTTCCTTCAAGCTAAGGAAGTTAGAAACAAACTTTTTAAGTCCCACAGCACCATCACATGTTTCTCCAAATTTGATGTTCCAGATAGGAATCAACAACATGAAAGACAACACAAAAATCTGGATAAAACAACTTGATGCATCCAGAAATGGTTCTTGAAGAACATGTGCAGTAAGTCATCCCATGCAAAGAAATGCCCTCTTCAGAACCAATCAGGTACATGTCAGCAACAAGAGAAACATAAAATCAAACATTGTGTAATTTCTCCACATAAGAAACAACTGGAGTCTAATGCATTTGTGATTGCATAGCAAACTATGTCTCATAACATCACTTTTGACCAAGGAAAGTATAGTCCCGGATCACAGAAATTCTCTCCAAATTGCTGATCACATGGGGACAAACATGACAACTGTGAATCAATCAAACCTCCACACCACACCATACGCGCGCGCGCGCATGCACACAAACACAACCATTTCCACATTAAGAATTTTTTCGCCCACTTTATCAACGATGAAGAGAAGGGGTCCTTGAAACATCAAGAAAGGAACTCTGAAGAAATTATTTTACCTGGTGAACACTGAGATGGTCTGAATCCTCCTCATCACTAGACCACATGATGCTCGTATTGATTTCAATTATTCTGTATGAGAAGATATATTACTTGTGTTTCCGACTCTGAAAAGAATGCAATCTCTTGGGAGAAAAACCAACTGAAGCTTCTGAAGGAAAATCCCTTTAAGCGTGCTGTGCTCTTAACAGATACGGGATCAACAAAAAAAAGTTTGCAGCAAAATCTCAATCTTCTTGTTCAGAAACCAAAACTGAAGAAGAAGAAGAAGAAGAAGAAGAAGGGGAAGAAAAACGTGCAATTAACTAAGCTGCAACACTAAAGCTGATCCGAAATAAATCGCTCCTCAACAGACACGAGCTACCTACTCCTACCGACTAGTAAAGATCTAAATATCAAAAAAATTGTAGCAAAAATCTCAATCTTCTTGTCCAAAAATCAACAAAACTGCAAAAAGAAGAAAATTTGCAAGCAATTCGCTGCACAACACCCTCATCCGAAATAAGCGATGAGTAGAATGCAAAATTGAAGAAAAAAACTTGGGTACTCCAGGGAAAAAAGGTACGGGGACTTGATCTGAGAGCCTTTCTTCTGTCGGTAAATTGACCGCAACTAAAAACTTTGTAAACGAACAAAAAACAACAAATTTCCTATTCTAAGAAAGAAGACACAAACAAACAAAACTCTCCTCTTTGCTCTTTTAGCATCGCTAATATTGTCACGAAGTTCTAAAAAAATGTGGAGTTTACACGCCGCAACTGAAATCGCCAGAATCATCACATGACTGTATTTTGTAGTCCTCTCTTGAGCTTCCCGAGAATGAAATTCACTTGATGCGAGCTGCTGGTCCTCCGCGTCCCTTTTTTTTGTTTCCCAGAGTTTTAAAAATGCATACTTTTAGAAATTCTGTATCCTAGATTCTTCCTCCATCCGAGTAGCAGGTTGCACCGCGTCGGAGATCGACATCTCCCGACTCAAATGAAGCTTCCTCTACCCTTGCATCCTCTCGCTTCTTCCTCCTTCCGATCCAGCCTTTCTTTCGCTGGCGTATCTATAGCCAAAAAGATACATTAGAAATTAAAAGTGCTAAAACCAAGTGCTTTTTTAGATTTTCAATATGCCATTATTAGACCAATTTTTTTTTTAAACGCCAAATGTCCACACATGGTTCAAGTATGTAGCCAAAAGTAGAACAGAATGTTTAAACATTTAACTTTTATATTTAGTTTCTTTTGGCTAAATCTTCATACCGATCATCGCCACTTTGGCTACATCACAAAATAAACAGCATTGTGAATCAGAATCCGGGGCCCCGGCTGCCGCAGACTCCCCGCGTTAGGAAGAAGACCGACAGACGTCCCCCGACACAAATTCGTCCTCCGGCGTCCCTTTTTTCTTTTTCTCGAAAGATTTTTTTTTTTCCAAAAAATATGCATTCTTTTCTTCCTCTTTACGTATCCATCCTTGTTGACGCTTTACTCCTGCTTACCACCACCAGCAGCCAGCAGATTCCTCGCCTTCAAGCCATCGCCGTCGTCATTCGGAAAATTTGAAGCGCGCGGACAACATCCTCGAAGCTCCCTCCAGTGAGGCGCAGGAAATTCAAATGACAGCCTTATTTTCTGCCGGCGAAAGTAAAGAAAATTTGAAAATTAAAAGCGATTGACTCAAGCTTTTCTTAGATTGATTTTCAGTAGCCATAATTCGACCAAGATTTAAGAAAAATCGCCAGATATCTATCTATACACGTTAATTCAGCCTTATTTTTGCTGGCAATATATAGCCAAAAAGCGAAATTAAAAATTAAAGGTGACAAAATCAAGTTTTTTCGGACCAGAATTTGGCCAAAATTTAGGGAAAATTACCAGCTAGCTATTCGTTGTAACTCAGCCTTCTTTTTTGGCTGGCTATATAGCCAAAAAGAGCAATTAAAAATTTTAAGTGGTAAAATCAAGTGTTTTTTTAGATTGATTTTGAAAATTTTAAGAAAAAACACCAAATAATCTACACATGGTGTTCAAGTAGGAAGCTAAAAAATATAGAAGGGTGTTTAGAAAGCTATTATTTTCATACTTAGCTTGTAGCCGAATTTGGCTAAATCTTACTATGGGTGATTGCCATTTGGCTACACCACAAAATTGAAAAAAAAAACATTGGCATGAATCATTCAATAGTCAACCACCATTACGTACCTACTAAAGGAGAATCTAACGCTTCTAAGTGTAATCGCGCTTTGGACATGTCTCTAAGGGGTATCAACTAGTCTCCCAATCAAGGGTTCTTTGAAGTAGATTTTCAATAGCCAAGTTCGATCAAAATTTAAGAAAAATGACTAGATATCTATCATTGCTTTGAGTGGGAAGCTAAAAATATAGAAGGATGTTCAATTTTTTTACTTTCATATTAGGTACCTATAAAGAGAATAATCTATTGCTTGTGCGAAAAACCCTCCGTTGGTTGTGTCCACTATTTTATTCACTTTTTGAAAAGTTGTTAAAGTTGATAAAATTGGACTACTTGTGATGTTAATTTGTGCACCTTTGGAAATTTTTGGAGGTTCTATTAGCTACATTTTTTTTTAAAAGATGAAGGTTTGGATTATTTTTTGAGGAGGTACAAACTTTAAAGTGGCAATTCAATTTTCTTTTCCAAGGCCACATTCTACTTATAATATTTTTCATTTGGACATTTTCTAATTACAAGGGTTTGAATCCCTTCTAAGAGAAGTAACATCGGTAATTGATTTCACTACCAACCGGTTAATTATGGAAAAGCTTATAATTATAAGTGATAATTTATTATCAACAAAAAAAAATGGTTAAATAATCAAAAAATGATGAAACCTTGCCAAACTTGACAGAAACATATAAATTCAATACAAATTTCATCAATCCAAAAAAATAGATAGACAAATAAAAATCAATTGTGAAATAATTGAATCATCATTTAAATTATCCATTGTAGCACAAATGATCTACAACACAAAATTAACAACTTAATTTAACACCAAAAAAAATCACAAATTGAGTTGTCACACTAGTTAAACCATCAAAGTTGTATAAATATTAAACAACATCAAAGTTTGTCAAGCTCACGGAAACAAAAGAGATACAAGTTTGGAGTCTCATTAGTAATTACGAAGTTAGTGACAAACAATTACAAAAATTGCCTAATGTCAAAACCCAACTTATAATTTTTAGCTCAAAAGTCTTGGAAAGCGTGAAAATCAACTAGTCTATTATTCCATATCATGTGTTCATGCCATAAACCAAATGCATCCTACATATGGATGCTATGAAAGATTTACAAATACATTTTAATCACTAAACCTAAGTTTCTAATGAGTCAACTATAGAGCTTAAACTTATGTAATGCCAAAAAATTATGTAAAACATTGAACAAAATCATCATTCATCAAAAATTTGTATCATGGCAATCTTTACCAACTTGAAATATTTTGGGAAAGAGTAGGAAAGATCTCTAAACGCTAAAAGAAAATGCTAGAGGTGAAAGATAGGATTCACATTAGTACGTTTGGTCGTGACATTAAGTGCATTTGATTCCATGGCCAACTTGAACATAGGTTGCTAGATGTCAATGGAGGTTATTGAAAGCACTTCAAGCACCCACACATTAGACTTGCCCACTTTCTTGGGGTGGCAATATGCTTCTTTAATCATGCTCAAATACTTGGCAAAACTTATCTTTAGATGTAGTGGCAACGAATATTGTGGGTACACAACACCAAGGTTATCCATGACCTCATGAACAAGAAATTTTCCTTACAACTCTTTGACAAGCCAATTAGCAACCCTTGCCATATATAAGAACCCACATCAAATTCCAAAATCCAAAGCTCAAATATATAAAAATTTGTTGAAATTTGACACACATATGAAAATGCAATACAAGTTGCAAAATACAAAAAGGATAGGGTGAACAAAATTGTATACACAATCTACTTACATTCATGTTATGGATGCTACATACACATCCCTAATCACAAGGTTGCAATCACAATCAAATGAGTCAACAATGACAATGGATTCAACCACAAATAGGCCTTTTGTGATCATTTTGACTTTTTCATAGAAAGGGTTTTTTGAAAAAAAAAAATTGCAACATGTTAAAAACATTTACAATTCCCCCAATAAATTACATGATTTGTATTAACTACTTTTGAATAAATATGAATTGTTTAAAAGTGTATAAATTTTGCCAAATTGTATGTTTCATCTAGAAAATGATCATAATTTCAAATGATATAAAAATATGTTAACTATTTTAAACTTTAGTTTTTTGTATCATAAACCATAACTTTGTTCATATGTCATACACATTATGACCCATTTATGTTAAGTAAATGACTTTTGAAATTTGAACATTTTGAAATTATATTGTTGGGTTTTTTTAATTTCCATTTAAATTATGAGTACTTTTCAAATGTGGATGGTAGGTTATCATCATTTCAATTTTTCCCACCAAAATTTATTTAATAAAAGAGTCCGTAGCCTAATGTTTTATAAATTTGATTTTTTGGTGTTAAAGTTCAAAAGTTCTTTATTAAAATCAAAACTCAATTTATAAATTAAATGATTTTTTTTAATTTCAAAAATCGTATAAATCATTAAACACAAATTTCCTTGATCAACACGACATTAAAATGACCTTACATTAACATGTTTGACAAAATTGATAGTTTTTCGATCATCCAACATGGTATTTGCCTTATTTGACTATGATTTCACCCACAAATTTTGTTTCACCACTTTCCATACTTAGATGTATAGTCCAAATATGTTGTTAATTCACATCAAAAGCTAGGTGTTCCACCTTGGTATTCAGATCTATAACCCAACACGTGATAATAGATTCATGCTTAACATTCACCAGTGTTTTGTAAACCCCAAATGCATCAAACTTGACCTTAATGTTCAAGTCAATGTTTCCCCTTTTTACACCTTAACTATTGCCTCAAAATCACACACAAATACACCCATCAATTGGTTGAACTTATAATTTACGAACAAATTAAAACAAGGGAAATATGGCAATAAGCCCCAACATGACCTACACATCACAAAGGAGGTCAAAGTTCACCTTCACCTTCTCATTAGTAGGGTTGTCAATGGCCATCTTCATCAACAATGTCATGTATTTTGCCATAACATGTTTAACAAGGGTAACATATTAATCCACCATATTTTGACATTTTAAAAAATCTTACATCCTTTGGATTCCATGCTTTTAGGAAATTTTGTAAAGTTCAATTGCCATACCTTTTAAGGTTCTTACAAAAAAAATTGTATAATTTTAATATTAAACCTTCAATTCTACTCATTATTGGCAAATGAAACGAAGTTTGAATTACAATATTGGTTTACGAACCATACAATGCACCCCTATGGAGTGAAGAACCCACCCATTAAAAAATTGTTTTATAACCCTTGACTTGACACCTTGGAGAGTAAACTCATCGTCCACACCAAAAGTCAAATTAGTTTCTTACCAATCATATCGTTGATGTATTAACCACCTTGGTTCATCAACACTTGCATAAGCACCCAACTCAAGTTATTAGCATTTGGTACAACCACCACACATTCAAGGGAAAGAATAATTTATATGTGCAACCAATTTTACACTATGCATATGCATGAATTGACAACCAACTATAGTTACTAATTGTATTTATTTCATCACATGTCAAAAGAATGTATTGGGCAGCCACAATAATAGATGTGGTGGCCTCCAAAACAATGTTATGTGTGTATTGAACCATATGCTAACCCATTGAATTAATCTAATGCATTTTTGGATTCTCCTCCAAATTCAAAGAATAAAATAGTTTTTTATGCACCCCATATTCAAACATTGGCTTGCCAAGCTTCAAAGTGTGAAACAACATGGCAATTTGAACAAGTTTTCTACATTTTTTCCCCCCCATTCCCATTAACAACTTATTGCAACATTAATTCCCTACCCTTGCATGCATAAGCAACTTCATTTCTAACATGTTTACAATCCTTATTCATGTACCATTCCCCTTACCCCTTTCAAAGTTTTCTCTTCCTTGTTACAACCAACATGTTTTTGGAAAAAATCCCATTTAGGTCCAAGAAGTTTATCCTTTTACTCTTGACCTTAGAATAGATTTTTCACTTGATGGTTTGTGCACAACCATTAAAACCTACTTAAAATTCAACCCGAGGTAATTTTGCTACCCATTCAACTTCAAATTTTCATGTTGATTCAGAAGACCATTTTTTCTATTTCTAGAAGTGACAAATCAAAAGGAGAGAAAGTAGGTTCCCTAATGTTAAATGATATTGGAAAATAACCCAATTGGGTTGGCTTTGTACTTGGATAATCATTCAAGTTGATATCTAGCACACCAACTTGAGTAGGTTATCAACTACAAGAAGGAATTGTATTACCAATTGAATCCACATTAACAAAAATAATTGCCACACAATCATAAGGGTTGTGAGAAGAAAGGAAATATTTATGCAATTTGTTTTGGGGTGACATAAGAGGCAATCATCATCTTCTCAATCCTAAAATGACAAACAAGTTTGCAAAAAATCCACAAAGTTGTGAACAATGAAACAACACACTCAAAGCTTGTTGAAACACCCTAAATGAAGCCAATTCTTTAAATTTTGAAATGAATTAACAAGCCAAAACCTTGAACCATAATGACATTCAAAAATAAAAATAAAAAGCCCCAAGGATTTGTATTTCAAGAATTAGGAATCAAGGTTGTAAGTTATAGGTAAGGACCAAGGGTTCATCACATTACAATGTTACTACACTATAAGCAAAGGGGAACTTTCAACTAAGAGAAAGAATCAAAACACATACTTGGTAGTTGGAGCTTCATATGACCTTCACAATGCACCTTTCAACACTTGACTTAACCAACTTGTTAGAATCCAACATGCCCCAATGCCCATAGTAGCCAGTTCATTGTCTTCAAATCTAATTCTTCAATATAATTGCAAATCCAATTTTGAACAACAACTTCATTGATGCTTTAAACATCTTGATTTTTCATTGTTCAACTAACATTAACAATAACACAAAGCCTAGAGGTGGCAACAAACTACAAAATGCAACAACATGCAAGCCAAATCACTAATTGAATTTATAATGTACAAACTTAAGTTCCAATAGAAGGATCAATTGATGCAAACAAAAACCCTCAAAGCTTGATGTTATAATCTATTGGTCAATGGTTCACAAAACATAAATGGGGTTTTTGGCAATGTCATCTTACAAGCAAGAGATGAAACAAACAAAAGGATACCTAAAGGAGGATAAAAAAAACTAGAAAAAGGTTAAGATTCAAGCTTGCAAAAAAGGTGATGAATCAATAATGGAAATGGGTGAAATGACAACATATGACAACATTAAAGCAAGAGTTGGTGAAATAATGGTGCCCATCGTTATAAAAATAATATGTTTTTAATCCATGCATTTAATATGATGATAACATTCATTACCATGATAAATTTTAGGTGAATTTTTTTTTAATTGCTTAAAACCCAAGCTTACAAGTGGATCACCTATAGTTTTTAAAGAAATATGGAAAATTTTCACCCAATAAAAACATTAAAGGTGTTTATGATAATGCATCAATTATTATTTCAATAAGGTTGAAATTTTTCTTCCAAAATTTAATCTCCACATGGAATTTATTTTATTTGGATAAGTATTTAGATAACTAACCATGACGTCATCATTGTGCATTCAATAACACATTGAAGTTCAGGGCAAGGTTTGTTCTAAGAATTTTGTGATGTAACTAAAATGATGATCATTTAAAAAATGATTTAACCAAATTTGATTACATACCAAATATAAAAGTTTTTTTTAAAATAAGATCCTTCCACCATGCCAAAACATGCATCCATGACTACTACATTTTGCAATTATGTCCTATATGTTGTCATGTAATTATTTAATCATGGAAGACGTGTCTTTAAGTGGGTTAACCATTTTCAGTCACGTGTATCTCTACATGATTATAATACATTACAATCAACAACTATAGTCATAATTAAAACTACATGTGTAATATTGATCATTTTGAAGTTATTTAATTTAAGTAAGTAGGTAGCACAACACCAAAATGTGTCTTTCATGACTAGGACATTTTGTGACTATGTCCTAATTTAGTCATATAGGCATATGTCTTTTGTCACGTACCTTGAGTCATTTTTTAACATTATGTTAATTTAGGGTTTAAGTTATTCACCACTAACTAACTTAAAAAATTTAACTTACTAACCTAATTAGTGACACATGTTCACATCTAATGCCAAGTTAACACAAAATCTATTCATAATAACTTAACATCATTTTTTTCTCCCTTTTGTTCAAACCTATGGGACCTCTACGTTAACATTTCAACAATGTCATCATTTTGACAACTTCTTATGATAACATTTTTGCAAACAATGCCATATAATTTATTCCTCCTCATCGCACCATCTTTCTCTTCATCAAATGTTATGATTTTTTCATGTTTTTTGCACTCATTTGCATTATTTTTCTCGCCATTGCATTTCAATTATTATTTTTCAAGTTTTATTTGTTGCTTTGACCTTGAATGCTTACTAATTTTCTTGTAACTTGTAGTGTCCCAATTATGTTCTACTATAAATCTACAACCTTGTGATTTTGTTTTGAATATTGTTTACAACTTTATTTGGTTTACAAGTTTTTTTTTTTTCTAATTTCATTGTTTCTCTTTTGCTTTAGTATTTATTACTATATCTTCATAAAATGTGTTTTTTTACTTTCGACATTTGGCTAAAGTTGTTCCACGTAACATTTTTTATATCCTCATATAGAATTTTCTTCATAAAATGTTTTCAATTTTTTTTTTTCAATTTGATGGTTGACGAAAGGGATGCAATGATTTTAATTTGATTCAATACACCAAAATGCATCCTAGTTCACTTTGGGTTTCATGAAATTTTGAATGAATTTGGACACTTTTACCTAGCGAAATTGGTTAACCCCCTAGTGAACAGGGACCAGTTGCTAGGGACAACAAATTGTTTCATTCGTACTTTTCAAATGAAATACAAATTTATCAAGCCATTCACTTGTTAGTTAATCAACTAACCAACATGGAAATCAATTAAAATTTATTTATTTACTATATAATATTATTGATAATTTCATTTGTTTAGCCTATGATTTATTGACACGTGTCACTACCTAGGCTAGGTTTAAAACCTAGCCTATGTAGGTAGGCAATGTAATCAACCTATGCATCTATTTTATGGAATTAAATAGGAAAATATTTGGTCAACTTATCATTGTTGACCACACATAACACCACCCATGAGGTTCGATCCCTTGACCTTTAAAATGGAGATAAACACCCCTACCATCAAATCACCCCACTTGTAATGATAAAATGTTACATTACATTCTATTTATCAAATATTTCATTTTAAACATTACAAAAACATAAATTTTGAAATTTCATATCTTATTGAGATTTTGTTCAAATGAAATGATTCAAATTTACTTTTTTAAAAATTTCAATAATGTACATAATTACATTTATTTCCTTCTGAAAATGTAAAATCATTTGAACAAAAAGAAAGTTGAATATCATTATTTAATAACATTTCAATGACCATTCTTTTGGAATATATATATATTTAATAAATGAATAAAATTTTTGCTAATATAATAATATTACATGTGTTGAATTACTTTCAATTATTATATGGCTATTTTTCATTAATTTAAATTATTTCACCCTACATTATTTACGTCTATTTATGGTTATTTTCAAATACTTTTGGCTATTGAAAGTTATTTCATCTTATGTTATTATTGGTAATTTTAAGTTATTATAGGTTATTTCATCTTAAGTTACTTTTGTGTATTATAGATTATTTCACTTTATATTATTTTTGGCAATCTTAAGTAATTCTAATGTATGGCTATTGGTGCTTATTATGGTTATTTTATTCGTGGCTATTACTAGCTATTAGTGGTTATTCTATTAGTGGTTATTGGTGGTTATTATATTAATGATTATTGGTTACTATCTATTAATGGCTATTGATGGATATTCTATTAATAAATATTGGTGTTTATTATTAAGTACTATATTATTGGTTATTAATGGCTATTGGTTATTATTATATTAATGGTTATTGGTGGCTACTATATTAATGGTTATTGGTTGTTATTCTATTAATGGCTATTGGTTGTTATTCTATTAATGGCTATTGGTTGTTATTCTATTAATGGCTATTGGTTGTTATTCTATTAATGAATATTGGTTGTTATTTTATTAATGGTTATTATATTAATGACTATTGGTGGTTATTCCATTGTAGGCCATTGGTGGCTATTGATGGCTATTATATTGATGACTATTAATGGTTATTAGTGGTTATTTTATTAATGGTTATTGGTGGTTATTGTATTATAAGTTATTATTGGTTATTATATGTTATATTACGACTATTGGTGATTATTTCATTATAAATTATTATTGGATATTTTATATTATAATATCATAGGCTTTTGGTAGTTATTATATTGTAGGGTAATTTAAATTATTTTTCATAGGTTATTATTTTTATTTTAAATTATTTTACTTTGGTCATTATATTATATTAAAAATTATTTTAAATTATTATACTTAGGATAAAATAATTTATAATAACATAAAGTGGAATGACGTTGAATAATTTAAAGTATAATTTGAAATAACATATAATTTAAAATAAAATAACTTAAGGTTAGTTGAATAATTTAATTTATAATAGTTTATAATAACTTATAATAACATAAGGTATAAATTAGAATAACTAAAGTAGTTTAAAATAATATAAGGTATATCATAAAATAACATATATAAAATATTGTTAAAAATAAAAATAAAACTATTTATTCCAATAAATTATAATAGTGAATTATGTTAACTAGTAATGA
>Ga0116227_10001444_pt1 | contig 52879 bp, 55 predicted proteins | sample S1TSphgellanicum_FD_89693 | JGI IMG/M metagenome (GOLD analysis project Ga0116227, IMG submission 89693) | Host-associated microbial communities from peat moss isolated from Minnesota, USA - S1T2_Fb - Sphagnum magellanicum MG | ecosystem: Host-associated > Plants > Peat moss > Unclassified... | reverse complement strand
GCTAGAATCTTTAGTCTAAATCTGGTGATTTCAGAAAAAAGGCTCCAAATACTTTGAGCCTTTCTTTCCAAAAAAAATCCATTGTATGACTTGCAGCCCCTTTTTTCCCGTCACCAAATAGCAAAAATTGCCACAAAAAAAAAACTCTTTTCTCAACAAGAGCCAAGGGAACATTCATTGGCTGACAAACAAAAAAAGTAAATGAAAACATAGGTTCAAGATCCTTGGAAATTAGTGTTAAGAAGTTCTGACCTGTCTAAAAAGCAAACTCCATGTTCTTAGGATGTCCACTCCAATGAACTGCACAAACTTTTCATTGTAAATCTGTTTCAAGAATACACAATGAAATCCATAAACCCAATAAGGTATCCATGCAGAGCCGTGTGCACAGAAACCATTACTGATCACAACAACATAGCAAGTAGAGAGCCAAGATATGATACAAACTTTCACACCAGTTCCCCAACGCTCCACTGCATTAGCTGTTGATCCCCATGTCTTGAAAGCTGCACTGCATGCACAAGTTCCATAACAAAGTACTGAATCCAAACAACCACCGCAATAGTTAACAGTTAAAAGCAAGATTGCTGAAGATTAGACAATTTTGCGGCAGTACTAAAACACCACTTGATGACAAGCTTGCATTCGGATTGAATTCTAGATCCACAATTACAACATTCATGTCACTACTTTTCTAGCAGCTAGTTTGATCAGTGCATTGCCATATGGAACAAAAAGCTGTAAAGTCTGCAGTGTAAATAACTTCTTGCAAAATACATGCCACTTCCCTAAACAGACAGCAACATCAAACACTGCAGCATAGAGAGGCATACATCAAGGGTAGCATGTGGGGCCTCCTGCTCTACAGAAGTGACTGGTGACTCCTTGGATGCAAAACCGAGAAATTCCCAAACTAGTTCCCATAATCAAAGTCTATGCACACCACTGGTGAATACTTTAGTGCAAACCTGAGAATCCCCAACTAGTTCTCACAATCAAATCTATGTATTGTAACTGGCAAGAAAGAGAATTGCAACGAAGCAATTCAAAGAAAAATAGTTCAGGTTTCCAGGGATTCTTGCACATGGATCTATTGTAGACAGAGAAAAGAGACAGAAACAAAGGAAAAAAGAAAAGAAGACATTTTCATCACTGATGACATTTTTACCTGACAGGGAAGGGACATCTCTGGCAGAAAAAACTCCACTCAAGTCCAAGGGAAAAGACACCATAACAAACCAAATGTTTGTCAAAGATTCTGTGGTGCACAGACTGCATAGCATAGTATTCTACCAATGCACAGATCCAAAAGCTCCCTTTCAAACTTGATGCCTATCAATAATTTGTTGGAAAAGTGGACTTTCTAGTACAGGAGTAAACAAAAGTGCTCCCAACCTCAGGCGGAAGTACCTCTCACGTTCAGCTTGCCATCAAATTCAACATCTCTGCAAAGTGAAAGAGATGTTGAACTCTCTTTCACAAAGAATACTGCATCATACATATAGTTCCTCTCTTCAACTTCACAATATTTTCCAAACCAAACCCCTTCTGCTCTACCCTACCTTGCTATACTCATAAGGAGAGGCACACCAATTAGTTGCCATAATGGACCCCCCATTCGTCAATTTCTCCAAGGCCCTAACAATTTCAACCTGTCAAGGATGTCAGGCTTTCAACCCACAACCCAAAACAATTTCACACAGCAGCAGAATGTGTTGATGCAGTAACATCGATGGATCTGAGAATGATTTGCACAGCAAATGTCCTCATGCTTTTCTGTCCACACCCCAAAAACAGTTCAATGCTGAAGAGCACAATTCTGAAGTGCCAATATCATGAATTTACAGTTTCCAGAGACTAAACATATCCCAAAAGCACATTGCATTCTCTTGTGAACAGTAAATACTTGCCATTCAGCCATTGCAATGTTTTTCAACACACACACACACACACACACACACACACTCAGAGATAGATTCCAGAAATGGCCTCAGGTGATACCAGCCTACTATTTATGCATCCATGCACTGTCAGATCTACTGAAGGCACATAGCTTGCCACAGCATTGTTCCCACATCCTGCAGTCAACAAGTATCCATTTCTGAACACAAACCTAATCCAGGAAATCTCTCAACATCCCCTCATATTCAGTGACTTGTCACTGACTTGTCCAAGAAGTTCTGATCCTAAAACAGAAGTAAATAATAAATAGATACAATGTTGCAAGATACACCAGGGATAAGAAACACTACAATGTAGAATTCTCAACTACACACACAAAACTACTGCTGGGCAGCGAAAAGAAGGACAACACAGCCCACATCATCCCTCAATGAGAAGATTGCACAGCAACTGCAGTTTTGTAAAGTGTCTGATTGTGTTGAAAGCAGCCCACAGCTGTCCTCTTGCACATTCTTTGGCAAGCATCTGTCTCCCCAGGCCATGTTGACAACTACAACTTCAAATCTTGACACAACCCCAGATGCAAGATGAAGAGATCCGCTGCCTGCAACGGGTCCTAGACCAAATCTTTTATAGCTAGGAATATGCTTCTGCAGATCTGATCCAAACTTGATTTCCAAACCTTGAGTCCGTACACATAATATCTGAAGCAACAACCGACATTTGCTGCTGCATCGTGCTGCAATCTGTGTCCCACTTTCCTCTGTACATAAGTGCATAGCTTTGCCCTTGAGCAGGCCTCCATAACAGAAGCAGCATACCAGACCTAATACATAAATAACCTACACGGAAACTGCAAAGATCATTTGGTGCATGCCGAGTTGCAGTCTCCGTGTAGGGTTGTTTATGCAAGGCGTCAACATGCTATCCCACATCCATCATTCCACCTTCACGTGAGCGTGGAGTACACAAAGGAGTATGTGATGCATTGAGTTCTTTGGCTAGATACTGCTGCTGAAAGAACTAAAAGAGGAGGAGACAGACGAGAACAAAGCAGCCCAGGAGGAGGAGAAGCCGTGACAGGAGGGCCTCTTGCTGCTGATTTGGCATCATCGCTTGTGCTGTATGGCTGTGGCTACCAGCCATACCGCCTGCAGCACCGGCATGATGAGCTCCGCCCATGGAACCCGTGTCTGGAAACCCTTGATACTGGAAACCGAAGAGGGAAGGAAACAGGCCAAAGCCAGCTGAAAGGGTGATGTTGCCAAAGCGTGCAGTAGCTGCAGGGCCTGCGGCTCCGGCCATGAAGTTCAAGCCATGGTGTTGATGGTACTGATGTTCATGAGAGTGCCTCGCAGTGTCAGGCCGTTGTCCCGCAGGTCTGTGCGGAATGTTCACCCCTGGCACAGGCTTCGTACGAGGGTCCACGCTCCCAATTTTGCCCCTGCCATACAGTGGGATCACCTTCTCCTCCTCCACGCTCGCTTTGCACACGGGACATTCTTGACAGACGCTATGCATCTGCAGCCATCGGTAAAGACACGGCCAGCAGAACAAATGCCCACAAAGTGTCACAACGGGATCCTGGGCAAGCTCCAAACAGATATTACAATCAAAGCTTCCCCCTTGCTCACTACTACTGCCTCCAGCCACTGCCGGCGATTCACGCGCAGAAGCTTCATGAAACTCAGAGCTTGTCGCCCCTTCTTCTTCCTGCTTATGCTTCATCATTCTTCACTTTCTCCGCTAAAACCAGAACCTAAAAAACTACCTTTCTTAACAGACCAGACTCCGATCATCACGATCTCCAAGACTCCCCGCGATTTCCTCCGACCAAACCCACTACCACAAATGGGTCAATCTTCAAATACAAAAGCAGATACAAATATAAACGACAGCACCCTACTCATTCTCTCTCTCTTTCCGTCTCTCTCTGTCTGTGCAACACGTTGCACTTGCGCAATCTTTGCTGTCAGAAAACACAGTAAATAAAACTTTTTGTATTCGTCATTTGCCCCAAGGACTTTTCGGGATACCCGTGCCACTAGCGAGGACTAAAGATCGACCCTTTATTCTGGGTGTCGGAGCTTTGTTTAGGGTTTGAAGCTTTCGGATGAGCGCGTGTGTGTCCGTGCGTGCGGAAGGGATTGAGGGGAATTCTTCGTCTCGGGTGTGAGAGGACAAGATGCTCGACGGTGCACGAGGTTTAGTACCTTTCGCGAGAGCTCTTTTTTTTTTTTTTCCTGCAGAGGTTGTGGTGTGCTTTATGCTCTTAGTTAGGAGAAGCAGATGACGACGGCGAGAGATATGCAGCCATGGCGGCCTGTAATGGAGGTCACCAAGCTTGCGTTGATGCAGAACGATGGCGCCTTGGTGTGGGGAGTGGATGTGGCTACCTGCTTGCACGAGGCAGGGGTCGGATTGCCCAGCGTAGAGCTGGCGCAAGTGCTGTTGCAGCACTTACGCGTCTCCGCCGTGAACGCTGCTATGTGGTCCTATATCCACCACGCTATGTCTTCGCAAATGGTGTCTTGTCTCCACATGCTCGCGCTTCTGACCCAGAGGTAGACCTCTCTTCTGACATTCTCAATTGTTGGCTATGTTGTCGATTGATTCCGGATTTTTTGTCTTTCCTGTTTGCTTACCTGATCTCTGAATTTGGTGAGCTTGGGAAGAGATGGAAGAGGAGAAGAAAATACCATTAGATTTGAACACCCATTGGAGCAGCACAGCAGGTCATTAGCTGGTTGTAGGCCTGTGAACTCAATGTTAGGTCAGGCAAGAGACAGAATATTCACACACAAGCACAAAGGCATTGTGAGTGAAGGTTTTGAAGAAAAGGAGCTGAGGTGCAAAAACCTGGGGGGTTTTTCTTTGTGAATTTTGTTTGTGAGGTTCATGAGATGTGTATTGCAATCCCCACAGAATCATACCAGAGCGACATCAGCAGCCAGAAATGTACACCATGTATTTGGAGCTTTCAAGCACTTTCATATTCTCTCTTGCGTCTACCAAGAGTATGCCTTGCCGAGACAGGTACATTCTTTGGTCATGTAAATGAAGGATTGACTATGGTGTGCAGCTCTTATGTGTAGAGCATATCAATCTTGACCACTCAGGGAACACTTTGTTTACAGTCTATTTGATTGTTTTCATACTGGAAGGAAGTTGAGATGCTATAACATCCTTGTATCAGGGTGGTACCTTATGGGGGTTTATATGCATTCTGTTGTTATGTGGTTTGCAGGATTGTGAAAGCTGTTGATGAGGCTTTGCAACTCTCGCAGTCAAGTGGAGCTTCCATCACAGAAGTAGGGACAGTCATTGTACATTTTCTGTTTGCGGTAGTGGCCAGACTGGCAGATGCAGTCTCAGAGGACTGGGGAATGCGGACTGATAAGCTTGGCAAAGTATCCATGCATGGTCAAGTGGTGAGCTTAGCAGATGGTCATGAAGACAGCAAAGAAAAGAAGCTGGAACAGCTCAAGAAGAACAATAGCTTAACAGCACTTCATCTTATGGCCAAAATTATGCAAAACAAACGTTTAGCTGGCATCCTTCGCCTTGCACGCGGGAACTTGTAAGCATCATGGTCTTGGGGCCACATTTCATATGGTGGCCATTGCCCTAGGGTCTGATGATACTTTGGAGAATAGTTTCATTGCTACTTTTGGTCTTGAGCAGATTACTAAATCCTCTCTGAATACATGCCCTGGTGATCCAGGCCAGAGCAGTGGGGGAAGTTTGCACAAAAGCTACATCTTCTGGAAGCATTGACCCGGGATCCACTGTCAATGGCACCAAAGGAAGCTCCCGAAACATTGGGACACCTGGCTGCTGCAATTCAGCAGGGCCTGCGCCAAGAGTGGCGGCCAACTCAGTTGCCAGTGATTCGATCATTGTTGTCTACAAGCTCACGTACCTCATCTTTTGGGAATGGTAGTGGCTTGGGGAGAAGTGCACCATGGCTCCCTTTTGACATCTACATGGAATCAGTCATGGAACGGCGACGTCTCTCAGTAACCTCTAATGCAGACACTCTTGCTGGTTTGTGTACACCTTTCCAGGAAATTCTCATTTTATATTTGTCAGAATGGCTTTAGTCACCATGTATTCCGAATTATGGGAATGGCATAGCAAGCAGATTGACGGGTTGGGTGGCTGCATGCAGATGTGATGAAGGCTCTTCAGTCAGTCCATGCAGCAAACTGGGTTGATGTATTCCTAGGTCTCTGGACTGCAGCCTTGCGTTTAGTGTATCGGGTATGTATGTTTGAAGCACTTTGTGAGTGCAAGGTGGAGATTCGTAGTTCTTTCTGTGTTTTGTTTAAAATACATGAGGATTGGCTGCAAGCTCCACTTGCATTATTCACCTGCTGGGATTTACTCTGTGGGCAACACTACTCACCCATTTAGTGGTTACGATGCTTTACTGCTGGGGCGTCATGTTCTGTGTCTTTAGACTACTGGTCAAAGAGCCTCTTATATCATTGTATCACATGGGCTCATCAGGCTTGTATCACAGTTAATTGAAGTTATAGTTTGTTGACTTGGATTATAGAAAATATTTCTGGCTAATGTTTGGAGCACCTCATGATGCTGTGAATTTTAATTCATCATAGTGGCTTGCAGGACCGTGAGTCCACTGAAGGCCCAGTCCCACATGTGGAATCGCGACTGTGCCTGCTACTATCCATTGTGCCACTTGCTATTAGCATTGTCATTAATGAAGAAGAGAAGGGGCAGGCTCGTCCTGAGAGCACATCTGGAGATGAGAAGAAAGGGAGTAGACGTGCAGCACTGGAGTCCTGCCTGCAGGTTTTGGGCCAGTTTGAATCTTTGTTAGTTCCTCCTCCTGTTGCAGTTGTCACTATAAACCAGGTTGTGGTGAAAGCAGCAGCATTTGTGAATTCTGGAGGTGGGAGTATGAGCGGTGATGGAGGAACTCCTGGAAGAGTTGCAGGTCTGTCATCTGTAGTCAGGTGTTTTGTCGAATACTGTTGATTGGCCTCTCCTGGAACTTGTATGGAGGGTTGAAGACTTGAGTTCCTATCACCTACTCAACTAATAGATCAGTTTTCTGCAGGAAACAAAGATTCTACAAGATAGATGTGTTCTTGGAGATTCTGATGGTTATTGGAAACTGTGCTAAAGTAGTGTGATACTTGTTTATTCTGAGGATGAACTTAGGGTACAGTTATGAATGGCTCAGGTTGCTGGCATTGAAGGGCAATAATGTTTAGAGTTGTGGTACTTCCATCTTTCAGTTTGTTGCTGACAGCTGTTTTAAGTTTTTGCAGCTGGAAATATGCGGCACTTGATTGTAGAGGCATGCATTGCCCGTGGCCTGTTGGACAGATCAGCTTACTTCTGGCTTGCGGTCAGTGGGACAGTTGCCAATCTCCAAATCCCTTCATCTCCTTCCCAACCCTCTCCCTGGTCTGCATTTATGGAAGGGGCACCTCTGACAAGCTCTTTGCGCTCTGCTCTGATGTTGCAACCTGCTGGAAGGTATTGTCAACCTTTACATTTGAGGCATCCATTCGTACGCCAGTGTGCTCTTACTCTAGTGGCTGATATGTTGCTCAGTGCCAATATCCTAGCACAGAATGAGTAAATTCAAGGGTCGAGGGTGGGTGTTGAAAAAACTAACATCCTGGTTGTATTGCAATGAAAGCCAAGCAGAATTGGATAAGATATACACCACTGCTGTGTCTGGGCCTGAGGAGGAGAGAGCAGCAGCAGCAACTGTGCTATGTGGTGCCTCTCTCACCCGTAGTTGGAATGTACAGGTGTGCATGTGAGAAACCTTGTAGAGCTTAATTTGATAAATGCAGCATACTGTGTTAAGTGCAAATCAAATGGCTTCCATTTGTTTTTATTTGATCTTTCCTGCTTTTCAGTAACCAAGACCTCAGTTGATTTTAATACTAGCACAGTTGACCTGGCATGGAAATTTTATTTCAGATTTGCACTGTCAGAGGAGGGCTGACGTGGTTCTTGGTGTGGGATTTGCAGGAACTGGCTGTGCAGTACGCAGTACGATTATTGTCCCCTCCAGGTGTGGCAGAACACCGTGGTGGAAATGCATTCCTTGCACATGGGCCCATGCTTCATGCCGCACTCACTGGCATGAGCTCAGTTGATGCAATCAATGTGCTTTCACTTTTTGGCATGGTATGCGCTTCTCCTTTTTCGATTTTCAATTGGCAATTTTCTAAGATAGATACTTTGCTGATATTATTTTCCTATAATAGTTTACCCAGCTAATGCTTATTTGAGATGTTTGCAGTTTCCTGAGATGGCTGCATCACTGCTGCCCATATGTGAGTTTTTTGGATCACTCACCAATGCGAAGCCAATATCCCCACCAAATTCTGGGGAGGAGTTGTCAGCCCACATGATGTTTTCAGTAGCCTTTCTTCAGCTTGTCAAGCTGTGGAAGTTTCATAGACCTCCTCTAGAACATTGTTTGCTGGGTAGTGGGGCTGGTCTTGGTGCCGATCTGAGTCTTGAATATCTCCTCCAGCTGCGCAACTTGCAACTGTCATCACAATCCAGTGAAAAGTCTGGGAAGGACGGTCTACCTGACCAGATGCAACAAAGCAAGCGGATGCAAGCTAATGGCACAGCTTACTCATCATCACCCACAAAGAATTCCTTGGTAGTACTTGATTCTTTCCCTAAACTGAAGGCCTGGTACTTGCAGCACCAAGCATGCATTGCATCGACACTTTCAGGCCTGGTGCGGAACAATCCTGTTCATCAGATTGCAGATAGATTGCTCTCCATGATGTTCAAGAAACTGAATAAATCTGCTACAGCCCCAACCACAGGCAGTTCAGGAAATACTGCTGGTCCACTTGATGATGTGTCAGGGAGGCCAATCTTGACTGCATGGGAAATCATTGCAGCTGTCCCATTTGTGATAGAAGCAGCTCTCACAGCATGTGCCCAAAACCGGCTCTCTCCTCGTGATATGACCACAGGTACTTGCCCTCCAAAATGAATCTGTATTTAGGAGAATTGTTTTATCTTTTCACAGATTTATTCATTCAGATGGTATTTCTCAACCTTGCACAGGCCTTCGAGATCTGGTGGATTACCTGCCAGGAACCATTGCAACTATTGTAAGCTATTGCTCAGCTGAGGTGAGTCGTGGCTTCTGGAAGTATGCATCAATGAATGGACAGGACTGGCCCAGCCCAGCAGCTAATCTTCTTATGATACAAGGCGAGGTGAAAGATATTCTGGCAGCTACTGGTGTTCATGTTCCCAACCCGACAGGTAGCTTCTTCTCCATCCCCAATTCTTATTGGATGAAAGTTGTTTGTATTTTGTTCAATCCATCTATGGTTTTGTGTTGTAGGAGGTGCTAGTTGCAGATTGAGGGTTTCAGTACCTAACTAGAGGTAGCTTTGTTGGTCCTCATGTAACTTTGTTTGCAAAATGGACTTGAGTTACTCCCTAGATGCTGAATGAAAGAAAGCATTCTCTTGTATATTCAGTGTGCATCCTTGTGATAACAGGTGCAGAAGGTGGAAATGCACCTGTCTCTCTGCCACTACCAGTGGCAACACTAATAGGTCTGACCATCACCTTCAAGCTGGAAAAAGCGTCAGACCTTGTACTCAGTGTTGCAGGCCCAGGCCTGGAGAGTTGCTCAGGTGGAGGCCCCTTTAGTATGCAAGTTGTTGCTGCACTGTGGGCCCAGAAGGTACGGAGGTGGCATGATTATATTGTTCACTCAGCAGCATATGCAGTTTTCAAGCAGAACAAGGAGGCAACCTTGCAGCTGTTGCGCAGCTGCTTTGCTGTCACTCTTTCCACACCTTCAGCACTCACTAATAAGTTGCAGCTGAATGGCGGTGTGGGAGCACTCCTGGGCCATGGGCAACACTTTGCCCATGGACCTGAAACCATTGCCCCAGGGATGATGTACCTCCGTTCCTTTCCTCTCCTGCATGACATCATGTTCTTGAGTGATGAGACACTTGTGCTGGTGGCAGATGCAGCAAAGGATCTAGGGGCACAAGGTGACCTGGATAGTGATTCAACTGGACCACTACCTGGAAATGGAGGAAGACTGCGCTGTGTACAGCCATCTTTGGCCACTTGCATGTCACGAGCAGTGCAAGCAACCTCATTAGGAGCCTCGCTGTTGTATGTCTCTGGTGGGACAACATTAGTTGCAAAATTGTTCACCCAAAGTTTACCAACCTGGTTTCTGTCTGGTAGTGGATCAAAGAGTACTCAAGCTTCAGGTAATATGGTTTTAGAAGGCTTTGTCATAGCTCACTTTGCAGTGCTCTCTGGTGCTCTTGCCTGGGGGGTCTCGGCATCAAAAGGCATCCAAGCATCTCCTGGAATGGCACCACTGAATATGCGGCGCCATTATGTCCTTGGTTTACATATGAACTTCTTGGCATCAGGAATGGGAGGTGAGATATCTGTCGCATGTGAGCATACAATATGGAGATCATATGTGGTAGGGTTTATTGCACTGATGGTCACTTGTACACCTGTCTGGATTTTGGATCTTGAAGTTGAAACACTGCGAAAGCTTGCCACTGGCCTCAGGTTTTGGCATGAGCATCACCTTGCCGCTGCACTTTTAGAACGAGGGGGACCTTCAGCACTGGGTGCTGCTGCTGAACTAACATTAGGGTAGCCATGTCAGGAAATTTAAGGATATTCATGTCATTGAATTTTGCCAAATACATTTTCATAGTTTCATGTTTAGATGTGCATACTTACAGTGCACATTGGTGTACACCAATTCCTGCATCACACTGCAGAATGTCAAAACTGTTAACATACTAAGTTGTAATATGAAAGCCTGATTTCATCTTGTTTTTGTGATTCTTGTGAGCTAGTGAATAGGGTGCTTCAGGAGCTGGACATCACTGTTGTCTTCTCAGCTGTGTCTAAGATGTGAATTGTGAGAGGTTCTTACATTTCAGGCTGACAGTGTGCTCTGGACAATCAGCAGAATGAGCCTAGTATAAGGATATGATACTAACATGGGGCTCAATGGGAAGGAGGCGGGTGATGATCTCTGTAGATGCAGCAATTCCCTCTGCTCTGCTGATTTTGCTGAGAATGCTCACTCTCATGAGAATAAGAAAAATTTAGCAGCACTCCAGAATGATGGCTGCTGATCATGGAGGTTTAGAGATCAACTTTGTGACATTGACTGGAAATCTCATTCAGGCAATTCAGCACCTGTAAAGATTGGTACCTAACAACTACCTTGGATGCATTTGAGACTAGTATATGCCTAGTTGAATTGTTTACCTTGCACACATCTTCTCTTTTCTTTTATGATTGGTTGTCTGTGGTGTTGTCTCAGGGACTTTTGAGTAATGTAGAGGGAGAACACTCAGGAGAGGAAGTCCAGACCCAGTGTAAAATGGAAAACCCTCCAGTTTTGGGTCAGGGGAATGTTTTCAAAAATTAAAACCTGTCTGATTCCGGGCTGTCGGTTCTAGGGCTGGGTCCAATTTTTTGGACTACTGGTTCTCAAGTCGATGGTTTTAGGCTAGGATTTTAGGGTTTAGGGTTTAAGGGTTTGGAACCTATAGGTTCCAGGTTCAAAGTTGGCTCTTCTTTAGGTGTGTAGATCGTGACCATATCAAGAAGAGGTGTCATTGGCCCTTGTTGGCCCTTGAGATCCCAATCAAGCATGACTTTCATACCCAATTGACTACTCTCATTTGTACCTTAGCATCATTTGTTTCAGCTTTGGTGGATGATGTGAATCTAATGTCCACATGCTAAGGTTTAGTTTGATACTATGTAAAGGCTATATTGCATCCAAAATATTGTGTAAAAGCCATTCTAGTGCAAACATTGGAGATGCCCTTTCATATTAAAGCTTGGGCTAGGAGCTAGGACCTTAGAACTTAGACTTAGGACCATAGAACCTAGAAACCAGAAACCCTATCTATATTTAGGACCTTAGTCCCTATTTAACCCTATGACTTGAACCTTGTAAAGAAACCCTTAGGACACATTGAGTCCAATTCTACAGCAAGTCTAGGTCCATACAGACTCATTGGGTTCCATTCTAAGGCCAAGTTTGGGTCCATGTAGACCCATTGAGTCTGATTCTAAAACAAGGTCAGGGTCCATGTCGATCTACTGGGTCTAGTTCTTGGTTGGGTCCAAGCCAATGTAGGCTCTCCAAGTTTGGTTCTTAGACCCAGACCTAGATCTGAATTCAAACTTAGGCCCACTTTACACAAGGAGTGAAGGCCAAGGTTGAACTCAAATCAAGCATTTCCATTGGTGCAAAAGTTGAATTCACCCCAAAGGGCTTACTCTAGGAGTCAACCCTAAAGTAAAAAAAAATCTTTTCAATCTTCCCCAAGTTACTACTAAATGCTGAACTTTCTGGCGTTGTATCGGCCCCAAGGCTAAAAAAAAGGGATACAAATGGATTTGGGAAGGCAATTTGCAACCCTTGGGGCCAATATCTTGTCCTGACATCAATGTTCTAGCATTTATTAGTAACTTGGGGCCATACGACAAGCCAAAAATGCTCAAAGTTGGCCTCAAGTTTTTTCAGTCCTCAATCCTAGTCTAAAGGGGGCCATAGACCTGGTTGGAAACTCGGAATCCATCAACATTGGTCCACACCAATGGACTAGTGTTGGGCAAGTTGGTATTATATTTCAGGTGGTCTCGGCAAGTTCATACATCTAAAATCTTGAGGGATCTGCTACTATCTAGGCCTTGGCATTGGTAGGTTGAGAAAATTTCAGATTAAATACAAGGTTGAAATGACTATTGGTCAAACATCGACTAATACCATTAGTTATGATCTTTGAAGTTTGATCCTAGTGAATACCAATAATGGTCTAGTAATTCATGATACATTTCATCTTCATTGAAATGGCCAATTGCATTTGAATATATGTTTGTAGTTTTGGGAGGAAGAATTCAAACTTGTCAATAATGTATTTCTTGAATAAGAGAGTAGAGTTCAATGCTAGAAGAATATTTGGACAATTTTATTCATCCTTTTGTTGAAGATGTTATTTAGTATGCAATTGTGTCTTAGGAATTTCTTAAATTTTAGTCATATAACAATATTACATGTTCTTTGCTGAAGGTCATCAAGACAAGCAACTATCCTCCAACTAGCTTTTTGGCTACAAATAACTCTGTAGGTTTCCCATGTTGCTTGCCGATTCAATAGTTTAAAATCATATGAAAATATATGGGAAGTGAGTTTTTAAAACTTTCTTTGTATTGAAATATTGCAACATGATTAGATCAATTTGATTAGTTTTTTTTAATGTTAAGAATAGTACAATGTTATATATGAGGGTTGTATCCATATACCTCCACAATGTTAATCCAAAAATCCTTGCACCTTCTGACATTATTTCAACTCACACTTTCATTTATTTAAACTTCAAGGTTTATGAAAAGATAAATTGAACATATTCTAATCTTGTATCAGGGAGGTCATATCTCTTGCAACCTCCAATTTGTGGAGAACATAATCTCATAAAAGTAAAACCAAAAAGCTTCAAACACAACCTTCACTACCCAACAACACAAATGAAATCCATCAATCACACGAAGTCGTATGTGTCACTCAAAACATGATATATATGTGCATGGAACTTGTTGGGTAGCATTTGGTAAATGAAATTGGGATGTAATTGTGTGAATTATATAAGTTAAAATGATTCATTTATTGGGTTAGGCAATGATGTGTCACAAATTTTAAAAAATTATTTATGATTTGTGAGATTAATTGAGATTATGATAAATCATCAACAATAAGTTATTACACAATTTAATATGCATGACTTGAACTAAATAAGTTGTTAAAAATGTTATGACACAATTTAATGTGCATGACTGAAGTTAGATGAATCATTTATAGTGCTAAACTTTAAGAATTTTTTCATAATGTTTCTTATTGCCTAGTATTTAAAGGGATGTTTGAAGCTGGTCAAAATATTTCTGGTTTTGCTAGGATGGATAATCATATAATATTTAAAATTACATAAAATATACTTGAAAATTAGAACGTTATGAATTATTGAACTGATGAAAAAATGTTGGAAAACTTGATGCATTATTTTGTGAAGCATAATATTTATAAGAAAGTCATCCATAACCTAGTGGATATGCATATGAAATTAGATATGTGAGAAATTGATTTGTATGCAAAAACCATAAAATCACATAATTATGTAACAAATTACATAATTTCAATCCCTATACCTGAATGTTCCTACATGCACATGTCACATGAACTTGACCTTAGTTATGACCTATTATGAAAGGCCTTGAAGACCTCATGAGATAAATTCACCATAGTTTCAAATGTGCAATAACAAAAAAAACACCCTTTTGTTTCAAATTGAAGCAAATGATAAGAGTCATGGACTTCAATGGGGAAAGATGATATCACAATAGCACTTGCCCATTTCATTATTGAAACAAAATTTTGTCAACAAACACCAATCCAATAATCCATAGTTGTGAAGTGCACATGACAAAACCACAAGTCTATCTGTTGTAACTCTTTTTTGACTTTTTTCTTAACTAATTGTGAAAGTGATCAAGGATCACTGAATTCGTATTTCTCAAATTATACAAATTCTTATTTATCAAATTTATGCTTGAGTTTTTCATTTCACAAGCACAGAAGTGTGTGGTCCTATTTAATATTTTTTTCTTTTTCTGGCAATAGGAACATTATTTTGTTCTCTTTTTTGTATTTTGTGATTTGCGTGTTGGCCATATTTATCATAAAACATTGGGTTTGATTTGTTCTGTTGAGATGTTTTCATTGGAAACAGGGTTATTATGTTAAAATAAAACATTATGTTGATTTCAATGCACACTAGTGTGGCCTGTGCCGTTGGCCCAAGTTTGACCATGTTTTCAACTGATTTTTCCTTCCAAAACCTGATTTTTTGGAATTCATTTGAATTTTCAGCGGTAAAAATCATTTAAAAATCAATGTCACCCACATTCTGAATCCAAATCTTACCATATAAATTCCATTAAATCTTGTTCATCAAGATCTCTCCAAGAACACCAAAGGCACATTCCAATTCCTCTTAAAATTTCAGCTACAATTTAATTTTCAGTGAAGAAATCATTCAATATTCAAGAACTTTTGCACCACAAGTCCAAACACCATGGAACCAAGCCCATGCACCCCTCCTCGTCAAGAGCTTTCCAAAGAGATCAAAAACGTGATCTGAAGCATCCTGGTTCGTTGGATCTCATTGGTACAAACAAAACAAAACAAATAAACCAACTACCTTCCTTCATAAATAAATAATGCCTTGCATAGTTGGTTTGACACAACAAAAGACACTGAAAAATTATTTACAATGTAGACTTTTTTTAATGAATTCAAATGATCTATGTTGTGATCAAATCATTTTGAAATTTGCAAATGATTTTTTAAAAGTAATGTCCAACATTTCACTATATTAGTTTACATGTTTATGGTTGGGGCTTATGGAATAGTTAATAAGCCATCTTGGATGTGAGAAATACTTGGGAAACCCAAATATGGAGTATGAGTGGAGCTAATCCTCATTTCAGGTAATACTAGTGTGGCCTGTTGCTGCTGGCCCAAGTGTTACCACATCCTCAAATGATTTTTCCTTCCAAAACCTGGTTTTTTGGAATTTATTTGAATTTTCAGCGGAAAAAATCACTTAAAAATCAATATCTCCCACATTCTGAATCCAAATCTTACCAAAGAAATTCCATTAAATCCTGCTCAAGATCTTTCCAAGATCACCAAAGGCACATTCCAATTCCTCCGAAATTTTCAGCTACGATTTGATTAAATTTTCAGTGAAAAAATCATTCAATATTCAAGAACTTCTACACCGCCCTTCCGCGATTTTCGACCTGTTCCCACTACAAAGACCTTGGGAACATAGAGAGAAACTTTACTTTCGAATTGGCAAAGGGGACAAATTGACTCAACTTTTGGTACCTTTTATTGCCATCTTTCTCTAGGGTTTGTGGCAGTGCATCGAATTCTTGGCTATCGTGTTCTGATTCGTTTCTGTACCTTTACGAAAATCAAAGCATCCGGACAAATGCGTGTGGGAAGCGCATTCTTCGCCTCGGATGTAAGAGAAACAAGAAGCTCCACGACACGAGGTTCCGTAGATAGTATATGAATTTATATATTTTTCTGTCAGCAAACTGTGGTAAGGGTTTTGTGTTTTTTTGCAATAGGTTCTTTTGGAGGTTGTTGGTTTTTCCTGGGTCAAATGTTCTGATGACGTCCGGAAGGATTTGGGAAGGGATTGAAAGGATGAAAGTCGTTTGTCACAAGGCTTTTTGAAGCTCTGCGCTCTGGGCAGGTGGAAATCTTGACATGCACTTTGTGCTAGGGTTTCTGTTTGGCAGCACCAGCTGCAGCTTTAGGGTTTCTTGAATGTTTGATGAGGCCGGAAGACGTCGCGGATGTATTTCCTTAACGAAAAATATAGTTAATATTTTGGTGAACTTACGCTGGATTTTTGAATTCAGGCCTTGCAATCAGTGGAGTGATTTCTGTTTGTTTGCAGCTTTAGGGTTTGTGGAATTCTGACGAGGCCAGAAGGCGGGGGGTGCGGAAGGATCTTGCACTGGAAATCTAATGAAAAGGTGGAGCAACGGGGCCTGATAAGTGAGTGGAATCGCTTTCTGCAGACTGCACTGTGGTAAGATTTCTGTTTGCTCGCAACTTTAGGGTTATGATGTTTGACGAGGGTTTGAAGAGTTTTTATGAAGTTTTAGTAATAGGTGAAGCAGTTTGCCTAAGAAATTCGGTGGAATTACTATCATATGCAGACTGCAATTTTGTGGTGCAAAGTTTCTTTATAGATTTAGGGTTTTTCGAATTCCAGCAGGTATGATGCCCACTTTTGCATGAAAGTCTAGTAAAAGATGGAGCAATTGCTAAATAGAGTCAGTGAATTATTCCTGAAAGAACTGCAGTTTGTTTGCAGTTTTAGGACTTTTTGAAATATTGAATGAGGCCACAAGGTGTGGGAAGGAATTTAAAATGTGTCTATAGTGAGATATGCCAGTATCCTTCACATGGAAGTGGAGCAAAGGCTGCTGAGAGAGTTGAGAGGGGGATATTGTGCAGAAATATGGTGAAATCCATTGATAAGAGATATGACAGAAGTTACAGGAAGGTCAATCTCTGGAAGTGTCTTGAAAACTTTTTGCTATCATGTTGATGTGTATCAGCACATGTCCTTCACATGGAAGTGGAACAACTCCTTCCTGAAAAATGTTCCATGACATAAGGGCATGTAGTATGCTAAAAATCTGATGGAAGCCACAAGGTGCAGCAAGGAATTATTCTCAAAATGGAGTGAAAGTTTCATGACATGCCTTTCTGCAGGGTCTGAGCAAAAGAAATTGCTCACTTAGTGAAGGGTGGACAGAGGAAGTTACCTCATTTAGATGTTTTCAACCTGTGTACAGGAAGAGACTGTGAACAGTTCATGAAAGGATTACCTCTCCACTAGGAACCTTTTGCCCATTTTTTGTCATTCTGTAGCAGGTAACTAGTTTATAGGTTTGTAGTGGGAAAATTTGTGCCTCAGCTAGATATTTGTACGAATGCAGACTGAATGCAACTAGAGTTGCCTGGTCACAGTTCAGACACAGCCTTTAGCTAAACAAAGCTGATATTGGATTTTCTAGTTCAGTTCAGGAGATGTCTGAAAATAACAATTTTTCTCATTGGGTGTGTCATGCAGATAGGGGCAAAGAGATAGGACAAGAGTGAAGTGCAGGGGCCACAAGAAAGACATTAGAGGATATTGTAATCAAGAGAGCTCAAGAGATGGTGTTGTCACAGAGGCTCCATGAGGCTTTTAAGGGGGCAGTGGAGAGGATGACAGGGCCCCGAACTGTCTCAGCTTTCAAAGAGAAGGGTGTGCTTACTCCTGATGAATTTGTTGAGGCAGGCGATAACTTGGTGTCAAAATGCCCAACTTGGTCATGGTACTTCCATGTCACACCTACTATGCTTTCTTTGGAATAGTGTTGTGGTGGCATGGCAGTTATTTTGTATGCCACAATCACATAAGTTTTGAATACATGCCTTTGAGCCTGTACTATGGTTTGGTTTCTACAGCATGTCTGCTCTTTGCAATCTAGAAGATGCTGTTTCTCTCAGGTTGTAGAATTTCTTTCTGAGGGCAATAACACTAGCAAATTAATTCACCACCTTTACCTAACTGGGATTGTTATCCCAGAAAGAAATTTTATGCTGCTGTGTGGTGATGGGGAAAGCTCTTTGGCTGAAGACTAACTGAAGTAACCAATTTTCACGTCATCCTCACACAATCTCTACATAGGTTGTGAACTGTCTGATTTGCAGAAGTGAATTTTTTGGTAGGGTATTTGAAATGTGTCCTCAGTTTTAGCATCTTACCAAATGTATTCCATTTTCCAGAGTGTCAGTGTTACATGGAAACAAAGGGCCTACTTGTCAGCTCTTTTCTGTTTGGTTCTGATTGTTAGAACCAGTGGACACTTGGTGAACTTGTATGAGATAGCTACCAACAGAAAATACCAGGATTGACTTAACAAAATATGTTCACTTTTGTTACAGGAGGAGAAATGGTAGGAAGCATATGTTTTGCATTGGGATGCTTTCAACTGAATTTAGTTGCAGATCATACATTCTATTGAGGAAGCATTTTCATAGTCTCAAGGTATATTGGTGCCAGGGAAATGGGTGATCCAAGCAGCCGGAAATCGTATCTTCCTCCAGACAAACAATTTCTTATTACACGCAATGGTATGAACACCATTCTGATGATGCACCCCTGCACTTCTGCTTCTATCAGCTGCATATGGGACGTGAATGTGATCATGCCTTAGTAGTTCAGGGCTTTTGATCAATTTTTACTTTGTTGCATTAACGTATGGTAACTTGCTTGTTTTGCATGCTCTGCATTCTTTCAAAGCTTTTTGGAGTGGGGATGTTTGTAAGTGTGTATTTATGAGGAGAGAAGCCAGGAGATATGTTACTTCTTTCAGAGCCTGGAATCAGGCCACAAGAGAGAGATATGTTGTTTGTAGCTTCCTTTGTCAAAGTGCCTGCAGCTGGAAGAAGAGAAGACACTAACACAGCAACATACAGTTCCATGCTTGCGCAGGGCCTCCAGTATGGAAGAAGAATATGAAGCTGCTGGAGATGAAGTGTTGCTTGACAATGATGATGATGGTGGATGGCTAGCAACCCATGGCATTGATAGAGGTATGGAATGGTGTTTGCTACCAAAAGTCCGTTGAGATGGTGAAACTGGCAAAGTATTATCCATAACATTAGTGAACAGAGGTTTGCAACTTCTGGTTCTGTAATATTGTTGACTTTTTTTGTGTTTGTAATGTGCAAAGATTATCAGAACTGTACTTGGTACGCTATGGAAACCAAGGCATGAATAGATTAGTTCCCCTTGGAAAATGCTGATTTATCATTTGCCTCAATTGTAAGAGACAAGATTTCTGTGCAACATGGTTGAAAATATGGTCATGTCAACCTTGAGGCTTCTCATAAGAGGTGTTGACAATATTGAGGCCATATGACATGTGCACAGGTGTTTTTTCATGTCTTGGGTTGCTCAGTGCCATCTAGAACTTGGAATACTCAATGAATATCTCCTGCAAATTGGGTGGTGAAGGTCGTGTTTAGAGGTTTATTTTGCTGCAATGAGACTAATTCTACATAGAGTGGCTGTGGTAGGAAGCAAGGGGGAGGAGTGTCTAGCATCCATCGACACTGAAGAGCCTGCAAAGAGCAGCTTTAGACCTTCTATCCCACAGGATGATGAAGATAGTGATGTTCCAGACATGTTGGAATGTGAAGACTTGGATAATGTGGTGGAAAATGATGTGGTAAGGATTCTAAAGCCTTGTACAGGCAAGGAGGACTGGGGAAAGGAAATGCTACAAGTAGGAAAGGGCCATTTGTGTGATTGCCTGTTGTGAAATTTGACTACATGGACTCTATGCTCCTGTAGTGTGCATATTAGAGTCATTTTCAGGACCCACCTTGAAAAGTGGTCAAAGATCTCATGGAGCTCCTCTTCCCCCAAGTATCTCTTCTGCAGGGTTATGTTACTGCAAAAGCATGAAGATATCAAGTTTGCAGATGTCTTGAATTCATAACTAAATTAAAGGACTTTTATTGAGCAGGCAACCCTTCAACCATACCTTGTAGCCTATGAGCCAGATGATGACCACATTCTCCGAACACGCACATACGATGTCAGCATAACGTGCGTCCTGTTCTCCTTCCCCTTTCTTATATTTTCCTGCAAAGACTATCAAATATCTCCTTAATATGTTCTTGTCTGTAGTTATTCTCACAGATAACTTCCCATTTTTTTGGTTTGATTGTCCTCATCCACCATGCCAATGGAACATAAGGTCAATGGTATCATCACATTGCTAACCCCTAGACAGTCTTGGCATTTTGTTATATGTGCCTAATCTATGGTTGTGGGCAGCAGATATGATAAATACTATCAAACTCCACGAGTCTGGTTAACTGGCTATGATGAGGTAGGCAACCATCTTTGATTTTCCCCTCAAAAGCACTACACTCACAAAGTAGTTCAGAATCAATTAAGTTTCATATCATGGGTTTGATTTTGGTTGCCGAAGCAATTGGCATAGACCTCTATGTACTGTCTGTTCTCTGTGGAGGATCCACATATCATAGTGAGACATATTGACTGTAAGACTTCACCATGTTGTGTGTGGTATGTCCAGACACGCCACCTGTTACAACCTGAGCTTGTGCTGGAGGATGTCAGTCAAGACCATGCTCGCAAAACAGTATGTTACACTCTCAATTCCTATGATATTCTGGAGCAATGTCACACCAGCACACACCTGTATTTGTTTATATTGGGGAAGCAAGTTGAGGGTAGTGTATTGGTCCAGAATTGTGTTAATCTTTTCAGAGGTTCACATTGACAAAGGTGGAAAAGGCAGCTTGAGGTACATTCTTAGATTTTGCATCTGCAGGTGACTATTGAGGACCACCCACACATGGCAGGGAAACATGCATCAGTGCATCCATGCCGGCATGGTGCAGTTATGAAGAAGATTATTGATGTTCTCATGTCCCGTGGAGTGAACCCTGAAGTGGATAAGTATGTGTATAATGTCCCCCTCCCCCCTCCCCCCTTCCCTTCTCTCAACAGATATTTGGGAGTGGATCATCTAGATCTTGGCTATGATGCGACTGCCACTTTATTGGTTCTTGTGGGAATGGAAAGCATATGTGATGGTCTACACTTAGGAAGATCATTTTTTGTTGTGCAATTTTGTGACAAAAGCCTTACAGCATATATGTGGGACTGCTAGCTTTGTGCAGTGAGAATTCTCTTATGCAGCAGCAGTGACATTTGTTTCATTGCAGACTGTTATTCCTGGTAGTTCCTTTGTGATGATGGAGTCTGTCACACTTCCACTCCAGGAAAATGTTCTCTAATGGAGTCCTTTTTTGCAGGTACCTCTTTATTTTTCTCAAATTTGTTGCTTCTGTTATTCCGACAATTGAGTACGACTACACAATGGACTTCGATCTTGGGCACTCTTAACCCTACTCTCTTGGATGTCTATATCTTGCAGTTCTCACATTGAGTCTGCAAGACACACAAGTGGCAGTTCATAATGGGAGTTTATTGGTAGTTGGCAGGGTTGAAATGACCAAAAATAGACATATAGAGCCTGATAGTCACTTACATCCTGGGCAGTTGGAAACAACTATGTCAACTCATAGGAATCTTTGTATATGCTTCTAAGCTGTGTTTCACTCATTTCACTCATATGTTTTTGTTATGTTGTATATGGGACTACATACTTGTTACAAAAAATTGAGGGGATTCATCAAATTACATATTGAGTACCAGAATTTAGATTTCTTCACTACAGAAAGATCTTGCCCTGGTAAGATAGCTTTTGAGATTGGATCTACTTGGGTTAGATTGATTACCTCACAAAAAATGTCCACAGATTTGTTAGGCAATACACAGGTAGGTACTGTGAGCATAAAGGATTTCATGTCTTGATTGCATCCATTTTATCACATTCTGTAACCATGAGGTTGCACATGACCAGAGAGGATCAGAAAATCTCTGTAGAGGTGCAGAATATCAAATCCTAAAGCTGTGTGAAGCTGTCTGTTTCACTGAGACTAAGGACCACATCCTTTCTTGTCCTCGTGCACAAGCTTAAAGTAGGTCAACAAATCTCATCCATTCACAAACTCAAAAGAAACTAGAAGAAATTTAAGATGAATTTTTTAAAATAGTTCATCAGCTGAACATCTAAACACCAAAACTCCAAACCTTTATGCCTTCACACAAGTTCTATTTCATTGTTAAAACACATTCACCACCACAAAATGCTTCGCACTCATTTTAATCCCATATTCTCCCATGAACTCTTCCTCAACAAATGCACTCATATACTTGATGATTTCATCTTTTTTCACAGCAGGCATGTAAGCACTCAACTTCAAGTACCCTCATTGTTAGCCACTGAACAACAAAGTTCATCACTAACTTTCAATTGCCATCACCACTCAAAAATAAGCAGAAAACATGCCAGCTAGTGAAGCATCTACTGCACTTTGGAAGCTCACCAAGCAATGGGCATAGAGGTATGCAAATAAGATGTGATATCCTTTCAATTGTAGGCTCTATATGCAACTTTGTAACAACATTATCTAGGGAGGTCACCCATCTGAAGAACAGTTTGAGACAATGTTGAATTTACCATAGAAGTAATTCATTGGTAGCTGCCAGTGTTAGATTGGTTTCAAACCCAACACTCACAGCTATCAGTCAGTGGGATTCAGCAGGGTTACAGTTATGCACTATACATCCTTCTCACAACACTTGTTACATTCTTCTCTTCTCCCTACATCTTTGTGTAAGTAATCAGGGTCAATTGATGGAGGAAAGGAAATGAACATTCATTCTTGGCCTGTTGATTTTGTCTTTCAATTTCATAGGTAGGAATGGCTGTATGGTGATGTAGTGCTGTATTCTAGCTAATATGACCATGCCCAAGCAAGCAAGGCAATTATGCAATTATGCAATTATGACCCAACACAGATAAGAAAATGCTCTGTTGTCCTTGTCCTCCCCATAGAACATGTGCTGTTTTGTGCAACTGCAACTCCATGGGCCATTAGCAGCACCACAATATTGATGTGCAATTGCAGCACTACTAAGTTTGAATGCCTTGCATTTTGTGTTGTTGTACAAGGTTGAGGTGGACCCTGAAATCATCCCAGATTTAAACCATCTTTGGCCATGCACATTAGACATGCTGTAGCAACAATTTCATCCACCTTTAATATAGTTTCTATCCCTCTCTATTTCAATCTTGATCAGGATATGATCTTGCAAACCACCTTGTACGAAAAATTCTCCACATTGACCAAGAGCTTGTTGGATTTCAAAGACAATACTTTACAATATCAAGTAAACTTAGAAAGAAAAGAGTTGCCAAATTATCAGAAGCAAAACTCAAGTCTTTTCATCTCTTGTGTACCTCAATGTGGTGTGCATGTTTCCTGAGGACTGTACTTAAAATTCAGAAAAGTTGAGGAGGCCATTCTCCTTTCCCCATCTCCTCATGATCCTTGAGATATAGTCCACCTGCAAAGCTTACACTAGTGAAAAATACATGTACCTGACTTGTGGGCAACTGCATTTCATTTAAAATCAATTCACACCAAAAGAAAATTCGTTCAGAAAGTGTGGGAATTTATGCATTTAGTGCATACACACCTGTGAATTGTTTGTATTCCGAAGAAGTTCAAGAACCACTATGAGGCTTTCTTTGGGTTCTTTGCCTGATATCACCATCTGAAACACACCAATACAAGCTCCTCTCTTGCCCTCCCAATACTCAGGTGACTCATCTATTCTCTCAAGGCCATCAAATGCCTTTGCCGCATACAGGTATTGTCCAGTTTTGTAGCACTCATTTGCAATCAGCAGCAACAAGCTACACACCACAACATGCACTCTCTTAATGACTTCTCCCTTGTTGCCCAATCATGTCAACAACTCCTGCATCAATAAGAGGGAGTTAAGGCCCTTCACGTTGATTGTTTTCTACAAAGGTGATAATTCTTTTGCTTCAATTACCTGAAGGATTCCTCAGAAGCCTCTATTTGCACATGGTGATCCCAAGCAAGGCTTGCTTTGCCAGCCATGATGAAGCAGCGGCACAGCCATGCTTGATAGTAGTAGTCACTTTGATAGTGCTCATTAGAAACTAGCAACAATGCCTGTTCTGCTTCCTGGTATGCCCCCACAGCAGCTTTCGCAATGCCATAATTCCAATTGAACTCATCTTGTGCTTCCGAATATGCCTTAATAGACTGCAACTTATCAAAAGCATCAATGTCATTATCCTGACTATTTGCCTCTTCAATTGGTTCCCATGCACAGACTATGTCTTTGTAGACCAATGCTGACTGTTGTGAGACTGCAACAGAATTTGGGTTTCCAACCACATTAGAGCAGCTTACAGCCTGACATCTTCAATCCACAAATGCCTGGACAAGGAGAAGGATTTCTAACTTTGAGATAGATAAGTGCATCATCAAACTGCTTCAGCAAGAAGAAGCAGGACGCCATGCACTGACGACCTGGTATCGTATCACATTCACTGGCTGATGATCCCACTAATTGGAAGTAGTGTTGGGCTTGCTTTAGCATCTCAGCATTCTCTATCTCTTGGCCTAGACTGGCATAGGAGACAGCCTTTACTACATATTCCTGGGGTGTTGAAGGCTCCAACTCCTTGACCATGTTGTATGCCTCCTGCAACTCTGTTCCTTACAGTTTTAGAACTGGTAGCTATTAGCTTTTCTTTGACATATTACACAGAAAAGCAGCTTGTTGTTGACCCTCTAGATAACCAAATTGAGTAGGAAAGAAACCAGCCAGAGAAGGAAGCAAGGCTACTCACCACTATTCTGCAAGTAGTAAATAATGAGATTTAACTTGGCTTCAGGCAGGATACCAAGCAGGGGAGGTAGTGCCTGAAACAGTCATGAAACTACAGTATCAAATGGGGATTGTTATGAGCACACATTAAAAGATTTTGCATTATGTCAAGTTACAAAAGTTGATTCTGGACATTACATGCATGGAAAGATATAGAAGACCAATCATCACTCAGGAGTGGTCATACCTGCAAGGCATTTTCACCACTTCGAAAAACTACATGGTTGTGCTTAACAAGCTCATTCTCAGTGGGACCTTTTAATGTTTCCTCCAAGGCTTTGAGGTCTGCTTCTGCCGCTTTCCCACTGAACAGCTTATAGTTGTTGCATGCCTGGCCATGCGAACTTTCATGTTCAAAGAACCATCTGAGTGTTGATGTTGTGGACAAGACTTACAGATAGATAGAACTATACTTTTCACGCTCCTCAAATTATAAATTGTTATTTGTTTGCTCTAAGGTTTTGGGACTTCACACTGTCCAAGGCTGGAAACAATTCAAGCATCCATGCAACTGAATGTAATGCATATCTAAAATCCTCAAACCAAGCAAAGATTCTCTATTTTGCACTTTGTCACTAATTTAGTTATTGTTTCTAAGCTGCAGATTGTCCACTGTGTTCCTGCTTTCATGTACTTTTGGCCATTTGGAAGGTTCTGTCCAGTTGCTCAGGTTCATCTGGACAACTTTTGCTAAGAGCTTGACCATATTGTGATACTATTGTTGTTCTGAAATTTCCTGGGTCCACATCCTATCCTCATTTCAAAACAGGGAAGTGATGCCTGGACCCTTCCCACTGCTGGTTCAGGAAGCTTGGCTATGGAAGACACTAGGGTTCCTCTTTGACATGCTCCATTGTCCTCTGTTCCCTCATCTGAAGTATTTGCCATTTCCTTGGTGTACTCCTAAAGTCTTACACACCATCTGTATTCTCATGGATTGGTGAACATGGTACTTCAGGTGAGGATAGTAAATGGTTCCCTAGGATCACTCTACGACTTAGACAAATAAATCTATGCTATATACAAACATAATGGGGAGCAATATAGATAGAGGAGTTTTAAGGAATTGGCATTGGTAAAGAAAAACACCTCAACATTAGAAAACAATACTGTCTCTTCAGTATCAGAAAGGTTGCTCAAGACATTCCAACATGCAAGAGACTATGAAGAGGAGAGACAATGTTGCACACCTTTACATTGACTGCCAGGGCACTTTCAGGATGGACCTGGTAGCACAGTGTTAGAATACATGAGATTCATCATCAATCTGACTACATCAGAACATAGCTAGGAGTCATATTCATAGAGTACATACCCCACTACAGAACCTTTGGTCCACAAAATTCAAAATGCTAGGTTCCCTTTCTTTTGGTGCTTTAGTATAACATGCATGACAGTTAGGAAGAGTCTGTCCTGCAGACTCAATAGAAGTTTCAAACTACAATTGCCCTGTGAAACAAGCTGAAGTAGACATCATGTTTACAACAATCTGAGTTTTGGAATTACATTGTGACTCATCCCCAGTTTGCACCATGCAAGCATTTAGCTTGACAATGAGAAAAACCAGTCAGATTTGTGAACTTTGAACACCAGAGAAGAAAATTGCAATTTGAGAGTTGAGAAACAGTAAAAGTTCTAGTATAGTACTGGTGCTGGAACTAAATGTTTCCCAATATGACAGGCTGACCACATTCTTGAAGTGATCACTGACATGGTTGATACTAACCTGTAAGTATTCATCCAGAACTTCCAGGCTTACATCATAGTAGTCTAGATTACAGTAGCACAAAGCAATGTACACATTCAGTGCCAGCCAATCTCTGCAGGATCACCCATTGCAATTAGGTCATGATCTATGCATATAACCACAATACTCTTATGGAACTTCACTTGCAGCAAACATGGCTGTGACAGGTCTACAATAAAATCACTGTTCATGTGAAGCCTGGACCTGCCTTGCCGGCGAAACACTCAATAGAGAATAATCCTAAATTTTGTAATGGAGGAAGATTACTGATACCCAGTCTACACACAGCAAGTTTCCAGTGTGAAGAAGACCTGCCTGTTTTCTAGCAAGATACGCTTGTAAATGTCAGTTGACTCTTGGTAATGTGTTCGCAGATAGTGAATGGATGCCAGACAGAGTTGATCCTCCGTGCTTTCTCCAAGCTTAGCATGACATTCCAGCAACTTTGTCTCATCATTTTGTCGATGTGCAATTTGAAACTGTATGCGTATTTGGAGCGGGCATTCTGGGCCTTGACATCTCCCACCATTGTCTCATTACTATTGCATGCGTTCTTGCATGCTCTTTACACACTTCAAGAACGTTTAGCTGGCCTATGGACCGTGCAAAAGATGTCAATCTATCTTCTTGTAGACGAAGTTGATGTACATTTCTCCGATTTACTCAAGAGAGCAAGAATACTTTCTGCAATGTATATTTCCCAGGTCCAAGGTCAGAAATTCACCACACAGCCTCACAGGTTGAATACCTTGAAGGGCAGCTTCATGTGCCTCATTGTAGTTGGCCATATAAAAAAGACAGGCTGCAGCATAGGTATGGTACATGGGGTCTGTATCAGGCAGCTCGAGAAGCTCCTTATACAACAGGAGTGCCTTATCATGCTCGCCATGGTGGAAATGAGCATATGCTGACCACTCCATCAACTTCCTGTCTCCTGCATCTTCCTGCTTCATAACCCACATTTTCATTGACCTTACGAAAGACCATGCAAAAAAGCAGTTGATCCAAGTGTCTGAAACTGCTTGAATCCTACTTGATCAGTTCTATATCTTTGGAGCTCATGTGCAAAAGAACATAGAATTCACGGCCACTTGTTCTTCAACACAAGGAATCCAATTGAGAAGTTCTGTTTCAAATTTCAAGGAATTCAAGGGTCTGGATGCAAGGAAACGGCGCCAGGAAAGGCCATACACGGTTGACTAATCAAATCCATCAAGGAGAGAGACACGAATTTACGAAGCCAAAAAGCAACATGCAGTTAAGGATAGAGGCTTGGCTTTCGCAAGAGAGGCGAAGAATTGAGCCTGCCAGAACTGCAACAGATCTGCTCTCACCAGGCGCTTGAACTGCAGCAAAGTGATGGCGCCAGTGTAATCCCTCGCCTCCAGGAGGCGTAACAAGTCAGGGACGCTGGCTCTCTTGCTCTGTGAACTGCTATGAAGTTTACTCCTGTCCCCATGCGACGATACCGACGTCCTTGCCTTCGACAATATCATGGTGCAAGTCCTCTCCGCTCTACTCTTCTAGAACAACTCCGCAATTCTTCGTCAAATCAAATCACTCTCAAAAGCCCCAAGCTTCGCTGCGCAATACTAGAGCCATCACACACACACACACACACACACACACACACACACATTTCCGATCCAGGGTTCAAAGGAAGTTGTTTGTGGGTACAACCGCCACCAAGGAGCATGCAATACATCACTACAACGGCCACAACGTGAATTCCTCACAAACAAGTGATCCAAAGAATCGAGGAAATCTAAGAGAACTCCGTTACCTTACCTGCATATATATTTCATCAAGACTCATCTCGCGATCTTACGAGGTCGCCATGTTGCGATTCTCGGTTGCATTTCAATGCAAATAATTGGAGTTGAGAGAGAGACGAAATGCAATGCAGCAAAATTGCAGCTTTTAGTAGTAGCAAATTGCAATTGGCTGGACTACATTCAAAGTCTACATGCACAGTCGTCATGGATTGATGCAAAATCAGGGATTGCAACAGATTTTGATACGAATTCTTTGGTACCAAAGAGGAAAACTCGGCCCACAGCTGCATGCTGGATGCTTTTGGTTCATGCATACAAACGGAAATCACTTACTGTGTGTAATGGCATTAGAGAGTATGTTCATGAGAGTTCGTTCTCTGGATTTAAAAGGCGACTATGGCCTCAAGCCATTCATGAATGTTGTGTGTGCCCTAACTACCTCACTCCTTTCATAATATCTATCTCACTCCTTTCCCCTACTCACCTTACATGGATAAGAAAAGTCACGTTAACTTTATCACTATTTCTACTTTTTCAAATATCCTTTCAAATATGATAGATATAAATAGTAAGATTAAGAGCTAATCCACATGGAATCACAATATTTGGATATTTCAAAAAAGTTCGAATTGCTTTTAATTATAGAATTTTCAAGTAAACATTCTGTAATCTTAGATCATCTGGTGCTTTTTTACATGGAGTTCTAGTAATGATAACCATCTTACACATCTAGAGACTGCAACAGCACATTAAGAACATGCTGAATTTTCACTCAACTCAGCCAGGAGCTGCTGGATGCTTTGGTTTATGCATTACCAATGGAAATCACATCCTGTATGTAAAATGCAGTTGAGAGTATTCAGAATTTGTGATGATAACCATCCTACAGATCTACAGACTGCAACAGCACACCAAGAATATGAGAACATGCCAAATTCACACTCAGCACTAGTGTTATTGTATCATGCGTTTGAAAATACCATCATAAGACTAGAGAGCTTCTGAATACTAATGATTGAAAGTAAACAGGAAATATGGTGATCTTTTATTTACAAAGTGTAGTACCTTGTACTGGGACAGGACAATCATTGGATTTCTCTTCCACCTTGCTTGCTTGCTTCATGAGATGGAAAATTAATAGTATCACTGTTGAAGGGCCCAATTCAATAGGTGAGTCAAGAGGTCAAATGGATTCTTACTGGTTAAGAATGAAACCAGCTGAAAACCAGCACCACAGAAAAGACCAAATTCCTTTCATGGAAACTAGTGCAAACCAATTCTTAATGAATGTAAAGGACATTCAGCCATTTGTGAAAATGCAATTCCACTATGGACAATGACAATAACAAATGCCAGGAGACAGAGCATAGGGATGACCAAACTGTGACGGTTAAGGGTAGTAGACTGACCACCTGATCAGACCTCCAACCTCAAACTTGCCAAACTATCCTCACCTACAGAACCCTCCCCAATTATACATCTCTTTGTCATACTAACAGAAGCACATAAAAGAGAACTATGAGCTCTCCATCTCACTTTCCAACCCTTCCTTGGGATACACTGGGGGCTTCTTCTCCTTTTTACTCTTTCCCTTTTTCTCTCGCAGTCGTCTCTTTTTCTCTTCCATGTCAACCCAAACATAATCACTGGGAATCAGGAATGGGTCCACTTCCTCATCAAGCTGCTCCTCTAGACCATTCAGGCCACCTCCCTTTGTTAAATTCTGTGAGCCTCTGATCCAGTAAAGCCAGGACCCATTTGTTCCTGTTGTAGGCACCTCTGCATCCACCTTTGCATCCTGAAAATGCCTAGGGCTAGAGAGTGGAGTTGAAAACTCTTCAGAAGGTTTCAATTCCTCAAACTTTGTAAATGTGACCACAACTCTGATAGTGGGGACCACTGGAATAGCCACCTGCCCATTGCAACATCCATTTTGTCATTCAGCTGAGAGCTATCTATGTCAGTTGGGACTTGTTCATGATCAATCATCACCAAAATCAGGTGCACACCACAGAAGAGACTTAAAAAAAAGTGGCACTTGCAGGATCCAACAGACCTTAACAGGGAACGTTCCTGACGGCAGCTTGGTAGTAAGAAGCTCCCGCAGCCTCCGCACAGCCTTGACCTTGTTTGCCAGAATATCTAGCAGTGGCAGCAACTCCTCTGTCTTCAGAGGGAAATCAGGTGTCAACCAAAGGATAGGTCTCAACCCTTTCTTGTACTCACTCTCTGAAGGGGGCTCAGGCTTTGCTGTATTTCGGCGAGTCTTACTTTTTGACAACTCTTTTTGGCTGCCATTGTTAGGGCTGCTGTTACTGTGCAAGTTGTTTCCTTTTATGTCCTTGCCCTTTCCTTTTGCTAACAGAAAATCATCAACATTAGAGGCTCTCCTGTCCACCGATACCTGCTTCTCAACAGAAGAAGGGATCTGACTATCAACAGACCTCCTGGAATCAACAGACCTTCTTCTGTTCACCTGCTTCCATTGACTTTGACTTTCTGGTAGTGGAAGTCCTGGACTTGGCTTGGCCTTTCTAAAGGTCTCACTACTGGAACTGTATGCATCGGACAGTCGTTCATTTGATTTGACCAACTCCAATCTGTTAGCATCCTCACGCTTTCCACCTTTCTTCCCCCAACCAAACCAACGTCCTTTCTTCTCCTCTTTTACAAACCCTGGGGACTCCCTGCCTCCATTCTGACTAGATGTCTGACTAGGTGTTTGCCTTGGATCCGAATCATCATCTGGAAATGGGTAATCATATTCCTCTGTCAAGTAGTCACCATCCTGGATGCCTTGCTCATGCCTTCCCACACCATCTGAGCCTTCGTCTCCATTGGCTAAATTATCAGATTTCAGGACAGATTCAAGCTGCTCTCTCTCTTCTGGTGTCAGCAGATTGCTGTAGTCTTCTTCAGCCTCAGTTTCTTGTCTTTCACTTTCAACTGCAAAGAGCTCCTCATCTGTCATTGCTCCAGGAACCCTTCTAGACCTAACACTCACCTGTACATGACCACAATTGGCATATTTTGAAAATATTCAAGGTAGTGATAAATCTCTTAAACAGACATAATATAAGTGTCTGTTACAGTAATAACCCTCATGGTATACTAAGATGTTTCCACATTTCCAGTCTACATTAGGCTCACAGATTGCATCCACATGAACTCAACGTGAAAGCAAAGAGCAAAGAACACCAACCTGCACATTATGCATGTCATAGATTTTGGCCTTCCAGGCACCAACCATCTCTGTTTTCTCTTGGCGCCTCCAAGTGGTCTGAGCTATAAGCTCTGCCTGTGTGACATCAATGCCTGCACAAGTAGTTCCCTTCAGTCGTGTGTCCCTAAAATGACAGTAAGTCTTGCATGTTTGCATACACAACAACAATCATCCTCCTCTCAATTGGCGTTCTAATACTGACATCTAGGACACTTCCACACACAAACTACATTGAGCAGACTTCCTTCTGGTTTAAATAAGACACATTCTAGCTTCTAATATTAAGCCTAAAGCCACCCAGTCAGCTCTTGAAACCAGGTTGGGATGGCATAAATTTAAAGACTTATGTATTCAGTTTGCAGATACAGGAAAGACCAAATGCACATCCAAACCTGATTAGAGATAAGGGCAGACTCTTTCTAAACAGTTGCAGCACCTGCTACAAACACATAGCAGTGATGCCTCTGGAAGCTATGTGATGGAGGGTATCCAAGAGGAGACAGACAAAAGCATGATTTGTAATGACCAAAGCAAGAGCCATAGTGGCATTGCACAATACATATCCACCTGAACAGAGCTTGTTAGGGTCTCCCAACTTCAGTTCTGGTCCAAAGACCAGAGCTCAAGTGGATTGAGCTAGCATGAGCATGATGCTAACCTGGCCTGTACATATTGGTCCGGGACATTGCTGCAACTTCTTGCACAATCTCCGCCTCTGATGGCTGGACGCCCGCCCCTTCCAAAGCATTTGAAACCTCCTTATCTTTGTGAGTTAAGACACAAAGTGTGCCTGGGTCTAGCTTTCCATCCTCACTACCATCCCCCAAAAATAAGAAACTCTGGTCTGACCTATGGATTCGAAAGCCATCAAAGCCAGCAAGAGTCATGTCTGCCCTAAGATTTGAACCCTGTTTCCATATTCGATAAGTGTCAGATGGAGCAATGCGACCTATGAAAGGAATCACTGAACTCTCAAAATGGAATGTAATTTCCATGTAAAAATCCCGCATGCGACGCATAGTGGCTGAAAGGCGAGGGAGACGACGGCACCACTTGGCCCATGCCATAGGCTGGTAATGCCGGGTTATGATGATTGCAATCTCCTCCTCTCTTGCACAAACAGCTTCCTGCAATGCACTCCACCCTTGCTCATTTTGCAGGCTCCAGTCTGCCCCTGCACTCATCAACATCGCCACAGCTTCACTGTCGCCCAGACGGACAGCAAGGTGCAAGGGTGTTTCGCGACCAGGCACATCACGCCTATCAATAACTTTCGACACATTGTCTGCTTGCTCCTCTGCTGCCACTGATTGCACCTCTGTGGTAACCTCACCAGCTCTTGCAGGCTTTGGCAGTGTGGAAAGAATGCGGCGCAGGGTAGCATGGTCTTGCTTGGCCACAGCAGCATGCACTGGGCTATGAGTGTACAGTGCACAATCAACTCCCACAAACTGAGCCATGTGGTTGTCTTGTCCACCTTTCCAAGTTGTGGCACCTCACACCAACAAGTACCTCCCCCCTATTGACAATACCCCATACCTACTACTAAAGCCTTCCTAATCAAGAACTGTTGCTCACCAGCACACTCCATGGACACCAGAAATATTTATTGCCCTGGACACAGCAATCACAGTCTCAACCAATGCTACTTTTGTCATCACCAGCAACAGACTCCCTAAAGTTTCTTTTGTTTAGCAGGCGTATGAGCCCATAGTGCAAAGCTGTAACCATGTTCAAGACATGTCCAGGGCTCCCCAACCCCTCTAAACTTAGGTCAGATACTCCCTGGGTTTACAGCAACACCAGCGTTACACTGCTCAAACACCCTAATCTCAAAAGCAAATTGGAGCATCATGCAGCAGATGCAACACACTGCCTCCTTCCCAAAAAGGCATACATCCCACGTTCCTTCCACAGCACCAGAAACCAACTTGACGTTTTTCCTCTTGCTTCAATGAATAACTGGATTCCACAACCACCACATTATATGTCAGCTGATACCCTAATCCCTACCTTGTGCTGTGCCCCCATTTTTCCACCATATTCCAGAAATTTTTTTTGGCATTTTCAGCTCACCCTTCCACCTATTGATACAATACAGAAACATAAAGTCCAAGCAGACTAGCGAGAAAAAATAACTGCAGTGCTGTAACAAGCTAAACTAAACTCCCATAAGTTTTAGCAAAATCTGAACCCCACACTCTGGACTATGATCCTCCTCTCTCTCCCTTCTATTTCTTCTCATTTCTGTTGCTTTAACACCACCGCCTCACAACACATTGCCTGACCTAAAAGCAATCCAACAAGCTTACCGACAAAAGCAAAAAGTCTCATACCATACACACTCTCTTGGAGGACTCCTCTCTTCTCCAAGTGGCTAATACTACACTCCATATATCACCACCTCCTTTCTCATACTTTTCTCTTTACCCTAAAAAAAATACTGCTCTACCAAAACTCCCCCAAGATTGTTTCTTTGCTACGAAAACCCCCGGAACGCCGTTGAGAGCCTCAAAAAAGAGACTGCCAGGGCCATCATGGTAGATTTTTTTCCCGAAATAAAAAACAAAACACAAAACATTGCTGCACAGAAGCACAAACACCGACTCCTCACGCAACGCAAGTTTCGGGAGGAAAAGAGATTCCTCGGGAGATCAAAAGAAGCTCAAAGGATATGAAAAAGGAAACAGGGGAAGAAAACCCCCCCCAAAAAAAACAAAAGCAACAACAACAACAACAACAACTTTTCAAGCACAAAAAAGGTCATTTACCTGCTCCGAAGCTGAATCCGCAAAACACCAGCAACACGCCCTCCTGCTCGATTTGAATCACGGCATCGATCAATGAGCAGCAGCGACAGCGACAGCAAAACCACAAAACCACAACAAAACGCAATGCTTTGCTGCCCTTGGAACCACCAGCTCTCGTTCTTCTTTTTCATCCAATTCTCATTCATCCATTCTTTAGGTCGTGATGCTCCAATAGGTATTAGTGATGTTAACTAGGCTTTTCTGCACTTGGAACCACCACCACCTCTCCTTTTTCTTTTTTCATCCAATTTTCATCCTTCCATCCATTAGGTTCTGATGCTATATAATATTAGTTTTACCTCACTACAAAAAGAGTTGTTCAAAACCATTGGATGGCTCCAAATTTGGGGTACTAAAAGTTACTTCTACCACCAGAAAAAACTACTTTTTGACATACCCCACATCCCTAGCAATTAACCACCTGGGAATGGGACAAAAACTAAATGACAAATACTATTAATTGCTGTATCTAAAATTCAAAACTCTTTCTTTCCAGGCGTTTTTTAAATTTATTTACTTATTTATTTTTTGCAAATCTTCCAATTAATTCCCCTACTCTATTTAGGGTTTAGGCCCAATTAATACTCAAGTTTAGGGTTGAGGCCCAAATGTCCGCAAGGTAGTTCCACACTTTAAGGGTTGGTTAGTGAGAATGGTAGTCTTGTCTTGAGCAACCACCACAAATCATTGCATAAATCATGGTGCTGCCAGTAGGATAGGCTTTGCATTAGCATGAGCTTGCATATGTCCTGTTATACTTGGAATGGAGTTTCGACCAGTTGGAATTTTGGGAGGGATGTTCACAAGTTACTAGGTACTCAAATCCTTTTCAAGACATCATCAAAAGTTACTTCCAAAAAACCCCCAAATTCGAACTGGACAACATTTTAGACCAAAACCCTTACTCAAATCCTTTTCAAGACATCATCAAAAGTTACTTCCAAAAAGCCCCAAATTTGGACGGGACCACATTTTAGACCAAAACCCTTACTCAAATCCTTTTCAAGACATCATCAAAAGTTACGCCCAAAAAACCCCAAATTTGAACTGGACGACATTTTAGACCAAAACCCTTTCTTGTTTTCTGATTTATTTGGACAAATATAGCATGCAAATGATGCAACCTTTTTCTAAGGACCTTCTGAGAAGGCTTCCAACGATTGGAATTTGGGGGAACCCTTTGGGTGAATACCAAAACAGGAAAAGGGATCAGAATCTGAGTTTTTCTTATGCCACATGAATGAACTTCAGCAAGAAATATATTCCTGCAGTTGTGTTGGGTAATTTACTTGTTGGGAAAGCATTCAAAGGGAAGGCTTAATTTGTCAATTTCAGAGAGTGACTTAGTCACTCTTTGCTTCAACTACGCTTGCTTCTCTTAGCAAGGTGCTCAATTTCTAACCATCTTGACTACAGCTCACACGGCTTTCCAAAGTTTGACCACTAACTTACCCACACCATTTTAGTTGAAAAGTTTGCCCAATGCCACATATTTAGGCAAGGACTGGACATTCACTTGGGCTTATAATACCCTAATCCTAGTTGGGGCTTGGATGCTATGGTGAGGATATAGGTATCATCTTCAAATGCACCTATAACAAGCCTTTAAAATCAGTAAGAAGTAAATAAACTTGGCTCAATATTTCTTAGCTCCAATTAGAACCTAGCAAATTAGGTATCTCGTTTTAATTCCTTCTTGTGAATTTTTTGGTTTTAGTTGTAACTTTGAAGTTTAGAGTTTCATGTTTGTATATATGGGCACTTTATCTGACAAGTAAAATCAAATTTTCCATGCCATGAAAGGAACAATTCTTATAACTATATATCTTCCATAGGTTAGATTGATTAGTTGCTGACCTTTCACATGAAACAAAGCTATCATTTCATATCAACTCAGGAGTAAGAAATGGACGAGATTACTATGCATTAATCCTCTTCCCCTTCTCCAGACAACCAAAGTTGTTTAATTTTCTCAAAGCATGCTCAATTTGTTTCCTTAGGTTTTATTGTATGCTTCCTGTGGGTTACCTATTCAAAAGCACGTTGTAATACTTTCTTGTATTCAATTGTATGCTCTTTCCAACTCCTCTTACTAGCATTCTAGTCAAGGTTTTTACGAAAGAACACGGCAAATACATTGAAATAACCAATGAAAACAAGGTGAACCGATGTGAGACCTACACCCATGTATCTCTATGGATTGGCACAAAGCATTGAATTACCACTTGCCTTATGTTTGAATTAAGTTATGTGTCAGTTACCAAAAGCTTTATTTGCTCATTGTGATTCCTTTGGTGATACACATATCACAAGGGTTTCACCTTCTTATAATATCAGCAGCACCCAAAAACTTCATATCAAGGATAAATAGTAGTACTCCCATTGAAGCTAGGACCAAACAATTGTTTTTGAGAAACGGTCATAAGAAAAATGTGGAACATGTGTCAGTTTGCAGGAGCTGAAGTCAAGTCAAGGATGTTGCAAGCTTGTAGGACTAGAACTCCTTATCACAACAGAAGCTTTAAATAGTGTGCAATTGAACTAGAAATCTTAATATGTCAACAGCCCCAAATCCCTCACCTACTATCCAAAGCCTAAAATAAATATTTGATATCATACTAAAATGGAGAGAAACACTCTTATCCCTCTCTTTACTTGTACTCTTTATTTCTGCTAATTTTGGGACATGCAAAGTTATTCCATAGGCTACCTTTCTTTAGACAGATTTTTTTTTGGCTTTACAGAGTGAGACTTTGAGTGCCACGCTTTTAAAATACCATAGCCTAGGATCAGTTTACACTTTGACAAAACGAATAATTAATTTTTTTCAAAAATGGAATTCGTTTTTAAAATTTGAAATCATATTATATATTTCCATCATCTACTATAATATTGTGATATGGGTAGTGAAATTCTTCAGAATATGGCATATGATAATTATGATGACTTCAACATGTCAACTTCATATTTTCACAAATTTTCATTTCACTAGTTTGAGGATTATTTAATGACGAAACTGACCATAGGGTAAGGTACATCATTTTGAGAGACATTTCCTTTCTTTGTCCTTGGGTTTTGCTTATGTCAAGTGCAAAAGCAACCTTGTAAGAAGACTTCTATAGTTTTTTAAGCTGACAGTTGCATTGGAGGGGCAGGGGTACCGTGTACTTTACTCCCAAAGATACACAAAACCAGATCACTCTGCAAGCTTTTACACAAATTATGGACTTGTGGTTAGTGCCTCCTTCAATGACTTACAAAGTATGCAGAAGAGGCAAATGTCTCAGTTTGCATGGTTTAAAAATGCACCAGTTTGATCTTCAAATGAATCGCAGACTTTGACTTTAATGGAAGCTCTCCCTATAGATCTCCATTCTCAGCTAAGTATCAGTGATAGACAGAGTGGTAAGTGGCCATGCAAGTATCTGATCCAAATACATGTCTGGCTGCTGGCATCCATTAAGTGGGTCACTGAAATATAGTGCACTCTGCAACTTGGAAGCTCTCAGGTCCTCCCTAAAGATTTCAAGTCAAACATAGGTGGCACTGGATTTGAAAATATCTGATTAGTAACTTATGCATATCTCAAATCATACAAGTGGGTCACTGAAATGTGTTGCACTTTGCAATTGTAAGGTTCTCAAACTCCTCATCAGATGGACAAAGCTATGGGGGGACCTCTTAGGAAACAATTGGGCCACTGAATGATAATGCCCTCTTGGCTTCTGGGAAGCTCTTCTAAGTTCTGTCCCCAGCTGGAAGCTACCTAATTAAATGATTTAAGTTTGTAGAGGGTTGATAGTTGATACAAAAATGATTCTCTTAAAAGGTCACAAGTATTGACTCTTAAAATCCAATAATCTGTACATGAGACAAGCTTATCACAACATTTACTTAAACCCACAAGAGAGGCCTCTTCTAGGCTTGGTGTCCTTCCAGGTTTTTAGCTCATCTCTTTGCACAACTTCTTTCGTGTTACTGGTGATGGGTTTAGGTCCTTCCAGGATTTTAGCTTATCTCTTTGCACAACTTCTTTCGTGTTACTGGTGATGGGTTTGGGTCCTACGTTTCGTGATTTCTCCTCTTCAGGCTCCCCGTTGTGCATTCTGTGCTTTCGGGTGTGGTCTTTTATTTGGACTTAGATCCTTTCTTTTTTCTTCTCTTGTTCCCTTGCTTGCTGGGTGTTTTTCCTTTATTTATTTATTCACAAGACCGCAGGTGTTCATTGTGGATATTGGGGCTCCAGATTTCATATCTAGGGACAAAATTTGGATGGGTCATCATCACTTTCCCAAAATACATTATCAGAAACTCTCACCTACTCCTGCACCTCCTCACTCCACACATTCAAAGCCTAGAAACTCTCCGTTAGTATCCCCTCCTCATTAGGGTGTCTTAGTATATATAACACCCTTAACCGTTTCCTCTGTAATAAAAGCTAACCCAAGTACAGCATTATTCAAAAGGCTTTTTGGCTGCCAAAGAAAGTAGTAATAAGCTGTTTGTCTCTGACACCATGACATAAATCCCTCTTTCCCTCTCTCTCTCTCCCTCCCAGGCTTCATCTCTGAGTCTGGACTCTGGAACATTGACCAGAACAAGCAGTGACAACTTCTGCTTTTTGGAGGGAAACAAATTATTGGACATGATTATGAGAAGACTTTTTATTTGGAGGAGAATCGATATATTTCAAGGGGGAATTTAGTACACTTTTAAGCATTGATGGGAGAGTTTTCTTTGAAGGAATACAAAGTTTTTCCAACTTGTTGGGTCTCACTGTGACCAGCCTTTTTTTAACTGGCAATATACTGTCAAAAAGATAAAAAGATCGAAAAAAGTGGTTTTGGAGATTTTCAGTCCCCCAGAAGTGAGGGAAAAAAAATTTTAAATCATCAGATTCTTCTTATTTGTGGTATTCATTGTATAGCCAAACATATAGAAGCATGATCAAAGATTTGTACTTTATAACTGGTTTATAGCCAGATTTGGCTAAATATTTCTAAGGATAATCATCACTTTTTCTACATCTTCCAATGAATGTTCGCCACTTTAGCTACAAACAGAAATTCATAAACAAAACATGACCCCTCTTGTATAATAATCGACACCAGACAAATCTGTCTATTCATCTTCTCCCCATTTAGAATAGCTAGATTTGTTTTTTACCTGCCATTGTTTATACTATGTGCTATAAACAGGCTGGGATTTTCTCCAGATTTTAAGGTTCTTTTTGCCAATTTTGTCACCAAGTGATTTTTAAAATTTTATTTTAAGGTGTTTTTGGGTCCAAAAGTCATTCCAAAACATTCATTTTCAGGAGTTGCTCCCCTAGTTGAACAGATTTCACACACACTCAGAATAATATGTTCATAGTGTGGAGATGTAGTGACCATTGAAGGAGGAAGGGAGCACACAAAAACATGAAAACATGGCCTGGACTCTGGATCAATGCCCATGGTAAAGACACTGACTCTTGTACTATAGTAGCTAGTGCAAAGCTCAAGATGAAAATTTTGTTGAGTCCCGCAAGCCTCTAATAAGTTATAACTGTACTCAAGAGGCAATTTGTGAGACGGCATTGGCGTACTTAGCATTAGTGCAATAGAATGTTCCAGTTACTACGCAAAGGTACAATTTTTCAGTCATTTTTTCACAGTCTAGGTTTACACATATGCTTTCAGAAAAGCCAATTACTTTGTTTGGAGACGTCATGACTCATGAGTCACAACACCAATCCCACAACCTGTTAAATATCCATCAAAATTGGAATACATTCTTCAAAAATGTATCAACAGCATCCAAGAATCAAACAAGGTGGCTGAGATGTACAATCTTCAATGAATTATCTTTGGGGATCATACATACGAATGATGAAATAGACATAATTTTTTGGTTGGAAGGGATACACACTACACACTGCATGTCTCCTTTCTCAAAATATGCATAAAAATTAGGCAAGATGGCAGGCCTGAAATTCTTAGCCAGGCTATAAAGGTGTTCATGTCAAAGTCATATCTCTGTATTCTAGGGTCAGACACTGCATTTACAACTGTGAACTTCTGTATTTGAAGAAACAATGACAATATCTTGTGTACACCATTCAACTCTCTCAGATGATAATGAGTAATCAATACTTTTGTTATCAGCATCATAATCATTCTCTGATGAGTGGGTGAGCACTGAGTTCTGTTCTTTCACTTGCATCAAAATCAAGAGAGTAATCAAACTTCTAGTGAGTGCATTTTGGTCCTTGATGCTCTCCTGGCCCTTTATACGAATGTTGCATTTATATCCAAATAAATGAACCATATGAATGTTGCAATTAACAGAGAGTGATGAAAACTTCTGGATGTGCATTCTGAAACTATATGAATGTTGCAATTAACAAAGCATGATGAAACTTCCGGAGGTGCACTCTGAAACCATATGACTGTTGCAATCACCAGAGAGTGATGAAACCTCCGAAGGTGCATTCTGTGCTGATGCATTCTGTGCTGGTTCTGCTGGCCCTTTTGTCTACATGCTGCAATAAACACAGTGATGAACTTCAGAGCTGGCATAATCATTCTGAATCTAGTACATACGGCATGCTTTTGGGCTCAATGATTGTGCAAGCCTGCAGTAAGATTCGGTTGCACTTGTGGGTCATGTGAAAGAGAATTGTGGCACTGGATTTCCTGTGTCATTGATATCTCTCTTCAACTTGGTAATCCTGGAGCTCATTAGCTACTGACATACTTACAATATAAGTATTTACAATGCAAAACAATTAAGAGCACATTATGATGGTAAATCATAACATATATTATCATCCTGCAAATAATTCCGCAGATCTAAACCCCTCCAGAAACTTGAATCCTAAATAGAGCCTACTAGCACTGAGCAGGTCTAAAACTTAATAAAAAGGAGTAATCTCAGAGTAGTTATGAGGAAGTTTTAAGGGGTTAGGCAGTAGGCACCTGATTGGCAACTTTCTTCAAAGAAGAATATCAGCAATTCAGCAGTGGTGAAGCAAAAAGCAATCTTGCTGTCAACAATTTGATTGGTGCACATGATCACTGGTCAGTAACAAACTCTATGGTGACAGAAGTAGCTGAGGGAGGGTCTAGGTATACAAAGGTATACAAAGACATTTAATTGCTTCATACAGAAAAATCCAAATGTATGGCTAGCCCTGTCTGAGTTTCGGACCACAATATATCCAACAACATTTGCACTAGCTGTTTACCTTCGCAGATAATGGAAAGTAAAGGAAGGCTACCCATGCTACCTTATTCATTTTCTTCCTGACATAACATCGAGATCTGCCACATGTTGATGCCAACAATGGACAAGCAAGTCCAAATCAGACTATGTGAGGGAAGTTACAGATTAATCCTGGTAACACCTACAGCTAAAGCTACATCTAGAACACTATCGATGTTCCAGTACCAAGATACCTGTGCAAAAATTTCATGTACAGCATGCATAAAAACATGAAATATGGTACGACGAAGAATATAGAAGATGCATAACTCTACAACAGCAACACTTTATTTTCAACGGCAGGCAATGCCTTCTGCTAAACCACAAACCTGATACTTGCGGAAAAAATTGCTGGTAGCACCAATGCCACTTGCTACAGTAGTCGAAGCTTTTATATGTGCATCATCAGGAGAGATTTTGGCTGGGTCACAGCTGAAATAGAATTTTGAAACTTGGTACTGTTAATCTAGATAAAAGAGAGTTACAATCTTTCGCATATTCTTGGCTTCTCTGCATGTTTCCATCAGCAAGTTGCTGTCATGGAAAGCGAAACATATTACTTGTTGAACATGTGATAAAATGTCCATGTTACAGAGCCTGCCATCAACACAAAGGAGACACTATTGTCAGTTTCCTGTAACTAGGGCATGGAAAAAAAAAATGCCGAGATTTGAAGTTGCAATTCTCATTCTATAGAAAGCATACCTAGTCACTGTCATCAGCTCCCAGTGGTGGCTGTAGAACTGTTTATAACAGATAATATGCCCAAAATTTTGTGCAGACCATTATACAAAAATCTGTGTGCTGAGTTTCTATCACATTTTTAGAAACAATGGGAAGACTAGTCATGGTGTTGGCTACCACTCAACCAGCATAGCCAGTCAAAAAGATCACTGGTATCCTCATTGCAGGTGCAACAAGCTTGTGAGGTGAGCTTCATTATAGTTTAGCTTGCCCATGTACAAGCAAGCATGTAAGCCTAAGGCACAGAGAGGCCTACATAAAGGTCAGTGGTTGAGGCCTCCTGCACCCTGAAAATATCCTTTAAGCACACCATTGTCATCATATAGAAAGCAGTAGGGTTTAGGGTTCGGAGTCAAAGACCTTAGGGTTTACCAGCCGAAGGAATAAACCTGTATGGAACTAACGAAATGCATAAAACTCAACATACCTGCTAGCTTCGATCAATGGCAGATGATCATTGTGAGGCATCTCCACCACATTCTTCACCTGTAATGCAACAATGCCAAGGATGACCATTTGGCAAGAAAATTGGCAGTCAACTAAGCATGACTGAGAATGCCTTGTCACCCTCAACAGCTAATGCCTCCTCTCAAAAGTGGACACTTTCTAACAGCCATAAGGTGGGCTGGCCCAAGGTTTTCCTCTAAATATCCACATTTCCTTTTGGTGACCGGCTTACCTAGTGATCCCTACCTAGCTATTTGGTAGGTAACATCTAGCATGGCCTAGTGGTGAACTGAACCCACAAACACTTGCAAGGTGGCTGTATGTCCCAAAATCCTGTGCCCTTTGGCTTGATCATCATACGTGGAAATAAAATTTTGCACAGATTGTAACAGTAGTGAGTCTATGTATTAGTAAGCATGTCATACCCTTGATAGCAACTCCTGGCTCTCAGGGGGCTGCATTTTCAGGCTTTGTGGCAATATCACCGTCAAAAGATCATCCCTCTCAGCTCTCAAAGCTCCACGAATAACAGCCGCATTTGTTCCTGACGCTCCTGAAGTATAGATGTGATTTTTCTGAAGCCACAAGCAGCCCAAGTTAGCCACTGTTGCAGGTCTGCAACATGATGCTGGATGGGCATCTTCACAGAGAAACTCTCCAAAGGTAAACCTTATCTTGTATGAAATCATTCTTGATCATCAACATGTCTTTGAGACAAGATACTCTCTTACTGTGATGACCATTGCATAGCTGAGAATTTCAATGAGTTGCTGGTGCATGAATCCCATGTTCCTTGTTCCAAAAAACCCAATAGCCCTCGGTCCATTCTGTTGAATGGCCAGAAGTTCCTGGACAAACAAATGAATAGGGCAATGTTATCCAGTGATACGGAACAAGTATTTCAAACCACAAACTATGCACATTCACTGTGCAAGCACCAATCCATAAAACCCTGAACTCCTACCTTGACAAACTCAACAGGCTTTCTACAGGGTGCAAGATTTTGATGTGTCACCAACCTTAGTCACTCTAAAAGACAATGTCAAACAAAACAAAACAAAACAAGGAGCCATAGCTGCGGACATCCAGGAACCAGGCCAAGAGTTGAGAGAAGCACATTGCATAAAACCCAACCTTCAAAAGAATGGGAAGAAGTAGCACACATTACCTGCAAATAATCCAAATCAGGTAGTGATTTGTATTCAGCCTGTACAGTAGAGGTTGCACCAGTCACTGCTTCAGCCTGAGTAGGGATCTCATCACCGTATGCACAAGCTCTCCATAGATGAGTTTTTTCTTTCTTCTCCACCAAAAAAGCTTGCATCCCTTCATTGCTTTGTTGCGCCCTATGCTCTACTCCCCCCTAAAAATTTATGCCATTTGTGAAGAGGGCCCTGAGAAGAGCGGGTCAGTAATTTGAGATGCGTTGAGCCTCTTGAAACTTGGTAAGTTCCTGTTGCTTTTTTTGCATACTGTTACAAGCTTTTACTGCACAGGAGGAAGCAGAAGGAGATCTCCAGCCTCTCAACAGTATCGCTTCTTTTCTGTGCAGCGAAATTGGCACATAATCTCTCTCAAAGGTCTAGAAAGGCGCCAAAACATGAAACTTGGAGAAGCTCCAAATTTGACAAAATCCTTCATACTTTTGTTCTCATCTCATGGAACCTCTTATCTCATAAGCTCCAAATCTTAAATCCCTACTATAACACCTGGACTCCTTCATACCCGGGAACTTCTTCCACTTTTGTGCGGAGATATTTCAGCAGGACTGACTTCTTCATATTCGCTAGTAGACAAAAACGACACAAGCATCTTTCCTGCCCTTTCCCTTAGCTTGAGGAGCATTCCCTCTCGAATTAGTGCTTACAAACAGCAGCACATCAGAGCATTGGGCCCGCATAAATGCCATACAGATATTTCCTTTAAATTTCCAGGCCCTCAAAACACAGATATGTTCTTCAAACAAGGGAGAACCAAGTGTTCAGGGGGAGAGGGGGAAGGAGGAGATTGACATACCCAGGCCCTAGCACGCAAATCCTTGCACCGGTTTCCCTTCCGAGAACTTCTCCGACACGACTTATTCACTCCCGTGACAAGGAAACCGGAAAGAGTGGAAGTGGACGCCGATGAACGACAACAAGGCACGCCGAAATGCGACGACGACGCTTGCAGCCACAGCGCGGACTCGAAGCTAGCGGCAGGCAAAAAGGGGGGCCTGCACAGCCCCGGCGAGGGCATGATAGCTCCACAAATCTCCCCACTCTCACGCCACACACACTTCCTTTTATCAAACAGAAAAAAATAAATAGAGGAAGTTCACAAAAACGAGACCCCGGGGGGAAAAAAAAACACTTGGCCCGGAGCAAAAGCAACGCAAGCAACAACAGAAAATACACAAAACGTGAAGGGAAGCGCAAAAAGACCATTCTCTCCTGAGACGGTCATCAGATTGAGAGAGACGACGCCAAAACTCCCGCTAAAGATTACTCGTAATCTCGGCTAAATCTAGAAATCGCTAATTTGGCCACAAACGCAAATTAGAGGCCCCTCCTTCTACTTATGAACGAACGTATGTATCAACGAAAGTCTACTACTTCACTAACTTAATCCCCGCCTCTCTAATTTGGCGGCTCCTCCCACTCGCGCTAGCTAAACAGCATCATCCATTGCCTCCTCTAAAACTACCGCTAATACTTCCTCTAATTTGGAGTGAGGGTATTGAGGTGCCAGGCTGAGTCAGCGCTTCAGCCATTGGCGGAAATGGAGCACCAAGCTATCCTTTTTGTGGACTGCCATGTCCACGTGGCGGTTCACGATATGTGGAGCAGCAGTTAAAGTTGTTGGCTTTTTCACACCACCACTGACGGACTTACTGCCCTGTTCACATTGGTTAGGGTTTTTCTTTTAGGGTTTCTTTCTTAGGGTTCATCTACTAGCAGGAGGTATAGGTGCAGCAGACCTGCAGAGCCACAGAGCAGAATATAGATGTGCGGAGAAACTGTGCATTTTGTGGTGTGAACTTTTTGTTGTTTCTCTTTTGTAGCTGGTTATCATGAGGTTGTTGTGTGAACTACTGAATTTTCAATGGTTGTTAATTGAGGATCTGTGATCTGCATGTTTGTGGCAGTGCTTGAAGATCTACATTCTGCAGTAAACACTTTTCTTCTCTGTTTGAGCTTAGTGGCTGATTGTTTCAAGAAAGATTTCATGAGGTTTTGAATTTCTTTTCTTGCCATTTTATTGTAATACTGCACTGCAAGATCCCATGAAACAGTTGATGACTAATCTCTGGTAGTGTAGCAGTGCTCCAAGATGTGGGTTTTGGAAATACTACTATCTGCATCAGAGTTCTTTGGATGCAATCTCCAAGATGTTTGATTTTTTTTTTGCCAGTAGATTATGCAATTTAGCAATGTCCAGTTTTTGTTTTCTCCTGCAAGCTAAGAGAAGATGAGAAAGGAAGGTGGGAGAGTTGCCAAAACCACTCCTTGTGATTGAAACTCCCCTGTTACATCAACCTGCAACTTTCAACGGGTCACTGAAAGCTGTGGCTGGAAGCTGTAACTCTCTAGCTAGGCAGCTGCTTCCAGCTGGACTCACTTCCTACGTAAACTACCTCTTTCTGATCACTTTGAGATGAGCTCCTAATATGATTCACCTCAAACATCTACAGTCGTGTCACACAAATTCAAAACTACAACAGATTCAGGGTCCAAAAAACGCCTAGTTTCCTAGGATTTCAGGAGAAATCATTTGTACAGAAAACTACTTGAGGACCCACTGTTTGCTTCCAGTCATGTAGACTTCAGCAGTTTTAGCTAAGTTTTTATACTCATAATGGTGGAAAGGGATTTTTGCTAAAACCCTCTGAGAAATTGGTACAGGCTTTTTAAGTTTTGTCGACACCCACTTGAGCATGAGATCTCACCATGTCATCACTTCAGGTAATTTGCAGTCACCTCCCCTCTAGACCACCAGCAGGCGAGGATGCATGCGATTCAGCTGAGTAACAAGTTTGTAGGCCAAGATTAACCATGATCTGCAGATGTCACAACTACAAAAGGAGTTATACATACCCCTTTCCTTAGAATACAAGCAAATAAGAAACAACACCTGCCTTCCATCAACCCCATCTCAGTCTCCCAGTTGGCAGCAACCATTGTGACTTTGGCACTACTGAGCAAATGATGATTGCACGTCTGGTGGTTGGACTGGAAAAACAGCCAGTAGACAGATTGATGATTCTGCCTGTTCATAGATGCAGGCACCCAGAATTTCACTCAGTTACACATAGTTCAAAGAGATCCCACCTCCAGGCATTGAATATGTTTGTTTGGGGAGACCATACCCACCAACTACCAAGATACTTCCCTCCGGAACTTCTTTGATTTTCCGCAAAGATGAACTACCACATAGCTCCCCTGCAACGAGCACCACCCTCTGGGGTACCTTTGTGACCAACTGGGTGGGTCGGATAATGATTCCATCCAAGAGAAGACCACTGCTCCAAATTCCAGCATGGAGTTCAGTCATGGAAAATTGCAGCTCCAAGGATCTGTCCTCACATTCTACCTGAAACTCTCCCCCATCAAATTCAAGCCACTTGTGACTTCCTCTCAATAAGGGGAGACCTTGAAGCTTGTTAGTGCAGTTGAGGTATTGTTGAGAGTCTAGATGCTGGCCGTCATCCGTGGACAGGCGAAACACAACAGGCTTAGTATGTTCTAAAGTATATGCTGTGGTGGGCATGTGTCTCTCCCTTGAAGCTGGCTGGACTCCTGCCAGCTGCAGCCTCCATGACAGTGTGTAACTTCCTGGGGGCAGAGTGCAGCTATAGGTACCACTCACTTCCACCAGTACTGCAGCCTTTGAGTAGGCTACCTCTGAAAACCTGCAGTGAGAAAGTTCCAATCTGCCACAAATAAGAGACACAGCATACCTCACTGCAAATTGGCAAAACGTTGAGCTCAACTTCAATAACAAAAAATGGTAAAACAGCAATGATCTCCAATGCAAACAGCATGACCCAAATGGAATGTATTATGCTGCATTCTGTAACAGAGAGTTGTGTCACTGGAACTGAATTTTTACTGTTCATGTTTTCTGTCAAGTGGACAGTTTGGCACAGAAAGAAGTTTATAAAACATCCCTCCCACAAGAACTTGTTTGCGCTTTGATGTTAACAGACCTGGATCCCATCTTATGGGGGAGCCATTCCCAGTATTTGGTATCATCTCCCCGTACAATTGTGAAATTCTTTGCTGAAAGAGTGCAGCAAACTCCCCCAGTTGCACGGTCCAACCAATATCCCTGCCCATAATGAGTAGTAATTAGTCCATGACAAATATCAGAGCTGCAGGTCAGATTCCACATATCATGATGCAACCTCAGACACGATGTTTCACATACAAAAAAAGAGTTCTACTAGTGATGGTCCTGTCAGCAAGGTGAATTCTGCATGAAGGCAACGACAAAATTTCCTCAGTATAGGGTATTGTCAATACTACAAAAAGAATCTCTTGTTCTAGTGATACTGTTTTGACTAAGCTTCTGAAATGTGCTAATGGTATTGAATGTATCTATCCCAGGCATGTGAAGATGCACTGTTAAGGAGTTCTGTTTTCCATGTTACAACTGAACTTCAACACATGTTTGAATGATGACCCTGCTCATCACATGTGTTTAGGAGGGTCTCAATCCAGAAGAGATATTGGATTGGATAGTAGCTTAGGCAAAGCTCTGTTCCAAGGGAAAATGTGGACAACATTCTCTACAGGACAGGGAGGAGAATAAGCCATGTATCAGTACGGACATAATGCAGGGTTTTGTAGTTGCAAGAGGATAAACAACAAGGCAGTTCTCCTTTCCAAAAACAATCTGCCAAGTAGTCTGCTTGAATTGAAATATGAGAATGATGATGGACATGAAGTGCATACCTCAGTCCCATCTCGAAGAAGAATCTGTCGGCAAAGAAGATGATAAAGGTCCCTCTTTGAACTATATGCAGGCAAAGGCCTGTAATCTGTTGCAAGGGATAGAATGTCACTGTAATTGAATGGAAGCATGTTCTCCCATACCAGATCCCAACCAGATGCTTCCCCAAAGGTGTGATTCACAAGTGCGAGCCTTGCTACATCCCTTGGACTTGTGTACGACAAAATCAGTGCAATACAACCTGCTGGCAGATTTCCTAATCCTCTGGATGCTCCTTCATCATCACAGGGCACATCTGTATGTCCAGCATCATCCTCATTATCCTCGAAAAAACGGAACACTTTGTTTTCAATACTTAACATGCTCTGCTGATCCTCTACAACCAAATCAGTGTGTTCACCTTCCATCACTATTCCCAAGTTTCCACTCCTGCAAGTGAAACTCTTCTGTGTCGGCAGCATTAGCCCCTACATTCCAAGAAGTGTCTCACTGATCAATACACCTACAAATGAGTAAATGCTGTATCTTTCCTTTAAGTGATGGACCCACTTATTCTCTCAGGCGATTCTTCATTATATCTGCATCTTCCCTCCTTCCTGGCATAACCTGTCTCCTTTGATAGGAGATGATCACTCATGACTGGATGCTGGGATAAATGTGTCTACTGCTTGATTCTTGATTCAGTCTTACAGCAGATTTCATAAAAAGTCTGTCCTGCATGACTACATTTCACCTGCACACACAGCCATCACAGGTCTCAGAGATACTGCAGGTCCTAATAGCAAGATAACTCAACCAATACACTCAACCAACCATCAAGTACCTTTTTCTTGCAACTTCAGCCACAAGATGCTCAATTGTTCTTTCCCTGACACTAATGATGGGTAAGGTATAAATCACTCAAGACCTAATCACTATGGAGCCCATGAACCCTAATATGTTTGCCAGTTTTCTACCTCCAGCCCCATCTATCTGGAAGCTGTTTGTTGTTTGCAGCACTCAGAGTGGATGCTTAGAAGCACATCCACACTGGATCTGCATATGCGTAATCTTGTTGACTCTGCAAGAAGCAGCTGGTGACTGTGCTCAACAGATAAAACCCCAAATTCTCATGTGAGCTCAAGGTCTTAGACTGATGCATGCCAAAATTTTGCTGTTCCTATTGATACCTTTGTACTGGACTTCCAATTGCTCACCTATGACACAACACCAAGTACAATTGTGCCACTACTAAGAGGTCTGAAATCACTACACAATTACAATGTGTACAGAAGAAAGCTTGAAGAACTTTAGGTCAGCTGGAAACCTCTGCATGGAAGCAGTTGTTGCCGAAGCCAATCAGACAAGCTTGCGGACACACAAGGAGAGAAAATGGACTGTGAAGTGCTAGCACAATAACAGGTCTGGGATGGATGGCGGTCTCACTTGAAAGCTGTGTGTTTTCTGCATTTGCAAAACAACAAACACACTAGAGTTAGAATTGGCAGAAGAAAAAAGAAGAATAAAACATACTGTATCTGTCAATCCCAAGGTTTCAGTTTCTTCAATTACAGCTACTTTTTGGCAAGCTATCACCTGCTATGGCCACACATTGCTTCACATGTCTGTCTAGGGCAATTGGATTGATCATGTACCTTTCATACCTGACAATTGAAGAATATTCTATAATGTTCTTGCTCCTCCTGACTAGTATTTGGGACAAATCTGCACCCAAAGTAAGTTCTCCCAATAAGCTTTCACTCCATACCAATCCCTTTTTCTGGCGATGTCGTTGGAATCACACAGGGTTCAAAGTCTCCTGATGCCTTACCTAGCGGTGCCTGAATGAACTGCAACATTTTCCCTGAACAGATCAAGGCAGAGCTCTTGCTCCACACTGTCAATTGCGAAAACAGAATGTCACCAAAACCCATCTTTTTAACTACTTCTACATTCTCTATAACTTGGAGATTATATAATAAATCCTTCCACAAATCTTGAAAACAGCATATAATAAATTACTTCCCCAAAGTCAAATTCCTAAAATCAATGGGGAAATACTAGAAGCTTCTGGAAATCAGTCACATAGTGTCCATCATTCAGAAAATCTTAATCTTTCGATCCTCCCTGATATGTCATGGTAAACAAGATGCACAGATGGACATCAAAACAGTATCAGAATTTAGGAAAATTCAGCAACAGAAGAATACCCAGCAAATGGAAGAAAAATCCTCAAAACATTAGGATTAAGGAGCAGAAAAAAGAGAAGCTCTACAGACCAGAGTCCACTGACACAGAAAACACTTTGAAAAACCAGTGTGAAATAGGCCCAAAAACATGTTGTGGGAAATAGAGAGAGAGAGAGAGAGAGAGTCACATGATCTGGTCATTTGTAGCAGGTTTGCCAATGCTTGCATGACGTTGCAGGTGAGCTAAGGAGGAAAAACACGGAGCCAGAAATAGCTGTCCCACCTTGCGAGCTTCAAACCCTAGCACAAGCTGTCTGCTGCTGCAGTGCACCATTTTGCCATCTATGACTTTCTCCACTACTAATCTCCCACACCATCTCTGTTCCCAATTGGACCCACACTTGTGATTCCAGTCTTCACTAACCCATCAGGCCCTTTCCCCTCTCACAATCTACTCCAACTCTCCTCCAAAATTTCTTCAACTTTACAGCCTCCTACTTCCCCTGAAGACAAAACCCACACCCATCTTGCATACCCACCACACAAAAGCAAATCAAATAAACTCTTCAAAAACCTCACTCTTCTTTCTCTCCCTCTCTCACACTCAAAGATTCTCTCTCTCTCTCTCTCTCTCTCTCTCTCTGTATCTCTCTTTTTGCAGCCCAGAAGCTCAAAACAATACCCACCCAGTTCTCAACTTCACGACAACTACTCCACTACTTCTTGCACATAAAAAGCAAAGCTGATTTTGTGGATATACATATACCCACAACAGGCAAAAATGAATCCCCCCAACAAACACCAAAACTACAAACTCTTCATCTTGTCACACTATCCATCTCCAAAAACAGCAATATAATTATTACAAACTCAAATTATTTCAACCAAAATTTCTCAAACTCCACAACTTGTGTAAGTTACTAGTTACTACCTTGAAAAGAAATAAAAGCAAAGCTCATCTGGTTGGTTAACCTTGCTGTCCATTGCAAAAGCCAAAAGTCACTCCATTAACACACCTCTTCAGAAAAGACAAATCTTCAAAACCAAAAAGCTTACATTAGGCAAAAAAAAAATTAAGACTGTGAATTTCTCCACGAATTTCTACATGAGTTTTGGGTTGGTAAACTTTGCTACCCATTTACAACAAGCAACAGGTCCCTCATTCACAACTCTTCAGAGGAAAAACAAAAGAATCTTCAAAACAAAAAGGCTCATATATCATTTTTAAAGAAAAGCCTGAATGTTTCCAGTACCTATTCTTTCTCCATGATTTGAATGGCAGAAAGTTAAACACACCTCCTCCCCCTCCCCCATTTTGCGGGTGCAAAAGTTACCTCTACTCAAACTACACCATCTCTCAACTACAGGAAAACAAAAAGCAAGAACCCCACAGAAAGTGAATACCCAAAACCTAGTGAAGACGACAACAACAACAATGCAAGCAAAAGATTAAAAGACTAAATGAATGAATCGCCATCACCATACTTGTCTAATCCTTAATTCTTACTCATCCCAAATTCTCAAGAAATCATTTTTATCAACAAAATTCTAGATCTAAAACCAATCAGGAGTCTTACACATGTATTGAGAAGATAGTAATAAATTTTAAGTTTTTAAGAAATTCTACCATATTCTAGGGACTTTCTATCACTCCAGTAATTTTCTTTTTTGGCCTTTTGCGTTTTATTTACGTAATTTGATTTCTATGCTAAAGTGATTTGGAGATAGAAAGTGCTTTTTTTTCATGATTGGTAGGTTGGTAACCAGGGGTGGTTTTTTTTTTTTTTTTTTTTTTTTTTTTTTTTTTGGGCTTTTTTTTTTTTTTTT
>Ga0116227_10001442_pt1 | contig 52898 bp, 45 predicted proteins | sample S1TSphgellanicum_FD_89693 | JGI IMG/M metagenome (GOLD analysis project Ga0116227, IMG submission 89693) | Host-associated microbial communities from peat moss isolated from Minnesota, USA - S1T2_Fb - Sphagnum magellanicum MG | ecosystem: Host-associated > Plants > Peat moss > Unclassified... | reverse complement strand
CCCGAAAAGCGAAATCCATTTTTTTCTTCTGTTTTTTTTTCACTTTTTTTCTCCCCCCCCATCCCCAATTGCCCCCCTTCCCCCCCCCCCCCCCCACATCCCCCTTGCTGGCTCTCGCTTTGCTCTTCCTCTCTCCTCCTCGTCAGCTTTTTGTTTCCGCTATGAATATGAAAAACCTTGTTCTCTCGTCAATTGTACTCCTCGTTCGCTCACGACCGTCGCAGCAGCAGCTTAAGCTTAATCTAGCCGCCAAAAGATTGCTCTCTGTATTCTTTCTCATCAGGTACATTCTTTCGTTTGCCGATCGATCTCTCTCTTAATGCTGGATGATGATTACGTTGCTCAGTTCTTTATAGTTTAAATTTTTTTAACATTTCATTTCATTTCATTTTTTCTGTGAATTTTTGGTTTGTAGTTAGTTTGTTAGGCCTTAGACGATATAATAATAATAAGCTGCTATATTCATGCCATCTTTCAAGTTTTTTGTATGTTTGAAAAATCTTGTTTTTTAATGAGGTTTCTGTTATGTTTGAAAGACATGTGAATTTTTTTTTTGTTGATGGAGGAGAGCCAAGAATGTATGTGTTCATCCTTGTTTGAAGTTGTTTAGAGATGTTTTGTGCTACTGGATCCTCTGGAGATAGGCTAGGAAACTTGCTCTGTCATGAGGTTTCTGTGAGCTCAATCTTTTGGTGAATTGCTTATTTTGGAAATTGACTTCATTCTGGAGGTTGACAGGAGGAGATGATGGTAATTTAGAGTTCATGCTGGTTTTTTATGTGTTTCTTTTAACTATCTGCACAGGCATAGGACTTCGGTTTGCTGTGCACTTAACTACTAAGCTTCATGCAATTAGGGCACAGGCTTTTCTAACTCTACACCAGTGGGAATATTTCAGTGCAGGGCACAAGCAGCAAGGATGACAGATTGTGGTCCAGAAACACAATTGGCGTGTTATGACAAAGTAGGAGCATTTCATCTCAAAGTGACAGCGATTGCAGTAATACTGACAGCCAGTACTCTTGGTGTGTTGTTGCCCATTCATGGTCAGCGCTTCACATTGCTAAGGACAGATGGAAATATCTTCTTCATCACAAAAGCATTTGCAGCTGGGGTCATTTTGGCGACAGGGTTTGTGCACATGTTACCAGATGCTGCAGGTGCTCTAACCAGTAGCTGCCTGCCTGATCATCCATGGTCCAAATTCCCATTCTTTGGGTTTTTTGCCATGGTTGCAGCACTTGCGACTTTGCTTGTTGACTTTGGTGCAACTGAGTTCTATGAAAGGCTTCAATCTCGTAGAGGCAAGATGAAAAATGGGGGGGATGCACCTGTGGATGCCGGTAAAATTGCAATCAATGCTTGTCATCAGTGTATTGATTTCTGTATTGCATTCAAGAGTTTTTTGCAGTCTTTGATTATCTGTCCATCTAATGTCATGCTTCATGATTGGTGAAAATCTCAGTGCATTCATCATGGAGTTGTTGGGGTTCCTTAATGTCCAAACTACAACTGCCCTGTCCTGCTCTCTGCCATGTCTCCAATGAAACACTTTTCATTGATTCCTCACAGTTGTCTTGAAACCCAACTTGTCCAGAGCACTTGTTTACCACATGTTGTGATATAATTCATCTATTTCTTACAAATTCCTAGGGTCCTGTTCTCTGAGATGGTAGACTGATCAATTTCCAGTTTTTGAGGCAGCTGCAACAGTTCCTGCTGTCTTGATAAGCCAGAGCTGATGATGGTTTGTAGTTGTTTATACAGGAGTATTCCAGGAGCCTACCTTGGCAGAGGGGACTGAGAAAGTGGATAATGCAGAGAAACAGGAAAATAGTGACAAGTGGGTACACATAGTGGGGATGCATGCCCATGCAGCTGCCCATGGTCATAGCCATCCTGAAGGCCACCATGATTGTGCAGAAATCACCCATACTCATATGAATGGCAATCTTGGTCATACACATGGAGCAGGTTCTATATCAGATGAAGGTTTAGCACGGATTAGGCATGTAGTTATTGCACAGGTAAGTCTGTTGTAAGTGCACCTTCCTCAAAGTTATGCTTTTCTGCCCTTCTTGCCATATGAGCTCACTTTCTGGCACTGTCTTGTTGGAGTTGTATGAGACATAGGATTTTTGAGCCCTGGTTTCAATTGACTTCTGATTATCATGTTTCTTCATTGCAAAATCTTCAGGTCTTGGAGTTGGGTATTGTTGCACATTCAGTGATAATTGGAATAGCACTAGGAGTATCAAATAGTCCCTGCACAGTGCGACCACTAATTGCTGCTCTTACATTCCATCAATTTTTTGAGGGCTTTGCCCTGGGTGGCTGCATCTCTCAGGTTTGTTTTACTTCCACTGTCTCTCAGCAATCTAGCTTGGCAGGTGAAATGAGCACAACATACTCTGGCATTGAAACATTTTAGTCATATCTACACTGAGTGATGAGAAATGTGAAGTGTCATTCCTGTAAGCTGCATGACATTATTTTGGGGTGGGGTTCCATCAACAGGCAGGTTACAAGACCCTGTCAGCTGCGATCATGGCATTTTTCTTTGCAGTCACCACTCCAGGAGGAATTGCAATTGGAATAGGAATTGCTTCAAGTTACAATGACAACAGTCCTAAGGCCTTAATTGTGGAAGGAATTTTTGATTCCATATCTGCAGGAATACTTGTGTATATGTCACTGGTGGATTTGATTGCAGCTGACTTTCTTAGCAAGCGCATGCGATGTAATTACCAGCTGCAGATCTTCTCTTACACAGCTCTGTTCCTTGGAGCTGGAGCCATGTCTGTTATTGCTATCTGGGCGTAAAGGAACCTTGTACGTATAGCTTACCATAGCAATAGTTAACCAATTAGGTCAATTCACATCTTCTATTTGAAAAATCATCTAAATCCTTTGCTCTTAAATCATGATCTAGAGGATGTGCACATGCAAAAACTGAATTGTTGTCTCATGAGTGCAAGCTAACATCATGACAGAGTCGTCCCGTTGCTACTGACAATGCAACAAGAACTCAGGGTGCAGATATTTGAATGACTGTGCACCTAAAGTTCTAGGCACGTTTTAGGCAGATTATTAACATATGAAGTTACCTTCAAAGGGCCTAGTATGGAGTTGCTCGTCAATCTCAAATTCCTTCCGCAATGAAAGGCCTCTTTGTATTGAGGCATGTTATGAACTGAGCTGTGATTCATTCTAGTTTGTTTCTTTTCTGCCAATGCAATTCCATACTCACCCAACTCTATGTTTCCACAGTCCAACTGAATTATTTGGAATTGAACCCCCAAGCATATCATTCGTGTTCACAAATTATAGTCCCATGCACTAGACCAACACCATAATCACTCATGATACACAATGGGAGCCCTTCAAACTTATAAATTTATAAGTGCTTTCATAATTAATAATTTCAACCAAAATGGCAATTATTGATGGAGATACAAAGTCTTATGCCTTAATCTTAAACCTACTTTTTCAATGCCTTAACTTAAGGTTATGGGATCTTAACAATTAGATCTCTCATTGCTATGTAACCTAGATGTAAACTAGTTTATGATTGTGATTTCAAATGGATTTTTTGACTATGGATGTTTTGTGATTTGTAATTGCTCACAATTGATTCATGAAATTAAGGGAAAAGACTTTCGAGATCACATGTTAGATTCACACTTTTGAGAGTTGGGATTTTTTAGGAGTTTGAACTTTTTTAATGTGAGAATTTCAAGGGTCAAAATATGTCAAAATCAAATGATTATTTAAAAGCTCTTGGTGCAAACTATAATTTAATACGCTCTAAATGTCAAATCAAAGATGAAATTAAGAAAATAATGTAGGCTCAAAAAGGTTGTGACAAGAATTATCAAAATGATTCCTAACCTTTCAAAGGTCCATTTGAACTCCAAATTATGTTCGATTCAAGATCTTCATATGGGGTTGGAAAGCTTGTTGCAAAGGCTACAAAATGTATTGACATGTTAAGAAAAATAATGTGGCCTATGCCATTGGCCCAAGTGTGAACATGTTATTTGATTAATTTCTCATTCCAAACTTGGTTTTTGTAATTCAATTTTCAAAGATGAAAATGACTCAAAATTCAATATTCTTATACCTTATTTATGAAAATTATGAAATCACCTCGAAAAAATCCCACTTATCAAGAACTTTCCAATGATACCATGAGTGCACTTGGATCCCCATAATTTTTTTACTTTTTAATTTTGTTGATTTTTTTTGAAAATATTATTTCTAACGCGTTCCCAAGTTCCTAATTAGACATAAGATGGGTCTAAGTTACTCAAACAACGGAATTGTGAGGAACTCGAAGCACACTCCCAGCTCTTAGCACTAGAAGGGGTAAAGGGGCATGCTGAAGTTTTGGGATGGGACTAAGAAGAGTGACAAGCTTTAGTTACTTACTTGAACTTGCATCAAACTAACCAACGTTAGTTAGTTCATTTTCTGGAACACCTTTGGTGCTAAGACAAGCCACAGGCAACTCTGGACTCACAAGACTCACCACGGCCCGGATTTGAAGGGAAGTCACCACCTTCCCCCATATAGTATTCTCTGCACCTTTTCGCGACACCCACATCTGAATGACTTTTTGTCTCGAGACTCCCAAGGAGGAGTCCTAAAAGTGTCCCAGTTTGAACTCTCGGGATTTTGCGAGGTCATAACTCTTTGCTTAGACCTTCGATTGGGATGAGATCTAAAGCAAACTTGTAACTTTCCTTGAAATCTTTTCAATGGTGTGTCGCACTTCACCTGCACACACCAGGGTCGAATCGATTCTTGACTTTTAATGCTCGGGAGTCAAACTACTAGTTTGACTTCCGACCCTTCTTTTTGCCATAATGTGTGCTACAGATGTCCAAATGGCCCATACGAGCCCATCTTTTACATTTACACTTCGATATTTTTCCAATGATATAAAGAGCACCCCAATGTGAAGTGTTTTGACCTCTGCAATCGAACTCTAAAATTTTGAAAGTCTCGAAGGACTCCCCAGTCCCCATTTCGGGAATGTGATTTTCATCCTCACACTGTCTCAAAGTAGGGTTGCAACAATTTCAATAACACCCCCACTCATGAAGGGCTTTTCGATCGTACCCAACACATGGTTGGGGGCATTTTAGTTTGGGAGATCTCAACATGACAAACAAAATAAAGAATCAACCTTCTTGCATGGATAAATGTTTCATGCAAGTTATGAGCTTTTAAGGTTGAAAGAAAATAAAATGTTCGAATTAAAAAAAAAGATGGTTATGTTTTTGCATAAAATTGCCAATCTTAATGTAAAAAATGTTTAGTTTTTCATTGTTTTAAATCATAAATTAATTTGATTTTGAATTTTTTAATGAACTTGTGTAATAATATTCATAATGTATTGTAAGATCATCTGTAAATGTTTGAAATGAATTAAATGAATATAGAACATTCAAAAACATTTAAAATATTTTGCAGTGTGTATTTTCATTTTATAATAAACCCAAGTTAAATAAGAATTAATTGAATGGCATATTTAGGAATTAAAAAAAACCATTACATAATAATAAAATGTAATTTTTTAAAATCATAAACATTAAAAAAATTATATTCAACATGTAAATCATGATTTTAAAAACATCTTTTATAAATGACCAATCATGTTGAATAAATTATCCACTATTTATAAGGACCCACCTCAAGTGAACACATTTGGTTCATTTTCGCAAAAATGCATCAAGATTGTGAAAGAACATTACAAAGAAATGTAACCAAGTTCATTTTGTATTTCATTAAATTTTGAATGAACTTGAAAAAATCTATCATGATGAAAAGGGTCAACCCCTCGTAAATGAATATCAATGGTTATGGACAAATGAATTTAATAATAGTTAATTCGATAAAATTTTTTTTTGTTCATAGTTAGGCTAGATAAAAAACTTAGGTTAGGTTAAATCAGGCATGTAGGAACATAAAGTAAATTGAATTAGGCATTCAAAAGTTTAAACTAAGTTAAAAACTTAAATTAACCTATGTCATTGAACCAAAATTAATATTTTAATCCACCTAACTCATTAACTAAAAGTGCAAGTATGAAAGTTTAAACCTTTCACCTCCCTTCACTTGCATGTTTAAGAAATAAGTCCTTAACCATTGAACCACTATTTAAATAAATGAAATCATTTGTCATCACATATCATTATGCACATTCATTTCCTAACTTACTTAAATATTTACTTTAAATCTTTTTCCTATTTATATTACCTTTTACCCTATGTTATATATCTGTGTAGCTTAGGATATCAATAAGTTATCCTATCTATTTTAACATTAATGTAAGCTACCCAAGGCTATTGTAGCTTACCATAGGTTACATTGTTAAATTAATCCTAGGTTATTCCTAGGTTAGTGTAAATTATTACAGGTTATTCCTAAGTTAATGTAAGTTATTTTTAATGAATCCTAAATTAACGTAAGTTATTCTAGGATATTTTAAAGTTAATGCAATATATTTTAAACTATTCATAAGGTAGTGTAAGTTATTCTAAGCTATTCTTAAACTATGTGCAGAATATCATAAGTTAAGTTTATAGGTCAATTTCAAGTATTTTTAGGAAATTGTAAACTATTTTAAGTTATTGTAAACAACATTAGGCTATATTTAAAGTAACATAGGCTACTATTAAATTATTTTACAAAAATGATTATAGTCTAAATTATTTTAAATTATTCTATCATAATTTATGCTTGGTTATGTCACAAACACAAAAAGAATTAAACAATAACATTTCCAAACCATATGAATGAAGGCAAGCCTAATTTTGAATCTAGGTCATGGAATAAGAAAATCAAAAGCAAAAACATGATGTGTGCATGATGTGAATGCAAAAATATTTTATCACAAAAGTATGGAAAAAAAAAACCAAGATCATGACAAAAATACGTACCCAAAATTAATGTTAAATAGACTAAAGGTAATGTGGGATTCTATTCCTATTTATATCATTAAACACATAACTCAAATAAATTTATAAAAAAACCTCCAACTTACATGTGGTCCATGTTCACCCATGTGTGACCTATGTGCATCCATGTGTGACATATAACCATGTGAAAACTAATAGTGAATAATGAATTAATTTAAAGTGAACTGAAGGTGAACTAAAATTTAACTAAGAATTAATTAAAAGTTAACTAGAAATGAATTAAAATTTAATTGATAGTTAATTAGGAGTGAACTAGAATTGAATCAAAGAATAGATACAAGCAAACTAAAAATTGACTAATAGTTAATTAAAAGTGAATTGAAATTAAATTAAAAGTTAGGTATAAATTAATTACAAGTTATGGATGAACATTCATATGAATGAACTCCATGGTTTTGGTACATGTGACAAGTTATTTTAAGTTATTCCACCTTAGATTATATTAAGTTATTTTACCATATGTTATTTTTGGTTATTCTAAATTATTTCATGCTAAACTATTCAAGATGATTTTTGGATATTTGATGAAATTCCACTTTAATAAACTATTTTTGGTTATTTGAGGTTAATTTATGTTATTTCACTTTAATTTATTTTAAATTATTATACCTTAAATAATTTTTGGCTATTCCACTTTGAATTATTTTGAGTTATTCTACGTTAGATTATTTTTAGCTATTATAGGCTATTTCATTTTAAGCTGTTTTAGGTTACTTGAGGCCATTATATCATTACGCCAAAAATGCCATTATATTATAGTCTTTATCAATTATATTAGTCATTTATGCCATTTGTAGTTGATTTGGACTTGTCATTTATGCCATTTTTAGTCACTTATTCACTTGTAGTCATATAAGATTATTCATAAAATGGCATTTTTGGCATAATGTACCATAAAATATTCTACATTATTTTACCTGAGAACATTTTTAATTATTTAAAACTATTTCACTTTAAATTATTCTATGATATTGTAAAATATTCTAGGTTATTCAACCTTATGTTATTTTTAATTATTTTAATTGTTCCATCTTAAATTATTTTAGGCTATTTTCAATTATTTCAATCTATTTTGTTGTAGGTTATTATATCCTAAGTTATTTTAGGTTAAGGTTAAATAAATTAAAATAATGTCAAATAATGTAAGGTATAATATTGTATATAATAATATATAATAGGATAGAGAAAGATGACCTTAAATAACCTTGAATAACCTTAGGTAATATAATTGAAAATAACTTAAAGTATAATGACCTAGAAGAATATAATTATTTTTTTGTTTGTAACCAATAAAAATAGTTATAGACAACATTTTGTCATTATAAAATTTGATGCAAATGACAATTTTTATTATAATAGAAAAACCTAAGATAAAATAGTCTATGGTATAACAAATAATAACCTAATGTATAATCTAGAATAATTTATGGTATAAACTATAATAACTTAAGATATAATAATTTAGGGTGGAACTTAAGATACAATACCATAGGATAGAATAATGTAAAATAACCTAAGGTATATAAAATAACAACATCAAAATAAATCTATTTATTATAATGAATTATTTTCAATTTATAATAAATTATGTCAACTAGTAATGAAATGTGATGATTACATGTTGACCTTATAATGACATAACTTTAATAAAAGTGAAATGACTATGGTAGGGTGAATTTATTTCATTTTAAAAGTCCCATAATGATTAAATTGATGAACTACACCTCATTTTTGTATTAGTGGAATGTCAATAAGATTTAATCCCATGGTGAATTATAAAATATAATATAGGGTGAATAATGCTTCCCATAATTGTTTGGGTGAAGCTTTTGTGAATCTATTATGAGTGTGTGACCTTGTTTTGGTTCCAATTGCATTCATTGCTTATTTTAATTTATTTGTGCAGTTGAATAGGATAAAAGGTGTTCATGAAGAATCGTGTAAGTTTGTTTTAATCATCTCAAAAGTTGCACCCTTTTGTTTTAGTCACAGTGTTTTAAGGAATATGTCTCGACTTTTGAAATTTTCTTCTCCAAAATCAAGAATTGCCATGGATACCGTTTAATGATTTTGGCGTTGTGCATTTTTAAGATCATCTAGTTTCTTGTCCAAGTTTCAAGATTGGCATTTCATCATTTAAAGATTAAATAAAACTTGTTTAGTAATGAAAATTATAATACCAACAACTTGGTGCAAATCAAGTTATGCTTGATAATAGAATGTTGACGAATCCAACTTGAAGGTTATTAAAAATGAGGATGATTTGAATGATCAAATGCATTGGATTAACAAAACCTCAAAATTTTGTGATTTTTTCATTTTGGTGTTGTGTTAAAGAATCACATCCCTACTGCGATAAAACTTGATTGTTTTCTAAATGTGTAATGCATTTGAACAAATTTATTGAATTTTTAATTTTGCATAATATATTTAGATTACACATGGAAGGTTGCTATAATTATTTTATGGAAGATGTTAAACACTTTTTAATGAGCATTGTTTGAATGTTAGTGTGACACCTTGCAAGATTTTGTGTAGGGTTTGATTAATGTTCTATAAAAAATCTAAAAAACTAAAAAAAATTCTATTGTTGTAAATGACTAGAAGCAATGTAATGACAAATACTAGTGTATGCTCTCCTAAAAATCATGGGTTCAAATTCAAGAAGGAACAATAAACCATACAAATTGTTTTGGTCCTTAACATAGCAAGTGTTGATTGTGAAGAACACATTGTGCACAAATTTATGTAGGGTTCAAGAAATAGGTTCCAAATTAGTGTTTTTTTGGGGGAAATTTTTACAACCTAACGACAAAAAAAAAAAAAGGGCTAGCAAATCCAACAAAACGATTTTTGCGATTTTTTAAAACAAATTCGTCATATCTTGACAAAAAAACTTAGAAATCGTTAGATTTAGATAGTGTGTTCCTGTAGGTCGCCATAACTAAGCAAGATTCCAAAAAAATCTACTAATCCACCAGAATAGTTGCCATTTATTGCTAATTAATGCTGAGGATCCTAGCCAATGCACCTACTTAAGGAATTTGAAAAAAAAAACATTATTCGAAATAGAATTTATTATGAGATATTTAATGTTTTTTCTTATTTTATCATTTGTCATAGACATGATTATGAAACCACAAACAATTTGCATTAGGTTGATGGATGAATTGAATCAAATTATTGTGAGTAAGATAACATTATGTGTAATGTAAAACATGAAGGGCCAAGATTTATGGAATAATGGCCTTGTGAGATGTGGTTGAATGCAAGCTTGAATTTGATAAAGCTTGACCCTAATTAGAGCTTGAAATGGCATATAAATTGCAACAATTTAACTTTTACTTTTTTTTTGGGGTGTGATATGTTGTTAATATGACGAGAAAAACACACACACACACACCAAAGATGGGCTTTTCAAACAACAAAATGCTTGCCTTCGAATTACACTTTTCTTGAAAGCATGTCAACCTATTATGCTATTATGTAAGGTCACTTACAACTATCTTTTTTTTTTTGTTAAAAAAAATCTTTTAAATGTTTTGGAACATTTTTAATTTTCTACATGGAATTTTCAAAAATAAAATAATTATTCGACATTGAAATGTTGAACTTGCCAACTGTGCTATAACAATTAAAAACTTGCCTCTCTTAACGTCAACTTAGCATTAAATGTGATCACAACATTTTAAAAAAAATAAAATAAAAAAAAAACATTAGCCAGCTTTTCATATGGTCCAAAATATGGAGAACAGGATGAGAAAAGTGATGGCAGGAAACCTCTACAAAAAGACACATGGATGAATGAAGTGGATGACAATTGTCGCGCACATTCCTCCCCCCTTCTATAAGTGCTAACAGAGACCAAAAAAAAAAAAAAGCAGTTCTAGATTATGTGGATGAAATATTATGCATTTTTAATTCCGTCCAATGAGGTCAGAGTTTCTGGATGGGTGATTATGAGGATGAGATATCATGTGTTTTGTAGTTCCGTCCAATTAGGAGTTCAGGATGGAATGATTTGTGGATGAAATATTGTAGATTTGTAGTTTTGTCCAATTAGAGTTTTGGATGGATTGATTATGTGGATAAAAATGTTATGTATTTATAGTTCCATCCATGATTATGTGGATGAAATATTTATGCATTTATAATTCTATCCACTAAGGGGTTCTGAATGGATGCTTATGTGGATGAAATATCATGTATTTGTAATTCCGTCCAATTAGGAGTTCTGGATGGATGATTATGCAGATGAAAATATTACGTATTTGGAGTTCCATCTAATTAGGAGTTCTGGATGGATGATTATGCAGATGAAAATAATATTACGTATTTGGAGTTCCATCTAATTAGGAGTTCTCGATGGATGATGATGTAGATGAAATATTATGGATTTGTAATTCCGTCCAATTAGGCTTGGGTGCAACACAGCGCAAAGAGACGACGAAGAGGCGAAGCGCAGATGGCTGCTTCCTCACAACTCTCATGCAAACGAGAAACTGAATCGGAAGTGCGCAATTGTGGGTCTACGGAATCGGACATGGTCGGCCAAGAACAGCGGCCACGGCAGCGACGATGATTCTGCCTGAATTGATAAGAATTGAAGAGGAAGAAGAAGAAGAACCACAAAGAAAGTGGGAAGTGGGGGAGTAGTAGTAGGAAAACTATGGTGAATTTGAGGTTTAGGGTTTGATGATAGACACCTGAGAGGAAGAAGCTTCTTTTGTTTTGTGACTGTTGTTGTGTTTTCGGATGGGACGGTTCCTTTGGTTTTGTGGCTTTTTCCGGTCATGATCGTCGACCACGCTTGAAGCGCAGCGAGCGGGAGGGAGGGAGGGAGGGAAGGAGGTTTGCACTTTGGGCGCCGCAACCATGGCTTTCCGAGGGGCTGATGATGCATCGGAACCGGAAAACGTAAACTCTTTTTTCTCTCCCTTGACTCTCCCTTTCTTTCCGTGTGATCCTGCGACTTGTTCGGCTTTCAGTCTTTTGTTTTTGAGGACCGGGACAAGGATTTGCTCTCGTGATCAATTTTGTGTTTGAGGTTTATCTATCTTCAGGATGATCTAGTACCGAGGTGTTCACTGTGGCTTTGAGTGCCTCCCCTGGGAATATGATGGTAGGGTAGATGTGAGTGCTTCCTGAACCCTAAGACTGTCAACATTTCTCAGGGTCAATCTCACAGCACCACTGGTGCATGGACCAGCTTGATGTTGTTGTAATAAGATCGATTCTTCATGACATTGCTGCCTCATGTCTGCAGACTGGTACATCGGAGAAGATGACATCATTCTCAATGATAAGGAAGAAAACACCCTTTCAAAAGCATCGTGAAGAGGAGGAAGCTAAGAAGAAGGTATGGGGGAGGGGGGGGGGCATGTTGATTCAATGTATTGGTTATCCATTTCCTCTTGTTTAGAATCAACTATGGTATAGTTACATTTGCAGAGTGGTCAGGATAAGGGCGAACACATCTTAAATACAGCTTAAATGTACTGCTAGATTGATAGTGTTACCCTAAAATACTTTGGCCCCTTGCATTCTTTTGCATAGAGCTTTTTGTGTGAACGAATATGAGAGCTGTTCCTATTTTAACTTGAATCATGGTGACCCTTGTCCATAGCGTTGAAGGGATATCTTCTGCTTCAATTGGTGCTGTTTCTTCTGCTGGCTTTTGTCTTAAATCTGGATTTTTTTCCTTCACTGTCAGCGTGCTGATGAGGAAGCTGCAAGACTGTATGAGGAGTTTGTGGAATCATTTAAGGCAGATGACGCTCCAGGTGGCAAAGCATTTGTGCGCGGAGGAGTCATCAATCCTAATGAACGTTCAAAGCCAGTCTCTGAAAGTGTGCCTCGAGGTATGCAAGTTAACCAAAGTGATGAAGGTAGTTCTGGCAAATCCATGTGTGTGGTACTTGTATAAGAACATCTTGCAGAATTTCTTGTTTCTGGTTCACTGTAGCATACCTATGCTTTTGTATGCATTTGAGGCCTTTGTTTTGAATTGTGACTGCATGTTTCAGTTTCAGTATCATTCAGTTTACATAATCACTGTTTGTGTTTGTCCCTCATGTGCTTGGGCTTGTCAGGTGGCAGCTCAAAAGAATCCACCCCTGCATCAACTAAGAAGCCTGGGTCCAGGTAAGAAAGCTCTTGTTGAGCTCCATTCATTACTCTGGTGCACATAGATTGCAATCTGTATACAGCTGGGGAACGTAAGAGTCTATGCATTTTCAATTTCTGGGGACTGCTTTAGAGTATTTCCATAAAATTCCATGTGGTACAGTGTGCTTGTTTTCTATTTTGTGTGAGCCAACACTCTTCATGCCAGTGTCAACCACCTCTAGGACTTTTAGGTTGGACAAAGAGGGCAATTAGGAAAGTTGACCAATCAGCCATATGATTCTAGGTTGGATAAAGAAGGAAGGTAGGAAAGTTGGGCAAACTGATGAGTGGCCAACTAAAAGGTAGGACCTCTGGTGTTTATGGCCTTTGAAACTAGCTATATTGCAGGTCAATTGCACGTTTGCAGTAAATAGCCAAATTTTTTTACTGATTAGATAGATGTTGGTTTTGCAGATATGTTCCCTCTTTTATTCCTCCTGGATTGGCAGCTATGGTCAACAAGGAGAAAGAACCTGAAAAGAGGGTAAGTGGAGATTGTCTGTCATGCTTCAAGTTATTTCATCACCCCTGTGTTTGAAAGTTCCTTGATGAGTGGTGTCAAAGCTACTGGAGCAACTTCTGTTCCCTGGTTTGGTTTTTCTATGGATATGATTGAACTAGATCATACTAACATGTTGGTGGCCATGATGCCAGAGGGATGATGAGAAAAACAGGGACAGAGAACGAGGGAAGCCTCGCAATATTGATCATTTCATGGAGGAGCTAAAGCGTGAGCAGGAGGCACGTGACAAGCGTACTGCAGATCGTGAGCAGCGCCGGAGTGACAGAAAGTCACAAGTGACTGGGATGGTAGCCTTTTGTACTTGGTGTGATGATGCTTCCAAATATAGAAATCAATATCTGTCACGTGGAAGACTTGGTATTAAAAGTTTCAAGTATATGCACTTTCAGGATGTTGTGATTGAATAGAACTTAGCTTCTCTGCTTCTACAATCTATTACTTATTTCCTAGATACATGCTGGTTCCTGATCACTAGGTGTGCCTGAACGCCTTTTTGCAGAGTGGGATTTTTGTTGCCTTTTACATGGTTTCTTCTTGACAGAGTTTTTGTGGTGGTCTTCTAGGGTTTGCAAGTTGATTTGACTCCAACTCAAGTGGAAGAGGTGCTAGATGATGACAAGCTCCCTGGATCATTTGATGATGGTGATCCACAGACTACCAACCTCTATGTTGGCAATTTGTCCCCCCAGGTACACACAATTCAACAGATATGTATCTTACCAGGAGGGCCTCTATTTCTTGATCACTATGCCATGCTCAATCCTTATGAGATGATTGCCCAGGCTTCTATGTGTTAATATAGTTAAGTGCACTGGATGCAATTGCAATTGAGATGATCTCCTTATTGTGACAAAGGCACAAGGAAGTTGGCCCTAAATTTTGCCACTCACAGTATCTGCCTGCAAGCTTGCTGCCTGACCTTACAACTTGAACTGAGAAGAGAGTGATCTGTCCTCAGCAAATTGTTGAATGGTGCTTAAAGAGTAATGCGATTGCTTCAATTTGCATGCCCATATAAGAGTGAATGACCTTCTACTGGCTGTCCTGCAGTATGCTTGAATGGGAACTGATCTTTGGTGATGCAGGTTGACGAGAATTTTCTTTTGCGCACATTCGGTCGATTTGGTCCCATTGCTAGCGTGAAAATTATGTGGCCCAGGACAGATGAGGAGCGACGGCGGCAGCGGAACTGTGGCTTTGTTGCCTTTATGAATCGTGATGAAGCCCAGGCAGCAAGAGATGAGATGCAAGGTGTGAGCTACGATTTCATGGATCTTGAACATGAAACATAGATGTTGTTGCTTGGTTCTGGCATAGTAGCTTAACCAATTGTTTTGATTAACCACAGTGGTCTGCTTAAAGGATATATTCTGTGTGCAGGAGGCCCCAACCAGTAGTTTCTTTGTAGGCCTCTCTATGCCCAAAGCCTAGATGCTTCCTTGTACAGGGGGAAGCAAAAGTGAAATGAATAACCATTTACAAGGTTACTACTGATGTTCTTGTTTAGTTATGTCTCTTGAGCTGGCTCATGACTGAGTCACTTTAGGCTCGTGGAAATGCAATTGAGACTTGGGGCATAGATTTTTGCATAATTGTTTGCCCAATATTTTGGGCAGGTTGTTATATATTTGTGTACCCCTGCTGTTGGGAGCTGATAAAGTCAGTGGGGAGTAATGGAAGCTAGTCACTGCCATTCATGTTATGGTCTGATACTTTGTGAGTGGCACTCACAAGTTTATTACTGCACTTGTCCTTGCCTTTTTTTTTGGTTTGACTGGAGCTGATGTAACATTTGCCTTCAAACTGTCGTTGTAGATTTTTCTCTGCAATGTAATAGATATTTTAATTCATTGTTTCATTTTTGACTTCAATCTCAGGGTGCTATTCCTTGACTCGGCATTTTGATGAGTGTTTGGTGCCCCATTTTGCAGGGGTCATAGTGTATGAGTATGAGCTGCGAATAGGTTGGGGAAAGGCCGTGTCACTTCCTGCTCAAGCACTGCCTGCTCCTCCACCTGGCCAAATGGCTATTCGAGCCAAAGAGGTAGTAATCTAATGCTCAGCAAACCTATAACACACAGTATTCATTCATGACAACCAAATTTCCATACCCCCTTCTCAAGTATTGATTTGTGATACCACCACATATGTAGAATACCTATATTCTGAATATGCATGTGACCAGCATATAGGGGTGTACAATTCTGTTTTCCAGTTCCCAGAGAGGATAGTTGTAGAGGAGATAAATGCCTTGTTAGGGTCATGCTGTCAGTTGTGCTTGATATCACAAAGATTTGTGATATACAAACTAATGGAAAGATTCCAATCTGTTAAACTTGGAAAGAGTCGGTGAACTATTTGTGTGAGTGACATGAGTAGTGCTCCAAGTGATGATTAAAACTTGAGTTGTGACCTTTTCTCAAAAATACTTTCTACAGGGTGCAACAGCTTCCAATGTGGCCTGGTCAGGGCCTGGTGCTCCACCTCAGTCTGTTTCTGGTCAAAATTCTGAAGTGGTTAGTGTCCTCTTGAAATCCTCTGGTTTTTGGTGTGGGAAGTATTTAGAGTTTTCCATCAAGCTTTATGTGGATTGGTCTTCTCTATTACTGTCAGTCAGGATCTATATATATCTCGTGTATTGTAGTTGATTTTGTATCAATGTATGTCCTCTATTTGTCATGCATAGCAGCCTGTTTGGGCATTGGTATGCTAGTGGCACTTTTGTGGCTCAAGCTTCTGTTGGCATTGAATTGCAAGCCTGTCTCATTTGAGTGCTGTTGTCAGGTGGTGACTCCGAATATCCCAGACATTCAAGTGATTCCCCCTGATGATGAACACCTGCAGCGCATCATAGATTCCACAGCTATGTATGTCCTTGATGATGGTTGTGCATTTGAACAAGCTGTGATGGAGAGGGGTCGTGGAAATCCATTATTCAACTTCCTCTTTGATCTGACTTCAAGTGAACATACATACTACATTTGGCGGCTGTATTCTTTTGCTCAGGTAATAACTCATGCTTGTGCAGACTGCATCCTGTGATTTATGGAAGTAGTGTGCAGATAGTTGTACAGTTCCACAAGAGAGTTTTGAATCTTGAGGACTTGGCCTCTTCATCAGTGCCAAACAGGAGACAGAATTGGTCCTTATCTGCACAGTACTGCTCGTGGAATTGATGTGGAACCATCTATCCATTCAAAACCCTCCATCTCTTCTTGAGTTGCAGTTCAGGAGAGCTTTAGTGTTAGTTTAAGGACCTGGACAAGCTGATGAGTAGCGTGTGACCGTGAAATGTAGGGAGATACGCTTCAAAGATGGCGGACAGAACCTTTCATCATGATTACAGGGAGTGGGCGGTGAGTAAGATATATATGTATTCCTGCATTCGGATATGAGTGGTGGCGGTGGTTCCTGTCTGTCAACCCTCAATGGGTTGGCACAGTGAACACTCTTTGCCAATTGCAATGTAGGTGGATAACCTCGTGGATATGGAGTTTTATGTGGAAACTTCAGATGGGCCTTAAACCAAAGACATTGTCATGATGTTCAAGTTGTGATGTGTATAGGTTTAGTGCACATGTGATCCTTAGGGACCATGAGACTAGTCAGAGTGAAAGGGAACTTCACCTCCATAGTTCTGTTGGCAAGGGCTGTTTGTTTATGATGGAACAGCTAACTTCAACTTCTGTACTATATCCCATCATGCCCTTGGTGCTTTTAATTCAGCTCATCAGGCACAAACATCTGCACTGGAAGTGCATTATTACTATACTGGAGAGTCATTTTAGTTGATAGTTGCTTGACCTTGGTCAGTCTACTATTTTCTCAACCTGTGTTGGAAGAGAGTTTCTTATCAATACTTTTAGATATATCACATATGCTTGCCACAATGTGGTGCTGTGCACTATTTTCCCTTCTCCTCATTGGTTTGTGTTAATGTTCTATGATTTGGTAGGTAGTTTAGTCAGGATTTTCTGCCGGGATTTTCTTATGACATTTGAAAATCTTACTAGTGCAAAACCAAGGTAGGTACCAAGTTTAGTTCTCTGAAGGAAGGATTAAGTTTACTTTCACCATTGTTAGTGCTAGTAGATGTTGCTGTCTACTGCTATTGTGGTGGTTTCAGCAGTCAGCTTGTGTGTTCTTGCAGATGGATACCTCCACCCTTGCCACCCCAAGACATTAGCAGGAGTCCTGAGCGAGAGAAGGTCATGCCTGCCACCACCTTTGCTGCTGGAAAGGGAAGGGTAAGATCCTAATAGGTGAAGTGGTTTGTTTAGTGCATTTTGAGTTTGTCTTCACTAAGGCTCTATCTGATTTTGTTCCAACATATATCCATAAAAGGTGTGCGGTGTCTGGTACTTAACTGGTCCCAAGGCTGCATTATGTGCATGAAGGTGCTAGTTTTGAGCTTAGGACAAATTCTGATGTAGATTGTCCTTTTATTTCTGAAGTCCAGAGTTTTTTGGATGTAAGTCACTGTTGACTGAGTGAATGTGGTGGTATCACCAGAGAATGGATCAAGAGCGTGCTTTGACAGATAGCCAGCGGGATGAGTTTGAGGACATGTTGCGTGCATTGACACTTGAAAGAAGTCAGATTCAAGAGGCCATGGGTTTTGCACTCGACAACTCAGAAGCTGCTGGAGAGGTATGTTGCAATTCTATCTACCTGACATTTTGGTGTATCATTCTGGACTGATCATGTAGTCTGCTTGTCATCTCATTAGGAAAATGATGGCTATTGATTCTACTTAACATCAATTGAGCCTTCTTAGCTGAAAAGGGAAGCAATGGCCCTTTTGTATTTGGCAGTAATTGATAAACAGTGCTCCATAACTAGCATGAAGTTTGGATTGAGTTGTGATATGGTTTCACATCTTGGATCTTGTAAATGCAGGTAGTAGAGGTGCTGACAGAGTCACTGACTCTGAAAGAGACCCCAATACCAACAAAGGTGGCCCGCCTCATGCTGGTTTCAGATGTCTTACATAATAGTAGTGCCCCTGTAAAGAATGCTTCTGCATATCGAACTGGTTTTGAGGCACGGCTACCTGATATCATGGAAAGTTTCAATGATTTGTATCGAAACATTACTGGGCGGATCACTGCAGAAGCCTTAAAGGTCTGTCTTGGTCATTTTTTTATCAAGTTGTTGAAGTTGTAAGCCTCTGTCTAAGCTCCTCAACCCACTTTCTATTGTCCTTCTGTTCAGCTGTTGAAGGTGACTGAACACGTGTATGAACTATGAACATGCTGTTTCCAAACTGCTCTGCAGCTGTTTTCCTGTTTTGTAGTGTTGGGTCTCCCTTTTTCCCATCTTCACTGATATGTTGTCAGATGTGAGAATTTGGTAACCCTATGATCAAGTCATTTCTCTTTTCTTCAGGTTGGCTTAAATGCTAAGTATTGAGAGGTTCTCTATACTTATGGAGATATATATGCATTTCGGTCTGTTGAGCTCCTTTCAAAATGCGGATCATGCCCATTTGTAGTAATTCTTTGGTCTGTAATATTGGGGATATCATTGGGGTGTGTATATTTCCAGGAGCGCGTTTTAAAGGTTCTGCACGTCTGGGCAGACTGGTTTTTATTTTCTGATGCCTATGTGAATGGTCTGCGAGCCACTTTCCTACGGCCTGGAAACTCAGGAGTGCCTCCATTCTACTCTCTAAATGGGGATGTAGGGCCTACAAAGGAGAATGGAGGTGGAAGTGACAGCAGGGAGATTGCAATCAACGTGCGGGAAGGTCTATATGGAGATCTAGGGCAAGATGCAGCGCTTGCCATGGGTGAGGGAGCAGCTGCAAGAGAGCTCACTAGCCTGCCTCTTGCTGAGCTAGAGAGACGTTGCCGACATAATGGCTTGTCAACTCGAGGGGGTGTGGAAGTAATGGTGGCAAGGCTCCTTGGCCTGGAAGAGGCTGAAAAGCAAAGGAATCAGGAGCAAGAAGAGGAGCTGAAAACTGCACAGGGATACATTTTGGGGAGACCAATACCAGTGGTAGGCAAGGATGGAAGTGATGGTGTGTATAGAGGGCGTGGAGAAGGGAGATGGAGTTCTGGTGGAGGATGGACAGAAGTTGAAAGTGGGTGGCAGGAGGTAAGCAGGTATGAGAGGGGTCATCAAGGTAAGAGTGAGAATGGTGATTCAGGTAGTGGAACTCCAGCCAATCATGGCTCAGCAGCTGTGTACACCTCTGGCCTCAGTGCACCATGGCCCCAATACCAAGAAGGTGATGAGATGGCAACAAGGAAACTCGGTGGAGTGGGGGAAGCAGGACAAGGAATTGTATCTCTCCCTCAGACCCTTGCAATCCCACAACCACAACACAATGTTTTTGGTGCAAAAGTTGAGAAACCTGAGCCAGTCCTGCCTGCATCAAAGTGGACTCGGCAGGATGATATGAGTGACGGTGATGAACAAGGTGATGTTAAAGGCATAGGATTGGGATACTCTTCATCTGGCAGCGATGAACTTCTTGGGAGTATCATGAAGCGGCAGAAAGTGGACAGTGGCTTTGCCAACTCCTCAGGTTTGACCAATGATACAAGCATGGATGAGGATAGAAGGTAGCCATGGAACACTCATCAACCATTATGTCCATAAATTGTAGGGGCTGGCTGGCTGTTTGGTTGTCATGAAATCTGAGGGTTGTAGGCTAATCTTAGATCCTCTTGAATCCAATTATTTTCTATGAACCTTCAGTACTTTGTGTTACCTTAAAAGTTTTGTTGTGAATTTCCCTCTACAATCTCATAGATACATTCTAGATAAACCGATTTGATGTTTGTTCTTTTCAAAAGAGAGATTTCGGGGTGAAGATTTCTCTTGATACGGACCAGTCAGACATAGAACTGGGGTTGATCCTGTTTCTATTCACCTCACAACTTTGCAACAGTGACTTGAACAAGGCAGGCCTAGAACTGGACATGATCCCCTGACAGTTCCAAACTAAGTAGAAATTAGTGTGTAACTTGTATCACTATGTGGAGAGCAGAGAGAGGATGAGGGTGATTGTGACTGTGAAGTGATTTCAGTGAGACTATAGTGGAGACTATTAGCTGGGAATCTAAGGAACTAAGTAGCTCCTTGCATCTGCTTTACTGCATTCACCAATTTATCTACCAACTTACTCAAGGAGAGGGAAAAAAGTCTGAAGGTCAAAGGTTGTGGGGTGAAGCAATTGTATTTGTCTGTTACAACAGACTCTGCTTTGTGAGCAGAGAGAGCTTGTGCCATGTGGCTGTTCAGATCTTACTCCAGTTCTTATCTACTTTTCTTCTGGATCCAGGCAAAAGCTACGCAGGCTGGAGGTGGCAGTGATGGAATATCGTGAGTCCCTTGAAGAGCGAGGAGTAAAAAACTCTGAAGAAATTGATAAGAAAGTGGCACTGCTCAGGAAGAAGCATGAAGCAGACTATGGGCTTGTAGATGGACAGTGGCTGTCAAGTCGAGACCAAGACATGAAGGGAGCAGATGGCCTTCAGGCATCAGGTGATTACATCAGCTACCTGCTAATCTGTGGGATTATACCCCATGTCCTTTCTATTAAGTAGTGAGGTTGGCATGTCATATATACTCCCTTGGTGTTTTGTGAGTTTCTATTTCTGTTGTTCATGGTTGAAGTTACAATTTTCAAGTGCTATGGGAATGTTAGCACCACACATTTGCAGGCAATTTCTGAGCTGAATGAGCTATATATGTTTGGATTGCAGAAAGGGGTACCTTGGAAAGGAAAGAGAGGCGGGATGAAAAGAGGGAGTCTACATCATGGAAGAAACACACCCTTAGCCGAAGCCGAAGCAGAAGCAGAAGCAGAAGCCCACCCCGTGCAAAAGACAGGTTGAATAGGGACAGAGAAAGAGAGAGAGACAGGGAAAGAGAGAGGGAAGAGAGGGGGCATGACAGAGAGAGAGGGAAGGACAGAGACCGTGATAGACTAAGGGATCGGGACAGGGAGAGAAACCGAGACAGAGATAAGAGAAGCCGCTGGAGTTAGCATTCCTTCAAGTAAGATTTTTCGACTGCTAATTCCAGCTTATTCCCAGCACACCATCAATGATGACATGATTTAAGTATACATCAACAATTGTTTGCTTGTTAGAGGAGCTTGCCATATACAAGTTCAAAGGGTCAAGTTGCCGTAGAATTCCCAGTGTATTTTTTCACATTTTTCCCCATGGCATACTGTTGTCTATGATAGGTAGCAATGTTGGCCTTTCAAAATTGCTTGTTAGTTAAATGTTCCTAGGGGGGAACCCTTTGACAATGCCATCTCCCCTTCCCCTTTAGACATATTTTGATGACCCACTTTGTTTATGGTACTGAGCTGTGAATGCTGCAGCTTTGTGGCTGACTGTAAGTTGCTGCCAGAAGAGGAAAGCTCCTCAATGGAATTTTTGTTAATGACAGGCATACGGAACAAAGAAAATGGTCACTACATATCTGTCATGTTTTTAACGCAGTGTTTTTCATCAACAGAACTAGTCAAAAGGAGAGGGGGTGCTTTGCAAGCTTCTGGAATTCTTTTCTTCACTAGGAGCTCAGGGCATGATTAATGGCACATCTATGGATATGTGCCATATTTACAAGTGCAAACTTGATTATGTTATTTCAAGACTTGAAAACTAAGTTATGGTTTAAAGTGTGAACTAAAAGTTACCTGCGAGTGGAGGCGCTCTGGCTTCATCAATAATCTCCATGGCAAGTGTTATTTACATCATTTTTTTGGTATTGGTTTTTTGGTGATTGGGGAACAATGAAATTCACTTGATGCAATTTTAGCTTGACACATAATATTTAAGCATGTGGTCCCAATTTCAAAAAACCACAAATAAAATTAAATCTGCAAGAATATAATCAAAAGTCTGCTGTATGATCAATAAAAACTAAAATGCCATTACAAATGTCATGCCATCTATCTAAGGCAGGTGTGTAAAAAATTACTAAAGCCTGAAGAATTAGTAAATAATAGAAGCTGCACAAAAAAGGGTTTGGTGATGGATGATCTAACAAATGATTAAAAAAAATTGCCAAAGGAATAAGTGGATGAATGAACTACTAAATAATGAAAATTGCTGAAAAAAGGATTAGTGATGGATGATTCACTACGTAACAATGAAAATTCTCAAAGGGAGCTCTAGTGCTAGATGAACTAATAAACAATAAAAATTTGCTAAACGCAGAAGTGGAGAGTGAACTAATAAATAAATGAAAATTGCCAAAGGCATAAGTGATAGGTGAACTAACAAGTAAATGAAAATTTGGCAAAAGGCGTAAGCGATTGGATGTACTAATAAATAAACGAGAATTTGGCAAAAGGCATAAGTGATTGGATGAACTAAGAAATAAAATGAAAATTTGGCAAAAGGCATAATCAATTGGATGAACTAATAAATAAACGAGAATTTGAGAATTTGGCAAAAGGCATAAGTGATTGGATGAACTAAGAAATAAATGAAAATTTGGCAAAAGGCATAATTGATTGAATGAACTAATAAATAAATGAAGTTTACCAAATGGATGGTGATGAACTTAACCATGGAAAGTTTATCAACATGAGAATGAATAAACTAATAAGTAGGAAAATGCAATTAAAATGAATATTAATTCCATGTATTAATGAAAAGAATTGATGACGATTGGGTTTGGAAGAATGAAGAACTAAATGGGTATATGGGACGAATGAAGAACTAATGGGCATGGAAGAATGAAGATGCATGAAAATGAATATTATTGCCTTCCATTAATGAAAGAGTTGATCAAGATGGGGTATTGAAGAATGAAGAACTAAAATGGGTATATGGAAGAATGAAGAACTAATAATGGGTATATGGAAGGATGAAGAACTAAATGGGCATAGTTGTTCAGAATGAAGAACTAAATTGGGCATGGTTCAGAATGAAGGACTAAAGATGGGTAATGGATGATTGAAGAACTAGAGATGGGGTATGGATGGGTGAAGAAATAGAGATGGGTGTGGATGGTTGAAGAACTAGAGATGGGTATGGATGGATGAAGAGCTAAAGATGGGTATGGATGATTGAAGAACTAGAGATGGGTATGGATAGATGAAGAAATAAATATGGGTATGGATGGATGAAGAACTAGAGATGGGTATGGATGGATGAAGAACTAGAGATGGGTATGGATGGATGAAGAACTAGAGATGGGTATGGATGGATGAAGAATTAGAGATGGGTATGGATGGATGAAGAACTAGAGATGGGTATGGATGGATGAAGAGCTAAAGATGGATATGGATGATTGAAGAACTAGAGATGGCTATGGATGGATGAAGAAATAGAGATGGGTATGGAAATCGTCATCACCCAGCAAATTATGGACTAATGAGCATCATGGGAAGTCAATAAGCTTATTTTGTTCAGAAATAATAAGGCTGTCCATCCGCTACTTACATACGCATTTTGATGAGATGAGTCTCGGCAGCACCGTTGGTGCGTGGTGCATAGAGCTTGCGAGGTGGCGTAATGGCGGCTTCATCATCGTCTTCTTCTCCCTTTTGCAATTCTCCCAACTTCTCAGATCCCGCGATGGTAAGCATGCGAGGATGAGGAACCAAAGCTCGTGAAACATCGCCCCACCAATTGGGATTGCTTTTATACCACTGCATTGTTTTGCGCAAGCCTTCTTCCCATGAGGTACGTTCACGCCAGCCTAAGGCCTTTAGCTTGGCGTCGTCCAGATAGTAGCGTTGATCATTGAAAGGTCGATTGTCCACGAACTGAATGGCTTTGCCGGAATCCAGAATATTGAACAAGGCGATGATGTCCTTGGCAACATCCAAGACACGTCGTTCCTTTTTGGTGCCGATGTTGTACACATGACCCACGATTCCCTTGTGCAGCACCACATCAAAAGCTTCCGCTACGTCTTCGCAGTAGAGATAGCTGCGTACATTTGATCCATCACCATGGATCGGTAGTGGCTTCCCTTGCATTGCCAAGAGCATGAACTTAGGAATCAGTTTCTCCGGAAACTGATTAGGTCCGTAAACGTTGTTGCCTCTTGTGGTGATGATAGGCAAACCATAGGAGCGACCATATGCCATCACAAGCATCTCCGCACCGGCCTTGGTAGCAGAGTAAGGGTTTGTAGGAAGCAGTTGCGATGCCTCATGGTTTCCGACTATAGCATCCGCTTCAGTCTCACCGTAGACCTCATCAGTACTCACGTGAATAAAACGTTTGATGGTACCTGCCACTTTGCAAGCCTCCAGTAGCACATGAGTCCCGTAGATGTTGTTCTTTGTGAACTCGAAGCTATTGCCGAAGGAGTTGTCAACGTGGGTTTGTGCAGCGAAATGCATGATAGTGTCGATGTGTTCAGTGATGAGCAAGTAGTTCACCAGATCTGCACTTCCGATGTCTCCTTTCACGAACTTGAAATTGTGGGTGGACTTGGAAGGCACCAGATTGTTCAAGTTGGAACAGTAGTCTAGCTTGTCCAACACTACCAGCTTGTACTGTGGATATTTGTGGATCAGCCGATTGGCCACATGCGATGCTATGAACCCTGCTGCACCAGTGATGAGAATATTTCTTGGTGTGTAGTTACTGATGGGTCCCTCCATTGTTCCAGCACCTGTTTATATATCTCCTGCCAATGTCTTTGCAAGATGTATTGTCTTTATATCTGCCGCAGATCTGGTGGAAGAAGTTTTGCGGCTTGCTATAAGCGATCAACTAGCTGAGTACTTAAAACTAGAATAGCTGGTCCATGCGCTGCAGCAGCCAACTATGATATTATAGATTCTGCAGTTCATGTACAACAACAAAAATCTCAATTAAGTACTTTTTGCATAGATCCATTTCCAAAAGATAGCAATACAGAATTTCCTGTTGCAGCAGCTTAACATACGGTGAATACTATAAGAAGATGAAAATCTCTTCACACAAAGAGCTGCAAATATCACAAGAATATGAAAATCTCTTCACAAAAAAAGAGCTGCAAATATCACAAGAACATGAAAATCTCTTCACACAAAGAGCTGCAAATATCACAAGAACATGAAAATCTCTTCACACAAAGAGCTGCAAATATCACAAGAATATGAAAATCTCTTCACACAAAGAGCTGCAAATATCACAAGAACACGAAAATCTCTTCACACAAAGAGCTGCAAATATCACAAGAATTTTTTAAAAAAAGGATTCTCTGTGGGAAGACCATTGATGAAGAACTTGAGAATCTCCCCAATGCAAACATGACATGGTTTGTTTTGATAATGGGAAAATACTAATGTTCCAGGCTCTGTTTCACAATGGGAAAATAATCAGAATTTAAAACACTGCAAAATTATTGGTCCCACTATTCCCTATGTTTTTTTTTTTTTTGGTTGTTAATTCAAGTCCTTTAATTTGTCAGAGGTAATTTGGATCACACTCTTTTTGCCTTAAAAAAAGTTTCTTTGTGGAATTAATTTCCTGGTGCAGCAGCAACATGCAATGGGTTTCTTCTGCACACAAATAGCTGCAAATGTAATTATTATATCATGAATTTTCCAAACAGCAAGCATGCAGCAGCAGCAGCAGCAGCTGATTTTCTGCAAGAAACCACAATTTCTTCTAACATCATAACACAATCAAAATCCATCAACAAAGTCAAAGTGGTGCAAGCAGATAAGTCTAATTAATTCAGAGATCAGAAATTTTACTCACACTATTTAGGAGAACTTTAATAGGAAGTGATCCAATTTGGACTCTTTGAATTTGGAATTGGAAAATGGGTGACTTGTACAAACAACAACAACAACAACAACAACAATAATAACAATTTTGGAACTGGATCCAGAGATGGGAAGAAAAGCTTCAAATTGGAGTTGTGCTTCTACTACTGGGAGAGAGAAATGTTGTGGGTGAGTGAGTGAGTGAGTGAGTTGGGGGTGGCTAAGGGAAAGCTGTGGAGTGATTGAAAAATGGCTATGGTAAGGGGAGGGGTTTCCCAAGTTATATTTTAAAGAAACCTTCCAATCACGTTCCACGTTTAATTTCCCCAAAACCCACACTCCACGTCCCTATTGCATGATAGGTAGCCATTTTTATTAGAAAAATAAAAATTCCCCATTTGTCTAATTGAGAATCCCCTTTGAAAAATCATCCCTCTATTTTCAAACATTTTTTTGTATTTAGTTCACCAACCATTGGGTGACTGGTTTTTGGTTGGTGGTGAGTAGTAAGTAGGAAGAAATTCAATTAGTACCCACCATGCCTTTGCCCATGCATTTTTAAATTTTTTTAAAAATTATTTATTTATTTATTTTTAGTGGTGAAATTTTGGCTACTTGGAAACCAAAAAAAAGGGGCTCTAGATGAAGAAGGCCTCAAAGGATTTTTTGGGGAAATTTTTGGCCAAAGTCCTCATATTTTGAGGTAGAAAGTTCTCAGGTTGCCAATATTTAGACATTGGCTTGAAAGTTTTTGACTTATTACTCTGGCCTGTAGCCAAATTTGGCTATGCCCTCTTTGTAAATGATTGCCAGCCCACCTACCTTACAAAATTGAAATAATAATAATAATAATAAAAACCCTGGTCTTTGGTTGGGCCATCAAATTGGCAATTTTTTTTTTCCAAACATTAAAAATTCAGTCAAATTTACACTAGAAAAAGTTTTTCCAAAAATTTCCCAATTTTTCTCTTGAAAAAATTTTGAAGACAAAATTTGTTGGAGAAAAAAAAAGAAAGAAAAGTGGTTGCCATAAGTAAATAGCAAGGGGGCCCGAATTTGGCCATTCCTGCAATGCAATTCTCCAAACCCAAATGGCCATCAGAGGGAACCATGCCATTCAAGCAAGGAGTTCCCATGATTTTTAGCCCTAGTGAACTGGTTCCCTGTACTTATTCATGCCCGGGAACGGGCCCCTTATGGATGGATGATTCTGTGAAGGTGTGTGGCTATCGTCTAATAATGAATCATTAGTAATTGTGTATAAGGTGCTCTCCAAATGAATTAGGAAATTTCTGTATTTTAATATTAGTTTTTAAAATGGCAGAATTGCCTCTACAACTGTCTTAAGGTCCCTTTCTCTTTCCTCAATAAAATTTAAAAAATTGGAATGCAAATTTTAGTGTACATAGTATACCATGGCAAGTTCAACATTTCTTTGTTGTATAATTACTTTTATTTTGAAGATTTCAAGTTGCAAAAAAATTGGAATATTCTAGAATATTCTTCATTTTTCCATCACCCACAAAAAATTTAAAAAATTTAAAAATAATTTTAAAATTTTTAATTTTAAAAAATCTTGAAAATTGCAACATTTCTGAAAATAATATAATCTAATCAATGTAGGCATTGCATGATCAATTCATGGGTCATGTTGGTTCATCAAGCTGGCACTTGTGTATGCTGATGTCACGAAATGGCTAGCAAGAAGAGTGCCCTTGGAATAAACAAGGGTGGTTTTAGGGTTTAGAACATGTTAGAAAAACATGTTCTAAACCAAAAGAGTGGGCCACAACCCACATCATGCTCTTATTTTTTGCATGATATTTATTTTTAACATGATTTAGTTGTAATTATAATTGCACTTCAGATTATCTCATTTATTTTATACATAACATTTTATATTGCTTAACATAATATTAAAAATGCAATTAAACCAAAATGACAAAGGAATGAAAAAAAAAAAAACAAAAAGATCCACAACAATGGAATAGATCTTTTCAAAGAAGTGGAATATCAAATCATTTTGCCTCCCCCCTAAACCCTACTTGTAGATCTCCTTGCCTTAGTTCTAGATCTTTGTGTCCAAAGGATACATCGTTTAAAGGTAGTTGTAAGTTTATTTAGGTATCATATATAGATGTCCTTGAAAATATCCTATTTGGCACCCTTAAGATCCATCCAACTTTCCAAGCTACTTAGAATGTTATGATGTTGCAATTCCAAATAATTGTGTAGTCCTTGCCTAAAGGGATGAACGATTAAGCAATCAATTAATTTGTATCCATGTGTTTAGTCATTCAAGCTTTTATGCCCATGATAAGTACAATAATGATGTTGTGATCACAAAAATGTCAATTGGGTGTTTGTTGGGTTCCTCACTTGCTCCTTCTTTGGGTTTGATGTGTTTTTGTTGATGTTTCAAAAACTCTCAAGGAGCAAGGTGTAGTACGAAGGTTTAGGGTTTAGTTACCCATAATTGGTGTTTTTGTTGATGTTTCAAAAACTCTCAAGGAGCAAGGTGTAGTACAAAAGGTTTAGGGTTTAGTTACCCATAGTTGTTGTTGCTCCAAAAGTTCTTCGTGTTTCATATGTTGCTATTAGTTGTTTTTAAAATTGGTGTTCCCAAACTCTTGCTATTATATTCCCCATCTTGTTTGAAAAGAACATGTTGGCTTCAACTAATGGACTTAGCTCATACTGATGGAAAATTCTAATTGTGCTTGCTCTTTCAAAGTGTTCTCACCAAACTTTGAGAAAATAATTTATTTGAGGGAAAAATATTCATCAGATTTTGACGAAGTTTTTAATATTGTTTTGGTGCTTCTTTTCTTTTCTTTTCTTTTCTTTTCTTTTCAGTGGGGCAATTTTCTATTGTTTGGACAATTTTCTAAAAATATGTTGCCAATGAATGCTAAATCTTTGTTGAGAAGATCTCCCACTTGTGCTACATCACAAAAATTGAATTAAATTTTTTTTTAAAAAAAAAACTTCAATATATCAAATACAAAAAAGGAATAATCATGGCCACTTTTATTTAGAAAAGAACTTTGAAACCATGTTTCTTCTATTGCTATGGAGTTGCAAATCACTCTAACTCCCCCCTCCCCCCTCTCTTTAACTTTTCAAACTTTAGTGCAAAGTATGATGTTGGACGTGAATGTAGTCAGATGCAAGGACCAAGCAAGCATGAGTCATACAACACAAATTAACTAGCAAATGTGCCACAACAACTTCATCTATATTCTATATATTAAGATAGGTGTTTGTTTGTTTGTTTGGATGTGATCTTGTTGTAACCCTCTCAAATTGTGGGGACCCTTGTTTTGTTTGAGGTGTCATTGGAAAGCTCTCAATGAGGTGATGTGCATGTTTGTCATTTTGTAATTTCATATCAATGGAAAAAAAAGTTTTTGAATTCGAAATTTTGTTTATGGTCTCTGGAATTATTTTTAAATGTTTTTTCATAATTCATTTATCAAGGTTCCATAAAAACTCTAAAATTAAACAAACTTCAATGGAACAGTATTGAGACGGGTGACCTTAGAGAAGGTTTAATATACTTTGGCCAATGGCACATGGGCTCACTAGTCAAGTGCTTGAAAGTTCAATCCAATTGGCCCTTGAACCACCATTCATTACATGCATGCAATTGATCTAAGCAATTTTGGTTATCGACTAGACCAAACGGAATTGATTTCTATCAAGTCTAGTTTGATTCGATAGCATACACATGCCATTTACATGTTATTGACAAAATCTTGCTAGAAGTGTGGCATGCAATCTTCAAGATAAATACATACATTGCAAATATGTATATTAGTTACCACCAAAATTGCATCATTAAGAACTCTAAGGTTTGGACCAAAATGGTTTAAATTTTCATCTAAATTTGTTTTCATAAGAGTTTCACAACCAATTTTGGATTTGCCTTCACCATTGTTCATATTTTCATTAAAATCAAGCCTTGCCAAATAAAATCTTACAAATCTCTTGAACTAATACCCAATTTCATGAAATGGACTCAACTTTGCTCACTTGCTAAGTACACTCAAATTTATTGTCTCTCAAAATACTATACAAGCCCATTGCTACCTAAAATACCAAATTATGCTTGATGCATGCAAGAGGATGGAGGTATAGGTAGATACGTTGTGGGTACACAATGTTCATGTTTTCTTTTGTTAGAAAAATTGTGTACATTAGAGTGGAGATGTGTAATTTTTTGCCTAAATGCTTGATGATTGATTTGTAAGGCTTTTGTCAAGTATGGAATGAAAGATGAGAAATGAAAAGTCACACCAAAAGACATTTACTTTTAGATCTTCAAGAAAATCACAAGTGAGGAAAAAGAGTTTAGATTATAACATTCGTAGATTTCTACCAAATGGATCATTTTCAAAATACGCAAAAAAACAAAACAACCAATGAGTAGTTCACAAAATATGTTGCAAATCTATTGTTAAACCAATAGATCAAGCAAATGAAAGACAATGCACAAGTATTGAAAAAAAATAGAAGATTGTTAGATATATATATATATATATATATATATATATATATATATAATTCTTGTTCCACTCATAGTTGAAATATCACATACTTGGTTAAGTGGAATAAAAGTTATTGACACATTCTAAGTTACATCAACTTACAAGTTTCCTAGAATGTTCCATTTTCTCAAGACAAACTTATCAATTGGTTTTTACCCTCATCATTGCCTTATCAAATGAAGCACATTTCTTACCCAACCACACTATAAAAGTGAAAATACATTAGGATGAACGAGGAATGTTGTCACAATTTATTTTTTTATAAAATTGTGTGTGTTGGAATTTCCACCAAGCCAATACTAAAAAGGTTTTTCATAAATGGTACTCATAATAAGTAGTTCAAAACCTGAAGGATAAAACTATCAAAAGAAAAAATAAAATAAAATAATATATATATAGAAGGGGGGGCAGGGGGATTATTCTTTTTTGAAAGGTAACCCCCAAAAAATCAATTCTTACTCAAGTTGAACCACCCCCCAATAGTGTGATTTCACCCATAGCTACTCAATATTTATTACATAAGATAGTTACTTAAATTAATTTATAATTATGCCCTCATTTTTCTACATAACTCAATTTTGCATTATAGCTATGAACATGTCTAACATACTATTCAAATCACACAACATACACACACTAATTTCATCGAACAATATTTAATTACAAAATGTTGTACAAATTTTGAATTGTACTCCATAATGCCCAATATCAAACCATAGTGGAATCCGCAACTTTTTTACTTATTTCACTGACATAATCGTTATAATTTTAACAAATTTCAAGGTTGCAAAAAAATGGATTCATTAATACTTGAAATAAAAGACATGAGAAGCAAAATGCAAACATAAATAGAACAACAAATGAAATGAAGTGGATCAGAAGATTGAAGTCATGAGAAAAGAAATAAGGGTGAAAGCACATTATGGTGACCCCCTTTGGAATGTCACATTGTATTACTTTGAAGGGGTGTGCATGTTTGAATGTATTTCACCTCAAACTTTTGAAAGGATTTTACAATATTTTTGCATATTATGTTAAAATATAATCTAAACAAGATATTAGAGAAAAAATTATTTTATTTCATTTTATAAAGTGGGAGATTGGAGTATATTTGTAGAAACAAATGTAGTGTACCAATGTACTCAAAAACACAAATATATTTCAAAAATAATTTAAATAATTTATAATATTTATGAAATTTGAAGGTATATTGAACCATGTCAATTCACATAATTTGAACCATGTTTAGATACCATGTGACTAATTTGAAATTTTTCATTCCAAAATTTGAGTTTTTTTAGCAAAGATGCAATAAATGTGTGGTAAATTGAAATTTTAACAATTAATCACATTCACATGGAAGATGACAAGCATAGTTAAACAGGCCATATTTTCAATTCCATTAAGATTGATTACTTTAATGAGTAATGAAAACTTAAAGTTAATGCAGTCAAAATGGTCCTATTGTACCAATGTATATTATAAATATACCCATGGGTCTTTCAATATAAATAATGAAATTTATTACTTCTTAAAAAACTATCAAATAACATTAAATTTGTAAATATAATAATTATAAAGCTTAAAAATCAAAATTTGTACCCAAAATTAAATGTACCATACTTTTGGAACAATTATATTATGTGCACTATAATACTAAACCCAAATGTGCCTTAAAGGGGGTCACCATAGTGTGTTTTCACCTATCAACATAACATTGTGAAAACCTTCACATTTGTAAAAAATGCATTAAAGAGCATGCAATAATTGATTAATTACTTGTTCATCCAAACTTCATCCAAGACTTGCGAGGTGAAGTTCCGATGTGTTATATGCACAATGATGAAATGGGTTTTTTAAGGCCCAAAAACAAACAATTTGCAATTTCGAATCCATGTGAAAAAATTGGATGTAAATGTGATGCCACAACCCAAAATACCAACATAAATTAGTACATTAATGGATCATAAATTCTAGTACCACCTTCAAATTTGTTATCCTATTTTTTACAAGTTGAATATTTGAAATGGAGCAAAAATTAGATTCTTGGTTACAGATTTGGCCTTAAATGATTGGAATTAGAAAGGGTGAAACATGGGTTACAAAATTGTTTACCTTGTAAAAACTTATGACATTCTTGTAGCCCTAGTGGTTAATAGTGACCAAATTAGAGCACACATTGTGTCAAAAACAAGAAAATGGACTTGGGAATGTAAAGGTAGAAAACACATCAAAGTTTTATGGATTGAAAGCAAGTGACAAATAATATTGGGGAATCCTCATATTTTTTTTAAATTATTGGTTTTGATTTTTTAAATGGTTTTAAGAACTAGCTCACTTCTCTTTATAATTTTTTTCAAACTTTAAAGAATTGTCCAAAATAGTAATGTATTAAAGTTTTTGAATTATTTTATTATGCATAAATTTTAATTTTCATAAATTTAAGGACAATCAATTATCTAAATCAAGTCTCAGAACCTAGTTATCATTTTTTTTAATTTGATAAAAAAACTTGCATAATTTTTTTAAAATAAAAATAAAATAGATCAAAATGCAATTTAACAACATTTTTTTTCCAAAACTTGAAAGTCCCATGAGATAATTGTTGTAAGACTATTGAGTGCCACTAAAAAACCTTTTCTTTGGATATCATAATTTCTAACTTAAACCCTAAGCCTTGGAAACCTTAGTCTTTAAAAAAAACATTGACTTTACTTAACACTTTAGACATTAACTACCTACATCTCTACACGTCCTAGTAACTTGAGAATTGGACCCAAATAAAACACTTTTACCCCTCTTGAGTATCAAGTTTTTGAAAAATCTCAAATGGAGCCAATTTTTAAAGGTTAGTTTTCACTGAAATGAGAATTGATGGGGCGGTTATTGATCTAGGTATCACTTAATTTGATACCCACTACTGTTTAGAAAGACAACCAACTTGAAAATTGGCCACATACCTCTCTTTGTGATACCTACCCAAGTTGTTTCCATCAATTATAAATGAGATATACCTTTGTCCACATGGACTGTATTTACAAATTCCACAAATAGAACAATATTGCCTTTGTATAATCAAAGTCCAACCATGTGCATCAACAATGGATGGGATCTCACCTTTAGTGAGAGTCAATATTGGTCAACTTTGGAAACCACAAAAAGATATGTTTACAAAATTTTGTTGCCATATTTAAATTCACAAATTGAACAATTTACATCAAAAAATGATTTTGGTCGTTGAATCTTTAGTCAATACACAAAAGAAAAGAGTTTTTAGATTGGATGAAACATCACCCCAACATTATGGCCATCTTCATACTATCAAACATATGTCAAATATTTAGATTTTTTTGAAGAGACCATTTTTTTCTAAAGTTATTTTTGTCCCAATCACTTACCTTCTATGAAATTTTTTTTCTCAAATAATCATGCAATTTATTTGGAAAATTGACGGGGAAGCAACTTGTTTTGCAAATGTAGAATGCATATAAAATATTGGAACATTTTTTTTAAAATTGATTTTGTGAAGCAACATAAGGTAATTGTTGTAGTTGAAGAATTTTTGTTAAAGTCTACTAGTAGGTTGTAGCTAAGGGATTTGTTTTTCTTTTTCCATTAGTATGATGGTATGGATTTATGGCACCATGAGTTAAGAAAATAATGAACCAACATGTAATATTAAGAATTGTTTCGGCTAGATCATGAATAGGGATTTTTTTTTCAATTCTTTGAAGTTGAAAAAGTGGCAACATTTGTAAAAGAACACTACTTTTAATCAAATTTGCATTGAAAGCCTATAAACCTAAAAATATTTCTAGAATTAATTGTTGCCACAATTTGAAAATTTGTCATAAAAAAAATGTTAATCATGAATGTTTATTCTTTAAATATTATTAATTGTTTACAAGTTGAAGACCTTGTAATTGATGGCATTACATTTGCACATGATAAATGATGAAAGGTTCATTTGTTTTCAATTTGCAAATTTTATGGCTTCAACAAGCCAAACCCATCCAATTTCTATATTTGACAACAACATTGAGAAAGCCAACCTTGGAGTTTTTATTATTGATGGTAATTCAAAAGCGTCATCAAACCTTGAAGTGGATGTTGTGTGGAGACTATTATTTCCACTATTCCAAACTAATCAAACTATATGGGCACCTCACCATCGCAATACAAGTTTTTGGGCATTTTTTGTGCCAAACAATGGTGGGGCTACAACTTCATTTAATCCACAACAACTTTGACGCATTATATGTCACTAGAAACGAACTAATGTTCATGCATTAAATGGCAACACAATCCCTATTAAAGGATTCATTACATACAACAAGGAAAATGGTACCTCTACTTTAAGCAAACATGTTGCATGTGATCATGTGGAGGAGTCTAAAAGGTGGGGGGGCTATGCCCTAAAACAACAAGAGAAGAATTTTGAACTTGAAGATCGACAAAAAGTAAGAAGTGCAAAGGTACAATGTTGTTTGAAATTATTGCATTCTTTGGGAATAAGTTGTCATATTCCAAAAATGACCTTGCTCAAAAAACATTCTTGAAATATTTGTCTCTTTATATTGTTAAAGGGTATCACCTCTTATTTTCAGTTGAAAATCCATAGTTGAAGTGACTAGTTATGCATCAAAATGGCAAAGTTGTGTTTCCATCTTGTCACCAATTGGTGAAAGATGTTTTGCGTAATATTGTTACAAAAACTATAGAAATTCATGTGTTTCCAACTTTGGTTTGGTGTGTTTCTTCCACAATTTCATTTGATTTGTGAATGTCATGTGCAAGCTATGACACTTTTGCAATGATGGTGAGTTTTATTGATGATGCATGGCATTTAAATCACATAACAATTGGATTGTTTGAGGTGCAAAATACTTTAAGTGTTTATAGGTGTCACAACCCTAACATTGGGTTTGTGATTAAATGTGGAGTGCAAGGGCCTATGAGGACAAGAAAATGTGCTTGGGTGTGAAACACGGAAAAAGTGCAAAGGATAGAACCCGATGACTCCTAAATGCACTTTCACTTTGGGAATTGCATTCGTGTGGAAGTCCCGAATGTTTAAAGCCTTGATTAGAAAAACAAACAAGCACCAAATTGGGCCCCCAAGATACCATTAGAAAGTTCTTGATGTGTAGATGCTTAAAGTGCCTTCATATTGTTCATTTAAATCTAATTGCATGAATTATGATCAAATGAAAAGGTGGGAGTCAAATTCTCAATTTCACAAATCCCCTTAGAGTAGGGGTCAAATGATCTTTGATTGGGGCGTGCAATACACTTTTGGAAAGAACTTTTTGGGGGCTAAAAGATAATGCCCTCACATGTTCCAAACAAGCTTGATTTGAGAAAAATATGAACATCCAAAAATTTTGGACAACAAAGGTCCCAATTTTGGGAGTCTCGAGAAAAAGTGTCATTTGAATGTAACCCTCGCGAAGAGTCACATAGTATACTATGGGGAGGGGAGTGGTACCTCCTCCCAAAGGTCGGCAATTGCAAAGGTCATCATCGAGACTTTGATGTTGGTGGTGAAACAATGTGTAACTACTAGCTACTTTTAGAAGCTCTAATTTCTACCTTTTCCTTAAGTATAGCCATGAAAACCAAGGTCTAATTGATCCAAACTAATAATCTAGTCTTTATTCAAGGAGATTTTGAATTAGAACTTCTTGCTTTTAAATTAAGGATGTTGAACCAAGTGGTTAGCATTCTAGCCCATTTCCTTGCTTTTGCTACAGCCATATTCCTACCAAGGTTCACAATATGTTAGCTATCATGTTAGACCCTGATTCAAAAGCTTGAAACCCATTCGAGAGTTTCTTGGGAATGTTTATAAGGTGCAAGCAACAATTCAAGAGTATGATCAAAAAACAATGTTGACCATGTTATTACATGTTTATTATCATTTAAACCATGTTAATGTACAAGTTGGCCAATAATCAATCACAAGGAGGAGGATTTCTTTGGTCAAGATGTTTCTAATGATGATATCTTCTTTACTATGAAAAATGAGTTCCATTTCTTTCACCTCTTGCATGTCAACCCGTTAGAAGCTGAAAATCCTCTCTTGTGGTGGGCAACACATGAAACTCCAATTTCTAAATGTCTCCTTTTTAGCACATCAAGTGCTAGGTATTGTCGAATATCAAATTGAGACTGAAAGGATTTTTATTATCGGAAATGTGATCACAAGTCTTTGTGGATCTAAACTTGGAAATGAAAACTTACAACATCTTGTGATGATTATCAAAAATTGGCCCAATGATGTTTGTCTCAGTTGTTTGGGAGGTGAGGAATCCATTTCCACTTTCATGAGCCACAAGGAAAACTTGCTGGAGGAGAATGAAATTTTAATTGAAAAGGAAGGTTTTTTTGAGAATGCATAGCTACAATCACTTTTTGGAAAATGCTTGTTGAGTTTTTTTTTATTTTTATTATTTCCAATCTTTTTGGATTGTATAATACTTTTGGAAGAACATGTATCTGCAAGTCCTTTGCAATAAAAAAAGTTAGGCCAAGTTTGCATAATTTCATAAGTGATTTAGACCATTAGAAAGGACCATTGACCTTACTTAATTACTTTGCCCTGCACAACATTGGTTGATGCCCAAAGTAAGAAGGTTGCAACTCCCATTTTCACAAAATAATTCAATGCATGAAGACTCAGAAACTTGAACTTAGGTTCTGTGGGTTACAGTCCAAACTCCAGCAACCTTTTCTTTGGACCAAAAATCACATATTGTAGATGCAATTGAAACAAAAAGTAAGTAGCTTGAAACTCCATTTTGACAAAACAAGTCCAAGGAAAGAAAAAAGTTTGAAATTGGGTTATGTTGGGTTCAGTCCAAACTCCAACAACCTTTTCTTGGAAGCAGCAATACATATCGTAGATGAATTGTTGACGTAAGTATAGAACAAATGATGGGTGGCCTTATCCCCTCGTTGAAGGCACATAATTGGCCAAAGGGAACCTGGAAACACCATTTATAAAGAATCCACAAACAACTTCTCATACCACACCATAATGAATTCCTCCTATACATAACACTAACCACAATCAGACTCCTTTCATCTATTATTGAACACAATAGCCTACAACCTTCTTTCCCCACTCACACCCCAAACCCCACCACTCCCTCAGTAACTTTTGTTTAGTTCCGCATTAAGAAAACAGCCCAGGGTTTGGAGCAGGCATCTGCAGCTACATTCACCTCTCACAGTTCCTCCACAAGTACTTATATCATTCACACCAGCAGTGCTGCACACCTTAGAGGGTGCAGGAATCTGGGAACTGACTACAATTTTGCCAATCTCTCAATAGCTCAACATAAGTAATGGCAACAAAGACCCTGCATTTTGGGGCTGTAAATCAGGCATACAGTGGTGTGATGCATCCTCTTGAGAAGGCATCTGGCAGCTGGAGCCATTTAGTAGTTACATCCTACCACAAAAAACACTGGAAATGGCCCATTAAGGGCCTGAGAGCTGAATGCTTTTTCGCACCCTCAGCCAGACATAAAGCAGGTTGGGAGATCTTCAACTGCTGTTGAAACGTCTGGCTTGATATCTCACTCAATTGTAGGTGAATACAAGAATGTGACCTCTGTACACAGAATCTAACGAAGATCAAGGACCTCAAATGGCAGACCTGGGTTCATAAGCACATGGGAGCAGTGCTCATAAATGGGACCACCATCCGGAGGCTCTTCATGGGGATGGAAACCACGCCTTTGACATTGCTGAAGAACTTTCACGCCCCCAGGATCAGCCAGACGGAATATACCATACTTCCTGCAACATGAATACAGGGAAGTGTCAAGCATCCATCTCTCAACAAATAGATTTCCATGATGAAGGTCTGTAAGGCTTTACACATCGTACCGAGAGGAGTCTGTTGGTGCCATCACAATTGCAATGGCCTCCTGCAGCATGATCTGTTGTAGAGATTCAAGTACACATGGATCAAAACACCGGAAATATCACCAAACCCATAACCAAAAATACCTGCATAACTACCACTGAAAACTTACATTACTAGAAGGCCAGTCACAACAACCTAGAGTACATTTGTTCAAGGCTCTACACAAATGCAGTAGGCCAGACAGAGTCAGACTGAACCCAAAATCTCTGCCTTCGTAGTGCAGTCTCAGACAGAAAGGCCACTACCAAACACATGTACCCTGATGAGAATTGGCATCCAAAAATGGAGAGACAGCACTACCATCAGCATTCAAGGTCTACTCTTCTAATCTTTCCGTCTTTGATGGCATGAGACAGATCAAATTACTGCCCATCAAAGCACCAGTTTCACATGCATGCTAAACCCAAGCAAGTATAGATTTGAAGTTCTTACCTGATAAGAATAGTGAGTGTGGAGATCAATGGATGACATAAAACAGGTTTGTGATGGATGAGTCTGGACACAAAGCAGACAAGTCAGCAAACAGCAACATATGCAAGTCTCCTTGTTAATCAACATCTTGCAAATGAATATCAATAAATTTTATCAAACAAGAAACAGTACCAACAATTGTGCAACACCCTAGACACAGCACCTACAAAAGGTTCTGAGGATAACACAAACGTCTTACAATCCAATACTACCCCTCCCACATAAACTGCACTTTTACTTACATGAATCCATCCCAGTTGGAATAGACCTCTCTGGTCTTGAGTATCAAAGATCTCTTCTTCATTAACAGTCTGACACTGGCATACACAACATGCAAAGTCAAGTTAAGAACAACCAGCAGAATTAAATGAGAACACTACCAAAACACAATTCTTGTATGGTGGTAGATTGAGCCTTCTAACTGCACAACTACACCTTAAACCCTTTTGTACACAAGAAGAACCCTCAAAATTATTGGCAAACTACTCTACAATATGAATGGATCCTTGGCACCAAATAATGTTACTTACTGAATCTGATGTTGCTTCCTGCTTTGGAATGATGAGTGTGCTAACATAGAAAGTACCCTTTTTCTGCAGGACACCATTAGGTTAACAATAAGCTCATATGTCATTGCATAAACCTGCAGGAACAACAGAACTACCATGGGAGCCAACAAGCTTTACACTAATTGGCTGCATATCAGCTATTGTCTCATCTGAGAAGATACAGAATTTTTTTTAAAAAAAATTTACTGCTGGATGCTTGATGTTCATAAGAGGAATCTGATCACATTTTAGCAGTTGGAAGGACACCCCAGGCAAAAGGATTTTGCTTACAAGAGAGCCAGCCAGCACTCCACATGTTTCAAGATTTCGCAGAGTATTGGCTTTGGCCATTTGCATAAACTCATCCATCATCTTTGTAGACTGCAACAAATGAGCAGAGTTTTTAAGTCTGATGTGACTAAAGGCTGCAGAGCAACCAAAAACAGAAGCTTGCAAACTTACCTGTTCTTTAAAAAGGCAGCCACTCCAATTGCATGTCCCACACATGCAAATGCCCAGCTATCTGAAATGATTGTACTGCAATCTAGTGACACCTTGACAATGTCCTTGCAGAGGAACCAGAAGGGAGGAAATTCCATCAGGGCCCCAATTCATCAGATATGTTAACAGAAACAGCAACCAAGACCAGGAACTTACTATATGCAGGCTTTTGGGACCCTTGGATTGGGTGAAGGCATCGTCTGATACTTGTGGAGGGCCAGGACGTGGATCAGCAACATCTGAAGGGTGTGGCTGGGGATGCACATGATCATGAGCAGTAAGACCTTCTTGGAGTGTCTGTACCACAGCCAATATTGGAGGCGGTGACGGCTGTCGGATGATGTTCACAATCTCCGTTGGACCAGCAGATCCAGAGTCTGGCCAAAGAGCAGGTTCACCAACAGTATCCAAGGAGACAGCAGGTGTGGACACTACAGCAGGTTGTGAAGGTAAGCTCCAGCTCTGATTCAGGCTTCACCACAAGTGCCCAAGAAGGCACACATCAGAAACAAAACCACAACTAGACTGTTAAGAATGGGAAACAGTATTCAGGTACTTAAATGGCACCTAATGTTATCAAATTCACAAACCTTGGTATCTCAATGGGTGAAGTATCAATGTAGCTTGGGTATTGCACCTGCAACCAATGGGAGAGAGCTGTCACAAGAGATCCATACAGCGTGCAGCAATTGCAACACATCTATCAGCAGGAACACATTTTGTGGCAGGCACATTCTGACCCAGATAGACTATTATTAGCAAAGCATCAGTTTCCATGCATCCACAACATACCCGGACTTGCTGGTGCTCTCTTCGATTCTGATTGCTGGATAGTGCCAGAAATGAGTGCCTTGATAATGTCTCATCTCTTGGTCGTGGTATATTCAAAGTACTCAAAGAACTGAATGTTCATCATCACACCCCATAACCATTTAATCCAATTCCATTAAGTGAACTTGAAAAATAAGTCAAAATTTGTACAGCTGTTTTACGTGTCAGTTTCAGGGTTCTCATCTGGCTCATTTGCAGGCCCTCAATATCATCTCAAGAACAGTTCATGTTGAAGTTTACAAGATCCTCTCTGCCTTATTGCTTATTACACTAAAAATACATTGAGGATAATCTTGGGACTAGGTTTCTCTTGAATAAGTAGCCATCTTGCAGTTCTACCTTTCTATAAGAAAACCATGTAAGTGATCACAAATCAGACCACATAGGAATTTTCAGCTTGCTAGTACTAGACAGTGGACTCACAAGTTATTGAATTGGTCTTGAAGAGGAGGAGGATTGTATACTGCACTCCCTGGACCGCCAAAACCAGTCAAAAGATCTTGTGTACTCCTGGATCCAGACTGCAAAAACCTCAACAGACATTTAGCTCAACATTCAAAAACAAGCTCTGCTTGAACTGCTCAAAAAATGAAACTCACATGGCCGATGGTCATTGTAGACTGTGAGTTTTGCAGATTCAAGATAAACACACTTATGTGACATGATGGAGAGGGACTCTTCTATAGCAACTTCTATTCTGACACACCAACATAAATCATGGACTCTCTACAATGACTGCCAGGGAATCAGATTATTGTAGAAAGACCAACCTGGTCCTACCTTGTCATAGTTTGCATTGCCATAAGACTGATTCCTGGCATAAGGAGCTGAAGGGGGGGCACTCAAATCTGATGAAAAAGAATTGCTTGAGGAAGAAGAAGGCTTGTTGTATGGATTATTAATGTGGTCAACTTGCTTCTGGACCTCTGGCTTGAGCAATTCAAGCTCTGAAACAACCTCAAACAACCTCTGCAACAACACAGACCAAGTGTTTTTCCCTGTAGCTTTGACGAGTCATCTTTTTTAAACTCTAAACATCATCTTTGATATGCAATTGATGAACAAACTCCCAATCAGGAGTGTGAAACAAACACCAATTCATCTGCAAAAAACCTAAAATCAAGGATAATAAAATCTGGACCAAGTTTGCAATCCTTACTTACCCTTCTATACTTAGCTTTCTCTCCCACATACAAGCGATAATCACGATGATCCGGAATAGTCTCAGAAACCAAGCTGCAGACACAAAAATTCAGCAATACCATGTGAAGTTTATCATTACACATGGGAAAAACATAAAAGCAGAAAGATAGCCACCAGTATATCAAAGACAAAGACAATTTTCTATGGAAAAGAAAACTGTGCATGGTGGCTCCATAATGCGAGAAAACCCCAATTTCAGCACTGTCGACAAAACCAGCTCCAAACGGTTCAGCAAAGTACATACCTAGAGAATCGTAGCAAAAGGATGTAAAGATCTATGATATTCCTCTCCTCCCGATATATACTAGCCTGTGTGCAGGATCGCCACAACAAAGCGCGTTAGCAAAAGAAGTTCACGTGGTATATCGCCAACCCATCAGTCCCTCAAAATCTATACCAGAGAGTGAATCCCGGCGCGAGCAGCATAATAGGTGCAGTGGTAACATACCTGTTTCAGAAGGTTGTCCGCTGTGCGATAATACAATTTGAGGGGCAGACGATTGTCGACATCTAACTTCCTAGTCTTAGCAGCGATGTTCAGACCCCCCCTCATCTTTCAAGGATAGGGACAATGCAACACGGTTTCCCCCACTTCCCCCCCAAACAGCTTTCCTTCCGAGATTTTAGTTCGGAAATCGACCGGAGACTTGCGTTGCATAGTATCCGAATCAAGCGTGTCCAACACCCCTTTTTCCGTCTCCCTCTCTCCCCCTCTCCCTTCTCTCGCTCCTCTTCCTGGGCTGAAGCATGAGCGCCAAACCCTAATAAATTGTCGTCCTTTTCACACGGGATTTCCTCGCAGCCATTGAACTTGTCCAAAGTCCAAAGGTCGAAAGTCCACGCCTGTTTTCCACCTCTGGATATTTTGTATGTTCCTCTGCCCGCTACCATTTCGACCCTGCCCGTGAGTCCTCATTCCGCCCGAGAAAGAAACTGTGAGTGGACTACCCTTCACGTAGTTTCAATATTAGCGTTACCCACCACCCTAAGCCTAGGGTCAGCTTCCACATTGACCCCCCCCAAAAAAAACAAAAAACAAAATCTCATTCCATTTTTATATTTTCCAAATTATTAATATTTCATGATTTACTATAGTTTAGTATGACATTGTGTAATTTGTGATATGAATTTTGGTTAGGGCAAGGAGTATACCCTATCCATATTCGACGGGTATATATGGGTAAAAGATACACATGTACAACACTTGCGCGACCAGGCCTTTCCCAGCATAAAGCATTAAAGGTTTTTTTTTCTTTTTTTTTTTTTAAAGGTCTCCCACGGCCGCCAGCAACCTTGCGGTCAACCAGCTAATAAAACGCGAGGTGGCTGTGGTTGTCATAGCCAAGGTTATGTCTGCAGAGGAGCCCAAGTGGACCACGGTGATGGCTAAGAACGTGCGTCAGGTGGCCAACTAGGTTGTGCAAACCTTGGTCGACACACCTAAACAAAAGGAATGCAAGCTCAACTTGTGCCTCACAGGCTTCAAGGCCAAGGAGGGCGAGACTAAAAAAGAATTGGTGTAGCGGCTCAACACAAAGTTGTCGCAGGGCCAAATGAAGCTGCATGCCAAGGTCATTGCCACCATGCGGCAAACAGCCTACAACTGTGCGGGCCTTTGCCCCCATGACAAGTGCACTACCCAGCATGGTGCTGCTCAAATTTGCAATGAACGAAGACCGCCATTACACACTACGAGGGCGCAAAGGCCTAGCAAGGACCAAGTTGGGCCTGGACGAAAACCTCACGCCCACACAGCAAGCACGCAAGTTGGAGCTGTGGCCGTTATTCAAGGAAGCCAAGGCGACAAATAAGCGCGCCTTCTAATGCGTAGCCAAACTCTTCATCGATGGCATTCAGATTTGCCCACCCTCCTTTATCTAAGGGCGTGAAGACCAAAGAGACCTATGCGTGGTATTATGGAACATGCATGGGGGTGGTGTAAATAAACTGGAAATGGGGGTTCAAATACTAGAGTTGTTTCAGGGTGCTAACCTTGTCTTATTAACTGAAACTTGGCATTTCCCAAACCAACATTTACCACACATTGAAAGGTTTGACTCACTTGTGATAACGTGCATTGTGCAGTTGGGGAAAACAAAAGCGATAAAACATAGCGAGGGGTTTGTTACTTACTTTCGTAGCCACCTTAACCCAAACCTGTCACAATGGAAAGAAGGAAGGCACAATTCTTATCTATTGCTACGGGTCAGCAGGGGTGCTACCTCTAACTTGTTTGTCTACGTGGTGTACGTTGCCCCTATTGGCTCCAAACACGAAAGTGAATCCTTATTCCAAAACCTAGTAGCAAATATTGTTGAAGTTCAAACTCTAAAGGGCATAATACTATTGGGAAGGGATTTTAATGCACATACTGCAACACTACCAGATACCATTGACACTAACAACCTTTGTGAATTGTTACAGGCACCTAAGCTCGCTAAGACTGAGTAACCGTGAAGCTAGTGTTAGCGATTAGGGCCGCGAGCTCCTGGACCTATGCTGTGACACTAGGTTGTTCATCCTCAAGGGCCGAACACCTAATGATGAATCAGGGGAATTCATTTACTTGGCAAATGGGGGGCATAGCACTATCAATTATATTATTGGCTCATTTGGCAAACTGCTACACACCTTGAGGTGATAATAGATGACACTCGTTATTACGTGATGCGAGGAGACTCTGACCACAAGTCATTGTGCCTACGGTTAAACATCAATTATAGTTTTGTTGAACCATAACATACGGTTGTAACAAAAAAATTTTTGCCTAGGTTCAAATATGATAAATCAAAAGCTGAAAAATATCAACTTGCCCTAACAACGAGTCTTGGAAACATGTGGGTTGTTGACTTGATTAAGCATCTAGGGGCAGACAAGTTAATTGACCTACTACAACAATACATGGGTGCTACAACAAAGTCTACTTTTGACAACAAGCCTTTAGGAGGGAGCTGCAGAGAGAAACATTGCCATAAACCCTAATTTGACGTTAACTGCCATACAACGTAACGTGAGCTGAAGCTCTGGCTGAAAGCCAACCCCGATTCACACATCACTAAACACTAGGAAAGTAAACTTAGGGCAGCCCATAGATCCCTAAACCCAAGATTAGTGCAGCTACGCTTTTGGAAGGCTTCTATGGGCTAATTGGCTCGTTTTTGCCACCCATATGGTTGCAAACTGATCACTCGGTTCAAGTGACCAAACCTCCACCTAGCCACACCCTGAACACAAATATCACACTTATTGAGCTGCTTCAGGCGTTGAAAAAGCTATGAAGGAACAAGGCTACTCGGTTTGGATGGTATGAAAGTTGAGTTCATTTTGGATGTTGGAGAGTTGCTACACATGCCACTATTGACATTGTTCAACTACTTTATGGCAAAAGGCTTTCCAAAAACCCTTTCCACTGGGGTGGTCCACACGTTCTTTAAAGGGGGCAATGCCTTTGAATTTGACAATTACATGGGGATAACGGTTGGGCTTGTCTTAGCAAAGTTGTTCGCTATGATCCTTGACAAAAGGTTGAACGAATGGGCTGAACAACATGGGCTGCATGCCAAGGGTCAAACTAAGTTTCGCAAATACTACCACATTGTTGACCAACTCTTCATATTACAAACTCTGATAAAACAAAACAAGGCAAAAAAGAAGCCACTTTATTATTACTTTGTGGACTTCAAAAAGATGTTCGATAATGTGTCGTGTGAAGTGTTATGGTAGGTGTTAGCTGGCCCCAAGGTGGAGGGACGCTTCTTGCGATGCCTATAGGCGATGTATTCAAAGATACCGTACACATCAACCACCCAAGCAGGGGTGTCACCTCCAGCTTAAAGTGCCAACAAGGTGTGAAACAAGGTTGTCCTCTTAACCCTTTATTGTTTGGGCTATATTTAGATGTTTTAAAGGGTGCTTGGACAACAGAAAATGCGATGCACCGGCCTTAATAGACATGCATGTATGGTTATTGTTTTTTGCAAATGACCTTGCTCTAACATCGAAGTCAGAGTTGCGACTGGAGTAACAGTTAGACGCACTCCAACAGTTCTATGCTGAACATGGATTTACAATGAACATGAAAAAAATGAAAGTCATGGTGTTCAATTATGTTGACCCATGCTAAAAGTTTGTGTTTGAAAGTGACATTATTGAGCATGTGCAAACCTTCAAATACCTGGGGATCCTGCTCGAGACCACCCCGAACCTAGATAGTGTAGTGGAACATTTAGTTGCTACTAGTAAGCGTTTGCTATTTGCACTAAACCACCGTTGTGTGAAGCTATGTATTATGGACGTTAAGCTACGTTGTGACCTTTTCACACGTTGGTGCGTTCAACAACAAGTTATGCATGTGAGGTTTGGGTGAACTTTAAGAAAATAAAGGCTATTGAAATAGTGTACTAAGGGTTCTTCAAATTCCTGCTCGAGGTGCGAAAAACAACCAACACGTTCATCATGCTAGTAGAATTTGGCAAATTCTCCTTTGAAGACTTTGCATGGGGACAAGCGTTGCTATACTATAATCGTGTGAGCATGGTCACTAAAGACTGCATCTTGGGAAAGGCATGGGAAGCCCAGCTCATTATGCTTACTATGAGAAAGAAATGTAAGGTTGGATCTGTGAAAAAATGGCTACTCCAAAATCAACCCTAGGAGGTGACAAGTTTTTTACCTCCGATTCAACCACCGCTAGAAATGGCGCCTCAGCTTACAAGGACCTGTGCGCTCTAAGTGGGGATTATTCAATTGTCGCTAGGAATGGTTCCTAGGACAATGCACATACATCCAATTCCTCTTGCAGGGGTAAAAGGTTGGGCAAAGAGCCAAGTACTTTGGTGCAACACACACAATGTACGGGTGGGAGCTCAAATGGTTAAGTTAATCGTGCTATAACTAGTGTAGCCGGTTGGCGTTAAATCTATGATAGGAGGCCCAATCAACCAGGAGGCTGGGGCCCTACCCCCTCCATGATTTCCCCACATAATGTTGAATGTAAAAAAGGTGAAAGATAATATGTGGCTAACTTTCATTGAAAAGTTTTTTACCAACCGTAAGATTAAGACCAACATGTAGATAAGATACTTGTGCTTCAAGGGTATGTCGTACGAGAGCGAAAGCTATTTGTGTGGCATCAACTATGTTCAGCTATGGAAAGCTATGGCCCGGTTTCGGTGTGGCAACATGTAACTTGAAACAGTATTAAGTGTGTGGAAAGGTGTGCCATACGTTAAGAGGCTTTATCGAAGCTGTGACTTGGGGAAGGTAAAAGATGAAAAACACCTACTCCTTGTCTGTCCAAATATGCAAAAAGTTAGGGAACACTTTTGTTTGACCCTACCCCTCACCCACACAAGCACTCTTGCTGAGCTCATGCAAACTACGAACACGGTCACCCTAGCCAAATTTGTGTCATGTTGCCAGTACCAGAGGACAATCTATCCTCCATGATCTACCTTTTGTCTAGTGGACTTTCTGGTCCCAAATGGACGTAAAATTATAAATAGTAAACAAACATAAACGATTTTCTTGGGACGACAGTTCTTTCAAAATACAATGACTGAAACCCTTGGAGTGGGTTTACAGCGACATTTATTTATTTTTGGGTGAAATTTTGCCAAAGTTTTGATGTGAAAAATTTATAATTTCAAGGATTTTTCATGGAAATAATGGACCCAAATTTATCAAAATTTGAAATAAAATTCAAATTCAAATCACCAAATTTTTTATGATAAGTTCCAACAGGTAGCCAAAATTATATAAAAAGATTTTGGTTTTTTCTTTTTTTTCAACTTTCATATCTAATATGTAGCCAAATCTAGCTAAATCATCTTACGATGACGATGTCACGTCATTAAAACCTTCCCAAAGTAAAATTTCAAGGAGATTTCATTTATTCCAACATGAAAATCAAGGAGTCTTATAGACTATTTCTCTCTCATTGAACACAATGTTACAATCAGAATATTATCCGACCCTCCTACCCTAGGGCTGGGTAATTGCACCAGATAAGTTTCGACGATTCTAACTTGCCAAACTGGGTACCCGCCCAACAATGATATTAACATATTAACCTGACTGAAACCTTGTCAAAACATTTACATAGGGCTGTGTTAAGTGTATTTGATAAATATTTACAATGACCTTGTATAAGTGTTAAAAAAAATTATCCACATAACTGACTAACAGTGTAAAGTGTCAAAAGTTTGGACTCAGAAGTGTAAATCATTTACATTTACAGACGATTTACACACACTATATATACAGCTATTGACGCTAACATGCACAACATTAGTCACAACCAGAGTCAGACGGGTATTAGAAACTGCATCAAACCCATGTTGAGTATCAAGCTGGGTATCAAAGTTGATAATCATGATTATCAAAAAAAATCAAATTAAATGCCTGGTTTTGATACACAATTGTGGTTATCAAAAATCAAAATACCTGATTATTATATATGACCATGGTTCTCCAAAAAATCAAATACCCACCTTAAAGCTGTCGAGTCTTTGTCCATTCTTTCATGAAACTCGATGGATCTTTTATTATATACATCAGGGTTTTTTTTGTGGCGAATTAAATTCACCATTTGGCAACCAGAAAAAAATGGCATTACAAGGTGTCCAAAGGGTGTTTTTTTTTTTTTTGGGAAAAAGAAAAAAGGCCTAAAGTCTCCATATGTAGAGGGGGAAAAAAAGGGGTTGAACTCGCCATATTTAGTACATAGGGTTGTTGTATGTCACCAGTATATTGTGGGGTTTTTTTTTTTTCCAATTTTCTCATGTTGCTTCAAAAGTGGCGATCAGCCACAAGAGGATTTAGCCAAATCTGGCTATAAGACAAATAGAGAAGCAGAAAATCTAGGAATCCAATCACGTGTTGAGAAACCAGCTCCGAAAATGGAACCTCCGGGTATATTGGAGGACAGGGTATCAGCGCAGGGAATGGAGCGGCGCCGTTACTACTGTCGTTGTTGCAACGCTGGTGCCGCTGCTGCCTGACTCCGCCTGCAACCGCGTCCGCTTCCGCCCTTTCTTTCCATTCTTTCTTGCTCGCTCGCTCGCTCGCTTCCTTCTTCTCTTCTTCTTCTTCTTCTTCTTCTTCTCGTCCTTCTGCGTCTCTTACGGGATCCTTTTATGAATTTGTGGTTTGGGGTATTTTCACACTCTTGCTCATCTTTTCTCCACTGCTGCGTTCTTGTTGTTGGTTTGTGGTGGTGGTGGAGGTGTTGATCATCGTCACCTCCCTTGCATTGCCGTTTTTTTTGTATTGGTTTGTAGTGTTTTTTTGAGAGATGGGTCGTGGAGGGGATGGAGGCTTTCCACCTGAAGCTACGGAAGTGGTGCCGCCTCCTGCTGCGGCTACGGGGGAAGAGGTAGAGGAGGAGGAGGAGTCCATCAACCAGAAGCGGAAGAAGAGTATGATGGCTACTGACTTCTTTTGGTCTGAAAGCGACGAGCCACATGCAACCAGGCGTAAGCAGATTCTGGCAGCGCACCCCGAAATCCGTGAGCTGTTTGGACCGGATCCTTGGGCATTACCGCAGGCGAGTGAATCTGTACTCGCAATCTTCTTCTTCTTCTTCTTATTGTGTTTATTTATTTGGGTTGCTTGCTTGGTTGCTTCTGTTGTCTTGTGAGGGAAGTTGTTGAAATGAGTGGGTTTTTTTCCTCCTCCCCTTAATTTCTGTTTTTTCTTCTTGAGTCTAGCCCAGGTATGGGGATCTGCTATGCGTTTTCCAAAGGACGGAGAGTCCCTGACAATGTAGGTCAGTAGAAAATCGTCTCATGCTTCTTTGGACCTCAGAAGAGCACTTTCTGGGCTGTGTTTGCAACACCCACCTATCCTGAGGCGCAGCAGATTATATACCGAGGAATTGCATTAGGAAGCCTCATCCATCTATTGAGTTGATTGGGAAGCTCAGATCCATGATTACACTAGATGTCAGATAGGGCTATCAGCAGATTTTTACCAGCAAGTTTTGCATTTGATTCCTGAACTAGTTTCAGATCTCAGGCACATCATAAAAGGCTACATTTGTCAGGAATTCAGAAACAGAGCACTGCATTTCTGACACTACATTGTAAACAAGTACATTTGCTAGGAATTCAGAAACAGAGCAGATTCTTGACAATACATTGTAAAGAACTACATTGCCAACAATTCAGAAACAGAGCACTGCATTCCTGATCTCACTACATTGTAAGAAGAAGCTAGAATATGCTTGGAAATGTGCCATGGTTAGCAATACCAATTTACATCTTGGCCAGTGAAGTTGAAGGGATTGACATCCAGTGTATGTATGCATATGATAGCAGCAACAAGAAAATCCTTTCAGGATTCTTTTTCAGGTCTAACCCTTCGGAGAAAATGCAGTGTTTGAGAAATGCTTTCCATCAACAGTTTTGTCTTCATAACTTAGCACACATCACAGAGGATGAGATTGAAGAAAAAGGACTCTTAACACGAAGTCAATACATAGACAAACAGGCTCTACCACTTAGAATTTCAGAATTATAATGCAATTGTTTTGTGGTTCTCCCCCTTATCTAGAGAAACCCATGTTTCTGAATTTTTTCTGGGTTTATGTTGTTGTTTGCCCATAGCAGATTGTTGCAGTTGTGTTGCTACAGACATGGACAGCAACCTATATGCAGGAAGTGAGTTGGCCTGTACTTCTTGCTGTATCCTACTGCTTTGGAGCTATTCTGAACCACAACTTATTCCTGGCTATCCATGAACTAAGCCACAACCTTGCATTCTCAACGCCGATTTACAATCGATTCCTTGGCTTATTTGCAAATCTGCCAGTGAGCATCCCAATGTCCATCACATTCCAAAAGTACCATCTTGAGCACCACCGGTTCCAAGGAGTGGAAGGCTTTGACATGGACATCCCAAGCTATGCTGAGGGCCGTGTCGTGACCAATATTGTGATGAAAGTTTTGTGGGTCATTTGCCAGCTCTTCTTTTACGCGCTCCGGCCCCTTTTTCTGAACCCCAAGACTCCAGGATTATGGGAAGCCTCCAACTTCATCGTCCAATTGGGATTCGATGCTGTACTGGTTTACTTTTCTGGATGGAAAGCATTGGTCTATTTGGTGCTTTCAACATTTCTTGGGGGAGGCATGCACCCAGTTGCTGGCCACTTCATAGCTGAGCACTATGTCTTCATGAAGGGTCAGGAGACGTACTCATATTATGGGCCTCTTAACCTCTTGACTTGGAATGTTGGGTATCATGTTGAACACCATGATTTCCCTCGAGTTCCTGGATGTAAACTGTACAGGGTGAGCCTCTTTTTTTCTTTTGGAGGTTTCCTTCTTCTGAAGACAGGGGTCTCTGCTCAACCCATTGTCAATTTTGGCTTCTAGGTGAAAATATTAGAGGCTGTAAAAGAAAAAGAAACTCTTCTTGTTCAAATCATGTTCTTAAGTTACACAAGTTGATAGATAGATCACAAAAATATCCCATTCTGCCAAGAGTTGGTTCGCATACTCATTTGCACTGTTTCTCTGCCTTGTGAAGGTGCGGCAAATTGCCCCGGAGTTTTATGACCATCTTGCATTTCATACGTCATGGACACATGTAATTTACAAGTACATAACAGATCCCTCTGTTGGGCCCTTCAGCAGGACTATGCGGAAGCCAAAGATCATCCCCAAAAGTGATTGAAATGTATGATGACAGAAATATACTACTGCTTGTTCAAACTATATTGAGAATCAGGAGGGATTTGACAATTCAGTGAAAAAAGGTTCTTGTTCACATCTGGAGAGCTGGTCTCTCCTCTTATACATACCCTTTTTGTTCTTTCTGGTCACTGTTAGAAACAAATTTTCTTTTGGCCTCTAGTTTTTGAGTCTATCACACCAGATTAGTCCCCTGTTTGTATTAACAAGGGTTTTGGTGGCCCACGTCATGAGGTGATTACAATAGAAACAGCCCATAGATTTCCTATTGCTGTAGGAGGATATAAGCATTTAGTGTGACTAGCGCTGTCAAGGTAATTATGCCTTATTATGTTGTATTACAGTGTGCTGCAAATCCCTTCTCTTTGTACCGTATGAGAGATTAACCAAGAAATGACAAAATGGGCAGAGATTGATTTGAGACAAGGATTGGTTTGTCAAAATCTCAGTTTGAAGGGTGTCTATGTCTCTCCCTGCCCTCTAGTCCCCATCCTATTACTAGGTAGGTTACCACAATCTGTGTTTTCCTTGTTTTCTTCTTCAAAGCTTGTTTTATTGCTATTCTTTTTTCTTCTTGAGAGCTTATTTTCTCGCTCTTTCTTTGTTCTTTTTCAGAGCTTGTTTTATTGATCTTCTTTTTTCTTCTTGAAAGCTTGTTTTTTTCGTTTTTCTTTTCTCTTTTTGAGAGCTTATTTTCTTTTCTTTTCTTTTTTTTTTTTTTTTTGGTTTTTTTTTTTTTTTTTTTTTTTTTTTTTTTTTTTTTTTTTTTTTTTTTTTTTTTTTTTTTTTTTTTTTTTT
>Ga0116227_10001441_pt1 | contig 52996 bp, 38 predicted proteins | sample S1TSphgellanicum_FD_89693 | JGI IMG/M metagenome (GOLD analysis project Ga0116227, IMG submission 89693) | Host-associated microbial communities from peat moss isolated from Minnesota, USA - S1T2_Fb - Sphagnum magellanicum MG | ecosystem: Host-associated > Plants > Peat moss > Unclassified... | reverse complement strand
AAATACTTCATCTATCTACAGGTCCAATACGAATAAGAAAAAAAAAAAGAAAATTAATTTTTAATTTTTACTATAATTGTATTTGAAAAAAATTAAAATAAAAAAAAAAAAAAAAAAAAAGGGGGGGGAAAAAAAACCCCCCCCCCAAAATTTCCCCCCCCCCCCCCCCCCCCTTCTCCCATCCTTGTTTGACACAATAAGTTTAGAATTTTAAGATTTAGTATCTTGCCTGAACATGAAAGTTCAAAGCATTTCCCAAGACAAATGGGTCATGACCTTCCTTAGGAACTAAATCAATATTATGCACAATATGTAATGTTCACTAAATCATTGCGCAATGTGCTCAAAGGTAGAAACTAAGGATAAACTTTTTATTCTTAAGTTTCATATTTTTCTAAAGCATGTATCCAAACAAGGATAAAACCAAGATTATTAGTTGAAGGTTGAAATAAATTTTTTTCCCTTGAACCTTAATAACCAACATGCATGTAAATTATGAAATGATTTAAACTTAGTTTGAATTTCCTTTCATTTTATCGTGCCTGTATGCATGGCTGCTCTTAAGGTTAATGTACATTCTTAGGTTACTGTACGTTATTAAGTGTTTTAAGGTTATTGCTTGTTTAAGGTTTTAGCTTATTGGCAACTGTACAAAAGGCCAAGCTCTTCCCTTCTCTTGTTAGTTTTTTCAGAATTCCTTTGTTAGGGAGAATTTCTTCCATAGTCAGACTGGATTTCTAGATGCTCACAGCGGCTATTACATGGCCACCGTTTACATACACTACGATTTTTTTCCTTCTTTGCAATTTAAATACATGGGAATTTCATCTCAGCCTCCTCTTGTGCATCTCTTTTTGGTTGATTAATTTCTACCTTTGACTGGTTTTAGTTTTTTTATTTAGTAGAGTTTATTATGGATTTACACCCTTACAACACCATACGTCACGACACTACACATCACGACAATTTTGGATTTAATTATTTATGAAATTATTTAGGAAAAAAAATGAAAATTTGTCCAATTTTCTACAATTTACCATCTTCTATGTAAAGGTCAATTAATGACAAAATTTGAAGGTTTATTCATGGTGCTTAAGGTCAAGCATTATTTTTAAAAATCTAAAGTGACTCCATAAGTGGGGAAAAGTTGAATGCATTAATGATTGGTGTTAAAGTCCACTCAAAATGTTATTGTGTAATAAATTTCTTATTTGTTGATGTAAATAAAGTCATTGCAATTGACAAAACCTCTTATCTAAATATGTTTAAATTTATATGTCATTTAATGTTGGAAATTAATCCTATCTAAATATGGATGTATGAATTTTAAAATCATAAAATAAAATCACAATAAAATATTACATCATATTTATACATGTCCAAATAATATGAATCTATGAAAAAATAAATTTCACATGACTATTATTATCAAATTATGGCCTAAAAAATTTGTGATATTTGTATGGGTTTTTCTTTCAATCACTCAAAAAATATTTTGAATTTTAAAGGTTGCTAATGTGTTCATGGAAATGAACTATTACAAAATGTGAAAATAAGATGGATCAACATGTTTTCTCTTTTGTAGATCATGTGTTATAGAACAATATTAACCTTTGATTACAAATATGCATGTTAATGTTGTGAAGACCAACATTACTAGTGAAAATTTCAACTCCTCCATTACAACTTGGAATTGATTATAAGGTTACATGTCATTTTGCCACACTTGGATTTTATGCACATGTTGATCAAATTTTCCTAATCTCATGATGTATTCATATGTTATTTTATTGACATAATTAAGGTTTACCAACTAGAGTTTTATCATTTTTACAATGATCCTTACACAAAATTCAATAATCCAACTTTTGAAACAAATGAATTGAATGTTTTTGAAACATTGATTGTGGATGAAAGCACATTAAGGTGCTTTTAGGCACATGTGAAAGTCCATAATTGCTTAAATTAACATTACAAAGGTAGTGTGAAGACATGATATTTTGAATTACACAAGTCATTTTACAAGTTATCATTATAAATTTATTATGAAAAGAATTTCAACCCTAGTTTACCTAATGGAAAACTTAGATTTGAAAGTTGATTTTCTAAACTATTACTTCCATTAAATAAAAGACTTAATAAGAAAAAACCATAATTCAAGGTACATAGAAAAAGTTGGTCATCAAAATCCTTCCAAAAGTCCTCCTAGGTATCAATGTTATCACATTATATCACCATTGAGTCCTTTATTCACTAAAAAACATTATATGAAGATGCATGGAATCCATACTCATTAATTATGGATTATTACAAGTTTTTGGGTACTCCTTTGAAAGTCCATTATGTTATGGCCATTCAAAAACTATCCATGAAATTCATGCAATATGATTATATTATATATAGCATTGTATTGTTGAGTCCTTTATCATTTTAATTGATTATATTTAATCACATGGTCAACTACAAATTCTAAAATTTTGCAAAAACTACTTTTTGACAACAATTTATGGATAGTGTAATGTGATTTCTCCTTTAAAATAACAGTCTTCCCATATTCAAATAGGTGTGTAATCCTAAAAGGTGAGAAAATTAATTTTCTTATGATTGAAATTTTACATTTAAAATATTATATTAATGAACCTTGTCTTGTAATAGGTGACATGGGGCTAAACCTCTAGTCAATGTTGATTCATGTGAAAAAATATTGTGAAAATTGTGGGCCAAGTTTACAATTCACAATTTGCATGGCAAGTTTCAAAACCATGAGCTAATGCAAGTGTAATTACAATAAAAATAATCAACTCAAGGGCAACCAATCATTTTTTAACATGTTTACAAGTCTCATAAAGTAAAATAATGTTGAAAACTTGTAAAACTTGTACAATATTCTTTCCAATATATCAATTTGAAATTTGGATAAGTTTGAAAATAATTTTGTATGAAACTTATAAAAAATGTTATATCTACATATAATGAGCTAGATCAAAATCTTTAAAGGTGTATAAGCTTGATGAAAAAAAATTTCTTTTGGTATATATTTATATATATCTTATATTTTGATTTCCCATCAAATTGAATGAATAAAAAATTCTCAAATATTTAAAAATATGATAACTTAGAACACCATAAATCTAAAACTATCAATATTGTGTATGGTGAAATAGAAGGATCCAAACTAACTTGAAAAACATTTAAAATAAAATGTATAATATGACACTTTTTTGGTACACCTTAAAAGATTTTGATTTAGCCATTACGAAGTACATACACCCCTTGCTAACTGTAGCCAACCTAGCAACTTTGCAAAATTGGCAAGAAAAAAGAAATATTGGTCCCTATGGAACCAAAAGTTTTGCATAAGATCATAGGGGGTTTAGTTCAAGATCCTCAATATATGACATGGGTTGTACTGTGTAATAAATAACATGTAAATGTTGCATTTACACATGTAAGACCTTGATTATAATAAATTCCCGAGTTAATTATGAGTTTGGTTTCGAGTTAAGACATTTTGGACCTTGAATCTCAATCACCAAATTCCTAAGTTATATGAGTTTGTTTTCAAGTTACAACATTTTGTGTTTCAAATTTTCAAAGGTCCAAAAAACATAATTGATTGGGGCATGCAAACTCACCAAAAGTTCAGGATCATCAAAGTGCAAATTCTCAGGATAGAGCAAATTTACAATGAAAAACAGCCCATTTTGGGCAAGTCTGACATTTAAGGGTTAAATAATGTGAACTTAAAAACTAGGCTTTCATTGGGAGGATGTTAAATCAACAATGCATCCTCATTCAGTACGAAAGTACTATCTGTTTCTTTTTTCCTTGACTGCCTAATTGCCATACACAAATTGGTGTTGCCCAAACATAAATTTTGTGTCGTATTATACACACTTTGGGTGTGTAATGGACACTAAGAGGCATATTATGCCAGTTAGTGCCTCTTACTGTCTATGACATGCCCAAAGGACTTAAAGTTTGTGTCTGGGCATCATCAATCTTTTCCTCAAAAAGAATGGATTGGGCCAAGGGCAGGCTAGAATAAAAAGAAGAAGACAATACTTTTGTACTGTGTGCAATAAGGACCCATTGGTGATTTAAGGTCCTCCCATTCATGAAAAGTGTGAGATTTATTGATTGTAACAAGAAGCCTACCAAAAGTTCTAGCCCTCCTTAACTTTAATCCCTTTAAAAACAAGCTTCCATTTTTGAATGAATAGAATATATTTCTAGACAAAAGAAGAAGACAAGAGAGAAGGGAGCACTAGTGGGGGATAATTTGGGTATTATAAATTTGGACAAATGAAAGTGGAGAATGATCATAGGGTGGACCCAATTGAGAAGGAAATCAACAATGGAAAAGCATGGGAAACGCATCATGATTTGCCATCATTGGAGTAACCATGGAGAGAGCAAAGAGTAAGAACTATGAACTCTAGGGTGGACCCTAGTGAGAAGCATACCCATTGTGGAAATCGTGAGAACACAACATGGATTGCCATCATTGGAGTAGATACAAGAAGGAAGAGTATGTACAATATGGTGGATGAAATTCTGAAACATACCCATTGTGGAAAGGATGAGAACACAACAAGAATTGCCCTCCATGGGGAGAAGGAAGACTATGAACCATAGGGTGGAGCCAAGTGAAAAGCATACCCATTGTGCAAGGCATGAGAACACAGCATGGATTGCCATCATTGGAGTAGATATGAGAAGGAAGAGTATGGACAATAGGGTGGATGAAATTCAGAAGCATACCCATTGTGGAAAGGAGGAGAACACAACATAATTTGCCATCCATTGGGTAGCCATGGGAAGAAGGAAAACTATGAACCATAGGGTGGACCCAAGTGAAAAGCATACCATCATGGAAAGCATAAGAACATTACATGAATTGCCAACACTGGTGTAGCTATGGAGAGAAGGAAGGGTATGAAACCATGTGTGGACCAGAATGGAAAGAATAGCCATTCATAGTGGGAAGCATGAAAACATCACACAAATTGTTTTTTTTTCTTTTGAGGAGCCATCGGAAGAAGAGTATGCACCATCTCATGGTCCCAAGTAATAAGCATAGAGATAATGGAAAGTGTAGGGTAAAGCCCAAGGAGGTGGGCTTTACAAGAATTGGGCCCATGCTTGGGTAGCTTTATGTGAATAAGGGCCCCACAAGGCAAAGCCAAGCATGGGCCAAATTCTCGTAAAGCCTGCCCCCCATGGCTTTACATGGTGTAAAAACCAACTTTTTATTATTAAAAAATTCTCATGATACCCAATGAAATGACAATGGGCTTTTCAGAAACATAATGCCCATGAAGGTGGGCAATTATGTTTTCAAAAAGCCTGCCAACGAATCATGTTGCCTGATAAGGCTACCCACAACACTAAAAAGAAATTGGACAAGTTTTTGTGCATGAGAAAACCTCAAGAATTCTTATCAATGGAGTGGGCCATAGCAAGAAGGGAGCTAAGGTCATTGCGAGTAGGGATCTAAACTTTCTCAGCATGACCTTAAAAGTCCATCTATGGTTAGTAGTGTGTACCTACATTGCCTTACTTGCCAAAAATTTTGCATAGCCAAAATGTCATGCACAAAGCTTGGCATTTATACTTTATAAAGTCAAGAACAAGGCAACATTTCTTGTTTTATTTTCTTGTTTTCTCGCCTTTTCAGGCTTTGAAAACCCCAACTTATGGACCAGATTGAAAACAATGGATTTAGCTGTTCATTGGTGGCCTCCACTTAATAAATAGGACATTGAACATCCTAATAAATGAGTACAAATGATCTTTCCATTAGCTTTCACCACTACTTAGAAAGTTTCCAAAGAGACTATCTATCAATATATATGAAGTAGTTGATTACAAGACTATCTATCAATATGTATGTGTATGATGTGAGTGGTGTTTCCCCTGGTTCGTTAAGGCCTCATATAGAATGGCTATGAGTCTCATTCCCATGAGTTTATGCAACCCTAAGAGTGTCCTTCATTTGATGATGCATAGCGTATAATTACACTTGTTTTTAATTTTGTGAGGTGTGAATGTATTTTGCCTTAAGATAGGTAGGGTGCTCTTAGGAAGGGCTATTAGTCCAGGCCACAAATAGTTGCAGCCAATATTAGGAATAGAATTTTCATGCAACCAATGAGAAGTCACGGCATGAAGTGAAGGGGCCTCCCTTTTTGATGAGAAGGCCTTGAGCGGCCCTTCAAGAAATACTGGATGCTCATGAGGTCTCACATCCCCCTCCTTATTTCAGACCTTTTAGCCAGTCCATCTTGATGCACATTACTATGGGCTGCAAGGGGGGTCACCTTGTTATGTCTATCACTCAATTCTATGGGTCTGTTTTGTGTCTTTATAGAAGCTTGCAACAAGTCTATGTTTTCTCAACATAGACAAACAATATTCTGGGGTTTATGTGAATGTTGGATGCGGGTTAGTTGTGCATCCAACTGCTAAGCTAAGCTAAGGTTTCTTGCTGTAAGTTGGAGAATCCATTTGTAAGATGCCAGGATTTTCCAAAACAGCCTTGTTATTAGGGGTCATAATTGTTGCATCATCGTAATGGTTTCTAAGGTTGCTGGGTCAATTGCAGGGTAAAGTCAGTAGGTCCCAACTGATTACTGCATTGGCCTATGCATCTTTTAAGAGGTGCACAAGAGAAGAAGAAAGGTCATGTACATGCGATTTAGACCTTGAAGGCTGTGTTGTGAAAACCCTAGTGCACACTTAACATTCTAAATTTTGTCAATGTGCGTCATGGCAGGAAAGCACATGTGAGTGAAAGACTTCTTGTATTACAGTTTGTATATTTCAGAGGCATTTAGGAAGGACTGTAAGTTACTCCTCGGCGCATTTTGGCTTAAAATAGCAATAAATGACAGTGTTACAAGCTTAGTCAGATTAGCTCATTGAGCAATGTGGAGAGCATCAAGTCTTCACTGTCCACTGTAGACATGGTTGTCTTCGCTCATCCTCTTTGTGTCTGGATTTTGAGAAGAAAGAGGTAGCAATGTTATGAAGTCATTGATGCTAGACCCAATTGGAAGGTGTCTCAGAGAATACATGCAAGTTAGTGATTGGATAATGTGAAATCAATGACAGAATAATACTTCACTGTCATCAGAGCTGATTGCTGCACAAATCCTTAAAGTAAGAAATTATGGAATTATGTGTATTTGTTCAAGTTTTGTCTGATTCCATGACTAACAACAGTGACCCAACCATCACCAATGGCAAGGCAAGTGATTGAATCTTCTGATTAGATTGCTGAAATGTGGCATAGGTTTTGGGTGCAGATTTTGTAGAGTGCTTTGTTGGAGTGCAGTGTGCATATATATTGCATACTTACTACTCATACCTTGCGAACTCTGAATGGTGGAGTGGTGGAGAATGTATTCACCCAGGCAGACCTTCAAGCAAACTGAACAATGATGGTACCAAGAAATTCTACAACAGACTGTGACTGCAATTCTGCAAAAGTTTGAAATTTCTTGTATTCCATTGAAGCATTCATTTTAAATCCTGCACGTATTCTGGACAACAGAGTATATGCAATTGTAGTGGCATAAAACAGGGGTGGATGATTTTGAGCTGCTGACCAGAATAACTTCTTATTTATGCTGGGGAGTATGATCATATGTGGTTCTGGCTCGGTGAGTTAAGTGGTTAGCTAGATACTTGTACCTTTGATCTCTCTGACCTTAGGGTTGGAAACCTGGATGAATCTGTCCAAATGCTTAGGGTATTTTGCAAGCAGCTAGAATATTAATTAAACAGGATGCAGCTAACTATGCTTAGCTCAGTACATTGTGCTTAGCAGGCCTTGCAGCTGGGAAAGTTTGATGTTAATTGAGGACATTGTTGGGAGGATTGGGCTGGGTCCAGAGGTTATGCTAACAGCCCCAACTGTACATATGCTCCCTTTGGTGCTTCAGCTTTCAAACAGGTACCAGCTAACAGCCAGTCACTCTAACCTTTTTCATTTGTGGTTTGTGCAGGGGACAACAAAATTTTATACTCTCTTCTCAATGATATCAATGGGACCCCCAAAGGCTAATGTAGGATCACATTCCCTAGCAATGTCTATTTACATACATCTTCACCTATGTAGTTTGGCATGGTAGAGCGTGAAGACTCAAAAGAGGCAAAAAGAGTCTTGTTCACCGTGTTGCAGAGAGACCATAATATGATGATGGTGTGGGATCCATCCATGGCAAAGTCACCAGTTTTGGGAATCATTGTGAATATTGCATATATATATGGCACCATTGGCTGTAGATCCTCTGGTCTTGGGCTTATAGCTGTTGTGGCCAGCTGGTGATCAAGAATCTGGTAACAATATGACTGACCTAAACTTGTTCATGTACAATCTGCAACTACTTGTGAGTTCTTTATGGAAACATGAGGATGTTTCAAAAATACACTGTTGAATGGTTGTTCTGTTGGAACTGCAGAGTGTTCTGTTGGGTGGAATAGGAGCATGTTGTTGGGATGCAGGCTTGCTAGTGAGGTTGAAAGTGGTGAAGAGCATGGACTATTATTGGCCTAGCACAGGAGTTTCCACTAATAATCAATAAGAGGATATATATAACCTCTTCCAATGGTCTCCCAAGAGGATCTGCCTACCCTGCTCAAGTAACAACTTGTGGGTGCACCATGCAATGTATATATTATTGTCTGGTTTTTCGATAGCACTGACTTCCGAGGGGTCACCCACCAATAGGAGCCCATGAAGTCAATAGGGATTCATGGGCACTATGCACTGCTATTTCATGATGGCAATGATGGACCTAATACTTTGTGAGTGTATAGTATAAGGTCATGGCCCTGCATTCATGCTTGTCATGATAGTTTTGGTTTTGTTGGAATGGACAAAATTTTTACCTTCAAAATGTATCTTGGGGTTTATCTGCAATCTCATATAGAGATCTATATGATGGCAATTGGTCAGTGAGGGTGGAACTCAGAACCTGAATTTAGAATGTTATTCATGATATGGTATGTTGGATGGTGTGAGTCGTACTATGATGTGGATGGGAATGCATGGTGGAAGAGGCTGTGTACGTACCATTGCGTGTACACTAGGAACCCTAATATGACTCTCTAGAGCTCATGCCAAGCTTAAATTGAGAAACCAGGTACAATGGGCTGTTGTATTGGAAAATCTTGTATGGATTTTTTCTGAGTATGTCTCTTAAAATTTCGAGAGAGTCAAATGGTTGGAAAGCACAGCTTGTGTGTTGGTTAAGCCTTGTAGACTTTGTTGAATTAAGGCAAATGGTTGGAAAGCACAGCTTGTGTGTTGGTTAAGCCTTGTAGGCTTTGTTGAATTGAGGCAAATGGTTGGAAAGCACAGTTTGTGTGTTGGTTAAGCCTTGTAGGCTTTGTTGAATTGAAGCAATTGGTGGATCATAGGAGAAGCATAAACTTCATTGTTGATGGTGTTGCAGAGATATCAATATGATGATGCTGGGGGGATCCATCTGTAGCAAAGTCACAGCTTTTGCAAGCCATAATGAACAATGCACCATACCCTAAACTCATGACTGGCAGTGGATCCTCTGGTGTGGGACTTACAGCTGTTGTCGCTAGTGATTAAGAAACTAGTAGTACTATGACTGGGGTTAACTTGTCTACATACAATGTGCATGGATTTATGAGATCTCTTTGCAAAAGGAGGCAATATTGAAGTTTAACTGCTAAATGCAGACTTATCAGCAAGTAGTTGTTAAACAATCAGGCATTGTGCAAGAAGACATGAAAGCCAGTGAGGTCTACAAAGTGGAACAGGTGTTGCTGAAGTGATGATGGAGTATGTGGGAAAAGTCAAGTTATCTAAGCTGAACCAACTTTGAAGTGAGCCTGGGCAACAGAAAGAGTGGCTTACTGCTTTGCAGACCTAAATTACCTCAATCTACCCTTCCTTGCCCCCTCTTCCCTCTTCTACTGTCAAGAAGCATGCAATCATGTTAGTCTCTTACAAGGAGATTCTAATGTTATGTGATGGTGTGGTTAAACTCTAGGTATTTGACTTGATATGTGGTGTAGCAAACCACAAGCCAGATGTGACTATCTACCAGACTGTGATTAATCTGCTTGGAAAAGCTCAGAGGATGGCTGTTGCCGAGTCTCTGTTTGAAGGTACGGTGAAGGAGGGTCTAGAGTTAGGATAAAATGAATATGCTTCTTTGATTGTTGGCTACATCAGGACTGGCTCTTTGCAAAGAGGGATTGCCATGCTTGAGAAAATGAAGGAATGGGTATGCATTCATCAATTTCTACATACACTACGCTCATTGATGGCTTTGCAGGAACTGCAGCAGGTAATTTCTCTCCTTGGACCTCTTATATAGACTTGAAGAATTTGCTAGGATGTGGAGAGTCCAATGACTATCATGCAGGATGTGAAATTGCACATGTGCTGATGGATCAGATGAGGCAGTAGCATGTTGCTCTTGACGAAGTCACCTACACAACCAAGATTGCAATCTATAGTCACAAGGGGTGGCACAAAAAAGCTATTGAAACCTTTAAGCAAATGCAACTCTGTGGGTGTATTCCAAAGAAGAGCACATACAATATAGTCTCCTATTCTTACAGTAGATTCTGTGTATTACTTTCTTTTCATGTAGTATTTACAGTCCACCTAAGAAACATTTCTTTCAATGGCATAATTGTCAGCTGATGAAAATGCACAACTTTGCATCAAGCCATTACACCTAGGGGCATGCTGGATGGGACTCCAGGAAATGTGAAGGACCTGTTGGATGCACACTGCCTAATGATGGAGCAGCAGGTTGAACAATATTCAGTGACAGTCAACATTGTTTCCAACATGTTGACCCAGCTTGGTCGCATCCAAGAAGTTGGTAGGTGGGGCGACAAGTCTAGTTTCCCACATGAGGCAGTGTTTTCCTTTGTTGTGTGTCCTTTTGGTTTTGTGGTTGATAATACTCCATTTTGATGTTATGTTTGCTTGTTCATGTTGGCTTTTCAGGGCTATTGACTCAGATAGGAGTTATTGAGTATGGGCTTGATGCTGGGAGTGATGAGCACCTAATTGAAATTACAAATCAAAATATTGGAACCAAACAGTCAGAAAATGACCACCCTTGCAGGGACAAGAGCCATAGCATTCAAGGATGGGCTTGCACACATAGCACATGTATTTTCATAAATTTGAATACATTGTTAATGCAATTGAACATTGGTCTTGAACTTGTTGTGTTGAATCTAATGTTTCTTCTGCATGCACGTGATGACTGAAGATGTGATTGTGGTGATACAGCTATAAGAAGACTTGTGGTGTGCTAGGAGAGCTTCAAATAATTGAACCTTCCATCCCACTTCAGGTGTATATATTCTGCTATCCTCAAGAATGTCGGTGTTTGTGAACTGAAACAAGCCATTAAGGACCTGACCTTGCCAAAACTTTGGCTTTATAGGTGGTCCCTGGGGGCTCCTTTTTTGGAAGTGGAAATGTTAGTCCTGCAACTGATGCCAATGTGCTGACTGCTTCCTTGATTGCCCCCCCACTGTGGCCGAATATGCACCAAAGAAATTTGTGCCAGAGAAACTTGTCGTACAAAAAGAAGATACACAAGCAAACCTTTTGTGTGTATGCTTCATCATTTACAACTTATTGCTGGTTGAATTTTGAATGGGATTGCTTGTTCCTTCCAGGGTCAGTTGGTGACCTGTGAGAGATAAGGGATTCAAACAGAAGTAGTTGTGTTGGGCTGGTATGTCACAAAATAACCATATATCTCTGTCTTTGAAACCCTTAACCACTTGGAAAAGGTTGTGGGGTTCATTTTTGTGAACTGCAGGCAATATCAACATTTTCTGGAACTGGATAGTCAAATGCAGCAAGGCAGCATGCATCCAGGTAGGTAGCTAGACTGTTCTCCTTCTGGGTGATGAATATATGTGAGCCAGCATGGTTGCACTTGAAGAGGGTATGTGTGTTCATGAACAAACCATTTGAAGTGGTTGTGAGTATGGTGTATTCGTGAGCAAATAGACAACATGCTGATAGAGAATGTAGTCAAGATGCTCTTGCAAAACCATTCCTCCAAAGCTAGTAAAATTCTTATTGTGTTGTGTAATAGCAAAGCTAGATAGAGAAAAGGGGGTTAGACAAGGAGTTAGTCTTTAAGACAAACATGTTGGGAGTAACACAAGCTTCCAATGTGAGCCCCCTCTAATCTGTGTTTATTGCACTATGGAAATCTTGAGGTAAAAGGTGATAGCCTTCCCATGCTCATTTGGAGCAATGAGCTGTATAGTCTTCTAGTGAGAGTTAATGGCTAGGTATGGGGCAAAGCTACTAGCACCCACTTTCATTGTTTAGGTCCATGGAAAATTCTTTGGAAGGTTTAGTTATGTATAACACAATTGCTTTTAATTTTTTCACAAATAAAATGCTTGTTTATAAAAAAAATCAAGGTTCCACAATGATCTTTATTTTGTAAGAATCTTTTGATTTTTTTCAAATTGTGAATCAACATCCCTTGTTGAGTTGTATGGCCTTACAGACCTTTTGATCAATCTTGATCAAGCTTTTTATAAGTCAATTGACCTTCATGAGTTGTCCACCCTCAATCTAAAAATATATATTGCCATAACCACATGGCCAAAGTCATTCAGTTCATCTTTTTATTGGTTTATTGCCTTCTTGATCTTTGAAGATTGTTTTGTACCATATTTAGACAAAAAATAAGACATAGAACATGTAGACTTGAAGGTCTTGTTCCTACCATCCCTTACATTACATTTCAAAGCACCATTATTGCTTATTATTTATATCATTCTTATAGCAACAACTTTACATCTTTGGTAATCCTCTTTTTGTAAGAATCTTTTGATGTTTTTTTTAATGGGAGTTGTCCACCCACAATCTTCAAAAACATATTGTCATAACCAGAACTCAAGTTGTTGAACTTGCTTTCTTGTTGTATTATTTTTATGATCATTGATAATTACCTAGTTTCCATTTTGAGACATAATATAAGACATAAAAGCTCCAGACTTAGAGGTCTTGCCAATGTCATTTGTTGGTTTATTTTTCAGTGCACTATATTTGATTGATTTTATCATTGCTTGAGTAGTAGTTGTATATTCATGTTCACCATCATCCTACCCTCTCCAAAGCAAATGCATATAGTTCAAATGCATGTCATTAAAAATATGTTATGTTCTATGAATTTGGGTTTGCATTTTTTTAATGTTTTTAAGATTCATATGGCCTTAGTATTTTTGCCAATACGATCAACTTGGTTGGAAGGACGAAGGATAGGGAGAAAATACACAACCCAACGTTTAGACAGCAAACTTACCGACATTACCAAAAATCATAATAAAAAAAAAAAAGTTTGTTTTGCTAGGGAGGCTAAACCTTGGTGATAAAAAATTGAAAGTCCAATGTTGAGATAAGGTGTTCAGTCCATTATTAGAATTAATGTAAGCATTTTGATTAAGAGGGTCATTTGACTTCAACCCAAAAACCCGGATGTTGCCTTACACTCATCATGAGACAACACCTAAAAGAGATATTAAACCCTAGTTATTTGAACCCTAATTCACAAATGGGTGGTTTAGAATACATAACCACTAAATGTGGTTAGAATGAAAGTTCAAACTAACATTTGGAAATATAGATAAGCCCTTGTTGAAAATATTTAACATGTGTCATATCATGAATGGAATAACTTTTGTGGTTGTTTTGAATGTTGGGATTAGACACTTGCTTCGAAAGCTTGGACAAATTTTCACTAATGGAAAAATACATGAACAAGATTCTAAACTTTTTTGTTTCAATATGTTGTGTGAAAAGGTTCTTTTGGAGCAAAACTAACCCACATAGAACCCAACATACCTTGTGGTAAAAATCAATGGTTTATTAAGGCAATTTTATACCTTGTGCAAAATAGAAAAAATCAACATGTACATTGTGAAAACCACTTAAATAATAATTTCCAATTTTAGAATATAGTTTCAAGAATAGAAATGTTTAATGCCAATGCCAAAAGACTTCTCGCTCACTAAAAATAGGACCATTGGATCCTATTGTCTTATACCTATGTGCACAATATGTCATTTTTAACATTCGTCACATAATAATAATTATGAAATTCTAAGACCCCGCCTCTTGAAGCAACATTTATTCATTTGATATCTTGTTTTTCCATAGACCCAACATTTGACATCATGTTTTTCCACATAACCCAACACGATGATGAGAACAAAAAAATAGTTTCATACACCCCATCAAACAGTGAAATAAATAAATAAACTCAAATTGGATTGTGATCAATTACTCCACCAAAGAATGGTTGAACCAAAACTAAAAAAAACATTAGTCACATAACATTAGAAGACCATTGAAACCAATAGAAACGCTTGAAACATGTCAAGCTAATGCCTTCTTAAGGCTCGCCCATTTTGGTGATTTTAAAACCTTTAAAAATTTACTATCTAATCTATAGTACCAAATGCGAAGAGTCAATAGTGGTACAACAACCCATTAGGAGGTGTGTGAGAAAAAAATGTATGTATAAAATGTGTAGCTTGGAAACAATAATGGATTTTCACACCAAATCTTTGACACAAATATATTTTTTTAATCATCATTAAAATAAATATGAATGTAGTGTGGAATTTTGGTTCATACCATTGATTTCCTCTCCACAAACAAACCTAACCTCAATCATGTGAAAATTTACTCTCAATTCAAAAATTTATAACTATTGTGAAAATTTATATAAAATAGCTTGGACAGTCAATATTGATGTCGTCACATTGTGAAATGCCATCAAGATCAACCACCAACCTTTGACCCACCAACTTGCAAAAAATTTAAGTTCTTATAGTCTAATAACCATCACATTATGTAAATGTAATTTCATCATGCACATCTTTCCTACATGTATAACTTACAATACTAATATTAAGAAAGAAGTATTTTGCATAGGTGATGCAAAAGTACACAAAGGTTTCAAAGATCAACACCACATACCTAGAAATCTAAAAAGTTTCAATGTTTAAGTTTTAACCTTTGAACTTACTTGGGTGATCCTCATCATAAGTATCAATGTTGTTGCCAAAATATGTGTTTTCCTTGTAGTCCACTTCTTGTGATGTTGATTGCTCACACTTTATTGTTCTTTTCATCGAGTCGAAGACATTGTGCCTTTTGTCACAAAAAAGTGTTAGATTATTCATGCACTTTTGTCCTTTTCCAAGTCTATGGTGGAATGTAATTTTGTGTTCTTGCAAATAAATCATATGCAATCAAATGTAACTAGATGCAAACATGATTGTATTTCAAGTAGTAAACCAAGTGATCAAACCAATTTGTATGTTCAATAAAAACATGGGGTTGGACAAAATTACAAACCAATCCAAAGTTTCTTCCACTATCGCGATGTTGATCGTAATTTGAATTGGCATTTGAATTGCATCATGGTCTTTTGATGCTAATGCTTTAAGTTGCTCCCACATTGCTAATGTCAGGGGTTGTGAATGTTGGACCTAACATGGAACAACATGAATATTTATTATTAGTAATGTTATTAGAAAAAACAAAACATCTAAACTTGAACATTGGTTGTCATAAACATTCCTTACTTGCATTGCTGCTTGTAAATCTTATTTCAATTGAAATTTTTCTTTCTCCCAACTTTTTTAATTTAATTGCTTCAAAAATTGGCTGAAGTCTTCACATGACAAGGTTGAAGTCTTCAATTATCATGCGTGTGGAGGCATCCATTAAACTCCAATGTATTAACTCGAAGTTGTGTTCTTCAAGATTAGTCCCTTGCCAAAATGTTCAATCACATATTTCACAATGATGTCCGTTGGAAGACATGATATTCACTTGAGGAAAAACACCTATGAATTAAAGTCCAAACTAAGATAAAGGGTTGATAGAACTAGAAAGATTTTTTACAACAATAAATTACCTAAATATTGTTCATAAACTTTGAGCTTTAGTTATGCTTTAATGTTTGAGATGATGCATTGTTCCACTTCAAAATTCAAACCTCCCACTCTTAATACAGTGGTTGTAGCCATTGCTGCCACAATGGTAAACTATTTCACAATGAAACAACTAAAAGAACAACAGCAAACACAAGACTCCAAGAGACACATCCAACACTATAGCAAAAACTTTTCATCTAGTTCCTACCTGTTATTTTCAGGACCCTCATTTTATGGAAACAATTGTTGGATTTCTATTTTCAAGAACTTTTGTGACCTTTGAACATAGACTGTTATGTTCTTTGCTTCCAAAAAACTAGAAAAGGTTTGCTACAACAATAACTTTATTGAAGAGCTCTGAAAAACTCTTAACCTAAGTTTGTCTTTCAATACCAGAAACGTCCTAAGTTGTCTTTCAATGCCAGAAACATGTTTAGTAGCTTCAAACCCCCCACTCTACTGTCCGGACTGTTGCTGCTGCCACACTACTAAGAGTTCAATTTTAATACCAGAAACGTCTTTAGTAGCTTCAAACCCCCCACTCTACTGTGCGGGCTGTTGCTGCTGCCTCACTACTAGGAGTTCAAGATGCGCCACTCCCCTTCTTCTGCTACTGTTACCACACTGTTAAGAGTTCAAGGTGCGCCACTCCCCTTCATCTGTTGCTGTTGCCAGTGTTAATAGTTCAAGGTGCGCCACTCCCCTTTGTCAAACTCCATAGCATTTAAATGCTACAACCCTATGCGACCGTTCTGGTGAATGTGCGGGTGTGTCCTCCTTTTTTACTCTTGCCCTAATTCCCAACGTCCCAACCTCTTCTCGTCCCGACTGTCCAGCACGTGTAGCAGGCATTCCCTGCCGTTGCTTGTCCCTCTCTCTCTCGTTTTTTTTCTTACTCACATCATTAGGGGTTTGTCCGTTTCAAATCCAGCATGGAGAGGTCTGCTGATTAGGTCTTGCAGTTTTTAGTGGTGTTCCTCGAGTGTAAATGTGTTGCCTGAGGCATCTGAGTCATGTGTCTGCCTCGTGCGAATTTGTGGGAGATGATTTACTGCAGCCGCTAGTTGGAAATGCACTGGGGGTGGTGATCACACAAGGCGGTGTTGGCAACGATGGTGAGGAGCGCCCCTCTACAGGATCAATGGCTAAGTCGGGGATGGATGCGGCCACCTTGAATACGGGTCGGGTATGACCACGTGCCAAGGTTAGCAATGACCACGCAAGCTATGGATAGATAATACTAGAAACTCAGAGTGGGCTATACTGGCAAAAAGATGAACTATTGCTGAGTACTCCTGTGTTGGCTATATCCACCTGCATCTGGGAGGTGTGAGGTCTCTACTAACCACATTTTACAATTTGAAAAGAAAACAGAAGCTTAAATTGGAGGCAAATTCGTGATGATGGTTAATTATGGTGGATACTGTACAGTCAGGAGTTGAAGTCAATTGTCATGTGGACACTAAACCAAGGAGCTGGAAGATGATTGAAATCACATATGCCAGTCAATGTTGGTCCACAAGACCATAAGGTGATGTATCACTGGAAACTGAACCATCAATGATAGACCTGGGTATTTTGGGACTAAATGAACATAGCCAACCAACTTCACTAATGTCAACTGATACACTCCAAAGATAGAAAATGCCAGCTCAGAGCAGTCCTCTTTTTCACAGAAAGAGATCGTATTGAGTTAAAATGTCTCTCAAGGAAAATCCAAACTGAGCAATGAGACCTATTGAATCTGATGAAACTGATCAACCAAATTGGTCCACAACAAACACAAACACCATCCAAAGTCACTCTTCAAAGCTCCTTCACTAGTCTGGATTTTGCATTACTTGAAGTGCCTTCCCAACAAATAGAATTGACTCCATAACTTGAAGTGTGATATATTCTGGCAGCATCTCCTGCTAAGCCAAAACATGTTAGCAACTATTGCAGGTGAAACTTTAAAATCATGTAAGGTGGCCCAACAGAAACTTACAACCACAAATGCATTTCCAGCTACTACCTTTGTTTAGTGCTCTTGATGTCCATCTCAATGAGGCATTAAAAAACATGACTACAAGGATGGCCGGTCTTCATTTTGACATGAGACAAGTTTCACACAAAGAGGAGGTGAAAGGGATATGGACCAAGGACACACAAAAGCCAAAATGCCAATCTGCCAGGTGTCCAGCCTCTGTTGGATGTTCATTGTTGGCTGTCCCTTCTGCACCTTGGTGTCTGTAGCAAACCCACATAGCTGTCATCCCTCAAAGGGTGTTGCAAAACCATGTACATAAGAAACAATGAAGCTGTTACACATAGAAGATGATTGCTGAGGTTTACATGTTCACAAAAAACTCCTGATGCTGATCTTGGAGCAAATCCTAGACCATCCCTGCTCCCAGTTGTTGATATATCACCTGATGCCCATGCCATAACATCCTACATTCAACCCACCCGATTCCATCTGCATTTGAAACAATTATTGGATTTATCCACAGAAGCCACATCCACCACTCTGCATTTCTATACAGGATCTAAAGAGTGTGCTGCAGGTTGAAGATAGAAATACAAAGTAGCATACAAGCTTGCAGCTCAGGGACACCACAATGACATTTGGCATGCAACAAATTCAACAAGCATCCCCCATGTAGCTCCTCTCTCTCCAAGTCCCATATTAATGCATACAGTGGTGGCAGTAAGGCTTCAGACTACATTCATAAGGTAAAAGTTGTAATAATCATGATATGCAAATGCCAACATCTCCTGACAAGCAAAGCAAGCCCAGACCTACAACATGCAGAAACATATAATCTCCCATCCTATGGTGAAGGTAACTGTTCTGTGAGTATTGACCAAACAAAAACAAACACAACTGGAACGATTGAGGTAATAGGGTTTAAGGGATTAGGGTTACATCATGAGTAAGGCATGAAAGCTAATGGAAAATGTCAATGGTAACAATTTTGCCAGTCTCAGTCAAACCAAAGTAAACATGACTAGAACAAGTGAGGTGATGGGGTTTCAGGGGTTTAGGGTTTCATCAAGAGTAAGATACATAGGCTAATGGAAAATGTCAAGGGTATCCTGCCTTCAGCTGCAACGGGCTTGTGAGGGTAAGCTAAAGCTATGTACTACCAAATCATCTAACCCTAAGGCATGGAAAGGGCTTACATAAGAGGGTATGGTCAGGGCCTCTAGCACCCTGAACATATTCTTGGCTAGGCCCTGGTTTGAGCATTTAACAATTGATGAAGGAAAAGGACATAATATCTTTGCCTTGGGAGTATGTGAACAATAATATGCTTTTGAGCATGAGTCCAGTGCATATGGTGGGGTAAGTATAGATGGCATAGACTGACCTAATAGAGGCCTTGAGTGACTGAAGCCAGCATAGGCACTGGATCATTCATGAGAGCTTGCTCCACTTGCAGTACAGTTGATCTATAGACTGCAAGAACTTTCGCAATCCCATTCACCAAGGCCCAACAGTAAATACTGCACTGCTTTGCATTCAACCCTTCTGTGCTTTGTGAATGATCTGCAATCTTCTCTCACCGAATATATTGTGTTCCCTACAGTGGACCTAATAAAAGGAATAAACCTTTTGACATGACAACTGAATTGTCCATGATAGCCCACTCTTAAGTAATTCCATGGGTTCACATGCAACATGCACCCATGAGACTTTGCCATTAGGTGCACCTTATTGTGGGGCTATCATCACCCTTGAGTTGCATGCAGGGTTTCCAGAGTTGAAGGTTTGAACACTCTCTAGAACTCAAGGTTCTGTATCACTACAACTGGTTAATGTCATCCAATGAAGCAACAGGATTGAAAACAACTCTCACTAAAGAGATGCAACACCAAACTACAGGGATTACCCACAACCTCAGGGATTTTAGTGGTCAAACAAAATCTTCCTCCTACAGCCAGACTTCTCCTTCTGAAAAAGGCACAATAGTAGCAAACCTGGCAACTATACAAAGGTTGTGAGAAATGAAATTCTTAAACCCTAAACCTCCAATTATTCAAATGACTCACAATATCAAGCAACTACAGACCAGAAAAATGTATAAACCTTGTTAGAATGGCTTCACCTTCAAGTACAGCATAGATTGGCCCCTTCAACTTCTTTTCACTAGAGGTGTGCTGGCAAAGTAAGGACTCCATCCATATCTTGTAGTATTTGAGACACAGAGGGTTATTATCAAGGCCTGGTGCTGTGAAACACACTCCCTCCACATTGTGCATCAGAACTAATATTCCAAGTTATTCAAGTGAGATCAGGGCAGTCATGGGGATAGTGGGTGAGGAAGTCAGGTACAGCAAAGTCTTCTAGTATCTGCTATGTCTGAAGTGGATTCAGCTTGAGCTGGGAAAGTCATGGTCAGAGGCAGTGCAGCAGGACGGTGCAGACTCTGCCCAATAGTGGGGAGACAGCAGGTAGCAGCACATGCCCATGTGGTGTGTCCGCTGGCACATGACATACCTCATCACCAACCTTCCAGCTCTACATTCAAGCATGCTTTGTGATTTATGCTTACAATTTCTGACCTTAATCAAATTGCTTTTTGTTCTGACTTTGAGAGATCATCGATCTGAGAGGAAAGTAGTGGACTATGACAATTGATGGTAGGTGGATTTGATTGAGTCACAATGGAAGCTCTTACAAGAGCGTCTGGAAGCATTTAAGGACTTCACTGAACTTGCCCGATTTCACCAAGAGCATGCCATACTTTTTGTTCTATGATCACCATGCCCCTCCTACTATGGAACAAATTTTGGTACAACTTTATGATATTTATGAAAAGAATAATTGGTATCATATGTGCAGTAGGTGCTACTGAGGGGGTCAAGGAGTAATAGTCTCAACTCATTTACATGTTGAGGCACCAGGATTTGAAGATTGTGCAGGTATCTGGCAGCATTGATAACACAATCATTTTTGGACATAGGCTCAGTGTCAGTAATACTGGATAGCATCATAAACATGTGCCTCCAGCTATGACACGTAATTGTGTTGTAAGATGGGGGCTTCAACCTTACTGAACTGGATCATATCACCGAGGTTTGTAAAATAGTTCATGCTTGCTGGTCTAAGATCTGTGCCATTTGTTCTAGCTACAATGCTTAAAGGTCAACAACTATGTGGGTCATTTTATCATGTTTGTTGTATGGAATTGCTAACTTTCAGTGATCAAATAGGCAAACCTCATAAGAGTGTCCTCTCATGCAGTGGCTTAGCTTGTAAGCATCAAATGACACCCTGAAGTTGTCCAAGTCCATCAGAGTGGCAAGCATTTGTGGAGTTACCTATCATAAGGGTCTTCTCTTTTGAACCAGGAAAGAGAATGTTTGATCTGATTCCAAGCTACTAAATGGGACATCACTTCTCCTCCATCAGTTGCATATGGTGGCATTTAATGTGTTACACCCCCCCCCCCCAAAATACTGATAAGTGGAGATTTGATCTAAGTCCTTCCTTGGTCTGTACTGTTTAATTTTAGACTATCATATTCAATCAATTATGTCTAGGTACTTGATCATTGTGAGGATGCCATAGAAATTGCATACACTCATTTCTCGGTGGTGAAGCTTTGGAGAAGCCAAAACTAACGCCTAGTATTTTCCACTTCTGTCTAACTATTTAGTGTTGATCCAATGCATTTACACATCAAAGTAGGCTGTTCTTGACTGCTCTATATCTACTAGTTTGGGGGTAAACATTTAATCTTTGGTTCATGTCCGAATGTCTTTGCTACATCTTCATCATGTGAGTTTGTCCTTCCTAACCTATCCTTGTAAATTGGATTGGCTCGTGACATCTCAATGCAGACTGTACACTGTAATTCTCTGGTTGCAACTCCAATTACAGAGATGATCTCATGATAGTGAGATGCCTATGCTCACCTTTGGAATCACCTACCTTGGGAGGTATTGAAATACCCTCAATTTGTATTGACTGTTTATTCTTCAACAAGTGGCAGATGACTTGTTGGAGCACCCCTATGTTGAAAGGTTTTGTGTGTCAAGCCAAATGCAGATAACAGTGTGGAGTGTTCTTTTCTTCAGCAGATTATCATCCCTGTGTACCAAGTTGTGGCTGCAGTGTGAATTTCTCTGCACAAGCTCTTCATCTGCAAACATGTGACCAGATTTGGTCATTTTTAACTGTCCATTGCAACTATAGCCATTGATTCTATAAATTGATTCACAGGGCAAAAGTAAGGGCACACTTGTCAATATGTCATTCTGCACTTAGAGAAATCTTTCTGAGTGTTGGTAAAGAATCTGTCTAATGTATCTGATTGGTTCCAGGAGTTAAAAAGTACTGGAAATGGAATAGCTCCACATGGAGCATGGCGGAATTATTATGATTTCAATGAGTTCTTCTGGTATGGATCTGGACCCTTCCTATTGTTACCTTAGCACAGTTCTCTACTGAAAATGTTTATGTGAGGAGTTTCCAGTGTAATTAGACAAGTAATATCCTGAGTCATAATGGGAGTTTGGATCTATTGTAAATTGCCTCTTCTCTCTGTTAAATGACCTGCTATTCTAGTTGGCAATTGTAGGGCCCCTAAGTGTTTTGATCTTTCCTGGCCATGGTGTCTGGACTTTGGTTTCTTTATGAAACCCCAAAAAGCCACAAGCAGTTGGTCCTTTAGAAGGGTATGAATTGATCCAGATCATTTTATGCTTTGGATTGTGCTTGCTTGAATGTTCAATTTTATCCCTCTTGAATTGTGGTCTTTTTTCCTTTAGTTTCTTGGCTCCTTCTCCTTTCTGCAAGATATCTATCGCAAGGAAATTGTCTGCTTTTCTTTGCAAGAATGTGAAGACAATGAATGGTTGGTTTCATTCGTAACCTTGCTTAATATCTTCACTTCAAGTTAATCTGATGATTTTGCTATGTAGGGTCCTCAAAAGGAGGAGAAACTAGTTGTGGCTCCTGGTTGTCAGAAGGAGCATAAAGTGGGTAAAATACATTTTGTGAAGCATTGAACTGCATTCCATCTTTACCTTAGCTTTCAATATATGTGGATCTTTTTTCTGTGCATGTTGCAAGTGCAACCTTCATCCCTTCAGTTGGATGTTGAGATGCACTTGTAGACTGACATCACCTGCTCATAATTGTTGATTAGTGCCATTATTGCTCTGTGCTGGTTGCTTTTTGACTGTTTCCTCATATTCAAATATCCATGATGGTTGTCAGTTATCCATACTATTGCTGCTGAAGAGTTGTGCCTTTCTTCTTTTCTCTGCTGTTTGAACAAATACTTAGGTAGATTTTCACAGCTAGCTTTGAGGTCAGTTGAAAGAAAGTAAAAAATTGATCCGAATGGGACTTACTTACTTTTGGTGCAGTTTGACCTTCAGATGCTGTCTGTTTAGGAAGGCCTAACTGGTTGCAAAACTTTCTACTATTGCCTTATGTTCAAATGAGTCCCTCCCAAATGCTATGATTTCTTATTTTATGGTCCTTCATGTCTAAGGAATTCAACGAAGCTTTATGTCATTCTTACACTTGATACTTAATGGAGAACTATTTCAAAGCTTTCACACCTGTCACAGTGCAACTTACAGGGTTTGACAATATGGGCATCTGTAGCAAAAACAAGACATTGAACTTGCATGTGCGAACTATAAAGAAAATCAAGAGTGTTGTGTCAACATTTGTTGTCATGAAATTGTTTAAAGGTAGTCCTCGATTCCTCTGTTTGAATTTTCCATTGTTGTGTTTTTTTACACGAGGTTAAAGAAAATCAGCATTGTTAAAAGAAAACTGCAGTCATGTTCAGAGCTTTCCCAATGGAAAGTAAGGAGAATCTAGTCAACTTAACACATAGGGAGAATATGTATTCAGGAAATTATATTGGATTCAACTAGAACTCCCTTGAGGTATTGCCTGGTTAAGTTAGGCTTCAAGGTCAGCAAGGCTACAGACATTCTAACGTAGGTAGAGCTATCTAATGCACACCAAGAACCGTATACTAAGACCTTCAGTTTATGCATCCCAGTCTCCATATTAACAAATTACCTCCCATACCATTTGATCAAGTTTTTCCTTCTTTTCTGGTGGTGATTTGAAAAGTTCAGTGCCAGTGCTGTCATAAGTTGTTGTGGTAATAAGATTACAGGCAGACTGAAATAAATACATGAAACTGGGGGGTTGGAATCCTGTAGGTGTGTGCAACTGCAAAGGACATTGATGGGGCAGTATGTGAGCTTCCAGATGCAAATATGGTATCAGTTAACCCTTTTTTGTTCCTTGCTGTTTACACCTGCTGTTGCATATGGATAGCATTTGATATATTGTTTGCAAATGTGTCAACACGATTGGCTTAACTGGTGGGTCATGTTCACCAAATTTACATGCAATTTGGCAGAAACCCGAGGATTTCTGGGCACTGCATTCATTAAGTGTGTTTGCAAGGCCTCACTATAAACAATCCAAGTCTTGGGCTGCTGTCAATAAGGTATAGGCTTGGTGCAAAAAAAAAATTCTGGTCAAACTAAGTTTTCATACTGATTGCCATTCGTCATCATATTGCCACATATGTGAAAGAGTGTTGTTGTATAGAATGGCGTTTGTTTTGTGACACTAATACATGCATGATTGGCTTACACAAGTGAAGAACAAGTGTCAAAACTTGGGATTAAAGGATATTCGACCAATCAAACCGCTAGGGTGCAGTGATACTGGAAGGTGACCTTGGAATGTGGGCAAGCAGGACAGGGAGTCAAGGTGGTGCACACACTCCAAGTCATCTACAGTGAGTATCATCTCCATTGCATCTGACCATATTTTGCAAAGAATTTGGCAGTGTGGAGGGTGGATTCGTTATGATGAGTGTGGAAACAAGGAGGGTGCATCAATTTTTTGATTGTAGCCCATCTGTCCATATGTCTATGTTGTTGACTCTGTTTTGCAGAAGAAGAGGGGCTCAGGGTGAGAGATTGACAGAATTTGGCTTTGAATAATATTATGCATTAGCAGGGTTTGAAAATTTGGGTTTGAGATCACAAATGAGCTTGCAGGGAGCTACGATAACAACAGTCCTTCTACACTTGTAAGTTGTAATTGTTTTCTGGAGTTGTAGGGTTACTGTCTCCAGCTTGTTGCAGCTTAAACAAGGCAATTGTTTACTCTCTTGATACGTGTGTCACATGAGGCTAGCTAGCCACACCCTCACTGATTCTTCCAGACATGCAACATAAACTCAGTATGCAAATCTATATGATGATTTGTTGGCAATTTGACTAGATTATTATGTACTTAGAATTAGTTACATTGGATCTGATGTTAGTGCGTATTTTACAGAAAAGGTCTTCAAACGTCTATTGAAAGGGTCCTTTGTGTGAAGCTTGATTGCTCTCAAAATTAAATATGAGATAGTGTCAAGTAAACATACTTTGTGACTTTTGCTTTCATAAGTTAGTCTATCTGCTATTGTATTTACTGAATGACTCTTAACGTGTAGCTGTATCTTTGAACAAGGAAATACCCTATACCTCTTCACATTTCCAGTATGTATAATTGAGGTCTGATTACCTACATAGTTCATACATCCATCACCCAGGGATGAGGTTTGATTTGAAGGCACAAACCTTCATTTCCATGTCAGATGTAACACCACCTAGTTACACCCACTAAATATGCTCGCAATTTGTTCTGCCATTCTTTCTGATTTATTACAATTCAGAGTCATTTAGACTGATTGGGTTATATTTTCTTTCTGGGTTGGGGTTGGGATTATGTGTGTTGGGCCCTACTCTTATGTTGGTGCCCAATCTACTCAAGATTCCTGGCACCTGAGACCCTGTTTGTTGGATGAAAAGTCCAAGGATTTATGTCAATTCTGTCAAATGACTTTTGTTGAGAAGGTTATTGAACTTCTGGAATCTGGAGAAGGTATGCTCATCAATTGTACTCTCTGTTTCAGTATTTGCAGCAAACGCCATGTCTTCTTACTTGCTGGTGCGCATAATCAAATAAAGGCATGAATGTTGGATGTCTCACCCTGTGGGTGTATGATTGGGTATCAGTTTTGACATTGACTTTACTCAATATTGATGCACCACATTGACATTTTGAGTAAGCACAGTAGCCGATCTCATAGTATAGTTTGGATGATAAGCAGCATCATGTTGACAACTTCACCTAATTTCATGAGGTAATCTGATATTATAGAAGGAAATTGTGACAATTATACGTGTCTTTATGTTCATTTTGTGCTTACCATGTGTCAATTTTGCAACAATGGCTTAGGGAATTCTGGTGATTGTCTTGGCATCTTTTGGGTAACAAAAGAACTTATACATCCTAACAGCATTTCTGCTTTTGGAAGCAGAATTTGGTGGAGTTGGCTGGGTCCAAGAGGATTGCAAACACAGCAGTAGGTAGTGTGTGGCTGAAGGACGGTGGATACATCAACAAGAGCCTCATGACACTTGGAAACATCCTCAACCAACTTGGAAATGTCATCTCTTTTGACATTCATAAAAAGTAAACAAAATCAGGATAATCAGGATTTAACATATCATCTACAAACGTTTTTATAAAAGACAACCAAGGCAGAAAAGCTGGATAACCATTAGACTTAATGACTCATTTCAGAAATGACACCATCAGGGTAGCTTTCTGAGACGAGCTTAGTCACTCATAAGCTTCAAACTTCTGTCTGTGGGAGAACTGGCAGCATTTATAAACCAAGGTTTCATGGGGTTTTCATGGAACTTCCAAGCTACCAAAAAAAGGGAAGATGAGGGTCACACTTTGCTTTAAACCTATTAGCAGCATTCAAAAAACTATGAAGAGTTAAATTTCAATTTCTGACAAGCTTGATTTCACATAGATGCCTTTTAAGAGAATGAATCTCATTGAAAACTGAACCCTAATGTTTCCTCACTCTTTTATCTGCTGGAAACTTTGAAGCAACATTTTGCTGGTCAATTCTACTGAATCAACTGAGAGATATTTGTACTTCTGAACTGACTTGCAATAAACATGGCACTTGTGTAGGACCTGAACAACATAGATCTTAAGCAGACCATGTCTTAAGCAAACTTGAGCCAGATTGATTTGTGCAGAGATCAAGCTAGTCAGTTTTTTTATTTGGGAATTTCTTTCTTGGGAGCTTTTGTAGTGGGGGAGGATCTGTGTTGTTAGCAGGAAGAGCAGCAAGAGTTGGGGCCCAATTTGTGATTCCAGATCAATCAATGTGATGGGTTTAATGTGAGGTAGTTATGAGGAAGTGAGGTAGTTAGGCTTGGAAATGAGGTAGTTATATTTGGAGATGTCTCTGGAATCGTCCAAGGATGACCATATAAAAGATTATGCAATAAGGAGCTTACTAAAGATTATAGAAAACCAGCCATATACCAATTAATCTTTGAAATTCTCATCACTGAAATATGACACATTTGAGAGTTAAATGAGAATAAATGTTGTTGCTTTCAATTGAGCAACGTAATAAGTTCCAAGTAATGACCTTGTGATAAGTGTTTTATTTTCAAAATTGTGAAGTACATATGTGATCATCCAAAAGGGGATTTAGCCAATTTTGGCTATAGGTTAGAAAAATAATTAAAAATTTAAGAATTGTGCTATATGTTGGTGACATGCTAGAACATATTGTCTAAATATGACAAATTAAAAAATAAATCCTCATAATGTTGCAATAATGTGCCATTTTTTTCCCCCAAAAACACCATTGTACATATCCCAAGGGTTCTTTTTTGGTGCCCAAAATGCAAAATTTTGCCAAAAAATAAACATGGCTTATGATACATTTCATTATTTGAGACTTGGATTCATCTATGGTGAGTAATGTACATTTTTTGGTCAAGTGCAAACATGAAAATGGAGTTTGAGGATGAATTGTAGTTGTAAATTTTGAAAGTTGTTGAAAATCAAATGAACAATGTTTCCATTGAAATCATATATTCTTTCAAATTTTCAATTCAAAAAGGCTCACTTACATGTTGGTTGTGGGTTTTTCCATTTGATAATGGTGCGGTGATAAATTATATTTGAACAAATATTGATAACTAATCCAAAATGATCTATGTACATTAGTTTTGCAACATGCAATTTTAGGTTGACTTTGATAAATTAATATTATATCTTTGAATGATAATGTGTTACTTTAAGTTTGAATTGAAAATGAACTTAAAAGACCAAAAGGACAAGAAAGGACTTGAAAGTTTTTTAAGCAAATTGCTTATAGGCCAAAGCCATTCGGCCCACCATCTTCTAAGTCTAACCATACTCTTTTAGGAGATCACTCATGCATATCATGCATACACAATTGTTTTTTAAAGAGGACATACATGCATCTTATTTCCAAGAAAATCTTGTAGGTAAAACTCAACACACAAAAGAAAAGTTCAAATCTATGCACTCACACGAAAGGTTTTTTTCAAACATTAATAATCAATTGACATATTCATATAGAAAATAATGATAACATACCAATCAACAAATTGCACAAACACCAACATTTATAATTTTAATCTCGCTTTTCCTTTGGAAATACATTACACAACAATAAATATGAAAAAGTTGAAAACAATCTAAAAAATTAGCAGTTCATTTGCACAATCTATTACATATGCATGAACTAATGTTATCACCAACTGCATGGAACACTAAACTTGTTGCAAATTTGTGAAATTATTTGATGAGAAAAAGGTTTCTCAACAATGTTCCATGTGTAATGTATAAGACATTTTATATTTCAATGTTGCAATAGATAGTCCACTCCACCTTAAACAATCAACAACATCAATTTCATGAGACAACTTGTTAGAATGTCAATGATGAGAGAGGTCAATCCCCATGTTTATCAAATATCCATAAACATAGTTCTAGCACATTAGTTTTACTTTGTTTTTTTTCCTTCCTCAAGTCTTGGAACATCATCTTTTCTTTGTGAATTTTGCAATCTCAGGGGAAATTGGTACACCTTTGATTCTTGATGCAACTTGAAAGATGATTATATGTGAATCATGATTCAATCAAAGGCTCTTCCACATGTGATGATTTGTTGGTTCTTTTGTTCCGTGAATTGCATGTGATCATAAACAAATAGGATATGTGAGTCCACTAGCCAAGTTTACTTTGTTATTGCAATATTTGCAAAGTACACTACCATTGTTTTGGATTGCAAACACATGTAAAGAGATTATGAAGAAGGTGAATAAAGGATTTAAATCTAATAGTTTAGATATCATCTTCAAATTAGAATTGAAATTGCAAGGAAACAAAAAAGAAGAGTAGAAAAAAACCATAAATTATATTTCATTATAGTTTATTATGCAAAGACCAAAGGATATAATGGGGAAGTGCGTTTGCAAATGACTCTCCCATCAAACACAAAGTTCCATGGATGGGTGGCACAACATTGGTTGCCCAAGGATGTGAACATGTTTTTGAAAAAATTAGAAAAACTTTTTAAAACAAAATTTGACATCACAACTATAAAGCCAACATTTTTTTTAAAGTTAAAGCCACAAGATGCCATATCGATGGAGAAATTGAGTCACTCACCACACATGTGAACTCTTCACACAAACCACCAAATCTAGCAATCTCATTGGCTTGGGGAAAAAAAAATTAAGTCTATACATTACCTTATTTTGTTGAACATTGAAAATAATTGTCCCTTTTTATCATTTTCATTGGTGTTTCAAAACTCTCACAAACCTACCAAACCCTATTACACATTTAACTATTAATTCATTCAAGATAACTAAGAGAATAATTGAAACCACCAAATCCAACAATATCATTGACCATAATATTTTTTATGCACACATATACACATGTTTATTCAACACCTTCATAAAGCATTTGGCTAGATTTATTAGTGTAAATGGATAACACCTTAAATTTAAGAATATAACTTCCTTGAAAAGAAAATCTAATTTACATTAGTGTTGGGTGGATATTTAGAAAATCTAAATATCATATTTAGATATCATATTGAATATTAGATTTTATATATACATGATATCATGAACTAGGTTATCTAAGATGATATCCTAACTATTGGATTTCAAAGCCTAGGGGGACACTTAGTGTAAATTTTGGGATCTACGTGCGTCAAACAACCATTTTTGGGAGGGGGGGTGTTAAATAATTGTTCAACCTATTTATAATCACCCTATTATTATCTAATTATTATTAATTATAATCCATTATTTCAGATTATTACATACCTTATATTATAATTAAATCAATTATTTGAATAAAATTTACCCTATTTTTAAACTAATTAATGTATAATTTTTAACCAACAACCAATATATTGCACCTTATATTTTTACTCATGTATGCTTTTTAAAAATTAATGTCCCCCTTGGGTTTCAAAGTTATGGGATTTTTAATATAATATCCAAAGGTTAGATACATAGTTAGGTTTGAGTAATTTTTTTAAAAATCAATTACAAATTAGGTTTGAAAAAAAAACCAATTTGAAGGTTTGCAATGATTGTTCAAAACTCAACCACCTCAAACCCTATGCATCACATTAATTACTTATAAAGGGGCTTGAGCTCATGATTGGGCCCCATTTTTTTTTGAGTTGTGTGTCTTTTTTCATTTTTTGTTTTTTTTCACTCATTTCTTTTCACACGTTGCGTTGCTGCTTGTTGTTGTTTCCTTTTACATTGTATATATGTTTTGTAATATAAACTTTAAATGTTGTTATTCAAGTTGTGGTCCATTATCTATCTTCTTCTAGCTCTTCCAATTCATAATTATTTCATCTCAAGGTCTTCTCATGTAACAACCATTCAAGCTTTGAATATTGATGTGTAATGGAATGAATGCAAACTACTAGGTTCAATTCAGGGTCCATCCATAAGACACATTCCTAGCATGACCAAATAATCCCTCAAGAACAAAAGGTATCTTCAAAGTGGTGAAATGGATTACCTTAGCTTCATCAAATTTCTCTCCTACTATCTTTGCAAAGAGCTTGGTGATAGGAAATGCATGAGGCCATAGGCCTATTTTACCCTATGTAAATGCCTCTTCAAGTTTCTTTTCGCTTTTTTTCATGTGATACCCAATGGTATCACATCAAGTATCTTGGGAAAAAAGAAAATGGGTGGCATTATAAGGTAGTTTAGCTTGATCTTGTTTGAATTTGGATGATGCTTGAAAAATATTTGGAAAGTGAAGAATATTAAGTATAATGACCACCCATTTTTTGATGTCTTAGCAAACCTCATTTACCAACCAAAGGCACTTTCATCCAAAGTCATGAAAAATGAGTTAGGTGGTTTTACATAGACTTAGAATATGAAGAAAATGAATGGATTCCCAAAAAATGGCATACAAATATGCTTGGAATTAGTGGTTTTTTTGGTGATGAAATTTTACATTATGATGAAAAGAAAAATTCCAATGCAAAATGTTCAAAGGGTTTTTTTTTTAAAAATACTTGCCATGTTTTGAAGAAAAATAAATTAGAAGTAACAATATTCAAACAATGAGTTCTTAGAGGTCACCAAAACAAAACAAGATTCTAAATTTTTTATATTCTCTTGTTTGACCTTTCGCCAAATTTGGCTCATGCACTTCTTGTTGGTCATGGCAAGTCCAAGCTATTTCACAACATTGAAAAAGAAAAATCATGCTCAAAATACAATACCAATACATTCCTTTCAAAAGAGGTACTAGGAACACAACATCAAATTTAGGTTTTCATCCTCTTTCGTCAAGTTTTAAATATTTTTCCTATGGATGGAATAATCAACATTTTCCATTAACATTCTTATACATTAGTTTTGATAGTTTACTAAAAACATGTTTTTTAGACCAATAGAAAATTTTTTGTAACCTTTCTTTCATTGTAGGAGAAATTGATTACCAAGGCACCTTCCAAGGCAATAAGCAATGTTGTTTAAATTGTATATCAATGTCATGTCTACTATTATTTTGGCACCACATCAAAATGTGCGTATCTTTTTGTCAAAGTAAACATCATACCAACATTGACCACACTATTTTACTTTTTACATTTCACTCAAGTAAAATACAAAGAAAATGGAATTGATTCAATGGAATCAACTACAAAATACAATTGAACAAATATTTCTACTACATATGACCAAAATAATATTAAGAACAAAATATTTCATGAGTGAGAAAAAAATATAGAAAATGTGATAGGAGCAAAACAAATACCCAAAACATTTTCCATGTTTCACCAAAAATATGTTAATGCAATTGAAAATTTGATAAACATGAAATTTTATTTTACATGCAATCAAATATAATTTAAATGCTACTAGAAATTAAGCACAGGTGATTAAAAATATAGCATCCAATCAACCAAAAATATTTTGCATGCAACCAAAATTAAACTATGTTAACAAGTTAGATTTCAAGAAGGAATCCAAAATCCATAGCCATTCTAAATCTTTTTTTATTTTATTGGGGCTTACTGAATCCCACATATTCAAATTTTGGGTTTGATGCAACTTGCTTAATGAGCAATCAATAGACTTCAATCCAAAAAAGGAATCCCTTAAAACAAATGATAACTCCAACAAAGCTTAGGCTCGTTAGGACTTCAGGGAAAACAAAGGCCCATAATCAGCAAGCATCACCAAGGCCTATGTCATTACTCAAGAGCTATATTTTTGTGTAAACCTTTGATAGCACTAACCAAGATGAAACTTGTACACCTATTGGTTCACATTCAAATATGATTCCTTCCTTCAAGATTGAAAGAGAAAGATAACATGATATTGTTCACCTACTTGTCACAAAAGTATACCCAACAATTGAGACTAATAAAGGTATTTTAGTTAATTATGGTGAACGAACACACAAGTATTCTACTTGTGAATTAGCTTTAAAGGCATATGTAAGAACACACAATAAATTTTAATGAAGAAAACAAAACAAGTGTGGTTGGTAATTCAGACCCATTTTCTTTGGCCAAGCTAACTAGGACCTTTCCATACAATGAAAAAAACAAAGAATGTAATAGTTCTTTAACCTAGATTGTCTATTGATTCTTGCATCAAGACAACAAATTTAAAATGATCATTGCATGAATTTCAACTAACCAAATTTTATTTCTTCAATTGTAATTTTTTGTTTCATGTGATGGAAAGCTTGTAAAATTGTTATGTATATGTTTGCAAGCATGGACTTGTAAAATTGAAATTATATCCTTGAAAAGTGTGAAGATTATGGTTATTCTAGATCATAAGGTTTTACTTACATAATGTGTTGTGATTTTTTCCATTGGAGTAAAAATGTTGAAGTTGTAATAGTGGTCAAATGTAAGGTTGCCAGCAATGTTGGACAAGTTTTTGCTTTGGTAAATAGGAACTAATGTAGGCCATTTCTAGTTCTAATTATTGGGGATTTGGACTATTAGTTCAAATTTTTGAAAACAAAACCAAAATTGGCAACTAGCGAAAAATCTAAATTGCAATCAACAAATAACCTCTAATTAAAACCAGATCTGGAACTAGAACCATCCCAAAACCTAGGATATCTAAGTTCTCATTTTTTGAATTTTATATACATAATAAGAAATTAGGGGTTTGTTTTCTTCAGTAGGGTTAGACATGTTAGTTTTGTATAGGTGATGGGACCTTCATCTATGTAAAGAAACAGTGAGACTTTCTTTTCATCATTCATTTTACAACAACTTTATCTTTAATTGTTTTCTTTTTCTTTTTTTGCCCTAATCCTTGCAGAGCAAATGAAGTTGTCAACATTGGCAAGAAACTTTGTTTGCACTCCTTTCTTTTTGCATCTTTTTCTTTCCATTGCTTGCCCTAAAGCTTGAATAATACACAAGACAAGCTATCACTTTCAAGCTTTGTGTGTACTTTTTTTTTGGCAACTTCTTCCTCTCCATTTACGTATTACATGAAGCAATCATGATCAAGTTTTGTGAGTGATGTATCACTTTCATTTTTGTGAAATTTTTAGGTTATTTGTTTTTCATAGTAGAAAACAAAACTAGAACACAACAAAGCTTTTTCTTCCTTGCACAACAAATGCATTTTTTTTTTCCCTTCTTATGTTTATCATCTTCCTTTTCATTGTGATCCCTATTGCTTCTTTTGTTTTTCCTCACATATTAACTTTGCCCTCTTTTTATTGGTGCATCAAACTACTTTGAACTTCTTGATTAGTACTCCCAAGTTAGCTCTCGTAGTAGCTTACAGTCTAGCAAGACCATAAGTGAAAACATTAATGACTCCAACAACATTTTGAATTGTTTTGGCACACCAAAAGTAACACCATTTTTAGTTCTTTTCCTTGTGATTTCTACATATGTAATTTGGTCTTCCATATTTTCATTAGATTTTGATCTTCATTAAAAATTTCTTAGTTTGTTAGTTTATACATTTAGCTTAACTTGTTTTGGACTTTTGAAACAGTTTCAAAGCTTCCTCATTTGAGTTTCATTTTGAGCTTTTTCATTTGCCATTTTTTCTAATAATGAAAACAAATTGCATTTCTTTATGTTTTTTTCAAATTTTGATTAGTTAGTTGAATTTTTCAAAACTCCTTTACAGAAGTGTAAAAATTAATCATTTATTTGAATTTTTGAAAATTTTGAAATTGAGCTTAAAAGAAAAAAATTGTAAAAGAAAATAAAGATAAAGAAAGAAAATATAAGTTGAAGATAAATTAAAGAAATAAACATTTTTGTTTTTTTAAATTACAAAAAAGTATGGAGGCGTAATTCCAAAATCTAAAAGGCTTGATGCTAACTTGGCTTGCACCTTCCAAATTTTGGAAGTTACACCTCCAAACTTCAAGCTAGGGAACTGCCCAAAAATACAAAGAGAAAGTTTCATTGGTTTTTTACAATGGGAAAAAAACTCAAAGTTTTGAATAATAACAACATTTTTTGGAGTAATAATTTGGGGGTGGGGCATGCATTATACATGTAAGTTATACTTTTGGGACATGTATCAAGTATGCAATTTTTATTTAAAAACATTAAGTTTAAACATGTAGTTAATATAAGTGGTACATTGCTAGTAAAAGAGAGAAAAATCAATTTTTGGGTTATGTGTAGGTAGGTAGAATTGTATCCAATTTGGAACTAAACTCATCTAAGTTTTTTTTGTAAAAAACTTAGAATCAAGGGTTTTAAAATATGAAAAATTAGGTTCAAAATTAAACTAAAGGTTTTATCAAAATTTTAAAATCCTTGAACTAAAACCATAAGTTTTTTCAAATCTTAAAAAAAAATAAAACTTGGATTGGAGGTTTTCTTGGAAAATAAAAACCATCTAACAACAATAAGAACCACTAATTCTAGTTTTAGTTCATAAGAATTAAACTGGAACTGGTTCTACTTTTTGGAATTAGAAAATGAAATAGAATATTATTTTCTTGAAGAACTAGACTTGAAACCATATTTGTAGTTCTATTAGTTTTAGGTTTATGGTTTAGAGTCTAGACAAAGGGATCCTACACAGTCCAAATCCAAGCTCTCTTATTTGAACTTTGTTCAAGTTTTGTTTTTGGTCAAGACTCAATGCACACCACATCACATGCATGCTTTAAGGCTTTGGAATTTTTTACATTTAGGTTAGACAATTTAAGAATTAGGATTGTGCACAATCATGATCCAAGCTAGATTTGCATATTTGTCATGCTTCTTCCCATACTTATGCATTGTCCATTTTTCATAGCATGTAAGAAGGTAATTAACTAGGAGGTGTGAAAATAAAAGCTTTCTTGTAGTTTGGTAACATATTCTGTTTTTGACAGAAATTTGGAGCTTGGAGTTTCATAGTGCACATGGATCAATAGTTGATGCTAATCAGTGGCTCACAAATTTTCTTTATTTGTGTTTTTCAACCTCTTTTTACTTTTTTCTTTTGTATGCATTTTTTTAATTTGAAAGGTTGGATGGCACATGTGGAAAGGACACAAAAATACATTGTGATGTTTGACTTCTTCAAGTCCAACATGAATCCTAAAGACAATTCTCCTCTTGTGATCCCTCTTAAACATAAACCAATTCCATTTTTTGTAGCAAGTTCAAGTGGTAGCAAGGTTGAACCAAATTTTGATTTCAATCACAATAATCCTATTGTGTAGTTTGTTTGTCCTAATGGATTGCCCACTTATGCTACCTTTGTGGCATATTTTTCAGAGATCCATGTCATTATAAAGGAAGAGGAATCAAAACTACCCCCACTTAAAAAACCTAAAAAGAATTATGACATATCACAGAAATGTTGAGATGTGTGGGCTACTTAATTCCCATGGGTAGAGATGTTGAAAAGTGAAATTGGAAAAGTTCACTATGTGAAATGCTTGATATGTTCATTTGTGAAGGACAAGGATGTGATCCTAGGTCCAAAGGCTAACACTCTTGAAAAACACGTAGGGAAAGCAAGGGTTGTTTGGGACATGCCGCACTTGGCCAAGAAATAAGGAGATTGGTATGTTAACAAGAAATGCAACCATGCAAATAATGAGGTTGCTTATTTTAAAAAGAGTCACCTCACAATTGCTAAACAAGTTCAAGGAAAGGTTAAGGGGGAGCAGGGTAGAAAGTGGCAATAATTTGCTACAATTTGCACTTACTATAGCAAGGTCAACGCATGCTTGAATTTGAAGCTTGGAAGTCTCTATTTTCTTTCATGAATGTCCCCTTGTTACCAAAACAACACTAGAGTGATTTAACGAAATGGGTTATGGTTGAATGTATGCATAAACAAGTCATCAAGAAGGTAAAAGAAGTTATTGCAAGTTCAAAAAACCTTACATTGTCTTGTGATGAAATAACCATAAATGATAATCAATCATGGATTCCTATCCATTCCTACATTGTTGAAGATTAGTGTCGCATACACGTATTCATTTTTTTAGAGCAAGTTATTGAAGGAGGGGATGCACAAATAATCTAACTTAAGTTATTATGGGTGTTTTGAAAGAACATGGTGATCTTTTTAATTCAAATATTGTTGCAAAACTAATTTCCTTTAGGGTTGATGGAATGATTGTTTTCAAGGGGGTGTGCAATGGTGTTACTAGCCAAATGTAAAATAAGTATTCCCCTCATTTGGAAGGCATTCATTATAGGGCACATGGTGAAAACATGCTAAAATATACCAAAAAAGTAATCCTCCTAAATAAAAAACACAAATTTGTGATAAGTAGATTAGAAAGTAGGTGATGCCTTAAGAGAATGTCCTTTTGAACTACATGAGGACATCAAATGTGATATGTTGAAGTTTTTAAAGTTTTTAAAGTTGTATCAACCTTTTTAAAAACCTACTTTCAATTTACTTTGAAAATTTTGCTAGTTTGTCCTATTGTGAGAAAGTAGATTCAAAGTAAGTCAAAAAAACATTATTTGGACATTTCACTCATATGTTGCATTTTGAAAGGGTTTGGGGCATGATTTAATGAATCAAACACATGTAATGCACTTTAATATCATATCAAAAACATGTTTTAATTGCCAAATATGAGTTTATGGAAAACTTATTCTTGAAGGGCTTCACATTGTCATAATCCAAAAATTCAAATTCCAAAAAATGTGTATCAAGGTGCATAATGGCTCAAACATAAATAACAAATCATTTGAATTGTTTGGTTTCAAAAAAACATGCAATATCAACCACATTAATAAAATTTTGATAAATAAATAAATTAGTGAAAGTAATAACATACGTTAAAAATGATCATATATGGTTTATTTAATATGATAAGTACAACCCAAAATTTATGGCATAACAAAAATGTCTAAAATGCAAACGATTCCAAGTCTATTTTTACTTGTTGGTAAGGATTACCAATTCGTATACTTTACCGTGCTTTCACCTCACATCACACCAATCTAGTTGTGCAAACTTTGTTTCAAATCCCTATAGTGAAATATGTAAAAGATTTATTGAAGTCCTTGTTTTTTTTTTCCTCTCACAGCTTGAAAAGGCATCAAGTGAGTTTTTGAAGCTGCCAAAATTAATGAAGGAGAAAGTGAAGAAAATTTTGCGGAATGTCAGAACACACTAGAATAACACATTTAGTCTAACAAAAAGGGTGATGGCAATGTACATGCGAGTATTGGCATAGATGGCTAAAGACAATCCATTAATCATGTTTGCCAAATTGAATTTTGAACTTTTTTGTGATGTAAACCTTCTCATATTTCTTTCTTGTTTTTTGCCCATGCTAAAAATTGTCCATGCATTGATCAAGTCATAGAAGAAAGATGTTTTTGTTTACAATTATGTTGTTGCCATAAAGATTTGCCAAGGTTAGTTTTACTTTCATTATGTGGATTTGGCAACAAAATATATTTATGATATTTTCAAAGACTTCCAAGGCTTGATTGCTTGTAATCATAGCAATATGCATCTAAAATGGAAGACTAGTTCACTAGCCTTCAATACCCCTAGTGGTTAATATTTACCCTTTGATTCATCAAATCACACATTTTGGGTTACATGTGTAAATGCCATTGGTGAGAAGGTTTAAGCGATCCGAGAGGTCTTCACTAATATAATGGAAGATGCAAAATCATCATGTTCAAGTTTTAACTTTGCCATTCTCCTTGTGTATGTATATGTTTTTGTGTTGTTTGTTTGTTTTTCTTTTGTCTAGAGTTTGGTTTTACTATTTTTTTGGTCTTTTTTTGCCTTTGATTTTGCAACTATGACAGAAGCTCTCATTCATGAGTTGACTGCAAGGTTTCCAACATCCCATTTGATGGATGTTATGGGTGCCCATTTGTTATTCGCAATATTAGCTTCAAGGAAATGCTGAGGATAATTTTAATTGACATCTAATGTTGATTAAATCACATTACTATTTTGAAAAACTATTGGAACTTGTTAAAACTTCAAAGGCAAGTTCACCTCTTGTTGCAGCCAAAATTTGCTCGACAATTTTATTTGCAAGTGCTTTTAACATGTAGTCTAGTATTTTAAAGATCACTATACAATATAATGTTGTTGTTATGGAGGCACCATTTCATGTTAATCCCTTAATTTGACTTTCACAAATGTTATTGGCTTTTTGCATTTTACAACATTCTTTCCCTGAGTTTTTCAAATTGGAAAAAATTGCGGTAATACAAATGTTGGGTTCAATGGAAAATGAACGGACATTTTCCACTTTTTCTTTCATGAAATCTAAATTGAGATCTAAACCCTTTTCATTTTCTATCCATAATCATGTGCTGGTCTACTATCTAGTCATCAATGTCTACCTTGGTCTTCTAGAGTTTGGTGTCTAATATATATTTTCCTTTGTTTATTTTTATGCCCAATGCCCATTGTTTGTTTTTGTTTTCCTTCAATTCGTTATCTACCAACTTCCAATATTTCTAGAGTTTAAAGTTTGTCCATCTTTCTTTAATTCATTGATTCTCTACTTGTGTTTTGACTCTCTATTAGGATATGTGTTTTTGTTCTATGAATGTGTGTGTTTTGCATGTAATTAGTAATGTGTATGTTAGTATTGTTTGTGAATGTGTCGCTATCCGATGTTTTATGTCGTCTTGACTTTGATTGTGATAAAATCACCATGAATGAACAAGCCTCAAGACCACTATTGTGCATATAACAATGGTCACATAGTAACTATGTCTAAAAGATTTTCATGGTCAAATTAGGTGCATAGCCAATTAGCAGCATGGGTTAGAGGTTATGTAATCATATGTTCTACTTTCATTTTCTAATTAATGCCAAAATTTGCTACTATAACATTGGACATCTTGCCAATTTCTTATGAAATGTTTCTCTTGCACATAGCTAGTTTTCAATTTATTGAATCTTTAGATTGCCAAAAATTGTATTGTTGAACATTTAAATATTGCCAAATGTGCACAATTTTTTGCTTAATAAAAGCCACTGATTCAAAATTTGAAAAGCCGTAAAAACAACACTAACATTAATACATAAAGCCTACAAGATTTATAATGCAAAAATTCGCTCCCGCTCATGCCTGCATATAACTGTCGTCAACTTCCACCTCGGGGGTGCAACCCCGCGCTCCTCGAGAGTTACCCTACACTAGGCCTAAAACCCAGCCACAATGAACCAACACCCACCAGCGCACCATGAAGGATGAATTGTCAATTACTCCACTCTTGCTGACATTGCATTCAACCATTTGCTATCGTGCACTCTACTGTTTCTTCTCTGGAGGGTGCCGCAATCATTTTCATTAATACATAAAACCCTGTCATTACAAACCTTATACTCTTACAAAATGTATCATGGCCACCAGGCTTTAGGCTTTATGAAAACCGTGGGGGTGAGCTTTTCGATTTTTGTGAAGCTTGATGGCCATCTTTTTTTCTATTCTTTTTCTCATAATACATGGTGGCTACATTCAACTATTTGCTAAGTTGCACTCAACTGTTTCGCTGGAGAGTGACACAACTATTTTCATTAATACGTTATTAAAAAAAACCTGGCCTTATGAAATGGATATGTACTCTTACAAAACATATTGTGGCTATCGAGCCTTCTGAAAATGGAGGTGGACAATTTGTTTTTGTGAAGCCAGGTGGCCATTTTTTCTCCCCTAAATAATACACAGTCAGGTTTTTACCTATAGGAGAAGGTTCCATATAAGGGCCTTTCAGATTTTCGATGTCCTATAGAGAATTACTGGCCTTGGCGATATGAACTCCAAAAGGCCCTCTATATCAAACCTTCACATGTGTAAAGAATGGGTTCATTTTCTAAGAAACAGTATTTTTAAATGGAAAAAAATTGTTGCATCACCCTCCGGAGAGACACGGTTGAGTTCACATTAGCAAATGGTTGAATATTCCAACTGGGTATCACAAAAAAAATAAAATTTAATGTCGAGCTTCACAATAACCGAAAGCCCAAGGGCCATAATATGTACATAAATTGGAGGTCCCTTATTTCCGTAAATCACCTGTCCTGGGGCTTTATCACCCTACACCAACATTCATCCATAAGGCTCTTCTCCTATTTCAAGAGTCTCTATCCCCATTTAGGACAGAGCCGAACAGATGGGGTTTCAGTTTTATCCGGGTATAAGTACGTGAGATACCCGACCCGACGGGGATGGTACGAACAGTTAACCATAGAGGCAAAATGTGTGTTGCTGCGGTTGAAAACAGGAGTTGTTTGTACTTGTTTACTGTGGTAAGAAAATCCCGGAGGCTTCGTCCCCGTGTGTAGACTCTCTGACAAGAGGGAAGCTCCCTTGCGGAGCTCGGCAGATCTTCGTAGTTTAGGATCGGCGCTCTCGGGCGCGCAAGGCCCGGATACAGCGGTAGTTGTAGCGGGACAACAAGTTGTCGAGAGAGACAGATTTCGGAGGAACCCAAAAAGGTACAAGTTGTGAACTCAGTTTTCATCTGGAAATTTATTTTTGTTTTGCTTTCGCTTGGCCTTTGGCTGGAGTTCATGCGGGTTGCGCAAGTTTTTTGTGCGTTCGTGTTTGTGTGTGGGGTTTGTTTTTCGCCGGATTTGATGGGCAATTCCTGAGGATTCGCTTGAGATTTGTGAAACAGAAAGACAAGTAGGTAGATAGGCAAGCACTGGGCTTCTTCTTCAACGATAATTCGTGGAGTTGACTTCGCAGTTTTTGTGGCTCTGATTGAGGAGGAGGTTCTTGTATTTCCGACATTTTGGTTGCGTGCAATCTTGAGCCTTGTTTGGGGATTCAAGCTGGAACCAGAGCTGAGAGCGTTTGAGAGACTTCCGGTTTACTTCCAACACCAGTTTTTTGGTTACATTTCTCGCGCGCACATCGGCGAACTTTTATGGTGGGTTTCTTTTTGGTATCACTTGTTATGGACGAGATTTTCGGAAGGTTTTTGGTGCGGCGGAAGCCGAATATTTGTTTGAGATCCAAGAAGCTGCAAAGAGCGTAAGCTCTGGGAGAAATCTCTTAGAGAGAACCAAAATTAGGAAGAAGACAATGGGAACAGCGGTAGAGACGATGGCGACGTCAAGCCCGTTTGCGAAGAGTCAAGGAGAGACCAACTTGTGCAAGGCAGCGTCAGAGACAACCGCCGCCATAGCCGACATGGTGGAGAATTTCTCCAAATTCACCTTCACGGTACCCGTTAGAGTGCCTGAGAAAGTAGAGGAGGAGGAGGAGGAAGAGATGCTGTCCAAATGCGAGTGCTGTGGTCTCGCGGAAGAATGCACCCGTGCATACATGGAACAAACCAAGGAGACTTTCTGTGACCATTTTGTGTGTGGATTGTGTTCGGAAGCTGTGAAGGAAGAGAGCAGGCGCCTCGGACCAAAAAACAACGCAGACATGGAAGAGGCTCTATTGAGTCACATGAAGGTCTGCATCAAGTTCAACACCTTCACTCGAGCAGATCCTGCTGCTCATCTAGCAACGGTGATGCGACAGATTCTAAGGCGGAGTGTGGAGCTTGGGGCTACACCCAGGCCCAAAGGGCGGCTATGGCAGCGAACTGGTCTCTCCAAGAGTGAAACCTTTTGTGCTCGTGGACAACGAAAAAGCTTGCCATAAAGCTTGTTCTAAACCTTTAGCATTTGTGTAACCTTTGTTCTTGTTGGATGTACAAGCTTTGCACAGGATTCAAATGCAAGGAGCAAGACAATCTCCGTGTTTGTCCAGACATGGGTGTCCTCCTGGGAAGCTTTCCTGCAACTGGGAGTAAGCTTTTTACATAGAGTTCAGAAGGTGTCTTGAAAGTTTTTAGCAATTGTCTTCTTTTGCAGCCTACAGATCTCTAATACAGAAATTGCTCCTGACAAGAAACTTAACCAAATGTTTGAGAAACCTCTCAAACTATCAGCTTCCAACTGTTGAGATCTCTTGCTCAAACCTCTGATCAACTGCACATAGTACATATTTAAAACTGATTTCTAGATTAGCTGTCTGTGCATTCATCAGAGTTTGATGTTCCTTTGAATACTGCAATTGTGGGTTTTGCGATTAGGTTTTGCAATTGGGTGTTTCAATCAGGTTTGTCAATTTGGTTTTGCAATCAGGTTTTTCAATCATGGTGCAGATCAGGGAGGAGATGGTCCCATTATGAGTGGAAAAGGAAGTGACTTTGAGGGACAAAACCAAAACCAAAACCTTCATTGAAAAACAACTCTAGGGAATGTTTTTTGAACTTGCTCATGAGTACTGACTGAATTGTGGTTTTTCCCTTAGTATTTGCTGTGAGATCTAGTGTCTAGTGATATGCTCACTGTTGTCTATCTAACACTGTCTTTTTTGTTGTCCAGAAGGGTGTTGACTATTGACAGAAAATTGTAACATGTTGTGAGGTTTCATGAAGCAGTTTGTGTGCTTTTGGCTTTGCAAAAATACTACTTGTGCATTTTCTTTAATTGGGGGAGGTAGGTCAGTGTTCTTTCCATGTGGAGGTGAATGTGAATGGCAGTGACAAGCTTTGCAGACAGATGCATTTGAGAGGTGCTGTTGGGTGTTGCCCAGGAGTTGTTGGGTGGATTCAAAGCCTCAATTGAAAGTGTTTTGTTCTCTGAGGATTAGCCTTAGATGGGGAAAGCAGAAAACATGCACAAAATTCTGCCACTAAAGAATTTGGTTGATGTTAACAATAAACAACAATAAATGCAAATGTGTTATACAATTTGCTCTACATTTTTGAAACATGACTGTAGAGTGGTAAAGACATCTTGAGGTGAGGAGTGTGTAGATGAGCTTCTTCTACTTTTGTGGGCAGCTCAGCACATCTCTCTCTCTCTCTCTTGGTCCCCCTTTGAACGGAACTGAAAACCTATTTGGTGCATTTGGATTGCTGATTGACTTCAGTTCTAAAAGAAGTCACAACTTGCTGCACTGGTAATAAACAAACTTCTCTGACATCCACAAGTGTTTTGGACACCTAAGTTGCCTTTTGAATCTCTGTGTACTTATTTGAGCTTATACCTTGCTCAACAACGGTTTGCTGGATCTGATAGGAGCTGAAGAATGATCTGATTTTTGGCCTGGCTATCGAAGAAAGACACTACACATTAAAGGAGTCTTGCACCACCAGGTCAGGTGTCCTGTTAACAACACTCTAGGAGCTGCAGATTCCTTACTGCACTGTACAAGCAAGCAACTGTTCTCAATCATCATCATCATCATCATCACAAAGACCAAAAAACAAATCGGAGTAACTGCAAATCATGGAACTACCCTCCTTTAAAGACATGGGTTTGAATATCAATTGCTTCAGAGTAGTTAGTATGAGTTATGAGTATGTTTTGTGCTGCAAGTTTTCATCAATTTTGGTGCTGCTTGCAGAGGGATCTCTTGTGCCTATGCCCTTACCTTTTGGTTTTTTCTTTGCATCCTGGAGTTCTTGAAAGTGAAGAGGGGGGCCAAAAATGAAATAACAAAAAAAACAGTATGATGTGGTTGTAAGGCTGGTTTGGCAATCTAGTGTTTGTCATATGCCCTAACTGGTTCTGGTCAGTGGCGACTTGCAAAGTGATTCTGTGCAGGACACCAGAACTACTTTGTGCATCATTGCTTTTGTCTTGTTTCTTTTATGGGCTTGAGGGTTTATTATTATCTCTTCTTTCTGCTGCTAAAACACGAAGATAGTAGGAGATGAATGCTTCTGAAGACAGCAATGGAAACAGAGGTTTCTTGTATAAGCCAAAAAAAAAAGTGCATCTAATTTGGCCTATTGATCTGGCATCAATATTCTTCAAATGGGTGCCAGATTCTAAGACTAAACAAAGGCTTCTTTTTGGGGGAATTTTCTTTGGTGCCAGACTGGAAATAAAGATACCTGCTAAAGTTGGTTAGTTACAAACAAAAATTGGTGCCAGATTCCAGAGACACCCTGCTACTTTTCCAAAGGCACCTGGTAAAGTTGCTACATTCCAGCTCAAACAACCACCACCCTATTACAAATTGCTCTCCTTTATCAAGCACCATTCACACATTAGGAACCTCGTTGTGGGCAGTTTCTTGTACTTTGTGCTTTCTATCATTCACCTATCTGATGGAATAGTGCAGCAATTTTGAAGAACATTTTCTCTTGTGATGCTTTTCAGCATGTGAGTTGGCCCAACATTCTTCCCACACAAAACACAATACAAGAAACCCCCTATGAAATTATCAGAGTCAGAATTCAGCCAATCACCCAAGTCTCCTTTTATTTTAATGCACAAGGATGAAGAGTAATTATGGTAGTTGTACATGCAAGAGCAGTGAAAATATATGTAGCAAAAATGGAGACGCTCAAGAAAAAGGAACAGCAAGGATCAAAGTGTTTTGGTAAAGCCTGCAGCTGAGTACTTTAATGACTGTAAAGACCTGCTCTGATTTTTTTTATAGAAAAATTCCTGTGATACCCAAGTGGGTATCACAGAAAAAGCAGGGTGTTGTAAAGAATGGAGTACCTGCTCAATTGGAAAAATAGTTAAGGAAACATACTTCTCTGTGTTAGGTGCCCTCCCATTACACTACAAATACAAATATTGGAGCAGGTCTTTACACACCAGAAGCTAGCCCATCTTCATATCGGAGACACCAGTGTATATAATAATAGATTTTGCGAGGAGGTTATCACAGTGGGTTCGCCTGGATTTCAAATCTCTTCCCGCCCCATTGTTTTTGCTAAAACCATGGATCGTTTCCCTTTGAAAGGTTTTTTTAGTAGGGCAAATTAGGTGCCAATATGACAGCCCCCAAATTAGGCTACTTTTGGGGGCTAACGGAACCTCAATGCTTGGTTGAAATTGAACTTTCAGCTCCATGTGCCTACTTATGTGTGTGGACATTTTGTGCGACCCTGCCTACAACATCCTTGATCAGCCCTAGATTTCAAAGTTAGAAATTCCAAAATAGGATGTGGTGAATAGAAAGGTTGGTTGCTTTGTAAAACAAACTTATATATTGGTTCTTTCTCCCATGCTGGAACATGGTAACATGGTACCAAGACTGGCAAGGCAACCGCTGCAACAACCATCGTCAACCATCTCATGGTCCTTAGGGCCAATGTGGTAACGAAACAGGATGTGCACAATGCTATTGAGGTCACTATGGAGCAGGTTGCGAAAAACATTCTGGCTTCAACAATGGAAGCTAAGATTGTGACTGTTATTGGCCAAGTCGAAATGTTGCAAAATAAAATAGATGAGATGGCTAAGAGCTTTGATACCATGCAGAACAGTGGGGAGAAGTGGAAGGAGATCGTGGGCAGGAAGGTTGACAAGGTTGCCAACAAGGTGGACCGGGCAACGGATGTTGACCTGGTCAAGGCCATGGAGGCAAACATCTGGGTCACCGGGTTGACCATGAGCAAAGGGGAAACCTCAAAACAACTTATGGAGTTGGTGCGGACGGAGCTGTTCGACAGGTTGAAGGTTGCTGACCGTGTAGGTGCAGAAGGTGCACCGGCAGATGCCATCGAGGCGATTAGATAAAACCATTGACAAGGCACCGACAGTCATCATCACACTGGCATTGGTACATGACAAGCTCACGGTGATGCGCGCTCGCAAAGGCCTGCATGGCACTTAGCTTGGGCTCGACGAGGACCTGACTCCCGCTTAACAAGCCCAGAAATGAACTACTTGGGCCACCTTCAAGGAGGCCAAAGAGGCTAGTGAACGAGTCTACTGGCGTGGGGCCAATCTTTACATCAACCACAAAGTCGTAAACTCTCCTACTGCATAGGGGGGCAGGGGCCAGAAACATTTACGCGTGTGCCTATGGGACATCCATGGGGCCGCTATCACAAAGCTAGAAACACATGAACATCTGCTTGACCTATTTCAACATGTTGACGTTGTTGCTTTGACAGAAACACATCATTTCCCGAGCGATACATTCCCGGTCTTACCGGGGTTCTGCTATTTTGATGTTGCCAAGCCTATGACTCCACAAGGTGTCATTCGAAAGCATAATGGAGGCATTACGGTATTAGTCAAGGAAACATGGGCAAATAGTACTACTATTTGGAAGACTGCAAGGGATGGGATTAGGATTTGGTTGCGCTTGGGCAATGTTTTCCAAAGGCCTTTGTTCCTGTGCATAGTATATGCTGCTCCACAAGGCTCGCCATATACGGACAGCAGCCTGTTTGAACACATATGCCAAGAGGTTGGAGGAGCCATGAACTTAGGCGGTGTGTTTCTTGCTGGGGATTTCAATGCAAGGACAGGCACAAACACTAACTTCATTGATTGTAGTCAACTAGCAGATGTGCTGCTGGTGCCACGAGCCATTGTAGACACCCTGCCCAACAATATTCTAGAGTGCCAGAACTGCGACACCGTCACGGCTGGCTAGCATCATGAGTTCTTGGATCTTTGCAGAACTACTGGGCTGTTCATCCTCAATGGCCGCACACTAGGAGACTTATCAAGGGAATACACATGCCTATCCAATAAAGGTTTTAGCACTGTGGACTATTTTCTTACGATGGTTGACCAATTAGAGGGTGTCAAGCGCTTAGAAGTTAACTGCGATGAAAAGTACTCAGGTCACAAAGCTGCGCACTCCGATCATATACCATTGGTACTTACAATCACATAGCAGTGGCAACCCCCTCCTATTGAACAAAAGGCAATCAAACACCTACCATGTTTCAAATATGACACTACCAAAGCAGCTGAGTTTAGCAGGAGTGTACAACATAACATCGGTGTTTGGGCAAGCCTAGATGTACTTGATGCATTTGACGTACAAACAACAGTTAATCTGTTACAACAGTGCATCACACAATTTGCAAAAAAAGTGTTTGGAAATAGACAAGTGGCCTTAAGAAAAACAATAAAACACAGCCACAAACCTTGGTTTGACACAGAATGTCGCCAGACCAAAAGCCAGTTTGCTAAATTGTCACATGCGCACCCAGATAGGCAGGTCAGACTTAAGCAAATGAAACAGTTGTACAAAAAGAAAAAACGTGCTTATGATGTGTTCAAGGCTAAACAGTTATGTGGTTTAGCAAAGGCGAATCCTGTAGCATTCTGGAAGTGGTACCGCAAGCGCTCTTAGGGTGTCAATGGCATCACCAGCGAAGCGCTCAGGGATGGTTTCCAGCAATTTCTCCAGACTCCGGCGGCATCAACCACAGCAGGAGCTCTGACAGGTGCCGCTAATCAAGCCCAGGTGGTCTCCTTTCCACCCAATGGTATTGATTGCGAACAATTGAATGTTGACATCACACTAGTTGAAGTACAACAAGCGTTCAAAAAGCTAAAACGATAGGCATTGATGGCATCAAACCAGAGTTCCTTTTGGATGCGGCTGTTGCCCTGCAACAACCACTATTGATTGCTTTTAACAAAATTTTGCGTGAGGGCTATTATGAATCACTCTCTGTTGGGATCATACATGCACTATACAAAGGGGGTGACTGTAGTCAGTTTGACAATTACAGGGGGATCACAGTAGGACCAGTCTTAACCAAGGTGTTTGCAATGATTCTTGAGTCCCGCATAAGTCAATGGGCGGAGACCAATGATTTACGCGCAAAGGGACAAGTTGGTTTTATAAAGGACTTTAGGACAATAGATAACTTGTTTATTCTTCGCACTTTGACTGAACAAGCCAGATTTCAAAAACAGAAATTATATACTTGTTTTGTGGACTTCAAAAAAACCTTTGATACAGTACCAAGGGACCTGTTGTGGCAAGTGCTAGAGGGACTTGGCATCAGTGGACGGATACTGAAGTGCTTGCGTTCCATGTATCATCAAGACCAGGCCTGCCTACACCATCCAAAGGAAGGGCTCATGCCCACTTTCCTTTGCCACATCGGAGTGAAGCAAGGATGCCCCCTTAGCTCGCTCTTGTTTGGCCTCTTCATAGATGGCCTAGAAAAACGGCTGAATACTTTGGAAGGTGACACACCACCAATGTTGGGACAACTAGTTGTTCGCTTGTTTTTGTATGCAGACAACTTAACTCTCATGTCACACATTCCTACTGGATTGCAGAAGCAACTAGATGTCTTGCAAGCTTTTTGCTGTGAGCGTCAGTTGACTGTGAATGTCAAGAAAACCAAGGTTGTTGTGTTTAAAGCACGCAAGTCTGTGTGTCAAACTTTTCAGTATGAGGGCGAAGCTATAGAGCAACTAAACTCTTTCAAGTATCTAAGTGTTGAGCTGCATGGCACAAAAGGTATGCAAGCGGAAATACAGCGGTTAACAATGTTAGGGAAAAAGGCAATTTTTGCATTACAGTGCAGATGCGCAGAGCTATGCATCTTTGACCCAGCATTACAATGCCAACTGTTTGATGCACTAGTTAAACCAGTGCTTAGCTATGGGTGTGAAGTATGGTCAGACCACATGGCATGCGAACAGTTAGAGGTGGTTCATCGGGCTTTTTTGAAGTCGTCGTTGGGGGTCAGCATCACGACATCCAGTTACGTTGTGCTAACAGAATTTAGCAGGTTTCCCCTAGAAATATTTTGGTGGCAACAGACCATGCACTTTCTCTCACGTGTCAATTCTGAGGTAGACTTAGATCACATGCTCAAGCTAGCTTGATGTACATCTGCAGTTGTTTACAGCCAGGCGAAAAGTTTTGCTTAGGAACCAGAGTGTTGTGGGTAGAAAGAGCCGATTGCCTGCTTGTTGGCTAGCACAAGTAGATGAACGACTATCGATGTACAATTTGTGCATCGATAGCAATCAGCTGCCACCATGTGCTCGCCTCAAGCAGTTGGCTGAAAGGCAATACATTGTACACCATCAAGTGGCTGCAAATGACTCCAACAAGGTGAGAGCCTATCTGGGGTTGAATAGCTCAGCACAATATGGGTACAAAGAATACTTCTCCAAGGTAGACAATGCACAGTTTAGGAGAAGCTTGGCACGTTTTCGTTGTGCGAATCACAAGTTGCAGATTGAGCTAGGAAGGCAAGTCAAGCCAGTGAAGGTGCTGGTGTAGTAGCATTACTGCAAATTATGTAACTTGGGTGCGGTTGAGGATGAGGACCACTTCTTGTTGGTTTGCCCTGCTTATCAAAGTGTTCGAGAGAGGTTTAGAGGTTCATTGCCACTAACCGCCATCACACCTTTGGCTGAATTGCTGAGTTGTCAGTAGCAAGGCATCCTTGCTAGATTCTTAGTGCAATGTTAGACGGTTAGATCTGAATTGCTTCATTAGACTTAACATCAATAGGTATTTGGCCTGGGCGTTGTTTGGCCCACTTAATGACGCTAAATTATAAGTAAGTAAATAAGTAAGTAAGGTAAAAATCCCAAAATCCATTTAAATAGTTTCTAAATATTAAAAATATCTCATGCTTAGACTAAGGGCCACTTTAGACAAGGGTCCAAGGACCAAAAACCCAGGTACAGATTTGAAGCTAATTGAACCTTGAGTTGGACCCTTCTTCACATTTTAAAAACATTTTTTTCTAAGGTACAATGAACACATCTAAAGGCTTGGGGTTCAATTTGAGATTTAATATAAAAAAATGTGTGATCCTTATGTGAGAGGATTAGGTTAATCATTGACTTTCTTTTGTTTTTTTTTTCACTTCTTTCATGGTTTTTTTATTTTGACATTCCAACCCTCCACTTTATGCCTTACCTTCCAATTCATCCCCATTTCATGAACTTGGAAGGGCTAAAAATGCACTCCTTCTAAAAATCACCATGTGAGATTCACATATCAACCATTTCAACTGTCGAATTGATCAAAAAATGGAGTTAATGTGCTCTCAACAATGTCCTCAATCCATAAAATGGAAGAGCATGTCTTCCATTCTCACATAATTTTAACCACAAGGATAAAAATATATATTAAAAAAACAAAAAAACAAAAAAATGAACAACTTTGGACCTTAGCTTATGATTTCATTCTCCAAACCATGAGCTCTTCTTTAAAATCTTTTTTTTTGTCTGGACCAATTGGCTTTCCCTCCAAAATGATGTCATCTAAGCTAAATCACAATTTGATTTGTCTTGGTCCTTGACTCTCATCTAAAGACCTTGGGACCAATGTAAAGCTCTTGACCAATAAGAATGAACGATTTCATTGGACCCTACTTTTTGAACCCTTGTCTACAGTGACCCTAAATCAAGATCTCCAAGTTCAAATCTAACAATTGGTACCAACATGGGTGCTGGTTCACCCCGTCTAGCTTCTTTTTGCTAGTGTTGGTGTCAACTCCAAGGGGTAGGTCACTAGTAGGTTGGTGGCTAGAATAGTTGTTGGCTTGTTATTGGTCAATGACCCTAAACAAACTCCAAGTGTGAAGGTTCTTTTAGGTAGGTATCATGTTTTAATATATCCTTTTGGTATTCCTTATTACACATTACCCAAAAAATAAAACTTATCATCTTGTGTGTTTGGGGTTATTTTCAAGATTTCCTAAACAAAACTATCCACTAGTTATCAATGAGCTCTTAAGAAACAACTTGGGGAACATTCACAACTTAAGGAATGTTATGAGAACTCAATGAGAACATTGTTGCAACACATTCAAAACTTGATGTGAACAGATTGAGATCTTGATGGGAACTTGGTGGGAACACATTGGGCGCATCAAAATTCAGAATCTTATAATATGCAAAATTCCAATTCCCACATTTTTTTGTTTAAAACATGTTGAAATCTATTTGTTACATCCTTTAAAGAGGGTAATATTGTACTAGAGAATGGGCCATAAAGGTCGGGTGCACTTAATGTCCCCCTTTAACGGTGTTAAAAGCCAAGGAATGCTATGAGAACTCCAGGGAACAATGGTTGAAATGACACAATTGCATAATTGGAGCAACAAGTGCCAATGATTCTGCAACTATGCCAATTTAGCCTCCTGTTCGGGGCCCTAGCTACAGGGAGCAAGCCTCACATGCTTTCAAGGGAATAAGTTAGTATGTTATATAAGGATTAGGTATAAAAATGTCAAATAGGGTTAGGGATAATTCATTCTCAATGCATATCAAGCATATGGCCTATAACAAATGTTAACCTTTGGGCAGCCTTTGTGGTTTACAAACATCGCCTCAATTTGTTCTATTTCATTTTATAAAAAACATCGTTCTTCATTTAAAGTGTTTAGCTCTCTTAGCCAATCGTTGTTTTTGTCCTATTGACAAAAACTTTTCCATTAGTCTTGTCTATAAATAAATTTTGGCATTAGTCAATCATTATGGTTCTCTGAAAAAACAAGCTGGCATCTATGGTTTATTTTGGGACTCCTACGGGTCCTATGGTATAAGGCAATCTAAACAAAACATCTACAACCACATGAGTCTTGCCTAGCTTGTATACTAATGTGCAGTCATACTCCAAAAACAATAGTAACCACCTAACGTTATTTACCCGTGGGTGGTATTATTGGACTTATTTTTTTGTTGGAAATATTTTTCATTATAGATAATGATTACATTCCAATATTACCAACAAAATTGAGTACAACCTATCTAACATATACAGTTTATGCCAAAAAGATACATAGTTGGACTAATTTGGAAACATATTATCCTTAAGAGTTGTGGTTTGTAACCAAGTAAACTAACATAAAACACAAATTTATTCCCCAACAAATAATGTTTGAACTTATGCAATGCAAAGACCATAGTTAAAGCTTCTATTTTTGTGACATTATAGTTTTGTTCTGCACTATTAAAAAATCTGGAAGCATACATTACTAGTTCATCACTCTTCCTTGTCATATTTTATGCCACTAAAACTCCCATAGCCAACAATGATGCATTTGTGTGAACATGGAACTCCATGTCCCACTTTGGTGGTATTAAAATCAATGTTTTGATATATTTCTGATTTATAAATTCCCAAGTTTTTTTACAATCCTTTGTCCATAGAAAACTTTTTATTTTCCTTATGACCTTAATAATTAGAGCCTTGATCACTACAAAGTTCTTGATAAAACATATGTAAAATTGTGCTATGCTGTGAGCTCTACCAACATGGCCATAGCTAGTAGTCTCAATATTTAAAAATTGGGTTAGGAATTTGTGAGTGTGGTGAAGTTATTAAGGGGGTTTAACAACTTTGTGTTAGAATGGGGGTTGATGAGTGTGCACAAGGTGTGAGGGGGGGGGGGGGTTT
>Ga0116227_10001440_pt1 | contig 53000 bp, 30 predicted proteins | sample S1TSphgellanicum_FD_89693 | JGI IMG/M metagenome (GOLD analysis project Ga0116227, IMG submission 89693) | Host-associated microbial communities from peat moss isolated from Minnesota, USA - S1T2_Fb - Sphagnum magellanicum MG | ecosystem: Host-associated > Plants > Peat moss > Unclassified... | reverse complement strand
TTATGGATAACACTAGTAGAAAAAACCCTTGAAACTCAATCAATAATTTTTTGAATTAAAATATAAATTTAAGATTCCAAAATAGTAATTCAGAATTCAAATATCAATTTTTAGATCAAATAACTTTTTTCAAGTTAAATAACAAATTTCAGAATTGAAATGTTAATTTTCAGATTCAAATAATAATATTCAGAATTAAAATTAACATTTTAAGCTCAATTAATAATTTTCTGAATTGAAATATTAAAATTGAAAATCCAAATTAATAATTTGGAATTCAAATTTCAACTTTCAAGTGAAATAATTTTTTAACATTTAAATTTTAAACTTCAAAATTCAAATATCAAATTTCAAGTTTAAATAAAAATAATTAAAATCAAATTGCCAATTTTTAGACTCAATATTTTTTTTTAATTGAAATAATTATTGTTAGATTTGAAAATAATAATTTAAAATTCGAATATCATTTTTTTAGATCAAATAAGTTTTTTGAATTTAAATAAAAAATTTCAGAATTGAAATGTTAATTTTCATATTCAAATAAAAATATTCAAAATTGAAATGTCCGTTTTTAGAGTCAATTACCAATTTTCAGACTTAAAGTATTAATTCTGAGAATCTAAAATAATAATTTTGAATATAAATTTCAGGTTCGAATTAAATGATTGTTTAAAATTTAAATTGAAAATTTTTCAGAGCTGAAATATAAATTTTCATATTCACATAAAAATATTCAAAATTAAAATGTCCATTTTTATGATCAATTATATTTTTTGAATTGAAATACTAATTTTGGATTCGAAAATATTAATTTAGAATTCAAAATCAATTCTTAGATCAAATAAGTCTTTTTGAATTGAAATTGAAAATATCATATTCAAATCAAAATTTTCAAATTCAAATAATGTTTCAAACAATTGAAATAACAATTTTCAGATTCAAATATCAAGTTTCAAATTCTAATAATTTTTTAAAAAATTTAAAATAAAAATTTTCATAATTGAAATATCAAATTTCAGATTTGAATAAAAATTTCAAATTTCAAATATCAATTTTGATATTCATTATATGAACAATATACATATGTATGCATATTATATATATATAATTTTAGTACATACATTAAAATACACCTCTATGTCATTGTAGAATACCTTTAGGATGTAACTAATTTGGTGATTATTGCAACTAATGGGACATATCATCCTATTAATGGATGAAAATAAATGTGAAATTGATGCAATCAATAAGACGAAAATTGTAATAGCTGCATCATAATTGTGAAAATGACCAAAATAGTTGAAAGGTGGTCTTGTAGTTGTAAATATTCTCAAATCTAGTCACAAACGACTACAAGTCGCATGTAGTCGTAAATGGAATGGTTACATTTTGGTTGATTTCTATTAGTGATTTTCATATTACATTCTCATTAAAACCCTATTTGCAAATTATTAGACTAAAAGTTGAATTGGGTAAGACAAGCAGCACTAGGAGATTAAAGAAGAAATGTAAACTTTAGCTAAAAGAAAAAAATTGTCTATTGATTAGTGTTGAAGACAGAAAATGAAAGACAGAAAGATTTTAACAGGTATGAGAGAGTGTGAAAGATAAGGATTAAATAGTGTGAGTTAGTTGATTGAAGGTTTAGAAAGAAAATGAAAAAGAGTCAAAATTTTGACAAGTTTTAAAAAGTGAAAAAAAGAAGCCTAAAGTGGTGTGAGTGGGAAGGATATGTTAATAGAGTTTGTTGAATGTAGGTCCAAATAGAGAGTGTGAGAGAGGAGTTAAGTTTTGACAGACTAAAGAAAAAGAATGATTCTAATAAATTATAAAGTGAGGATGAGATTCTAACACAATTGTGAGAGAGAAAGAAAGAGATTCTTGTTGGTTAGGGAGATAGAAAAATAATCTACTTAAAGATAAAGATTTCAAGCATAATGAGAAATATTACAACTTGAATTTTAAAAAAATTGGCATTTAATTCAAGGTTACAAAATTATAAGCAGAATACATCATGGCTCTACTGTGGGGTTGGTGGGATATGTGTGCTACTACACTTATTATCTCCAAAATTAGATTTGGATGATAGGGAAGTGGGTTCAACTAGGTCTTGAGGTTCCATGAACTTTTGTAAGGTTCGATGTTCACCTTCAAATTGCAGTTTGAAGGATTGCCTTGGGGTATGACTAGTGGGTACATGTTGGAGGTAAGATTTATGATTAATTTTAATTACCTTTAATGTGTTCCAAAGAACACTTTCACCCATAATGAGAAACTAAGGTTTTTTTATTTGACGAAGTCGCCAAAACATTGATGGGGTTAATGACAAATGAGTGAAAATGTGTGGAAGTACTATGGAATCTAGGAGAGGAAGTGATAATGTACATTTGTTTCTAAGCATGTTTACAGGAAGAGGTTTCTATTACACACAGGTTCTTTGGGTTTCTGGGTTAAATTAGGGTTTGTAAGATGATATGAAGCAGTTGCCTTCTTGCAAGATTGAATTAACTATGTTTCAATTAAGGTTTGCACAAGGTTATAAACTTTGCAACAAAGAGTCCAAAGAGATGAAATAAAAATGGAAAAAGGGCACACAAAGAACCAAAATGTTTCCCAAATTGTGAAGCTTTTTACATAATCATAGAAAACCTCATCCTTGTTTACTATGACCATGGTTCTAGAAGGCTAACCTTAACCTTATAGGTGAGTTGTAATGAAATTTGCATGACTGTTAACGATGTTGTAGAATCTCCTTTTGTCAACACTTTTCTTGCACAACAAACTTTCATCAACGATCCTCTTGCACGATGAAATCTTGCACGACAACAATGATGAATGGGGCATGAATAGTAGTATAGGGGTTTTTGGTTTTTCTTCTTGTTTTGACCTTTCATTAACTCAAAAATTTTACACTTAACCCATTTACTTAAGACCTTCACATTCGTTCACTCAAAAACTTTACACCTCACACTCATACCTTGAACTAGCATATTCACAACTCACAGCTTCAAATATTTGTCGTTCATGGTAGCCGTCATTCACTTAGAAACTCTACACCTCACATTCATAGCTTGGACTCTCACATTTGTAGCTTGAAGCATTTTTCACTCACAGATGAAATTGCTATTTTGTCACAAAGCACAAAAAACAAAAACCTATTGTCAAGGCACATGGGAGGGAAACATAAAAAAATAGGGTGAAATTTGAGGAAACACCAAAATCAATGCATTTTCAAGTTTCACCCTATGTTTTTTTCTTTTGTTTTCGACTCACCTTAGCTTTTTGATTGTGCCTTGAGTTTTGGCCCAACTCAGGGTGAGAACCCTGAGTTTTGGCCACTTTATGGATACTTTATTAATTTGATGATGTTTTCCATTTGTAATTGATGAAAGGTTATATTGGAGCTATGTAGGCTTACAATTTTTCTTTGTTTGACATCACCTTTTGAACCCACATTTAACTTAACAATAGGCTTGAGGTTAGTGAAATATGGAACAATAAATCAACATTAAACATCTTTAGCTTTTAAGATTATTTTCAATCACATCTAGAAAAAAAACTCAAATCAAGTATCATTTCTATTTATCAAGGAAGTTTTGAACCCAAGGCCATAGTAGAACTTAAACAAGGCACCTAGAATTTAGGGGATCCTACAAAATCAAGACTAGGGTTGTGAGGAACAGGTTGAAAGATAATTGTCATGTGATGGCTGAAAAACAAATCTAGAGAGGATCCAAATATGCCTATGCACACAACATCCACCATAGAGTTCAAAGCACAAAACTCCAACAAATTTATCAATTGTAAGACTCAAACGTAGCCATGAACAACAAAACCACACTTCTAATTTTCTCATCCAAAAACTACTCTACTTGTATAATACATGCCATGTCTTATTCTTCAAGTGGCCTTTCACGTTGGTTGCCAAACCTAAAACTTGAACAATAAACATAATCACTCAATACAGTTATCTGTAAAGGAAGAAAAACACAGCACCAGAACCCTGAGTTTGGTCATACACATGGTGAGATTTTAAAAAAACCTGCAAAAAAGTACATTAGCATTCAAGGGGGGATGAAACTCAGAAAACCATCAATTTTGGTGGTAAAATGAGTTTCATCCTGAGCGCCTCCACTGCTGCTACATATATTTTGCTGCTCCTAACTGTACAATTACTATTGTTAGTCTCGAACCTTATGAGTCTCATACTGAGTTCCAGCATTTCAAACTGAGATTTATTAAAATGTCTTTACTTTGTGGATACCACTGAAAGAGGGGATAGGGGGTGAAAGGAGGCCCAAAGACAGGGTGAAGACAGGGTTACTTTCCGGATAACTCTAATGTCTAGTGAAAGCTTAAACTTTCTGGGCTCTCTCAATTGGCAGAAATCTGATAATCTTGTACTTGCTAAAATATTATGAAATAGTTGCTACCAAGACCTTGTTGGGAACAAGAACACCCACCTTGGAAAATATTGCATTAGAAGGGCCATTAATAGTGACTAGATTTTCAACATCAATGAGAGGCTTCCACATTGGATGATAGTGCATGTACTACTTGATCATAGCTCGTAATTCCATAACTGGTTGCCATATGGAGACCACATCACTATCTTTACCACCAATACATTTCTCGTATACTAAAGGGCTTCCAGGGCTTCCAGGGCTTCCAGAGGAAATGACCATCAAAGGACTACACAAGAACTTGCACCGAACCTTAGCTACTTTTCTTTCAACAAACAAACATCCTGAAGAGCATAGAGGAAATGTACTTTTAAGTCCGGCAAACAAATGATTTTTACTCTTGCATTTACTCTGTGCAAGAGTAAAAATTGCACCACTTGCACTACAAAGCTCAAAGACATTGAGAGTTTCCTCGGCAAGCTTGAAACAGTAGAGTTTTGAGAGAAATGGTAAAAGACTTATCCAAAAGCTATGAGCCAATTGTGACCAACTTCCCAAACGAATGTAGGATTTTTTATGAGCAAAGATTGGTGCAAACTAACTAGAATTCAACCCAAAAAACTAAACAAAAAAACACTATGAATTATGTAGTATGAATCAATGACCAATATGAACCACACAACGCATTGAGGGAAATGAAACTCTCAAAAGTTGAAATTATACAGGATTAAGAGAAAACCCTGTTAAGTAATTATTCAAAAATTATGCTCCAACCTGACCACCTTCAAATTCAGACCCATCACAAAAAGAATTCTGATAACTTTTTTGATGAGCAAAGATTGCTACAAATTAACCCAAAGACCAACCCAAAAAAACTAAACAAAATAACACTCTGAAATACCTAGTATAAATCAATGACCAATTTTGGACCAAATGAAGTAAGCCCACAAACGGATTTCAGTTCGGAGACAAAAGACCAGGACTTTTTATCCAAAAAGAGTTAGGTACAGACCGTTGCATCCAAACCAGTGTGTTTTTTTTGTGATGGAGCCGCGGTGGCGATCATCCACAAGCCGGTTTAGCCAAATTTGGCAATTAACAAAGTATGAATGGGAAAAAAATTGAACATCCTTGTTGTGTTTTTGGCTACCTACTTGGATTCCGAACCATCCATCTTCCCGCCGCCCACAGATCGTATGACCACACAGACGGAAAAATCGAAGGGGCCTAAACCTCTCTACTGCTATCCAGAAAATACCCCATTCCCATTGTCAGTGCGTCTTGTGTTGGGTCCGGCAAGCTGCTGCAACAGCAATGGTGGCGCGCGCTTGTCTCACGGGAGCGCCTCTGGCTCTGCGCTCCAGCTGCTTCCTTCCCTCTCTGTAAGCCGTCCCCCTTCGCCTCCTCGTGCTACAATGCTTTTGCATTCAGCGACCTCATTCTGTGTGTGAAGCATGTTTTGAATCCAAAGAGAAGGCTTGCAATGCTCATTGTGTCGATAGATTAGGACGAGAAATTAGGGTTTTTCTACTATCTTGGAATTGCGTAGAAGCGAATTGGAGATCTCAATTTTTTTTTTTTTGTTGAAGTTGTAATTGAGTAGTTTGCGGTATTTCGTGATTATAGTTTGATCTGTATAAGAGCATCATCAGCGGTGTTCAGTATGTGACTCTGCAAAAATATTTTTCACATCCAAGTTTATTTATTTATTTATTTCCAACCCCACCCATAGAACTAAAACTGGGAAGGCAAATAGGTGGGAGGCTACTAATAGCAAAGCACCTCGACCAATCGGAAATAGGGAACTGGAGTCCGATCACACGCTCTTATTGCACTCTTCTTTGGCAGGTGTTAGGCTTTGTTGTGCCTTTTAGCAGCCTCAGCAAACTTTACAAAAGTGCTGGACCAAAACTATTTTGCTGAGCCAAACTGACTTGTTTTGACTTCCTTCATCCAATTTTAATTTGCAGGGTCACACGCTGAGCACCGGTGGAGTTGCTCTAAGCACTTTGTTAATTGTTCTTCAGCATGACTTCATTGGTTTTGTAGTCTTCATTGTAATGTCGGTTTTGAATCTTAGAGTTGATGTCTGTGCAGGTATGGGAATAGGATGGGAACCTTGCAGCATGTTTATTGTGGATTCTCAGGTTTGGGCAAGATCCAGTCTTCTCGTTGGTTTGATCATCCAGCATGGGCAAGTATCCAGAATGTGAGGGCTGGAGCATTTGCTTGTGCATCTGCAGCTCAAACCCTTGCTTCTTCCTCTCCTGACACTCTACAGGGTACTGCTGGTCAGGTTGCTTTAAAGTAAGCCACCATTGCTGGGATACATGCTGTAAATTGTTCCACATTGAATCTTGTTCATTACAGTAAAACATTGATGGTGCTGGAAATGTTGCTGGAAATCTCTTAGACCTACAGTCTAGTGTTAATGCTGATATTGAGGCTGCACACATCTACAATCTAATGTTAAGAGCTCTGTCTTGAAGGAAACGAGTTGTTTCAGGTGTTCAGCCAACGGGAACAATTCATTTGGGCAACTATCTTGGTGCCATCAAAACCTGGGTGTCTTTGCAGGTCCTGGTCTTGGAACCTTCGCCTTGGGGCAATTTGAAGTTTGTTAACTTTCCTATCTGGGACAGAATGTGGTGCACACAATCATCTTCAATTCTTGTTGGCCAGGAAGTACTGTCTGTCACTCCCCTGCATGGAGTTCACCCTTTTATTAGTATAAATTACCATTCTATAATCTCATATTGGCTGGAGACCTGTTCATGTTTGTGACATTGGCTGTGTGGTGGTTGTGTCCACAGGACCTCTATGAGACTTTCTTCTTTGTTGTGGATTTGCATGCGGTAAGACTCAGATCATAATTCTGGGAAGAGATGTTGTCAAACAACCTTGGAGTGTTTTTATGCAACATGTATTTGTGATGTAGTGTCTTAGCTACCTGTGGATTGTCTAATGTACAGCTGTGGGAATATGATATGACTTGATTGTGATACTGAGTCTTCATGGCTCTGATTAGGTTTAATCTATAAACTGGGTGTACTGTGTTCTGTCCCTTATACAGATCACCTTGGCACATAATGCTGAAGAACTTGCAAGGGCTACACGAACATCAGCAGCGATCTATATTGCATGTGGGATTGACCCCTCAAAGGTAACTGGGAGTAGAGACTGATTGAAATCAATAAATGGTTTGCAAACGGGATTTGGGAGGAATGTTATCTCTTTCATCAAGGTGATTGGGGTGATCACAATAAGCAGAGGAAGGTATATCACACAAGTGCAGGTTTACAGCACTTCATTTCTTTGGAGGCCAATGAGGTGACAATGTATTGTTGCCTGGATGTGCAGGCTTCTATATTTGTGCAATCTCATGTGCAGGCACACTCTGAACTAACTTGGCTCCTAAGCTGTGTAACCCCAATAAGCTGGCTTAATAAAATGATACAATTCAAAGAGAAATCACGTAAGTCGGTGCGTCCAACCTCACCTCACTTTTTTCATTATCTTATTAGCAGCTTATGTTAAGTTAGTTGTGGATTCTCGCTTGAGAGTTCTCTTGGTGCTAGTCTTGAAACTACAAAGGCCACATTGGAGATATTCCCTATCTATGGTCTTGTCACTCTTGTTCAACAGAAAAGTTTAAGAGAGGGTAGTAACTGATTCAAGCTTGCATGGTCATGTGTAGGGTGAGGATGTTGGTGTTGGGCTCCTGACATATCCTTTGCTCATGGCCTCAGATATCCTTTTATATCAGGTGCTGCTTCTTTATCCACTGCTGCTTGGTTCAGCCTTAGTTAAACCTTCTGTTACATTCATGGCATGTGCATTGTGGTATTTTTCTTTCTAAGTAGTATTTAGTATGTAATAGACCTGGACCAAGCCTTGCCATGGTGTTGTTGCTTAGAACACCTGGGACACTTTCTGGTCATACTCAGTTATGTAAGTTTGAGGAACTTTCTAGCCTGTTTAGATGCAGTTGGGTGACTGCTAGGCTGGGTTTAGCAAGATTTTGGACAGTTGTAGTAACATGGGGAAAACACTGTGGCAGAGTGACCTGGTTCCAGTGGGGGAGGATCAACGGCAGCATTTAGAGCTCACTCGTGATGTGGCAGATCGTGTAAATCACTTATATGGTGGCCGGAAATGGAAGAAACTTGGCGGGTTTGTTCTCTGTATACTGTTGCAGCATTATTTGTGGCAGTCTGCCTCTGACATGTTGGATCTTGGTTTGTTTGGGAGAGTGTCTGCTACCTGCTACCTCTATAGGTCATGCACATACTATGGTGTACACTTCACATTTGTTATAGAGGGTTTTTTGCACCATCATGTGATGATCATGGACAAAGTTTAGGGTGGATATCTGACACACAATTGTTGCTATTGTTGGGATGCAGCCGTGGTGGGAGAGTGTTTAAGGTGCGTCTTCTAAACAGTTTTTCAAGTCCTTGGCTGGTTTAATTCAGCATGTTTGATGTTGGACATCTTACATGCTGCATGTCTTCACCTGGCATTGACATACAGGTCCCTGAGGCACTGATCCCCCCAACTGGAGCACGTGTCATGTCTCTTACTGATGGCATGGCAAAGGTGAACTCTCTTGTCCACTTAGCCCAGTTGGCTGGCTCATATATCTGTATTCAGGACTCTCTGGGACAAGGATATGAATTTTGATCTTGAGAAAAGAGTAGACATTGTTTCTTGGTCTTTGGTTTTGGATTTTCAGAGTGTGGTCTTTTTAGAGTTGGAGCCTAATTGTGGTTGCACATTATGCAGATGTCTAAATCAGCAACATCTGATCTCTCCCGGATCAACCTCCTTGATACACCAGATGTATGTTGCACCTCCATTATCACTTTCTGTCGGTTTCTTGACCTTGATTGTACCAAATTAGAGATGAAGCAATCTAATCTTTAGAACTCTTTGGTGTGCAGGAAATTGCGAACAAGATAAAGCGCTGCAAGACTGATTCTGTTGTTGGGTATGGTTTTCTGACATAAACCATGATCTTGTGAAATTCTTGCAACATTTGTCAGAGTTTTGAACTCCACAGTGGATGGACAATAAGTTTTTCTGATTGTAAACATGGTGGAATGTAGCATGGAGTTTGGCAATGAGGAAAGGCCTGAATGCAACAACCTCCTTGCAATCTACCAGTTAGTTAGTGGAAAGACCCAGCAGGTGAAAATCCTTATTTGCCTTCTTTTTTTTTTGTCTAGTGTGTAGAAGGAGGTGCTTTGCTTCAGTTGTGAATTCAGCCTGGTGATCATTTGTGTTAAGTGGGAGCAGTCTCCCAGTGTTTCAACTTGGCCATCAAAGTCTGTCTTTGCTCTTCTGAAGTTTGATATTACAGTAGCCACTTTTGCTGCATATGAAATATCCGTGGACGCCAACTCACAATCTATGACTTCTTTCCCTGTATCCTTGGCACATGTTAAAGACCCGGGGCTGTGTTGATGATGGAACTTTAGTCTAGTATGCTGAGATTAAGCATTTGGTGTGAGCAGGAAGTAGTGGAGGAGTGTGCGGAAATGAGCTGGGGCCAATTTAAGCCAGTTCTGACAGAGGCTCTTGTCATGCATCTGCAACCTATTCAGGTAACCCTGCACAGAATTGTAACCTTTGTCATCTTGTATTCCAGGAAGAACTTGTCATTCTCTTTGCTTCTGGGACTTACATGCTCTCTGGCATTGCAGGAGAAATATGCAGAGGTAGTGGCAGATCCTGTATACCTTGACAGTATTCTTGCAGAGGGTGCAGCGAAGGCAAATTTGATAGCAGATACAACCATCCAGAATGTTTACAATGCAATGGGATTCCTTCCCAAGAAAAAGCCCATTGCTATCTAGGTAGTGATAATTGTCTAGTTCTCTTTACACCATGTTCATCCACATTGGAAGAGCCAAGAGGCCAACAATATAGAGGCTTCACAAGCAAGCATGATTGCATGTCAATAGAAGCTAGTTTTATGGTGATTTTGTTTCATTGTTCTCATTATTACAATGGTCAGTGCTGCAGACATTGAAGTGATCCTTGGGAGCAGTTGTAGCTTGATATGGTATCACTGGATCTGCCCCTAAGGTAAGATTAGACAGGTCAAGGCATGACTTCTATGTGCACGTAATCTGATTCTGATGGAGATAGTTAACAGAGATTCTTGTGAGTGACCATGCAGTGTGCTGCAATGTGGATATAGGATCATTCTAGACCTGTTCTAGACTGATTACAAAGTTCTTCACTGGCAAGAGTTCTAATTTCTCTTGGAACTGGATTACAGGAACATCATTAATTAGGAAATGAGAAGCAGTGCCTGCTACTTGCTACCTTGACAGATGCATCTGGGTGCAGTGGAGCACCTGATCCTGCAGAGTGTAGCTGAACATCTCATTCAACCTTTACATCTTGAAAAATCAATTTATGCTTCCTGACTCCTTTTTTCAAGTGCTCAATCTAATGGCCTGTGAAATAGAAGTGATAGGTGACCCTATTGAAGGTTGATTAGGTTCTGGAGTTAGTCATGGTAATTGGTTCTTGAGAAGACTAAGGAGTTCCAGGTCATAGATATGGGAATGTTGTTGCAGGGACCATATGTCTGATCTGTTGGCCATGTAGTTCTGAGATTGAAGCCCACAATTATTATGTTTTAGGACTACTTACAGGGCAGATGGAAAATGGAGTGTGAAGACTTGAATTTTGAAGTGCCACTGTAATGTATCTCCAGAGAATTACACAGTGGTCCATCAAATTCCAGAAATACACACTTGAATTTTCTGACCAGTAGTGTCGTGCAATACTAGTATTGTCATGGTATTTGTCACATACAGCAGCCACATTAAAAGACAAATGAAGATGTTTTACAGCAAAGGATGTAATCTTATTAGCAGCTGTGCCAAATGAAGCAACTTTTTACTTCTTTCAAATGGCTAGCTGGAGGATGTAGGCTCTGAGGTGAGTACCCACTGACTATGTATGTTTGAAACCTCATTCCCTGAAAATCTCAGAACGTCCTCTGCATTTCACATGGTGGTTATTTGACCACATTACTGCATGGGAGTAGAATTATTTTTCTATAGGGTATTGTGAGAATTGCCAAGCCTGATTCTATAGCAAAGTATGTTGTTATAAGTTTTTGGATTTGCAAGACTATTTCAGTACAATTTAGGATGACCATTTATGTTGCCAACAGTCATTGTTTAGCCATACAAAATGAATATCAGTAATATCAAAATGAGATAGGTCCAGATCAAAGTTTGGGAGGGGTTTCATCAGAGAGGTTAGCTACAAGTATAAAAACAAGTTTCATTTTCTCTGTCTTGATGGTGTGCTTGAAAGTGCTTATCAAATAAATCAACTGATGCTAAGTGTAAGGAGATTTCCAAATCAAACAAGAGACCTTCGTAGAAAACTGCAGGAAGAAGAAAAAAGGGAAATATCATTGACAGGAGAACAGCATAGGACAAATTATTTTCAAGAGTGCTGAAACTCATGCTTATGATTCAGTCAACTTGAAAATATTTTAGAGATGATGGGAAAAAGAATATGGATATTCCTGATAACAGAACAGCAACCAATCAGAAAGCATGAGAAAGGTACCAGAAGCCTAAAGAAAAGAGAAAAAAGACCAAAATAAAACAGAAGACCCAGTGGTTTGATTGACAGTGTAGGACAAATATGTGAAGTGAAAGATAAGAACAATCTCTTTCAATCTGGTGACCATCAACATCAAAAAATATTAGGGACTGCCATAATTTCTGCTGATTTGTCAGTTCCCTATTTGGCAGTTGGAGGCTGATGTCAAACAGTGATCTACATGTACTGAATTTCAGTCACAATCTGGAAGTAATGTGACAACCCAGCCATGACTGCAGCTAGCATACATAATGAAGACAACCAAGTCCCAAACAAAAGAAAAAATGAGGGGAATGCACAAAGAAGAAAAAGTAAACACTAAACAGAAGAGAAAACAAGAGAGCAGGAAAAAGAGAACTCAAGCTAGAAAGTATGTAGTGCTAGACAATATTGCACCAAATGGCCTTTGGAAAGCACACTACTTAGAATCAGGAATCCCTTGATAGAATCAAGTTGAAGATGTGAAAATCTGAAACTCCGAGACATGGTTTAAGAGATTGTCTGGTTTGAAATTGAGAAAAATCTCAAAAAGTCAATCAATTTTCCTGACGAGAGTGACTAAACTCACCACTGGTGTGATGAAAGACAAACTGGAACTGCAAAACTGACTGTTGCAGAAACCAAATCTAGCAGTTTTTGATATACTAGAAGCAACATAAGGCATGTGAACCATGTCAGTAAGAAGGTTATTGGAAGACGTTAACATGCCCCCAAGATCAGTAAAATATAACATCCAGATCAACCTTGTATAGAGATTCTTGATAAGCCATCCATTCCCTGAAATCAAGTGCCCCTGCTTGTGGGGTCTTCCAGACCATCTTGGAAGAAAGGAAAACTCATTCACAAACAAGTTCTCCAACTATGCTCCTCATCATTGGCCACCCACATTCCATGTAGAAACAGGTGTGGAACAATGTAGTATCAATGTTACTGTCCTGATTACTACTTATGTCACAAAGATGCAGAACAGATCATCTCCCAGGAGTTGCAGTAGAAAGATAAAAGAGTTTTGTCACTCATGACATGGTATATGTACAAGCTCCGATGTCAATGCACTTCAAGCTCCAAAAGTGCTGGGTGATCAGATATTAGCCCATTGTTGAATATCGCCAAAAGAGCAGTATTGTTGAACAACTATTATTGCCTTCATGAACTGCTGAAATCCAGGACCTTCAGAAACAAAGGAACTGGAAGCTATGGCTACATCCTGCCCTGACAAATAGTAGTACAGCCACTATACTGAATTTTGACTCATCCCAGATGAGGGTTACAAAATTTCATAGATTCAAGTAAACATTCCAGTGGAAGATAAAATGAGGTGGCTGTGCTGGACAATTCTCCACCAAAGCATAGCCTCTTGCACCCCGGAATCGACCAGTTCCACCCAAGATAATGAGCTCAGAAGGGCTCTGCACACCCCCAAAATTGCCTGAGAAAGTGAGTGTCCCCACACCGTGTGCAGAGTCGGCATTGAAGGTAATCTTGCTTAAGAGCTCCACCCCTTCCTTCCCCTGCAAATCGCTGACAGGCCCAAACCCTCTCTCTCTACCCACGAGCTTACTGTCCCTGCTTCCACCTTCCCGCACCTCATTGTCAAACACTAGCAAGGACCCAAATCCCAGATTCCGATGATCCCCCTTTCCAGTGCCTGCAGCCAACATTAATGTGGCCTCCCCGCCGCTGCGAATCTCATGAACAAAAAAATCCATCGCCCTCTCCTTCATCCCATTCCATTTCTCCGGCTCCTTCTTGGAGCCCAAATCCCCTTCTTCAACTCCTCCTCCTCCTCCTCCTGCTTTATTTCTCTTCCTTTTCTTCCTCCTCTTCTCAGTCACTATAGCCTCTCTGGCGGGGTTTAATCCCGAACCATTCCTCAGCATCGAATTGAAAGGTGGCGAACAACGACGAAATTCTTGAGCTACTATCAATGTACCTTCAGACTTGGGAGGAGGAGGAGGAGGAGGAGAAGGAGGAGGAGGAGGAGAGACAGTAGTCTGTGTGGCAAGAACATGATTGTGCTTTCTTGCCTGTTCGTCCACCTCCATCTCTACGCTGTCGGACGCTTCCCGTTTGGCACACAAGCCAGGCAGGTCAACGACAGCTGGGTGGTACTGCTGATGAAGACCCAACAACTTGGACACATCCTCACCAGCCTCGATCCCAGCCACAATCCGCTTCTCCTTGTAAGACTCCCCAACAGCGAAAGAGATATAAGGAAGCAAAGGCGAGTAAGGAGGAGACGCCTTAGGACAACCAGCCATTCTATGACGATTGATCCTTCGCCGATCCGTCTTGATGACGCCACATAGCACGCAGCGCAACCGTTCTCTAGTATACGCAGGTGGGTCTTTCGGCACCCTGACTGCTTCCGAGCTGGGCTCCGTGATATGCTTGATAAACTCTTCCACTGTGTAGTAAAACACCAACGGCTCACCTTTGGGGCTAGGAAAGGCCCAGGGAATGACACCCGGACCAGGGCCTGGGGCCATCAAGACTGCCCTACCTGTTGCTGCTCTACTTGACACTCTCGCTAGAATGAACTCTCGGCGCGCGCACCGCGCTAACTGGCGAAGAAGGAAATGGGCAGATGTTAGTGAAAGCCGAGCAGGATCCTTTCTTTCGTCCTTTCCTTCCTTTGCAAATGGGATAATTGGTCTGCAGTCCGATGAATTAGGGTTGAGGGTTTCCTTTCGGCATAGATGGGAGCGAGTGCCTACTTAGTTACATTTCCAGTCTTTTTATTTGTCCTTTGTGATGTAGGTACACTCCACTCGTGTGAAATCTGTCAGGAGAGCTAATTAGTTTGTACATGGTCATGTTTCCCATTGCCCATGGTATTCCCCTATGTTCTCCTGGGGTTATAGGGCACTTATTATGAGGTTGAGGCACTTATGAGGTTTTCATGTTTTTTTGGGGGGGTGAGGCAATTATTGTTTAGGTATAGCAATCCTAAAACATTGAGCTAATTTTTTGTTCTGTTTAAAACAATCTTAAAACATTTGACTTAATTTTTTCGTTGCATTTGCACTGTGCAGGTACCTTCTTAGTACCTACTTACTTCCCCGGGCAGAACTTTCAAGCAGGCTCGGGGGAAAACAGAGGACCGCCTTCTTGCACGCGGCACTGTGCTTCCAATTTTGTAGTGTAGTAACAGTGGCGAGCCTCCCCAGACAGATTTAAAATTAATTGGCGACAGTTTTGTAATGTGTAGCCAGTAGACAGAACTGTGGCGACACTTTCCCCCAAATTTTAAAAAAATGGTCGAAATTTAGGTTTTTGGAAAAAAAAAGGAATTTTCGCCAAAAATTTGTGTCAGTGTCACCTTTTGGCGATTTTTCGCCAAAAAAAAAGACTGCAACACTTACAGTCCAGAAAACATTGACCGCTTGTGAACCTCGTGTGAAGACCTTACAGACCTTGGCCCTGAAATTGAGAAACTCAGACTTACACTGCCCTTCCCCTATGCATTACATACAGGTCTTTAGGCATCTCTACGGTGATGCTGAAGTACAGGGGTAGCTTCAACACATGTCTGTTGAAAAATTAATTAGCTTTGAAGATTTCATGTTTTAAAAAGAATATTCCAAAAGATTCTCTAATTTCCGTCACTAAATTTGTTCTTTAGTAAAAGAATATTTTGAATATTTCAACATATCTGCCAATAATATAAGTAGTGTGCAAGTTACCAAGGTACTAGGGTATTGCTAATATGCATGATTCACATCTTTGGATACCTCTGCTGCCTTAAGCTCGTTGTATGATCCCTTGGACAGTACTTGCTGATGCTGCCTGCCTCCACTGAATTTCACTGAGCCTCTCAACTTCCAAAGTTCCAAGCTTGCTTTCTATACTCGTATTTTTGATCTTTTTCCTTAGTGTGGGTTGGCTGGGTTTTCCTTCTAATGGTCAGCTCTCAGTCTCAACTCTCTGGCGAAGGTGTATTGCTTTCCTAGTTCTCTCAGCTCTATTATCTAGTGCTTTACTTAGGTTGCTGCTAAGTTGCTAGTGGTGTGTCTCCCTCTTGTGTTCCCTGTTTTGGTTCCTTCTCCCGGTTTCATGTTTTTGCTTTTAAGGGTAGCTTCTTGGTGGTGCTGCTTGCAGTTTGACCCATACACAGGACAATCCTTAATCTCAAATTTAACTATGACCCAAAGATTAACACAGATGGGGGCTTCAATGCTGCAGGAATAACTATGCCCATTGCTACCAAATGTAATGGTCAATGACAGGTGGGAGAGACATGCATGATGAAGGGGACTATAGTGGCAATTCATATGTAACATGTAAAAGAAAATTGTGAAAGAACATTTTTTGAGTGAGACGCCAAGCAACACGTTGGTTTTTCACAAAGTTTTTCAACAGTTTGAAACCTTTGTTTGCATAATATAGAACAGGGAGCAATCTTTTCCTTTGATGAGTTTGTGACCAAACTTCACATGAAGGAGACAAATCAGCACCCCACTTCATACTAGGGCTCTAGCCCAACTCAAACTGAAGCAGCCCACTTGACCAAAAGCTTTTGGTCCATTGGATTTACAATGGTGCTCAAGCCCAAGATCCAAGAATGAGGTGGCCACCTATATGGTTATTTTGGCACCAAATTCTGGGATCAGCTCATGACATAGGAACTTTCATGAAATGCAAACCCAACTTCTAGGACTCAGCCCAAGGTTGCACATATGTTTTTTAATCTTAGCCATTGGATGGAAGCTAGTTTCTTTTATGATGTTGAAGGTAGGTGGAGGAAAGATTTTTTCTTTCTTACCTTTGCTGTCGCTCTCCATTGCTCTTTTTCTCACCTCTCCTTTGCTGGCCTCTCTAATCAAAGCGTAGTCAACATGGAAGAATGTTCACCAAGAACTAATATATGGGTTGTTGATTTTGATAAATATAATAAAGTTTTCCATAAAAGAAGGAAAATGCATCAACAAAGCAAGTGGTTTGGGTATAATGCAAGAAGAAATTAAAAACATTCTTTAAAATAGTACACTGACTCACTGAGCTTGAATAGGGCTTGAATCTATTTTTATTCTTAATATTATGGTAAAACTAATTTCATCTTGAGTTTGGGCAACATCACTGTTCTTACTAGTCCTAAGGGCAAAGTTTTGACAGATCATGTGCAATAAATGAAAAATGTACACCCAATTTTTATTCAAAAAGTTTTCATTTTGCAAATAACATTTGAGGCTCCAAGAAGGGTTGGAGGTTGAAAAGAGGGCCCAAAGGTAGGATGATTATAAGGATATAACACACACACACACACACACATATATAACCTTGTTTGTATATAAACAAGGGTTATAATAATAATTTACTGATATATAAAGGGTGTTAAATAGACATGCGTAGGTGTGAAGAAAAAATGTTATGGCTAATGAAATTGTTGAATTTGATCATCTGAATTTTTTTCTTTAATTATCTTGAATGAACTAACAATTAAATCTGTAATAGGATTGATAGGTTTGTGAAAATTTTAGTAGACCAGTGGAAATGGTAGAATGACATTATTATTTTCATAGTTCAACAAAATAGGGTTGTGTGTAAGCTTGGAGATTTTTTTTTTCAGGCCAATGGAATTGCTAGGTTTGGTGACTTGAATTTCTATTTTTGGTTATCTTGAATGAAGTAACAAATCAATGTGTAATACCTCTTGATAAACATGGTTATTGCACAATACTTGTGCACTTTGTTGTCAAATGGTTTTCAAAGCAATTTTAAGAGGGGGCACATACGATTGGGTGGTACCACTAATAAACATCTTTCCAAAATAAAAGGAAAGTTGAACCCATTTTGATTTCATAAAAAATATTTGTTTATTAAATTTTTCCATGTGGGTTATGTGTACCATACATAGACAGACGTTTATAAAAAATCACAAACACTTAGATATTTATACTATCTATTGATAAATTAAGAAAATTTGTTTCCTAACTCCATTCTTGACCCCTCATTTAAATTAAGAGTTCTTGCACCTACACATTTAAGTAGTTTTTTTTTCATGTTTAATCATTACAAATCAAAGGGTAGGGATCCAAGTGATCATTGACTTTTTGAATTTTTATTTTATTTAAAAAATAAAAAAAGGGCATCTGAAATACTTTTAAAAATTAGAGATTAATAAATAAACAAAAAATGCATTCATTTTTTGTTTGGACCAAACAAACCTTCATATTATATTCCTACAATTTATTTCAATATGCTTTCATTCTCCACATATTTTTTTTTTCATTCAATTATATTTTCAAATATTATAATATTTGGGGATTTTATTTATAAGCATTTATTGGAATTTTAAAAAAATTATGTTGAGATTTTGAAATTGACGAATATAATGAATTACTTTCCTTGTGGTACCACTCAATCATACTTGCTCACATGAGGGGGACTAAGAAAAGAACATCTTGCAAATAATATCTTCATTTTATCACTTTTTTTGAAAAGTTGAGATAAAAAATGGGGAACACCAAGCATATTTTTTAAAGAAAAGGAGATGAAGTTCAAATTGCAACCCTTTGATTCTAAAGAAAATAATACCAAACAAAAATGCAACCATGAAATGAATTTCAAGTGTTTTCAAATCATTACACACATATTTTTTGTTTTTATAGAAATCAACATCTTGACCAATTTGTAAAGGTCATCACATTTTCCATGTAGTAGTAAGTACCGTTACTTAGCCCTAAAAATGATATGATAATTTGTGTTTTGAATGAAATGTTTTCTTTTAGAGATTTGCTCCTTCAATTTAACAAAGGAAGATTGACCTTGCAGAAACATGTAAAATGTTTGAAACTTAACATTATGCATGTTAGAAACAATTTTTTGTGTGATTATTCATGAGTTGAATGTTCAAAAAACTACTATGCCAATCATGTTGTCACAATGCCCTCTCCTTCGGACCTCCTTTTCCTTAAATAACAACTATAGCCATCATGAGTTCTAATCCAAAATCTTGATCTCATTTAGCAATTATTCTCATCATATGACAATTACTATGAACATAAAGGAGATAAGAACATTATGCTTCTTTTCATCCATGTTGAAGTTTTCAAGACTAAGAGAAGAGTTGTTGAAACTGACAAGTGGAAAAGGAGAAGAGGAAAAAATTGTATAAAAAGGAGTGTCTTCTTTGGTCCAAGATTCGAGTGGCATTGATGCTGCACCAATCGGTTTTGGGCCATTAAGATACATTTTCTTTTAGCAGCTCAAGTTAGAGCACGACGTTAAGCAAAAGACTTAATCAGGTCAAGATTCCTGGGCTTGAGCCCTAATGTAAAGTGAACCTCAAAGCTTCTGAAAATGGAATCAGAGGTTCTTATCCTCTAATTCAAAGACTTGGCTTTATTCTGCAGTATTCCAACGTCATGAGTAGTTTGGAAGTTTTGGAGATTCTTGAGTGACCAGAAGAGAGGACCTTAATTTCCCCTAACTCAGTAATGGGCAGCACATTGCCCTTACCTCAATTTCATTACCATGGGGTTTTTGGAAGGAGATCTTTGGAGCTCACACCTTTGGAAAACTTTCTAATGAGGGAGTCTTACCAAATCACTCAAAATAGTGTTTGAAGAGGTTCGAGTGCTGCAAAAACACTTCTAGACTAGGAGAAGCTGATGGAATTAGGTCTGTAGGATACCCAAAAATGGCCACAGTGAACCAGAACCCACATGAAGGATGAATGGTAAGTGGTCAGGAAACAGTTTTCTGTTGGGTTCCAGTTCCCTAGCTAACCATGGTGGTCAGCTCAGTTGCTTTTTTTTATTACATACCTACAACAACCCACTAGCAGGCTAGATGGTTGTTAGTAGGTAGGGATTAAAAGCAGCCCTTACCTGGGTATAAACCATCTACTTATGTAGTAGTTACCTATTTTCTTACTTATCTACCAATATATGGGACCTATTTTTTTCAGAATTAGTTACCAAAGTGAAACCAACTATTAACTCAGTTGAGGCTCATCCATAACTGAGTAACAACAGGTATTGAGTGGATGGTGCACTGGTGGGTGCTGGTTCACTGGGCCCCTAGAAATTAGAGATATTACTAGAGACCTCTCATCTGAGAGTGGTGAAATTGGTTACTCCTGCACCAATCTTCATAAACTATCCACAAATCTCCCTAATTTTTAGTTGAAACCCTAAATCCTAACTCTCAGCTTGATGCAAATATTTTTGAACCCTAAAATTCCTTTGTGATATAGCATCAACACATGGGAAATTTAAATTATCCCAGTTTGGAAATTTTGAATAATGGGGACGGATTAGGCACATTTTCTCTTTCTTTACATTCAAAGATTTGTGACTAATTTTAGAGTTATCCATAAAGTCACCCTGTCTTTGGGCCTTGTCTGACCCTCTAACCCCTGCTTCATCCCCAATTTGAGCATATCCTTAAAACGAGAAAATTTGGGTGTCATTTCATGAAACTAGGTATCAGTTCAGAAGATTTGCAGGATCATATTCTGAAAAGGCATGAAACCAGGTATCAGTTCAGAAGATTTGCAGGATCATATTCCGACAACGCATAAAACCAGGCATCAGTTCAGAAAATGAGGACTGATTTAGGTGAGAAAACTAGTTTGGTCACGCCTTTTTTTTCTGTCTACTGTTTTCATCCTGACTTCTCATTTTGTCGCCAGTTTCGCTGAAACTTGGGCCATGTAGCCTCAGTTTGGGGTACTTCACGTATAACTCGATATCTGAAAGAAGAGGCTCAGCAAGAGCGCTTTTGAAGCATGCAAAAGAAGTCACAGACTTCATGCATTTGGGGCCTTGGCAGAAACTTCTCTTCCAGTTTTAAATTCTTTCCCACAATCCCAAATAATATGAGCTGGGCAAATAAAATGTCAGGTGTACTTCCTCTCATGCAGGACACAACTGACAGGCATTTGATACTGTGAAATGTTTTTAAACAATGATTGAAAATGAAACCGAAACAAGCATAACGTATTTAGATTAGTATCCCTCTTGAGAATTTCCAATCCTTTGGAACCCAAAATGAAACTCAATGCTAAGTCACTCAACCTCATAGCTCCATACAAAATGGGGTTCCGAAACATGAGAATAAAAATAATCTAGGGAGAGCTTTCCTTACCAGCAATAATAACAAACCTTGGATCTGAAGTGGTTGAAATTGTTGTCTACCTCATGAATTCTTCCCTTACTAAAACTTACAATTGTGGAAAAATCTACTGAGGCACAAAAGAGTTAAACTAGGTCCATCTCACACCATAACTTTTGGTGTCAAGCATAAGTTCACTTGCATAAATCCTGGAGAGACAAACTAGAGCAATAAGCTGTCATGGGGAATTTGCCCATTGGTGCTGTGTACATAAATCAAGGAAGATTCTTGTGAGTTAAGATGTCACCTTCAATAAATGTCGAATTGGAATGATGGTTATTCCAAAGCATGTAGGTGTTCTGTACCTAAATCAAGGAAGATTGTTGTGAGTTAATAAGATGCCACCTTCAATAAACATCAACATTAGGTGTTTGCTAACTCTGATTTCCAAATACATCTGGTTCCTTTGGAAACCTCTTGATGAGTGACATTAGCTCAGACACTCAACTTCAAGTGATGATGGGTTATCACAAAACATATATAAGATTTCTCTGGACACAAGTGGTTTGTCAGGACCACAGGAGTCTGGATTATTGCAGAGAAATAAAATTTGGCCACATTTTCAACTAATAAGATTGGCCACAGTTCTCAAACAGCTTCACTCCATCTTTGGAGGATTTTGCAGAAGGTAAGAGTGGCCTGACAATGCAACTAGACTTGATCCACCCTCCTATTCCAACATGATGTCCACCAACACATAAACTGAATACAAGTTTGAAAGGACAACCGTGAAACCTCAAAAATGGTCCCACAGTTTCTTTGTAAGGCACTTGACCCTACCAATTGGACCACAACCTTTTGAAGAAGCATCCACAAGATTCCCAGTGGCACAGAGTTATGACTGAGGATATGGACTCAACCCACAGTTGGGCAATTCCAGAGCTGCCACCAGCTAAAAATCTGAATCTCTAACAGATGTTTTTGAAGGCAAATCGGTCAGTACAGAAATGCGAGACAAGGTTACTCCCAGGGGTTTCATGCGAAGAGAGGCCATTGACTGAAAATGGGTCACTATTAAGGCTATTTTGCTTAGCAGCTAAAGAAAGTTGGAATTTTTGTCATATCAATGTAAAAACCACTTTCTCCATGCCAACCTTAAGGGAGAAGTAAATATCCTTCAAACTTGCAGGTTTGAAAGTAAAAAGGAAAGAAACCTTTAAAAAGCCTTGTCTGGTTTGAAATAACATGTTCAACCTTGGTATGACAAAATTGATCCTACAAGAAGGATTAAAGTTTCAAGAAATAAAGGGGGGACTACACACTACACTCTGGACTTCATGTACAAGCCAACGTAATATTCAGCATAAAGTTTTTTCACTTTTTTCTACAAGACAATGTCAATTCTTAATGTTGATGATCTCCTTTTATGTAGGAACAATGGAATGTGGATTTCATGGTGCAAATCTCATCTCAGAAAAACTTGAAATGTCTGACTTAGAGGAGGAAGATCTGACACTACAGTTGAAAGTTGAATGCAGTTAGTGAAGAGGGGAATCTTCATGATCCAAAGAGGTATGCCCTACAAGGATTTGGTGTTTTGGTCAACAAAATTATCAGTCATCCTCCATACCAACAGTTGCAAAACAAACACAGTAACAAAAATGAATGAAAAAGAAGTTGATTCTATTCTCTATGACTTAATCAGGAAACTAATTCATCTCACACCCATCAAACTCAAAAACTTCTATTTATGTCACAATGAATAGTGAAGAGATATATGGTGGAACCTAAGGTACATCAAAGGTCTTTTCTTGCTGAGAGGGTTCTTCAATCATCAACTCTTTTCTTTCCTATTCAGATCCTGAGTTGTATTTTATGTAAGAAGGAAAAACAAACCTCATCAGACTCCCTGATTGTCTTTTGTTCAGTGTTAAATAACTGGAGGAATGGAACCAATTTTCTAAGTTATGAAGTTCCTCTTCATACAATAGTCTTACTGGTGATCTGCCATTGCACGGGTGTGTTCCTCGGCCCCATTCAGTGAACTTGAGTTTGGATCTTCCATTGAGGTGATGAAGTCTCTCTAGATAGAGGTTGATCAGGTGTGAGCTGGACAATACAAGAACTTGTTGACTCTGGCACACCTACTATCCCACGGCTTTCTGTGGGTGATGAATAGTCAGTTCATTAGTCAGAGAAGAAATGAAGGCTCCAACAGAGAGCCTGCTCTTCTCCTTGAAACTGATGCAACAAAGTATCAAGAAGACAATTGAGTCTTGAACAGGGACTTCAAGCATTAGAAACATAGTTTCTGCTGCTCTCTGACAAGAACACTGCTTCTGTATGATGAGTGATATCTGAAGAGTCTGACAAAGGTGTTGGAGGTGGTTTCGAGAAGGAGCTCAGGGAATACCCTGCCTACAGCTCTAATGAGAATTGGAGTGCAGGAGTGAGAGGGGATGTTCTTAGTTCTCACCTAGCTAGATCTCCCTTTAGTTGTGAATGGTTAGCTGTCAGCCACCTGTGTTTGGTTCTCCATAGATGCAGCTTGGCTATTGAGGGATGCAATCTAGTCAAATACGGTTTTTCTCTCTCAAGTTTTTTTGTTAGCAAGTGACTCAATGTAGAACCCTTCATTGACAAACCTGCAATGGCAATGATGCTCCAATCATAGCTGAAAGCTGAGAAGCAGAAATATGAAGTGCGAGAAAATCTTTCCAGCAAGAATTGAGTAACAACTCATTTTCAACATGAATGACTCCCCTCTCCAATCTTTGGCTCCCTTGTGATGCTTGGTACAAATCTAATCAGATCAGTCTTCAGCTTCTGTACCATGTGAGACCATAGCAGTGTCCTTGTCCACCAATGATCTTGAGAATCCCCTGTTCAGTTATATGCCCTTCTATAGCACTCTACATTTTAGCCAAAAATTGGTAGATACTGTAACCATGGCTACCAGAGCTCAATTGAGGCAGAGACTGGTTGGATGGTTATAAAACATTTGACACTGAGCCCCTGATTAGAGGCAAAAAGGAAAAGAGGGCTTGCTGATGGCAGAATTCTCGTGGACCACTGGAGAGAAGAGTTTGAGCACAGGTAGGGGAACTGCTTCCTCTACTTGATGGAGTTCAAGAACATCACAGAAGTCTCTATTGAGAGAAAGTTGTTGAGAGACAATCAGAGGGCTGTACTGTAGCTGACTTGCTTGCACCCTTAATCCAATCATCAAATTATGTCATTGCCATGAACTGTGCTTTACAGAGAAGGGAGCTTCACATGCTGTTTTTCAGCAGTCCCTGAACAACCAGTATTTCTTTGGCTCCCTACAACAAAACAGCTCATGCAACAAATCCTCAAACTTTTCACAGAGAACTGTTCTTCACTGATGTTGTCAACTGTGAGAAAAACCCAGTGTCTCACAAAGCCTTTCTCAACTCCATCCTCTGCATGCATATTCTTGGCAACAGCCTAACATGAAGAGGTGTTTGTGATTTTCTCATATCAGGCTGCATACCTGTTGGTTTTGGTCACCACTCCATCTATGATCAACGTGCATGGCACATCTTCCCATGAAGGGGAGCAGCTTACTGCATGCTCTTGAACAGCTATTCCATGCTTGATGGCAAACTCAATGTCAAGGAGGAGCTCAGCATTTCCCTGACTGCCATAGCTGTGACAGAACCCACCATCAGTGCTCTAATGCCTAACATCGTGTACAAACAATTCAACTAAAATCAAACCAGAGACATTTTACATCACCATTGAAGCTCTTTTTGGATGGGTTCATATGTTCATCCCAACCTCGACCATGAGTAAATTGCAGGCCAACTATGAGCACTACTTCTTGAAGCCTGCAAATGTTGATTCCTTGGGTTGGCAATCCATAGCTTGCAGCCAGAGAAATTACAATCTCTATCACTCATGGTTCTTGATGGGATCAGAAGCAGATCCACACTAATGGTGCTCACACAGAAGCAACACCCAGTAGAAGGTCAGTTATATAAGGTCAGCTTCAATGTATAGGTGAGGAAGATACCCTATTAGAGATCAATTGTGATGTTGTTGGCTGGTGCTTTTACTTAGATTATAATAGATGCACATTCACAAAAGTATCATCAATGTGCCTGTATGCTACAGAACAGTGTCGTCACGAATCTGTAAACAAGGTATTCTAAGGGCCAGAAGAACTTCATGCAGAGCATTCAAAGATCAACATCTGTAAGTAGAGGGCATCCACTCTGAGGATGCACTGTCACAGAGACACTGTCAACAAATGGTCTGCAAATCTGTGACATGACAACCAAGGAAGGATTAGGAAGCTAGTACTGACAAGGTGCCCTTCCTCATAAACACATTAGGCAAGGATGGCATACTGAAAGAGCAACTTTGCATCATAAGATCGACTGTAAAAAAGCTGCAAATTACAACTGTCAACCTTCAAAGCTATCACCAGCTTGGCAACACCATGCACCTGCATGGACCTGCCTGGCAACAACTGGTTCCACATAGGCCACACAAGATGGTAGCATGCTGAAAATGTGAACTGTTGTTTATTATGCAGAGCATGAAGAAAGTGTACAGATAGATCATCAATGGATCACATCATGTGGTACTCCCACATTATGCTCCTAAGTGATAAATGCAAGGCCAAAGAGGCCAAAGGGAGGTCACAAACCCTTGGTTGTACAACAACTGCCTTCTTCAGGGTGATTCAATCAATCTGGGATAGCACCCTCTTGGCAACTTGGTAGCTTCCCTCCTACAGGACCTATCTAGTTCTCAATCTGAAATAAGCATCTCAACTTGCAATTTGAACATCACTTGGAGCTTTCTAAGTTCCCTCAGTGCAAGTTGACTTGGAAAAAGTCAAATAGCCCTAACCACCTACAAACTTCAATGTATCTCAATTGAACCTCTCATAAGACCTCCTGGAAGTGAAGCTCTTGTCAGACAGAAGCAAATCATCTGATGACATAGTCATCTGCTTTCCATTTCCTTGACTACCAACTTCTCACATCCCCCCATGTCAATCCCCTGATCCAATAGACTCCACCCTTGCTGTCCACTAATGAGCACCCACCTTTTTCTACATATTTCTGTCATTCACAACTAACACAGCTCTCAGTGGAACATTCCAAAGTGTACAGGCAAAAATATGTACAGGGAACCTGTTTAGACTTGAGTCAGCACTTAAAGGTTGTTCTAGAGAGTGTCCATGTTATATGGATCCTCGCCGTGAGCCAATCCTAACAATATCCACTGATCGCTCCAGTGTTTGCAAATATTTGCGAAGATGCTTGATATATTCTGGATAAAGTTCCAGGTTGCAGTGCCCACCCCCCTTCAACCACAATGGCTCATACTTTTTGTTAGACAATTCATACAATTGCTTCCCATGTGACCAGTCGACCACTTCATCTGCTGTACCCTGCAGTTGATACCCAGTTTCCAATCAGATGGGTATAAAGGAGGGACTGATCCTGTTTCCCCAATCTTAGCAGGCCCAACCACAAGATCTGAAGACCAAGTCACAAAAAATCTCCTACCTTAGACAGCACTTATGCTGAGATACAAGATTTTTTCTGGAACAGAATTTCACTGGATCTAATGCCAACTGTCATGGATGAAGTGGAAATTTCAGATTTTATTGCAGAATAGTGAAATGTCTTATGGAAAGGTTTCAAAACATTCAAGCAACTGCATTTATCCAGAAAATAAAACCAAGGTTGGGGGATGAACAGTTAGGTTTAGATGATGTCATTAGCACTCACATGCATCACCAGGACAGGGCAGTTGACTAAGCCAATCTTGTCGATGTTCTGCACCCAACCCAGATACCAGCCTCAGATGACAATGATAAACAGTTCATAATAATGGCTAACACCTAATGGACCAAAACCCAATACTTGTGAGGTATTGAGAATTCTGAGGCCTGATTCTCACCTTGTAGATGTCAAACCAGTATGTGCGCTTCACAGGATACATGACACGTAAACCTGAGAGTATTGGGCTGTGCAACACCACACCACGCAGGTGAGGTTTCCGGGTTGCCAAATCCAATGTTGGACCACTGCCAACTGACTGCCCATACAGCACCACATTTTCTTCTTGAACACCATAGGTGCGCTCAAGACATTCGTAAGCTGCTTCTATGTCTGCATATGTGTTTGGTTCACTTGGCTGCTTGTTCGCATGCAGAAAAGACACACAAAATAACAAATTAAGATGGAAAAATTGCTACAAGGTGCTATGAGGTGCACTGACACTACCTAGTCTATTCATGTTTGCCATCCATAGACTTGTCAACAATTAACATCTTCTAAGGGTTCGAACAAGCAAACTTTTAGTCCAAGGTGAACATCCAATCCACCCTGGCTCAGTAAGACAATTGGGATTAGTGAAGAAGTAAGCTAATGGCAGCTTGAACTTCATCCATTTCTTTGTTGTAATTAAGAATGAGTTCATATTGAGAGTGGAAGTAAAAGAATGAACATGACTGAGAATGTCTTGAGCTTAACAAAAGAAAATCACAACAAGAATTGATTACTGACCTTCCCAGTGGATGCTCCATAACCTGAGTAGTCATAACTGTAGATTGCAAAACAACCAGAACTTAGTTCACAAACTCCATGTTCATTTACTACTGTTGGTACTGAGACCTAGGTCATCATGTAATTGATTTTGAGCCATTTCTTTCTTTCCATTACAATCTCCAAGAAGTTTGGATACCACTACAGATCTTGCAGTGTTGCAAGCTTCACTACACCTCTGTTTCAGTTAGCTATATTCTCTTTCTTGATTTTACACAGCTAGTATAAACCTGCAGGGACTCATATCCCCTTCCAATTGTCTGTTTTCCTTCCATGGCAAACAGGACATCAACCTATATATCCCAGATGGAGAACAATTCCTTGTTGATATAACAGAGTCCAGCATTATAGAAAATGTGAGACAGGTTACACTACCTGGCTGCCTCAGAGCAAGATTGAAAGAATTGGAACTCATCTATGGCACAAAACTCCACTCAATGCAGGGTGGTAGCAAAGGAATATCTTTCATAAGAATAGAGAAATCTCCATTCTCACAATGAAGAAGAAACAGCAAGGTTAACACTTCCTCAGGAAGCCACAGAAAGAACCAAACACGGGGAGACAAAAAACAAACAAAAAACGAAAAACACACACCAGTATGAACAAAAGTGCCAGCCTCACACCTGTTCAGGGACCATCAACAGTAGTATGTATGATAGTGACTTAACTATCACAACTTCCCCACTGACTTCATCAGCTCCCTACAGTGGGTAAAGGCCGGTGACAAGCACCATCCTAGGAACTGAGTTTCTGCTGCAATTCCAGAAGCAATGGGAAGACTCAGCCATACTACTGGCTAGCAACAGACTCCACAACAATGACCAGACAAAGAAACAAAGAAAGACAGAAAGGCAAAAGAACAGGGAAAGACTAAGAACAAGTAGGCTTACAGGAAGCTCCCCACTTACATGACCCGAAGCAAAATCATTCTGAAAATGCCAAAAGCGGAAATTCCAAACAGGAATTTTTCTTTAAGAACCAACCCACTAAGGAAAGGAAAAGAAAGGTGGCAGCAAAGGAAACCCATCAGCATACATCAAAGCTATTTCCTCTGTTCTTACACTAAGTATATGCTGCACTATCTACACCTAATACTAGGATACCTACTGATGCCTCACAGGTAAGGAATTATATATATCACTCATGCCTCCTCCCTGAGATGCCAAATACATGAGGATATACACCAATTACAATCATTTCCTGCTTTTAATGAAATGTGTTGACCACTTCCTTCTAGTAATCCTTTGGCAAATGCCATGAACCTCATGTAATTGACTGGAAAACAAGATTTGCAATAAACAAAATCATGCACTTTAAGAAACATTGAGATGAAAGATCCAGTGCCATCTGCATAATTCTTGTCCTTAGCTTCTGGCTTGATAACTGTACTGTAGAGATAAAACGTGCTTGAACAACCACAAGAACTCTTTCTTTCTCCTCTTCCAAACAAGTGACCAAGGAGATTGCAGTGTTGATCCGGGCTTGGTTTCAATCACAGAAAACCTAGCATTTCTAGTTCATGATTTGCAAATGTTAAACTATACTTCTCAAGAAAATAGTCCCACTTTTCTTAAGCCAAAACAGCAGACACCTAGCAAAAGATTAAAGGGAGTAACTACTGACCCAAGTACATTGATACGCAGATGAACACTGAGCTCCACAAACAGTTCGTGCATCTGGCCGAGGTCCGCAGCATTTCCGTGGGAATACAGAAGAGTAAGGTTAGCCGTTGGATGTTTCACATAGAGCGCAACTATCTCGGTTCCTCGTTTTGTCGGCAGCTTCATAACATCAACATCCTCACGAGGAACGGCTTCCGAAAGCCGCAATTTCCCTGTTGCTTCATCTTCGACCACTTGATATGAAGGCGGTGTAGGGGGGAAAAACGCAAACCTTGCCGCCACCGACGATGTCACCGCTCCCATCTCCTCCCTCCTGCTATGCTCTGTACGAACTTCCACCAAAAAACCCCTACTTCCTCGAATCCACTCTAACCAGTGAAAATGAAGGCGATTACCAGATTACAGTCTCAACCTGCCTCGTTTCAAGAACCCCGATACTCCACACATAGTCAAACTTCCGCGCCATCTCGCTGCTCCAGCCACCCGAGGATCGAAACCCTACCAGGCGCTGTAAGGGGGCATACAAAACGGTTTCGGAAAAGAAATATTCCTCCAGATCCAGGGAAAAGAGGGCAACAATATTGAAGGCAATAGTGCAAGTCTTGCAATTCAAGCACGCCGTGAGTCGAAAGTTGCAATCCTCCTCCTCCTCGTACTCCCCTGCAATCCAGCCTTTCTGTCTCTCCTCTCTCTTCGAAATTCGCAGCCTCACTGCGCAAGACCGATGACGACCACACAAATGAGAATACGACTTTCTATACGTACGTACAAAATTTCCCCGTTGCCGTATGCTTTTGTCTGGTGGACATTTCTCATAAAGAAACAAAAATTTGAGAAGCATAATTCATTCAACGAAGTTTTGTTCCTCGCTTTTTGTTCCTTATTTTCGCTTTGGTGTAACGCATAGGGTGAGGCACTGACAGCAGTGCCTGGCTCTCAGTTCAGGTGCCTGAATCTTCTGCCCTTGATCTTGGTTCAGGGCAGTCTTTTTTTTGGGGGCAAAAAATTACCAAATTACTCCAATAAATCATGGCCAGCCATCTGTAAGTTTAGATTGCAAGGGTGAATTCCGGTGGTTTTTTTGCCTATATTTCCAGTAGTTCTTTACCTCCAACCCTCATAGTAGAGGTTAGGGATCTGACCACATGGAACTCATTGTCAAAAGGATCGTGAACAGGGTTGTGGCATGGATTAAGTGACACAAATTTGTTATTTGTCATATTTGTAAAAATTTGCAAAGTAGTTCATTTACTGTAAAAGCTTGCAACCTAGTTCAAAATAGTTCAGAATTAACATTCAATTTTCCAACAATCTACATTAAGATAATCAACATGGTTTGCTTAGATTACTTTGTTTAATTTCACTTATGAGCATCTTCTTGAAGTATATGTGCTGATTATTTAAAAGGGAGACTATTACACACAAGGTCACCTAGTTCCACCCTGCATATTATTAGTTCTATCATTCCCCTTTCCCCCACCATAATTGGAGACCACTTCAATTGAGATACTATTGTCATGCTCCACAAGTGCATATCAATGGCATGGAACTGTTGTTAAATTGTTCAAAATTTTTTTTTGACAAAGCAATCCAAATTAAGGAGCATTGGAAGAAAATATAATTTGTTTGTAATATTATAAACTTCAAATGGATTGTATTGCGTGCATTAAGAGAAAACTTGGTTCATGAACCAATTTCTTTACCAGACAAAATAAAACCATGGATTCTAGCAATCTAGGTGAAAACATGGTGAGAAAAATAAGAAAAACAATAAGTGAACCAAGAAAACAACATCCACAAATCAACATCTTGGAATAGTGAACCACTCAAAGAGTGGATCTACTTGCAAGCACATTCCCACCAATCCTCTCCCCATTATTTTATTTCTCAAGGTTGTGTCAAAAAATACATGCATCCTCCCTTGAACATCCCAACCTATCCCCCACCCTCCAAAATTAGAAAAACCCATGACTTTACTATTTACTTGAATCCATATTGGGTTATTAATGTTGAAGTTTGTGCCCTTTCTTGAACCCTACATTCTTTCATGTCTTTCCCATACATTCAATTCAACTTGTAACCAATCATGAAGTAAAATACTTGTCTTCTACTTCTATTTCCATTGATCCATAATCAAATATTAAAACTTAATAACTTCAAGATCCATGTAATTGAATGACATTCTCAAGTTCACAACGTAAATCTTTAATGTCATGGTTGCTGAATTCCAAAGGGATGTTATTGCAGATCTTGACTTTAATGGTATCTTTTGAATATTTTTCAACAAGCTGCTGTTGATAGTGAGCAAAAATATATTCTCTCACTGTATTTTGTCCAAGTCCTTCACTAGGAAGTTTCCATCCAGGAAAATATATCTCAAAATCCTTGAAAGGCAAAAACTCATGAACACTTTGTATGCCCATTTCCTTGGCATGAAACCTATTGCCGGCTATGACAGATTGTGTGCATGATTCTGCAACTAATGTATGATCCATATTCCAATACGTGCCAATAAGTCCCCCAGGTTGGTGTAATGTGTCATGTTTCATAGAATGTTTTGCATGATGAATACATGTGAACTTACAACAAGGGCACATTTCTTCACAACGAGGTCGTGCACACTCTGTTGCAGATGAAATCATTCTTTCTTTCACCAAGCTTATCAACTTTTTTTGGATTGAAGGTGTGACCATATGTTGCATATTACTTATTGTTGCACAAATCTCCTTCTCAACTGTTTTGAACACAATCACATCTTCGTACTTGGAATACACACCATCATTGACAAGCTGAATGCTTTTTGCAAGTTTTGGTGATTTTGTTTTCTCAAGAAGTTGTTTTCTCAACTCGTCAACAAAGTTGGTAAATTTGAGTTTTGAATTACATTCTGTTGCAATGCTAGCAAGTTTGAGAGCACCTTGGATAGACTCCACAAATAGTTTCCAAGAGTTGTTAATTTCAGCCTCTTTGTTGATTTCCTTTTGTATCAACATGTCTACACAACTTTGATAATGTAGCTTCCCATTTGCTACACACTTAAGGAGCTCATTCGTGTTCTCATTTTCAATGAGTGTGATCAAGTTGAGGTCAAGATATGCCTTCATCACCTTCCAATTGCGTACCCATGATTCACCTTGTAACTTGTCAGAAATGTTTTTTGACAGGAGAATTTGGAAAGATTCTGACATATGTTCTTTCAGAAGATTCAACACTTCATCACGTAACATTTGTGTTCCTCCCACACGATTTGCACAATTTTGGAAAAATTGCCAAAGTCGCTCTCTGTTTGTTTTCAACCTTTTTGCCACATTATGTTGCTTATCCCATTCATGTTGAATGGCTTCCAATTTTGGGGTGAGCTTTCCTTTGGCATACAAATGCATGTTCTTTTGCAAGCTTTTTCGTTTCCCTTCTGTTAGCTTCATAGTGTGTTGTATCACCTCCAAGATCAAGTGTTCTGCATATTGCTTAGAGTCCTTTCAACAACTCTCCACCTTTGTAGTTATTTGTTGCATAATGAGTTGTTCCTCCTCATCAATATCATGCGATTGCCCTGTGATATTTTGAAAGAATTTTTGAACTCCTTTAGGAGTGAAAAGGTGCTTCCCTTCAACCACTTGATTATCGTGATAGACTCCAGTGAGATCATGTTCTTGACCTGGTAGACTATTTTGATACACTTTTTCAACTTTCCCACATATCTCCTTTCCCAAAGCTGGATGGCTATTTTCAGCCCTTCGTAAAATGCCATCAAAAAGTTCTGAAAAATCTCTTTTCATTTTAAATTCTCGAAATTCCATTCTTTCTAAAGGATAACCACCTCCAACCTTTGATTCAATGGCCATTTGAATCTCCTTGTTGTATGTTTTGACAACATTGTCAAACTTCAAAACACCATCAATACAATCTTGAAGTCGGCTCTTCCAGTGTCGTTCTTGGTCCAAGCAAGATTCAGACCAAAGTGCACTCTCTTTGGACTGCCATGTTTGCCATTTTTTGTTCTCAAGAATCTTTTCCACTTTATCACCTTCTTCCTCAATCGTCTCTTTCACATTGAAGGAAAGGATGTTCCACAAATTCTCCATAGTTTGGTCCAGGCCTTTGTCCACTTGCAATCTCCCTTCCAAAACTTCAAACTCTCTCAACCACATTCTTCCCACAGTTTGTCGACATGTGTTAAGTTCAGTTTGAAGGTCAAGATAATTTGAGTACTGAATATGATTCAAAAATCCCAATTCAAAATTGGCATTTGCTATGCACTCCCAAACCATTGTCAAATATTCTGTCCATTCTGGAAGCCCATGACTTTGCCAACGACCTCCATCCAAAACTCGGTCATGGATATACTTTCGCAACTCAACCACCTTTGTTCCATAATCCCAATCAGGGGTGTCTAGTGGTGGCACATTGCCTTTTTTTAAGTTGCCAAAGTATTTCACATCGCTCCTCTCCTCTTGCACATCAACCTTGAAATTGTTGAGGGAGTTGATTGAATGAGATTGTGGAACTTGAGAACTTCCTTCTACTTCTCCATAAATTTTTGTGTTTGAAATTTCCAAGGAAGCATCTCGCAAGTCCTTTTGAAGCTTTCGTTGGTTGTTCACCAGCGCCTTGGTATTATTTGTGTCAACACTTCTATACACAAAAAAAAGCTTTGCTTGCATTCGACCTGCATGCTTCTCAGCCATAGCTGATCCTTTGAAGGCTAACAACACCATGGGTAGCACTTCCTTGAGTCCACTGTCTTCTTCATTAGCAACCATTATTATACAAGCATCTGCTGGAAGAACAGCAAAAGTTGCCAGGCGATTGTCATGTAACTCTACATCCTTAGTGCCAAAAAACTCTGGGGCCCTTATCCCCTCTGTGTCTAGAATCAACACATAGTCGTATTCTGGCCATTCTGACTTGACAAGCTGAAGATAGACTCCACGAGTGCACTGGCCTGCGCTTGTTTTCAGTTGCGAGCCAAACATGAGGTTGAGCAAAGTGGATTTTCCACTGCTTTGTAGCCCAACGATGCTCAACACGAATACTTTGGGCTTACGCTTTAGTAAAGCAAGCAACATTCGCTCCAACTCAACCAAGACAGTTTCCACCCAGAGTTTGTGAAACATGGCTGCATCTCCATCCAGGATCTCTAATGGGAAGCCATCCAGCAAGTGGCGAGCTGCTAGCCGTGGGAGCTCCTTCTTGGAGGGGTTTGCAGCAAAAATGTGGCTCAACTCTCGCCACAGATGCTCCAATGCTAACATTTGATCCACATGTTCTTGTTTGGCGAAATAATAATTTCTCTTCAACTGAGAATCTTCTGGGTTTTGTTGAGATGCCTCAAAAGCTAGATCAACCTTCTTAGCAGCATTTTCAAGAGTGAAATGAAGCTCCTTGTTGATTGTGAGTTGGAGATCCACAATTCCAATCTTCCGGTTCACATCATGTTCCTCCTTAAGCAATTGGATGAAGAGCCCAATGATTGGTAGGTTCATAATCTCTTTTGCAATACTTTCACGGTGTTTTTTCTCTTGTTGAATTCTGCTAGTCCTGCGATTGAACTCCACCTGTTGTCCTCTCAACCGTAGAGATTGAAAATAATTGTCAGCTTCTGTGTTAAAGCTTTTCTGTAACAAAAGAGAGTCCTTCACTCCTGCAAGCTTAGTTGCTCCAAGCTTCAGACGATTGGAAATGAGCATTTGTTGATTCCAGGGGCTAATTTGGATTAGACACTCTCCCAACGTTGTGGCTTCACGATAGCTGTCTTTGAACCTGTTGGATGTAATGGCTTTACCCGAGTATTTGGCTATGTGCTCAGTCAAGTCCCTTAAACGAACCCCACATGTGTACATGTTTTCGTTCCTTGTTGACAATCTTGTGCCCCTTCCCTTTTGAGTCAATGTTCCAACGGACAACATCAACATTGGAATTCCCTGCGACCCAAGGGAGGTTGAAACTTGTTTTCTCGTGATCCAGTTGCTCCGTTTCCACAATGACAACATCTGCCACCTTTTTTAGAAACTCTCCCAACTGGCTGTGATGCCCCCAAACGCAAAACACTAGGCACGGCCTATTCTTACGGAGTTGATCACTTGGCGTGGCCAAGAAACCTACTCCAATTTCTACTGTGGGGCCTTCTCTAAGGTCATCCTTGCTGTGCTTGCTCACAAATTGACAATTCAAAACTTCACTTGCCATGTGTGCAGTCTCCCGACAAGATGGAACCGTTCTGTTCGAAACAAACACTATGCGGGCAAATTTGTGTCCTCCGCTATTGATAGGATTTCCTGATTAGCTAAGCGTACTTGCACATAATCAAGAGCTTGCGCAAGATGGCTGAAGCCCTTAATGAATTGTTGTCCTTTTGGCCTTTGGCTTTTGTGAAATGTATTGACATAGGGAACAACAAGAGGCACAGAAAATCGCTGCTCAAGGAGTAATTGAAATAGTGCAACTTGGGCAAACAAGTCCGAACTAGTCAACAATTGCACCAAAATCTCGAATGCGGAAGTAGTACCTTGGGAACAATCATTTGCTGCCTCCTCCATGTTGAAATTATCACCTGGCCCTTCATCAAAATAGCTGTCAAAGTCATCATCGATGTTGGACAAAGTTGATTTGTTTAATCCCGGTGATTCAAAGGGTTCCATTCGGTGCCTTAGACAGTCCAACATTCTCCTGTGTGGATTCTCAGAGCTATCTAATGGCCGATCAACCAGTACGTCCCCGTTGTACGCATAAGCAGACTGTGAAGTCATATGATACGGTGGGACTGCAAAAGATTGAGTAGCTGCTCCAATATCTGACAAATACATATCAACACACATGCAAGGGGAAAGAAATCAGCGCAAGATACTACCATCACACATGTTCCAAGCTGCTAGTGTTGCAATTAAAATTCCAAAGTGGATGTTATTATTGCATCTCAGATCTCCATGCACACAATGCATTGTGGTCAAGCATCGAAATTTGATTTAGGTATTGTGCAAATACCTTTTGGGGGTGTGGATGGGAACTTGAATTGATCACCCTCCAAAGCCACGGTCACCTCCTGGGTCATGTTTTTCACCTGCTCGTTTGTCACTCCTTCCACGTTGCAATCTCCATTCTCATCGAAGCCATATTTCATGATTATCTTTCTCAACACTCCATTCGTGTCCTGACGCAACCAAGCTTTAACACTCACCAGACTAGTGCCCAAGGATGCATCGTCTGTAGTGAGTTTTGCCAAGGTATGGTAAACATTTGCTACCATGTTCTTCACATGCACTGGTAATTGGGCAGGTTCGAAACGTTGCATTGGAAGCTTTGTGGCTACATCTTGGACTTCCTCTTGGACTTCATCTTCAACTAAGTTAGCTTGGAGTACAGCTTTGACTGGTTCTTGCAAGGAGACACCAGCTCTCACCAACGAAACTTCCACGTCGTTGCTTATAATACGTCGCACCAACAACTTTCCTTCATCCATTGCCCTTTCTGTCGATTGTGCAATATGAAGCAAAAGTTTTTGAAAATCAGGAAGTTCGAACAGCAACACCTTAGGATCCAAGCCTGAAATGCGATTTGATGTATCCCCCCCAGATGCTTCAATCCACACTTTCAGGAGGATCTCTTTTGCAGTTTGGGGGGATAACAATGGTGTTGCCAAATCTTGGAAGCGGGGTTCCGTTATCGCGAGTCTTGACATCAGAATTGCAGTCGCCTCACTTTTTCCGGCAGGTCGTGAGTTCAGGATTGTCGGTCTAGTGATTGTGGAGCTTTGCAGCAGGTCATAGAGTCTGGCATTTCTGGGAGCCTCATCAGCGACAGCTCTCTGCCAGGCCTCAAGGAGCATAGAGCGAGACTCTTGGAGCTCCTCGGCATCTCCAAATGGTGCGATCTCCCAAACAGGCACAAAAGCAGCTACTTCAGTGCTATCAATGATGTACCAATTAGATCTATCGTTTAACCCAGTCTCAAACAACTTTTCGTCTGCTGTTTGAGGACCCAAGGCCATGACAATTGTTCCCATCCTTGCCTGCTGGCTTCTGCTGCTCTCGGCGGAAGAAGAAGTTACTTCATGCACATTCACTAGCTTTCCACCAGCTTGGAATCCCATGCACCCGAACTGGACTCCACCATTAAAGTTTCTCGCAGCCGTGTCTAGCATGGTTTCCAATCTTTGAGCTGAATCCGCCTGGATGGTGATCCCCTTCAATAGCGTTCCACCCACGTGATATGTGCCAGTTGAGACGTGAGAATTGTAGTTGCGCAGATACTCCGTTGCATTGACAAGAGTTTTTACACGACGCGCATCATCTATAGCTTCGTCATTCAACTGCATCTGATGTCGGGGAATGTTGAATGATGCTTTGGGGTAATAGGAGCACTGAATCTGGCACGCCTCTGTGGACCATTCTTCCAGAAACATCTTCCTTTCCTTTCCTTTGTCTTTCGCCACATCTAAGGAAATATTGCCAGGAAGAAGGCAACTGAGGGGTGATGAAGCACTGACAGCAAAACTCCACCCCGATTTTTCAATTGTCTGACAGAATCTTTGGCTGGCATCTATGCTGGAGAAAGAAAGCCTCTCAATCTTGAACATGTGTTGCGGTCCAATCAGCTTACAATTAGTAGGGCGGCGAAGCAACTGCTTCAACGCTCGCCTCCCGCCATCACTGATACCTACATGAGTTCCACAAAGAGCTAGCCCAGAGCTCGCTCTTGCGATGATGTCTTCATCCTCCATGGTGCTCCAGAATCGACTATGATTGCTGCAAGAATCTCAATTTCACCACCAGTACAGGATCTTTGGTTAAAATGCAAACTGGACTCGGGCTTTTAGGTGAACCAAATCAACTACGCTTCACGATCCAACATCTCAAGAACTCCGGCTTCCGGTCCCAAACAAGTTCAAAAATACCAAATAAATCGAAGACTTAATGGTTCAAGCTTCTAGGTGAACAGCATCAACAACACTTCGCGATCAAAGAAAGGGAGCATGATGAATTATGCTCAAGCAAAGAACTCAAGAACTTTGACTTCCACGTAGACGTGATATTGAATGGTGCTTCACAATCAAAGAAGTTGATGATAGAAACTGCAACAACACTATTCAACGAAAAGAAAAAGCTGTAAGATTCAGACAGTACCTGAGCCAAGGGTGATGTACGTTTGTAATAGAATTGATAGCAACTAAGGGTGGAGAAATGCGTCGTTTCCAGATCCACTGGATCAAAAGGTTTGATCGTCAGGCTTCCAGATCCTCAGCACGTAGTTGAAGGTTCTTCAATTCTCATTGCACTCAAAGAAAATCAGCAGCAAGCTATGCACCCCCAATCACTACACACCTTTTTCTTCAACATAGGCGGCAAATTTAGCTCCCTACAAGTCACTCCATTCAAGCTATGCATCCCCTAGTCACTACACTCCTTTGTCTTCAGGATAGACGGCAAATTTAGTTCCCTACAAGTCGCTCCATTCAAGCAATTCATCTCCAAGTTATTACACTCATTTTTCTTCAAGATAGACGGCAAATCTAGTTCCCTACAACTCACTACACTCCCTTTGTCTTGAAGACAGAAAGCAAATCTAGTTCCCTACAAGTCACTGCATTCAGGATAATATGCATCCCCAAATCAATACACCCCTTCGTCTGCAAGATGTAGATAACAAATCTTGTTCCCTACAACGCACTACACTCCCTTTGTCTTCAAGGCAGACAGCAAATCTAGTTCCCTACAAGTCCCTGCATTCAGGATAATATGCATCCCCAAATCACTACACCCCTTCGTCTGCAAGATCTAGACAACAAACCTAGTTCCCTCCAACGCACTACACTCCCTTTGTCTTCAAGACAGACCGCAAATCTGGTTCCCTACAAGTCACTGCATTCAGGATAATATGCATCCCTAAATCACTACACCCGTTCATCTGCAAGATCTAGACAACAAACCTAGTTCCCTCCAACGCACTACACTCCCTTTGTCTTCAAGACAGACCGCAAATGTAGTTCCCTACAAGTCACTGCATTCAGGATAATATGCATCCCCAAATCACTACACCCCTCACTACACTCCCTTTGTCTTCACGACAGACAGCAAATCTAGTTCCCTACAACTCAATCCATTTCAGCTTCATTGCAGACAACAGAGGCAGCAAGCTAACACCTAAATGTATCCCCGAGTCAGCACAACTCTGGGCCTTAGCGACAGAGGGTGCAGGTCTAATTCCCTCGAAGTCACTTCATTGTAGACAACAGAAGCAGAGAGCTGACAAGCGAATGCATCATCAACAAGGCAGCACACCGCTTTCTGAGAGAGAGAGAGAGAGAGAGAGAGAGAGCGAGAGAGATAGGAATCATTTATAGGCATTTCATGTATTTGAGATGCCTTATGCCATTTTTTTCACTTTTTTCTTGTGATACTTGAGTATTTGCAGGGCATCATGGGAAAAAATGAAAACAAAAAAATTATGTGAGAGTACTTTATGCTAGGTAACAACTTGGAGAAGGGTGAACTCCTGAGATAAGTGTACCTTTGCTTCACCTCAAAAGGGTGCCTAGAGTTGGGAATGCCCTGTTCCTTGAGCTTTAGTACTGTAGACCCAAATTTGCAAAAATACATTGGAACATGCCTAATACTACTCTAGACTTCAAAACACACATTCCATAACGTGTTCATAGTTCGCAAATGGATGACATTAATTGACAAATGGACAATCATAGAAAATAATAAACAAATTGATTAAACTACCATCCTTAAATGAAACATATGTGACTGAATTATACCTCTTTTTAGTATGTTTTGCAGATATATACATGCATATATATATCTATCTATCTACTGAAACAAAACTATTTATGAAAAAGCAATTTAAATCCTAGTCTAATTAGAAGCATCCAATTTGTTTGGGAGTGGATTAGGTGAAAAATCTTTCATGAATAAACACATTTTATGTAAAGTCTATACGAAATTCACAAATTAAAAAAGTTGAGATTATTCACTCTAAACATTGATGTACAAAATATCAATACTTTTACATAAAACAAAAACTATGAAATCACAAGGAATAAAAACAGATTAGATAGGTCAGATCTGCACTGAGCATTATATTAAGATTTTCATCTAGGCTAATTTCTGGGGTGCATTTTGACCAAGTTGTTTGGGTTTGGGTTTTGAAAAGAATTTATGATAAAAGAAACTTACTGTTCAATTCGGCAAGACATGATTGACCATAGCTAGAAGGAATTATTGGTTTCTAAAACTCAATTGACAGAAATAGAAACTTCCAATTCAATGACTACAAACATTGGCAAACACTAAAGGATGATAGAAATGATACTACATTGTGGTAAGGACCATTGGGACAAAAATATGAATCAAAATCTCTCTCTTAATGATAACTAGTGTGGCCTGTGCCATTGGCCCAAGTGTTACCACGTACTCAACTGATTTTTCCTGGTTTTTGGGAATTTATTTGAATTTTCAGGGGCAGAAATCACTTAAAAATCAATTTCTCCCACATTCTGAATCCAAATGCTACCAAATAAATTCCATTGAATCCTGCTCATCAAGATCTTTCCAACAACACCAAAGGCACATTCCAATTCCTCCAAAAATTTCAGTTACAATTTAATTTAATTTACAGTGAAGAAATCATTCAATATTTAAGAACTTTTGCTATGCAAGTCCAAACACCATAAAACCAAGCCCATGCACCCCTCCTCCTTGAGAGCTTTCCAAAGGGACCAAGAACGTGATCTGATGCATCCCGGTTCACTGGATCTCATCAGTACAAAACAAAACAAACTAACTACCTTGCTTCATAGGTAGATGATGTAAGTATATTTGGAATTATTTGTTTATAGAAATTTTAAAATCAAAACATTGTTCCCAGTTGTTTTGTACACCATTTCTCATTGTTCTTATCATACATTAAACCTTTTTCTTTATGTTGGAATTAAGTTATGTCCAAATTAAATAATTAATTTGCTAAGGTTTTTCATCCTGTACTTATCAGGGTACTTATTCTCATGTTGCCTTGGAAGTTGGCCTGTTAATGATTCCAACACTTGCCATTGGAATATATGCAACCAACTTGGTATTTTCTTATATTTTTGTCATTCTTGTAGTTTATATTTGTCTAGATACTCCTAAATTTGATCCAGATTAATTAGAAATGGATTATTTTCTCGAGGTTTCAAAACCACAATAGTTGTCAAAAGGATGAAATGCCACTGGGTCGATCAGATTTACTTGACCAACTAAGTGTCTATGTATTTTATTCTTTTGGATTTCATGGGTAAGTTGTAAGCATCACATTTTGAAGTGACCAAAGTGATTCAAACAAATATCTTTTCCTTTGTTTCTTTGTTGACAGTCATGCATATGGCTTCTTTCATTGTTGGAATTGGTGATTATATAACATGATCAACATTGTCTGAATTATATGAAGATGTGCAAAATGGGACTTGTTGGACCTTTGTTATTCTTACCAAATATTGAACTAGGGTTCTGGTTTCAAATGTTGGATCTGTAATACCAACGTGGGTTAACAGAAGCAGAATTGGTAAATAAGATTAGCTACCTATATGGGTAGAAAGATGGGTAGATACAAGTAATTAATAATAGATCATTATAGACCCTATGCTTCATAATCTTTTTTTTTATTAGGGACTTACTTTGGACTCTTATATGGGTTAGTTAACTATTTTGAGTTAAACATAAATCAAAACTAATTAATTGACCTCAATTGGGGAAAAGCCTTAGTTTCTAATGAATGAGATGTTAAATAATATGAATGTTCATCAACAAAAACATAGATGAATGTTCTAGAAGACTAATAGATGGGTCCAGTTTCTTTAAGATGTAGCACTAAGGACAAAAAGGATTAGTTCTTAATGAAATCTTTTTTTGTCTTATATTTTGATCCTCATTAATATGATGAGTCAAAATGTGTTAAATATTTTATAAGTAACATTTTTTGACTCACTACAATTTTAGATTTCATCAATTTTATTTATTTTGTCTTTACATAGTCAATTAAGATCATGTAAAGGAGTACATGAGGTGTGACATCATGACAATATTTTAAAACTTATTAAAAAATTTGGACCCACATGATATAATATTATTGGCTTAGAGTTAATGAATGATGATATTTATTACATTTAGATGAAAAGGGTGGATGATTCATCCATTTTATTTCAAGTATTTAAAGGGTATTGGGTTGAGTTTTGGACTCATTTTAAATACTTATTATAAAACAAATCTTCCCAGGGATTGAACTAAAGTCACCTTTGTTCTTTGTTGATCAAAACCTAGATTTGATAATTAGTAATTAAATTGAAGACTTTGTGAAACTCACAAACAAGAGACAAAGAAGGATTTAACTCTTGGATTAGAGATGAATTTGTTTATGCAAAAAAAAATTGTTTCTATGCTGAATTTGTTTGTTGTGTGAAGCTTGTACACAAGAAGCAAAAATGAAGGATGGTCATATTCTGGCCCCTCAAAAGAAAGACTCATAGTCCTTGTGCCTAGTTTGGATATTGATCCCCAATTTAGTTAACTTTAAAGATAGCTCATTGTTGGGGATGAAACAATCAAGGATTACAGGGTCAAACTAAGGTCAAAAGACAAGGTAGGTTTAAGGATAACTCTAATCACCTTTAAAAATTAAAAAAACTGGGTTATCCATTGATAGCTTAAAGTTAGTTTGTGATCAATAGCTTGCATCTCAAGTTTAGCTTTGTGTCATGCCTTGTTTCATGACATAAAACCTTTTAGTTCATGTTCATCTCTTGATCCTTCCTTTTGTGAAGTTCTTGTAGTTCCTCCTTGAATCTTTCTTTTAACGATAGTGAACCACAACTTGAATTAAACTGGTTTTTTTTTGTTGGAAACCATCCAAGCAAAGGCTTGTGGCCAATAGAACAAAAATTGATACAGAATTATCATTTACAATGTCTTTCAATCATAGTGATTGTGCCGTGATCAACCAGTCGCATGGAGGTGTTTTAGTTTGAAACTGTCTGTAATCATGGGTTGGATCCAACATGATTGGCCCAAAAAATGGTCTCAGTATACAATAATTGTTCTGCATGATCGCTAACAAATAGATTTCGATGATGCAAAGAATGAAGGAAGCACATGTGTAGCTTGACAAATAGATCTTGAGCATCATGAGAGCTATTGTTTCCCCTTTAAAGATGCTCATTTTGAAATCATCTTCATCCCCTATACATCATCCATTATCTTTCTCAAAATTTCAATTTTTTCTACATCACATATAATTAATGTTTAACATTTTTTATATATGTGAACACGTTCATGTGTTACAATTTTGGTGTAGACAAATAATTGTTGGAAATCGAGAAAACTTTCAAGTATGCGGAACCATAATGTTTTTCGAAGTGTTTTTTAAATTGTTCATTTAAAGAACATATAATTTACAAATCTTCATTTATTTGCAAAAATTGTGCTTTAAGGGCACAAACACTTGCCCATTTAGGAAATTGAATTCACAATCTTTTGGACACACTAGACATTTCTTCACATTTCTTTTAGCGTATCTACTTTCCAAGCTTGCTAGTGTGGCCAGCCGAATGGTTCTCATGTACATTGCAAACCTATGTAGATAGAAGAGCACAACCTTACAACCAAAAATCCCCCATCTTCTAAGTGCATGCTAAGCCTTCTCATTGGCTACATGAATTTTTTATTTCTAAAACTCTTGGTCACCATTTTCAACATGGGCCAATACACATTCTTAAGAGCGCAGGTAGCTATTAAGATTAGGGTTTTTATTTGTATAGGGGTCTGTAGTTGCTTAATTAGGTCAAGAAAGTTATGTCACAAGTTGTAACATCAAATTATCATTCATCAGAATTTGCAGAAAAGTCTAAATTACCCACTCCCAAGTCCCCATCGGCCTTGAATGTTAAGAAGACTATCACCCACCGACCTTATTAAAGACTAGAGACTGGAGTGGGGGCCATAGACGGCAGACTCCACCAAGCAAGCCCACATGGGGCAGGTCCAGCTTGGTGAGGACGCATTTGACAGAATTTGTCGTTCAGGACCTGTTCACTGGCATAAATCCTGGCAACGCAATTGAACTCTAGATCATGCAAGGGAACAAAGGTAGAATCAACATTGCTGCATAAGTGCAAAATAGGCTTCCCAAACCGGCCCCAAGGAAGCCTGAATTCCTGCCTTTACTGAACTGGCACAAGGCCAAAAACCCAAGTGTTTTTTGTTGCTTTTAAACATTATAAACACAACATACTTAGATTAAATCAGGTCTCTGGGTCACAATTCAATGTTTCATGGGTTAAATATGGCCACCAGCACCAACTCCACCCCTAACACTAAAATTTTAGGGGATGAAATGTAAATCAGTCGAATAATGTGAAAATTCATCTGGGCCTACATATTGACCTAGTTGGAGGGTGTGTTCATGTTAGGGTGTATCACCCAAGAGTAAATTTAGTAATATTTTAATAAATTGATTAGTCCTTATTTGAAATTATAATTAAAATATATAGAATGAAAAATCAATTTAATTTTTTGCCTTCATTATTCAAATGAATCAATCATGCATGAAATTGGAAGGGCATGTGATTTTTTAATTATTCCTTAATTTCTTGTGACAAATGTCCTTATAATATTTTAGGATAATCATAATTTGAGAAACATTTGTTGAAAATTAACTTTGTAACATTACAACTCACCTTACAATGTATTTCTTTTTTTTAAATTAGCTTCTACCCATTTCAAGCTCAATAAAAAGTCCTTTTGTATATTGTACCAATTGTGACATCCTTTCATGGGGGACACTAATAAAAAAAAAAAAATTTAAATATATGAGTAAAAATATAGGGTGCAATATATTAGTTGTTGGGTAAAAATATAAGTTAATTAGTTAGAAAATAGGGTACATTTTATTCAAATAATTAATTTAATTATAATGTAGGATATGTAATAGTCTGAAATCATGGATTATAATTAATATAGGGTGGCTTTAATATGTATGTATGAAAAAACTAAATAATAATAAGATGATAAAAATAATAGATTGCCCAATTATCTAATATCCCTTTAAAATTGGTCCTTTGACGCACATAGATCCCAAATTTTACACTAAGTGTCCCCTGAGCATCCTTTGTGATACACCTTACCTTTTAGATGCCATGGAAACAATGTTTTCCAAAAGGACCATTAAAAGAAAATGACTATATTTGATTGGCTCAAATGATGACAATTAAATAATATTTCATTTTGTATGGTTTGCTATTTCATATTTATGGGTAGTTTTGGGAGAATAATTAAGATTGTATGTTAATTTTTATTGAAGTCCAAGTTTGCAACGTGGGTAGAAATGTTTCAAGGCATTAATGAAAAGTGTTGGTTTACCCCAACCCTAAATACACTAATTGACCCCTCTATTCTTTATTGCTACACAAAACCATTTTATTGGGCTAATTATGGCCCATGACTATTTGTCACATGGACAACGATTTGCAGCCGACACATGTTACAACTAATATGCAAATTTTATTAATCTCTACCTATATATATGGAAGTTTGTTTTGTTCATGATTATAACATGAGCAATTTATTATGTTAAATTTGGAAGCCCACGATCTTGTTCATCACTTGAAAAAATGAAACTTACATGACATTCCTTGTAATTCATAATAATTTTCTAGCTATCTAAATTAGTGTAATATTGTTTAACAACTAAAAACCCAAGTTTTTGTGAAATGTATCTTTTCGTTCAACCTTGAAAACCAAGTGTTTGAGCTTTTAAATTATGATATGCATTTTATTTTTCTTCTTACCTTTGAAACCTAATACATTATCTATTTTAATTGTTCAAGGTGTAGTTTATTTTGCATGCTTGGAAAACAAAGTTCATATAACTCAAATTCCAAGGTCCATATGTAACATATTAGTGGTCAAGTTGACAATGTTGGATAATCAAATTCTTCTCTCACGATTGGAGACAAAAAATTAATTACAAGAGCCAAATGTGGGCTAGTTTTGTGTGGAATTCATCTCAGTAATTGGGATGGTGAGAAACAAACCAACTTGAAGCAATTATCTTTCAAGCCTATGAATAGGTCTTGATCATGAATTCAAGATAGAGACAATTTTTTTTTCCCACTATTGAAGCTACCTAAAACTTATATGACACTATGAACAATCTAGGTGGAATCCAATAATCATTATTTTAACATGGGCCCCAAAGGAAACATTAGTAAAAAATAAGGTGCAATATATTACAATTGTTGGGTAAATAATAATAAGTTATTTAATTAAGAATAAAATACATTTTATTCAAATAATCAATTTAATTCTAATATAAGGTATGTAGTAATATGAATTAATGGATTATAATTAATATAGGACAGCTTTAATATGTACATACTAAAAAATTAAATAATAATAGGGTGATAAAAAATAGGTTGAACAATTATTTAGTAACCCCTAAAAATGGTCATTTGATGCACGTAGATCCCAAACTTTACACTAAGTGTCCCCTTGGGACATGGGCCTTTGTTGGCCTCCTTGTCAATAATGCGTTTCTAGGATGGGAAAGAAATAAAAGGAAAGAAAATTGGATTTTTTTAATCAATTGTCCATTGAGGCATGCTACACTAATATTGGTATTATCTAAAGGTAACATGTTCAACATTCCTTACCATCAAACGCAATTGAGTGAAGAAGTTGGAGATGATTTGTGTCACATGCAAACTTTCACGAATGCAAATATCTTTCTACACAACTACACAACACATATTTCAATTGGAATATATGACATCACTAGAATTTTTTTGAAAGGTTTCACCATTGAAACAAAGTCAACAACAAAATTAAAAACTTTGTTAAAAACGATTACCATAAACCTAACGGGTGGAGTCAAATTTGGATACATGAGATTCGATGTTGGTGTAAAGGTAATAATATGCATGAAGTAGTTTATTCTTTTCTTGAATGGGTCATGAACCAACAAATGATGATGGGAATAGTTGTCGTTGCACTTGGTCTTCAGACAAACAACAAAAATAATTGAAAATTAAGCTTGAAGATTGTTTTAATGATGAAGGAGCTATGCTTGTGCCTTTCTAAGATATTGCTCCATTTCAACATTTCAAGGGTCTTGAAAAAACCCCACAACATGTTTTGTGAGGCCTAGTAAAAATTCATTTAAAATGAAACCCTCACCAAATTATGCTAGACTCCATGAACTATTCATAAGCTTTTATAACACCATATCTACCATGTTGAGCACACTAATTTCACCACTAGGTGCAATGTAATCCTTAGATTCCATGATGTGACAACATCCCCTTTCATTTAGTCCTCAAAATCTAGAAGAGATTCTTGCAAAAGTTTAGGCTACTTCATCAAGCAAGATGGACTCAATAGATTAGCCTCCAATTGGGATCTTAGAGTGTTTTAATTTGAACTTCCTAATTTTGAAAAATTGTTCTATATAGCCCAATCAATGGACCCTAAAATGGACATAGTAAAAAAACTTGTGCAACAATTTATGAACAAAAAAATGCAACTTTTGTTGATAGAACTTGATATTTGCTTATAAGAACCAATGAGAGATGTACTCTAGGATTTTGATCCTATTACACCAAAATTCACAATGCCCTTTCATCCTTTGGAGTATTTAACAAGTAATATCCGATTATTAAAACATTTGAAAAACTCAAAATAGCAAATCATAACAAATGTTTTTTTGACTATTAGTGTGGTGAGAACCATTCAAGCTTGTTTACATTTACATGCAAATGCAATAGTGAAAAAGGCAATTGTGAAACATAACTTCAATGGAAATGTAGACTATTAAATGTAATACATGACAAAACAAACAAATGGAAAGCATGATCCTAAACTATAAGATGCTTTTGATAATGTTCAATCCATGCCAAGAAATGCTTTGCTACCTAAAGTACTTGTGCTTAAAAAAATACTTGATAGATCATATTTTCATTTGTAATGGATATTTTCATGGCAAAATGTAGAGATGTAAGTGGTAATGGCCAAAAATCTTGACTATTGAAATGTGGTCATTGAATTTTGGTCACCACTTCAACAATCAAAATATTTTTGGACCCTACAATTTTTTTTGTCATTTTTTGCAACTAAAATTCAATTGTCATATGGATTAAGGTGGACCGAGGTGTTCACAAGGATTGAAATCAAATCTACCATGGTAGTCTTGTCATGACATAATTCCAATTTTGAAAATAAAACAAAATAACATCTAGAAAAAAATTCACCCTACATATAACAATAGAAATTCAATCACCACATATCAACAACTAAGTTTTTTGTTTTGTTTGTTTTGTTATTTTTTGTTCCTTTCATGATTGGAACTTGTCATCACAAGATTATGATTGGGGTGGACCTGGTCTTGGTCTTGTGGACACCTTGGTCCACATGGCAACCAAATTTTAATCAATTGCAAATAAAAATTCAATTGAAAATTGAAAAAATTAAATCTTGACCATTAAGGTGGCAACTAAATTTTAGTTGCCACATCTTGATGGTTTGGATTTTTTTATCACATCTAAATTTTGATCGCCATATGTATTGGGATCCAAATCAAGCAATCATCCTTGTCCTAGAAAATTATGTGATGATTAAATTTTGATCATCATTGGGGTGAAAATCTTATTTGTATAAAACAATATTGGTGTGACCTAGGTTGACCTTGAACTAAAGTAACACTGGGCTATGTCAGTGTCAAAATTAACATGACATGACAAGTCATGATGCTAATAACCCTAACACAAATGCATGAATGTGCACACATCTTCATCTCTTTAATCCTTTGAACACCTATTTGCAAGATCTAGTGATGGCGAAGGTGACCTTCCCCTCCTATTCTCTTAAAAAAGAAATAAAAAACAAAAGCATGGAGACAAGCAAGAATACACAAAGACAAATCACCAAAAACCACAACTTTGGATCAAACTTTTTTGACCACCAATTTCAATGGGTTTTGAAGTTCGACTTGATATTCTATTATGTTGCATGTCCATCCCTTGTTCAAACACTCATGTAACCAAACACAATATGGAAACCCCTAATGTGTTTACTTTATGGATACTCTATCATGAATACAAACCATTTAACCTTTCAAACTTATCAATTTAATCTCAATGTGCTAGTTTAGACTAGTGTTGGGTGAGTATCAAAAGGAGGGCTTGGTATCATTTGGGAATCATTTGAATATCAAATTTTAAACACTTGCATATCTGGATTGATATGTTAGTCCTCAATTATATCTTGTGTGGGAACCAACTCTAAGATTTGGATTCTTTCCATACCTTTCAAATTGTTGATACTCTAGATAAGGTAAAAGGGTGGAAGAAGGGCCAAGTTTTCAAGAGAACTCCATTTAATGTGCAACTATGCCATTGGTTTAAATTCCTTTCCATTAGCAGCAGCATAACAACATTTTCTTATAGCCTCTGTAAATTTGCCAATCTAACTTGTGCCTTCACAAGTTCATCTTGTCCTTGGACAACCAGATTTAAAATGTGCACAATTCAATACAAGCCCCTACCCATTTGAAAGCACGTTTGCTCTATTTGCACATATCCCATGCAAAACTCGTTGAGATTGTGTGGGTGAACGTTCTCTTAAATAGTCTTCAAATATGCCATACATGTATTGGAACATGTATAGAGAGAAGACAAGATATAAAGGAACTGGCTCAAGGACCATGAATTATAAAGATGCTGATTAACATGTGTTTTACTATCTAACCCAGGTACACCCTAGAGACTAAAACAACATCTGGGCTAGCTCAACAAATAGAATGAGAAGCTGAGAACCAAGAAGAAGATTTCTCAATCAAGATTATAGAAATCAGAACCTAAATTAGTCTACATTGTTTTGACAATGATTTTCATTATTCTAAAAAAGTCATAACCGACTTGTGAGAACCGCCTTAGATAACCGCTTGTTTTCAAATTTATGATAATCAGTCTATATAAATGATAATATAATTTGATGCCCTGCCTTGGTCTTTGAAATTTTTATTTCTTCTAGAGTGAACTGGGCTAGTTTTTGGAAACCATTTAAAAAACAGATCTGGTAATTATCAAGGCAGTTCTTACAACTCATAAGGGCGTGGTTGTAAGAAAAAACAAAGAGTCCATTCACAAAACATTTGATCAAAAGCCGCTTCTTTCCCAATTCTTTCATGGCCAGAAAGTTCCCAGGTCTTTCATGGCCAGAAACATTGGTTTTTCTCCAACCCCCCCAGAAAACACCATTGTGGGCAAATCTTTAAAAATTTCTTTTCATACAGGATGCTATTTTCCATACTAGAATTTTTTGGAAGCTTAGTCCCTCTAATTTGAGAATGACCTTTAATATCCTAATGGGACAATTATGTCCCCATCCCAAATTCTGAAATGTGTTCCAATATGTGCAATTGTGTTTAAAGTGAAAGAATGCGTTTCTCAAAGTTTAGAAATTACAAATAAAATTGGCAAATAAAATTATTTAGTACAGTGGAAATTTATTTGAAAATGTTGAAACTCCACAATACAGTGCAGAAGTTGGACTCCTCACATTCCTTTCCATTCTCACAATATGATCTCATACATTCATAAATGTTTTTTACAGCCTTAAGTTACTTGAATTCAGATTCAAATTCCACTTTCTTGCATTAACAAAATTGGTAGGAATAAATGAACCTTCCAAAGCTGTCTAGTACGTATAGCGTTCCATGAATGCTGCCAGCAGGCTCCTCCAGGATCGATGGATGCAAGTGGGTTCCCGTGCGGTGGAGCAGCCCTGAGCGTTTCTGGCACACAACAGGAGCTTGCATAGAACATGTAACGTCACCTAACCCCCATACCCACATCGTTTATGATCTGACAAGCATGATTACTACTGCATTGTATGGTTGTAGGAAGAATGGGTGGGTTGTCCAGTTTCTGTACCAGGGCTTGTGTACCCTTTCTCAGACTTGACATTAAGTTCCACCGCGAGACGGAACTCGTCAGCATCGCCTCTGCAGAAGATGAATGCAAGCGACTTCTGTTGCATCAATGCTGATCGTGCAAAGACCACTAGGCTAAAAGTTGTGTTGTTGAAATCTTCAGCTAATCTTCCCTCCCTTCGCCAACACACATGACTTTCTGTTGCATCAATGCTGATCGTGCAAAGACCACTAGGCTAAAAGTTGTGCTGTTGAAATCTTCAGCTAATCTTCCCTGCCTTCGCCAACACACATGACTTTCAGTGCACTACAATTATGTAGTTGACGAAAAAAACCTGGGTCCTCAAGTCCCGTACTAAAAAGGCCCTCAAAATCATTCAAGCTTGACATAAATTCTCCAGCAGGCTTTTCAGACAACAAATGGTACGGGCTTCTCGTGTACCACTGCACAGCTGTGTCCGGCTCAGAACCTGACCACGAAAGTAAATTTAGATGCTTTACATTTATGTAGTTGTAGTAGAATAGCAACCTCTTCTCTTGTCTTCTGGTGGTTTTCTCCTGTGATTTTATCCCATACCAAGGTTGATGTCATATGTATATATCTGTACACATATATAAAGTAAAAATCGTGCTACATGTAAGCCACTATGCTGCTATTTTGAGGAGTGGGGATCGCAGAGGCGCTTCTAATGGGGTCTGCCCAAAATTTCAAAAATATTGATGATGGGCCAATCAAAGTGGCTCCTTCATAGCAAAATTTGAGTGGACCCAGTCACTCAGTAATAGAATCAACAATAGGTGCCCTCAAATACCAGATTTGTATATTTGAATACCCGAGGTTAATTAAAGATTTGTAGTCCATGACTGGTTTATAGCCACATTTGGCTAAATATTCTAGGGATGATTTTCTAAGCCTTATATGGATGATCACCACTTAGGCTACATAAATGAATTCCTAAGAAAAACAATGAGATGCCAACCATGCTTTTCTTTTTCTTGGGATTTCAGGACCCTTGCCTGGAGCAATCGTCCCCTACTCAATGGACATTTTTCTTTGATGTGCGGCACTCTTAAAACAGCAAGATTCCCTTCTAACATTTTGCATTGGAAAAAACAGTTTCATAGGCAGATATTTATTCAGTCCATTTGTCCTTGCAATTTACAGGAGGATTAATATTAAAGTACAGAAGGGCAGGGAGGGAAGGGAGCAGCATTTTCGTTTGTGGCTAAAAATCACCAAATGGCTACGTAAAATTTGACTCTGCTACTGGGTGTTTTTTCAAACGAAAATTCTTTTTTTGACAAAAATATTTGGCTGGTGAATCAGAAAGGGTTTTAATTTTTTTTTATAGAAAAAATCACAAAATTCTAAGAAAGAAAGCTTCAAAGCTAGAGAGTTAAAATTCTCATGTAAAAAATGGAGATAGGGTTTTTCGCATCCCTGCAGTTGAGGGGAAATCACAATTCGCATGTAGAGTTATCGAAACCTAAATTCGACCTTTGTAGGCATCAATTGAGAGTCGATGTCCATTTTTCATCCTTTGTGCATGTAGAACTACTAATTCTAATTTGATGATCGTTTACGATCTTTTACTGAACCAATGAATGGTAAGTTTTTTCATTGATATATATACATATGTATATATTAGTGTGAACCTGGTGCATAATGCACCTGTCGAGCTTCCCCTCGCTTGATCCTTCCCTGCTCGTGCCCCCCACTCCGTCCGGTCTTT
>Ga0116227_10001439_pt1 | contig 53030 bp, 34 predicted proteins | sample S1TSphgellanicum_FD_89693 | JGI IMG/M metagenome (GOLD analysis project Ga0116227, IMG submission 89693) | Host-associated microbial communities from peat moss isolated from Minnesota, USA - S1T2_Fb - Sphagnum magellanicum MG | ecosystem: Host-associated > Plants > Peat moss > Unclassified... | reverse complement strand
TTTTTTTTTTTTTTTTGTATTGACCAAGACTACCTTTTTTTTCTTTTAGCTACTGTCCATCCCGATTAAGGGGACGGATAAAATGTCCGTCCAGCTTGATGACGGGACGGATTTAAAGGAAGACCAGAAATAAAATATTTAGGCCTTGGACAGCCCAGAATCAATTTTTTTTTTTCTTGTATTGACCAAGACTACCTTTTTTTTCTTTTAGCTACTGTCCGTCCCAATTAAGGGGATGGATGAAATGTCCATCTGGCTTGATGACAGGACGGATTATGGGGAAGCTTTTTTTCTTTTAGCTACTGTCCGTCGCGAACCAAGTTTAAAAGAAACCGGGGGACTTCACAGTGGCCGAAGGTCATGGGCACCCACTAGTAGTCATAAAAAAGGCTTGGGCTCTTCAGGGTTGATACTTGATACAAAATCTCAACTATCATAACTGTCACTGAATTAACCAATTATGAAACCTTGTGCGGGTGGGCTGTGGATAGCAGGTGGCCAAACCTTGGTCATTCCTCACTTGCCAAACTGTGTTGTTTGTTGTGGAAGGGAATGTCTCAGGCGACAAGCAATGGTGAAGTGCAACCCCACGTTCTACCGTCCCCAAGGATTCCTCTAAACTTCAAACTGTAAACCAGTAACCCTAGTAGTACCAAAGCTTGGCTTCAGCAGCAAGGTGCCTAAAAAGTCAATTATTTTTGGTCAGTTATTATGTTCAGCAGTAAAAACAATAATAATTTAAAATTCAACATTATACTAAATAAATGAATCTATTGTGCTTGAAAGCTTCATTCAGATTTTTGGCATTAGCAGTCACATAATTTTCAGAAGTTTTGGCAATTCCAAAAAGCAATTAATTAGTGCTTAACCAGTCTAGGTACTAGGGTAGTCAAAAAGAGCAAAAAAGGACATGAACTCCTGGAGGACATGAACTTATGTTTCTAAACTTCAAATGGAAATTGGGGCATGAAAGGGAACGAACTGCTCCCTCCAAAACCTGATTTTTGCTTTTGCAGAGTTGTTCAGAGTTCAAACTCCTTGGATGATGTGAAGGTTTGTTTTTATGTTTTTTGCTTCTTACAATGGCAGCAAGACTGGTAGATTCCTCTCCAGCTTGAACTTGGTTCTCTTCAGCTGGTAACCTCTAACTAGCTTCTCCATTTGCAGTCTGACTACTTATTTATGGCAGTCTGGGATTCCCTCAACTTTGGTTCTTTTCAAGGGGCAAGCAGCTAGACTTTGGCATTGAACCATTTCACATTTGTTTTTCAAGATTCTTTTGGTTTTGTTCTATTCGAAGTCTGCAGTTCCAGAAACCGATTTAAAACGCTGCAACCAGCCCCCTAAAAACATTTTAAATGTCCACCCAAAACATATTTTTTAAAAACAAGTGATTTAAGTCAGTTTGTCCAGAAGGCCATTTGTCCTCAAGAATCGAGTTAGAGAGGTTCAGAGATTTGGAGTCAACTCTGAAAAAGCATCCAAACTGAGTTTCTCCAGGTGACTGACAGCTCCCCAAGGAGATCACTGCCATTGCCAGTGAGGAAAAGGCAGGCTCAATTTTAATGAGGAAAAAGGCCATTTCTCTTGAGTGCCCATTTCTTGCAGCTAGCTGAAGCTTTTCTGGATCTCTCTCTACACACCTCATAAAGCATGGCTTGGGAAATACAGATGAATACCCTTGTTGAATTAGCAGGTTCCACAAAAATTATGTTATTTTCAGGGATTAAAATAATTTTCCAAATATGTTATCTTTCTCAATGAATATATTTGCCAAGGAAATTAAGCATTCTCTCGGAATATTCCAGAATGTTCTATCCATCAAAATGGGATCATCCAAAATAATGAAATAATTATTAGGCAAAGACTAGATGAACCTGCTATTCAACTACATTAAGACTTGATCATAGTTCTAACCTTTGAGGAGCAGTTACAAGGTGGAGTGGGGGAATTTTTTTATTTAATTTTTCAATTTTGTGATATAGCCACACAGGTGATCGATCATCCACAAGAGGAATTAGTCAAATTCGGCTACAGGTCAGAGAGGAAAGTAGAAAATCTTTAAAGAATCATGCTATATTTTGGCAACCAGATGGAACCTATTGTCTTAATATGGTGATTTTATAATTGTTTTCCCATGGAATCTAGTGACTTTGGTGCATTTTTTTTTTTTAAACTCCTTTGTATGAATCACATTGGATTTTATTTTTTGGTCACCAAGTGATGAAAATTCACCCCTTACCAAAAAAAAATGCTGATTTTGGGGTGAATTTTTGAAAGAGAATTTGCGTCCTCATTTGAAGGTTTCATTTCAAACAAGATTTGAAGCATTTTGAATGGTCAGGATTATTTATGCCTTTGCATGCTCCAAACATAGTGTCTATGTTTTAGTGAAGACTTATTCTGTTGGCTTTTCCTTTAGGAAAGAGATTTGGCATTGGAGATGAATTTGGGCATACAAATTTGGCTCAAACTTGACTCAATGTGAATGACATTGGGAGTACTAAGTGTGCATATGATGGACGGGCATGTTCCAATATAAAATTGTACACATCTAGATGAAAAGTTCAAGATCCTCTAAGGGAAGTTTCTGGTTTGAAGTTTGAACCTACCATAAATGGTAAAATCATAACCTGATGAGCTGCTTGCTTTTGCACTCTTTGAAGCAACCTCTTTTTAATTGGCAAAATACGGTCAAAAAAAGAATTAAATTTTGAAAATTTGAAAATGAAGTGATTTTGGAGGATTTCAATCCTTAGAAGTGAGAGATTTTTTTGTTTTAATTTCAGATTTTTAATTTCCTTTTCAATGTGTAGCCAAAAATATATAAAGATGATTAAAGTTTTTTTCCATTAAATATAGTTTATAGCCAGATTTGGCTAAATCTTCCTATGAATGATCACCACTTTTTCTACATCTTTCTATGCACAATCCCCACTTTGGCTATGGACAACAACTGATGTGTTAAAACCCTATCTATAAATAGCTATTACACATCAACTATAAATTCACACAAGATAGGGTAAGAAAACAAATTCAGACCACCAAATCCCGCAATCCCATAGACCTGCAAAAAAGAAAAATCTTCAGGCTTACACACAACCTTAATATGCAAAACATTGAAAATAATTGTCTCTTTCTAGCATTTCCATTGTTCCTTTAAAAATCTCACAAACCTACCAAACCCTAGTAGACATTTTAACTGTTAGTTCACTCAAGATAACTAAGAAAAAAACAGAAACTGGGACCATCAAATCTAGCAATTGTAGCAAACATTTTGTCTGGCACACCTACCTACACACAAGCCTATTCAACACCCTCTGTATGTTAGTACATTAATATCATAACCCTAGTCTTACACAGACAGGGCTAAAAAACAGTGCTTTGAAATTTGAAGCCACTGAAAGGCGCCAAATTCCTGGCCTGGCCTGGCATCATTGATATGATAAGCAAAAGGTTCCAAGCGAGTTCCAAATACTGGGGAACTGCTCAACTGTGGACCTGTCTGTCAATGGTGGAGTACAGTTTAGCTTTAGCTGCAATCCTTTTTTTTTTGGGTCTCCAGGAAATTAATCTCCTTTCTCGCTTACAAGCAAGGCAAGAGAAGAAAAGAGAAGAGAAGAGAAGAGAAGAGAGCAGAGCAGAGCAGAGCAGAGCGTCATTCATTCTTTCTTTCTTCTCCTGGTCTCTCATACAAGAGGACACTGTCTCTCAGGTACATTATTTTTCAGTGAGATTTTGTACATCCCGACTTTCAATACAGCTTCAGCAGTGCAGTGCAGTGCAGTAGTTTCAGTTGTGTTCAGTGGACTGTCACCAGACAGAGGGAAAGAAACAACCTTCAAACTGATGAGACTAGCTGTCTCCTGTTCTTGTCCATCCCATAAATACTCAAGTTTCGCTGCTTTCGTCAACCTCCCAGTCGCAAAGGCACCACTGGTGACTGGGCTATCGGACTCCTACAAGTCAATGGGAATTATGCGGTAAAACAAGCGAAACGTGAGCCCAGTTAGAGCACCTCCAGCGGTGCTCAGTGTGTGACCTTGCAAAAATATTTTTCACATCCAAGTTTAGTTATGAACTCTTTTGCAAAGCCACCGATAAAACTGAAACTGGCACAGCAAATATGTGGGGGACTACTAATAGCAAACCACCTGGACCAATCATTATGATAGACCAATGAAAAATCAGATACAGCAAATTTATTACACTATTTTCTACAGGTGCACACCCCTGCTGCCCCTTTTACCTGGCTACCACAACCTGTGCAATTGTGCTCACCAATTTTCCTGAGCCAAACCGGCAAATTTTGGATTTGCTTTGTCCAATTTTACTGTTCAGGATCACATACCGAGCACCGTTGGAGATGCTCTTAAAGGTCCTTCACATATCAAAAGCTCAAGGAACGAGCTGGGCAACTCCCATCTCTAAAGGAATATTTGGCTTCAGGACAAGTTTAGAGCATCTCCAAGCCCAGTAAGGGTAAAACTGCTTGTACTTAGTCCTTTGAACAAAGAACAACTTTCAAATAGGGTGAAACTGAGTTTGGACTTGTAAATATGCACAAGATAAAAAGCAATCTTCAAAAGGAGCAATAGAAGAGACTGATTATTTCTTTTTCTGTTTTTACAAAAAAAATTGGTATTGATAACTCTGGCCATAGCCTAAAAAACCCTATACCACCAGGGTAGCTCACTGTCCTCAAGGCTCACACAGCATGAAGTAAAGGGGGGTTCAGTTGGGATTTGAACTCCCAACAGCCTTGCTAGGCAGCCTTATACCCTCAGCCAGTAGAGTAGCTGATTGTCCTTGACTGATTGCTTTCGATTGGCTGTCTGTGATGATTAGCCCAATGGGCATCCTAAAAGTAGTCCCTCACTTTATAGTGCCAATTTTTCATGTTTATAGGTGGGGATGATGAAGACCTTAAATAAGAAAAGGGTCCTTATTGGAGACAGTACAAAAGTACTGCCTGCTTCTTTTCTTCCGTTTCTGCCCTTGACAGGTACTTTTGTACTGCCTGCCATAAGGACCCTTTGCTTATTTAACACCTTCTGGTGGGAATGAGGGAATAACTTAATAGTCAATGTCGGATGTGGTAAACATTGGTAAATGCCCAAATAATAAATAATAGGGGGTGTGAGTGAAGATGCTCTTATGGTTTTTTTACAACCCTCATTTGTTCAGAGTTATTTGCTATACATATACATACATATATATATATACACCCTTCTACCTTGGCAGCTTCGACACTAATTATATTATTTTCAGAAATATTGAGATTTTCACCAAAAAAATCTTAAATAAAAAAAATTTGTGAAGATGCAAAATATTGAATCTTTAAGAAAACTTTATTTGTTGAAATGAAATATTCAAAATTAATTAATTATTTTACAGACATGTTTCGAAGCTACTAAGGTATCACAGTATGTGAAATCATGATTACTGTCATTTGGAGTTTGATTGTGTTATACACTTTTTAAACTTATGACGTATCAAAATAACATGTAAAATAACACTCTCAAACATGAGTGTAAAAATCTCTTTCCAGGATACTACAATCTCCTTGGACCCTCACATGCTCTTGCTTGGTGGGTTCAAGCAATAGATGAACCAACCTACTTGGTTAAAGAATAAATGGTTGGGCATAAATAGAAGGTTTGGAAAACCACATTTGGGTCAAAGTTGCATAATACTTCAAAGATGAATGTTGCTCAATATTTCATGTATATTGCAATGTTGGACGGATATCAAAAAAATGTGAGAATTGGCTAGGGTTTCAGGCCAACTCTAACCATGAAGACTAACAGATACCACTTGGGATGAGATATGCCCTGGTAGTTCTAACTGGTGTGAGAATTGGCCCCTTAACAGAACCTTCAAAAATCTCATTCTTGAGCAAGGTAGTGGAAGGTAGCATTCTTTTGGTTTGAATCAACATGGCAATCATTCATTTGTGATTGAAAGCACAAGGGAATTCTTTAGATATAAGGTTCCAATTTGTACTTCTCTCATGCTCGAAATGTATATAGGTCATAGTTATGTTATTTCCACCAGTTGGTTTGCTCACCTCTTGTGTAGTAATTTAAAACAAGAAGTTTAACCCTGCAATGCATTGAACATTGAAATTTGTATGTTTGTAAAGACGACAAACTTTTCACCTTTATATGTTGTTTCTAATGTACATAGGAATGTTGGGAAACTATTGGGAAAAATGTTATATCATGGTTTGGGCTATAATGAAAGGTGTTGATCCTCATTTGTGGACAAACCAATCATTTATGATCCTATACCATAGTAGCCAAATTGTCGTGCCTGAAAAAAAAACAATGTAGGAAAAAATGCATTCACACAACATACATTGCAACTTCATAACCAAATATAGAAAACATTCTCTTTGTAATGCATTCAGGTTGTAACACACACACAACTTGAAGATCACAACATAGAGTTCAAAGATGCAAGAATACAATCAAAGTTTTTCACTACAAGAGGATGTGGTTATTCTCACACAAAAAGCTAAGATGCATGACACATGTGTGAAGTAAACTTTGTTGTTTCATCCATTACAATCTACAATATGTGGTGTTTATTGTGGCATGTAGTACATTAAAATGGCAATTTGACATTAAATAATGGCACATGTTACATATGACTGGTGTTACCATTATTATTAACTAGAGCTACTATTATTGTTGCACATCCACCAATTGACAGAAGTAGGTGTGACCAATCAAAAAAATAATGATGTTCGCAAGCTTTGGTATTTTTCCAACTTGTTGAAAGGAAGGGGAGGAGATTGGTTTGCTCAATGGGTCCAACCACACTATTAGGAGCCACATGTGCCCCCTTAGATCATTGCTTTATTCTTAAAATATTTTTATAATCTTTTTAATACGTCTTTCAATAAAAAAATTTAAAAATTTTAAATTTTTCTTAATACTATCATGTTAAAGTGTATACTAAAAAATGTCCCAAAATATGTCATTAAAAAATATTTTCAAATTGTGCTTTTAATGTCAAAACTATTTTGAAATTATTTTTATGCAACTTTTAAACAATGGTTACAAGAGGTTAAAAGTCCTTATACATATTTTTCACTCATTAGATTGAATCCAAATTTTTATTATATGTACATAATGTATTCACAATAACATTTTATAATTATTTATTTATTTATTTTACAATCCAAAGTCCAAAAAATTAAGCAGCGGTTATGACTGTTTTTGGTGCATGTTAGTATGATTGCACCCCAATATAAAACAACAAAGCCACTATGACATTCTATAAGCTAATGTGTAACAAGCTTTTATTGCAAGGTTTAATGTGGTACACAATGAAAGACATGCAATAATTACTTTACAAAATATGAAAGAAATATGAAATTGTCAAAGATTACTATGATAGATTATTACAATTATGCACTATAATGCCTCATTAACTAGACGATGTTTACCCACAAGAAATGTTTTGTGAAGGACTACATACCAAGTTGAAGATGGCAATACTTGGTTTACCTCAAAGAACCATTGTTGAAATTCAAAATTCAACAAGGATAATAGAAGATAAGCTACTACCTATTAAAAAAAGCCATAGTAAAGCAACAAGAAAAATCAACGATGAGGAGTTTGAAAAAGATTCAAAGGATGAAAGATATAAGAAAACAAAAAAAAAAAAACAAGGTGCATGTTGACACCTATCAAAGAGGTGTATATTACTTGAATTGTTATAATGAAAGGCATTATGGACACCAAGGAATGCAAGTTGTTGTAGAAGTTTTGCCAATTTGCAAGAATGACGATGACAACATAGACCAATGTCCAAAAAAGATATCAAAAAAGAAATGTTGATGTAAGGTTGAGGTCTTAGTTAATATGGTGTAAATAAAGGCACTAGAATTTATAAATTAAAACAAAGAAATTTATTCAAAGCCAAATAATCAAAGAGGTCAAGGATGGAAAAAAATCAAAATTACTAATAAGATTAAGGAAATCAATATAGTTGCAAAATAGTTACAACCAAAAAAAAGGATTTTGGCAAGGCAACAACATGAAATGTTTTTGCTACAAGAAGGAATGACATGTTCACAAACATTGTCCTATGTGAAAGCAACATTTAGAAGAGGAAGCCAAGTTGAATTTGAAACCTAAGGTGGGAGCATATTTTATTATGGTTCAATGGAATCAATATGTAATTGAAGTTTGTATGGCTATAAGAAGTAGAAAACAAAAATGAAAAAAGAAAAGGCAAAATTTGAAAGGGTGAGTCATATGAGAAGACAAGGAATGAAATGTGAAAAAGGAAAAATTATTGATGAATCATGGAATATACAAATTAGAGATGATTCACTAAGGAAAATATCTGAAAATCAATTAACCAAACCTATAGCTAGATTACTAAATGGACAACCAAGCAAGTAGTCAAAAGAACTAACCAATTTGATGTACCATCTATTGTTAAACTAAAAACAATGGGAAAGTCCAATTGGTCGGCAATACATGATGAAACTATCAATGAACTTATCAATCAATTTGATAAGATTTTAATTGAACTTTTGGAAATGAAGATGCTAGAACAGGAGATAGTTAGTGCAAGGAGCAATTATGAAGAAAAGGTGAAGGAGCATATTTTGGATTTGAAGCTAAAAGTTAAATTGAAGCAACTATTGGAGATTTGCCCATAACTAAGAAGAATGAGGTACAAGTATGCCAATCAAAAGAAAATGAAAATGTGTTACTACTATATATATAACAAGTGCAACCCAAAGTGAATATTTCAATGAAGTTATGTTGGTTGCTCAAGGGTATATTGAGTAAGTATGAAATCCAAAATGTATCATTATACAAAGGTTTTAGTATAAATATCATCTCAAATGTACTAAAGAGGAAGCCAAGATTTAAAGACATCAATCAACTTCTTTCATGGTATGAATCATTGACTATTTAATAAGGTGAATATTGTGTTAGCTCACAACTTGAAAACTAAATTAACAAGGTGTACGTACAAAATAACTATAGTAATGTTACATATGGAGGATGGGTGAAAGCACACTATGCCCCCCACAAATTGTTGTCACAAAAATAGAAATTTTGCATTTGATTTTTTGGGTACATGTGGACATCACATCTTAGATTATTTTTGTTCATTTCAAATATATTGCATTAGCTTTAGACTTAAACGTTTTTTTTTTTTTTTTAATCCAACAAACATTTACAAACTTGAACATATGAAGTATATTTGTGTCAAAATAAATGTCACAAAGTATGAAAATTTGCAAATATATTTCAAAACTAAAATTATGGGTGGAGTTTTGTAATGAATTTTTTTGTGGTGAATGATATTGATATACATCAACTAAATCTATGAGCATTTAAAAGTTTAAATTTTTGCTTGAAAATCCATTCAAAAAATGTTTTTTTTGCACTTCTTAAGCAATAAATGCATAGTAAATTCTTTCTTTTGGGAAAAAGACCATTACCTTAATAAAAAGGAAGAGATTTTACAATTGGGCATTATATTATTTTTTCATTTTTCTTTGGTTTAATGATGTGTCATGAACCACAAACATGAGGCCTTATGGTTGTTGAAAAAATATATGTTATATATTTTATGCACATTGATTTTATACAATCCTCTTCATCTAACCATCGGATTAAGTTGAATTTTGATTCAAAATGAACTTTGAATTCCAAAATGTTGTCATGCACATTTTGAAGTTTTTTCTTTCTTATGTTTAGGATTTCCAAAAGATGTCATCAAGATTTCAACTTACTCCATACCTATCATATTTGTTAAACATCATTTTTTTAAATGAAAAGTGGTGAAAAGTGGCTCACCCATAATGTGCTTTCACATGAATGTCTACGAGGCTTGTACTCCATGTTATTGGGAAGATCTTAGGTTAAACAACCAAAATTCAAATCATGATTGCTACAAAAATACCTTAACAATTGTCATTGAAAACAAAATTGTCACATTGAGTACATTGAAACGAACTTTCATTCACCCATCTAAGAGACCTTGTAATCTTGATGATGATTATGATTGGGAAGGTTTCATTAACAAAAATGAAGAATGTCTTTATGAAGTGTTCCAAAGCTATGACTAGTAGGTGAAATGAGCCTAGAAGATTTAAAGTTCTTAGCAAATGTCTATTGTGGAATGTTGTAGCCCAAAAAACCATTAAACTTTTTAATATGGTTTTATCATGATGAACCTAAAAAAGTGATGATTTTAAATGAATTAATTGATGTTACCAAAAAAGATGAAAAAGTTCATGGTTGGACTTTCATGATCAATGAGCAATTGATAAAGTTAAACTTGGGAAGTGAATAAAAACCCAATATAATGTTAGTAAGTGCAAATTTCTTATTACATCAATGGGACAAATCAAGCAATTGTGTTCAAAGTTTTAAAATGTTTTTATGCGGAGTTAATAGTAGCTAAAAAGTATATCAAGAGAGATTTTATGAACACAAAATTGAGCTTATGGTTAACACATGCCCAATTAAGGAAAATTAATATCATATGAATATAGACTACATGTTCAAAAAGTTAGGGGAAACATGGTTGTCTCCTTTGATGATTTTATTTAAGAAAAATAGGAAGTTTCAAATATGTGTGATCTTTCGAAAACTAAATGTATAAATCCAAAATGAACCTTTTTCATATCCTTTTTTTTAATTTAGTACTTGACTCGCTTGTAGGCCATGAAATGTATCATTTATGAATGGCCAATACATTGTTCACAATCAAATGAAAATGGTTGAAGAAGATGATGAAAAAATTGCATTTATCTTTGAGCCAAAAATCTCATGCATGTAGTGTTATGCCTTTTGGTCTATGTAATGTTCATGCCACTTTGTAGGAGGTCGTCACTTAAACCTTCAAAGAATATTTGAATGATTTTATGCAAGTCTTCTTGGACATTTCAATGTATATGGTAGTGAGATAAAACATATGGAGCATCTTAGGAAATGCATGAAGAAATGTTAGGTGAAGGCCATTAGTCTCAATCCAAATAAATGTGTTTTTTAATGAACTTTGGAGTTCTATTGGGATTCAACAACTACATATATGTTTGGCAGTGAGGATTTTCCCACCAATGTTGGGCACAATAATCAAACTAGGAAATTTTGAAGAGATGTGGAAGGTGAAAGACACTAAATTGAAGGAATATTTAGTTTATATAATATTCCATGGCTACATCATCTTCAATGGCCATTCTAATTATGAAAAATAAAACCACTTCACAAGATTTTGGGAGTGTATGCACAATGTTGGAAAATGCTTTCTAGAAAGTACTATAAAAAACTACCCAACCACACCATCCAACAAGTTGAGCTTTACTATGGCTCAAATTCATGAAATATACATGGAAGAACGAATGAAGGATGAACTACAAAGGTTAGACAAATTTGCTGATTATTGACTAATAAAACCTTGTACAATGATGTGTGGCCTTCATGAGGTGATGACAATGATAACATGACACTTCAACATTAGAAGACCAAATCATGCGTGCAAGCAAACTCATCTAGGAAGAAATCGTTTACACCCCATTGCTCCTAGAATCATGTATATTAGCTCCAAGAAAAACAAAAGATGTTCGCCTTATGACATTGACAATGTGATTTCATTACTCACTATGCATAGGAGTACATAAAAAAGGTGAAACCACATTACAATGGTCCCCTTTGTGTAATCATGTTGAAGGTGGTGCATCTTTGAATCTAATCCATGTCAAAATTAAGAAGGAATTTCACTTTTTTTTGCATATATTACGGTAGAACCCAAACAAGATAATAGATTTTTATTTTATTTTTCTCTTTATATTATGGTGGGTTGGAGCATATTTGTACCAAAAATTTACATGTCACTTTATATTTTAAGAATGCAAATATATTCCAAAAGTAATTGAAGTCATTTTTAGCCTTTATGGAATTGGTAATATCCATTTTTCATGTGATTTCACATAATTTGAACCATGTTTGTGAACCATTTAGATAATTTGATCACTTTTCATGTCATAAATGGGTTTTTTTGGGGGTCTTGACCATAACATTTTGGTAATTGACATTTTGACAAATGATCATTTTCAAATGAAGGTAACAAGTATTTAGAGAAGATTTTTTTTTAAAAAATCAAATTCTTCTTTGAATAATTAGTGAAATTTCATTTTAATGCAATTCAAAAGAAAACCAAGTTTGTTATATTGTGTGTGTATATATATATATATACTCATGGTTCATTTTTTTTACAATTTTTTTCAAATAATATTGGATGATATTGGTCTTGTGAAAGTCCAAATTATAACCTTTAAACACCAAAAATGAAACCCAAAATTAAATGAACCACATTTGGGGAGGTGTATATTATGATAATCATTATGAAAGTGCTTGAAAAGGGGCCACCATAATCTGCTTTCACCCAAAAATACCAAATGATAATGAAGTGGATTATTAGATAATTTTCAATGTAATGAAAAAACTAATGAACAAATTACAATTTTTTCACATTCCATGTAAACATATATTGAGAGGGAAACTAGTGTGCTATAAGAAGGAAGATTAAAGGAATATGTGAGAACACTATAATAATTAGTAGTTAAAATAAAGTATAGATGAATTAACTTAAGTGCTTAGCCAAATAAAACTAGCTACATGAAGTGGATAGGTTGGACAATTGGGTGAAAACACACTATGGGGGGACCACTTTGGGCATTTTCACGACATGTATGTAATATATATTTCTAAAAAAAATTGTTGCATTTAATTTTGGGTTTCACTTTTGATGTTTGGGCTTGATATTTTGATTTTCACAAAGTTAATGATATATAATATTATTTGAAAAAAAATAAAGAATTAAATTCAAAGAATAATGGGTATACTTATGGTATATGTAGTATAATGAAACATGTTTTGCTTTTAGATTGCACTAAATTTGGTTTGAATTAGTTATCCAAAAAATGTTTGAAATGAAAAATTTTAAAAATGACCAACCTCACATCTTTGTCATCTTCCATTTGAAAGTGATAGTTTGTCAAAATGTTATTTTACCACATACTTATGGTCATCATCCCCCAAAAACACCCATTTGTGATATGACAATTATCAAACTTTTCATATGGCTCACAAACTTATTCTAATCATATGGAATCACAATGTTTAGTAAATATTACAAATTTCATAAAGACTAAAAATAATTTCAATCATTTTTGAGTATTTTTCATTTTATAATATGTTGTGATGTATATATTTTTGGCACAAATATACTCTGACATCACATCATATTAAATTAAAAAGTGTAGTTTCTTTGGAATTTGACTTATTTGGGTTTTGACCTACCGTAATATGCAAATATTGTGAAAATCCTTCATAATAATGACATGGTTGAAGTTCAAACATGGGACCCTTAAAAATAATACAATGTGACAACAACCCTAGCCCCCCCTAGTGTGTTTACACCTAATTGACCATTTATAGTTAGTTGAAATTAGTTGTCCAAATCAATTTGTATTCAATCAACGATTTTGCTTTTTGGTTAAGTAATGAGAAATGCTAAACATTTTACTACAAAAATGCCCTTTACTTTCTACAAATTTAAAGAATCCATTTTTCATACAAATAACCAAACATTTGAGTCCAAACAAAACCTCAGCAAATGACACAATAATTATTTTGTAGAATCCATGTATTATGTCAAATTGAAAGAAAAATCATAAAGAATTGAACATATGACTTGTGTATTTTGTTTTAGGGCTAACAAAAAAAGTATTTACGAAAAAGAAGAAAATAAAATATTTTAGTTTCTTAGGTTTTTAATCCCTTGTCGAAGACAATGTCAATTGCCTTGAAATGCAACCGAAATATGGTTTGGCAAAAACAATGTTGACCAAGAACTAATTGATACCCCTTCTTGAGTCTTTAATGACTTTTCAAAGGGTCACCCCTTCTAGAAATTACTACTGCAAGTGAAGAAAAAATCTAAAACTAGTTATGCACACCTACTAGTTATTAAAAAAAAAATATATGCAATATTTTAAAGGCTTTCTATCTCTTAACAAGTAGTTGTAATCTAGTTGTAGATTTTAATAATGATATACCCTAACATGACTAACTACTTTAGTTATTTCGACAAGTGTTATTTTGAAATAAAGGAATGGGTAAGAGCCCAACAATAATAATTAATTATGAAGGACTAAATGGAGCAAAATCTTATCGTTAACCTTCTAACATAATATGAATTGTGGAGTCAAGTGGTAGTCTTTGTTACTTTTTGTTGCATACTTTTAAGGGAATATATGAAATGGTTCGAGGTTGTTATTTGTCGCATACTTTTAAGGGAATACATGAAATGGTCCGAGGTTGTTATTTGTTGCATACTTTCAAGGGCCTATATATGATGCAATCACACATTGCTTATTAATTTGTATTGGTGGTATAGTTCCTTGATCCATATAACAGGGCACACATAACATGGGGTGTGTTCCCTAGTTTTTCGTGATAAATTAGGATCCCCAATCGTATAATCTCCTAAAATGTTGTCACTTGGAAAACGGTCACAAACATGATTCTAATTCCAACCCATATATCTTCAAACTTAATATGAAACTAAATTTTATCAAATAAGTAATAGTGCCCCTAGATAAAAGACTAAGATTAGCATATGCCTTCTATCTTTTACACAAGGAATCCACTTGTAAATATATCTAACTTTGAACATGTTGCCATTAGTTGGTGGTTTCGACCTTTGAAAAGAAATTTAAGATTTGTGTTACTCATTCATGCATTAAAATGCAAGCATCCAAATGGGACATAGGGCATAATTCTCTATTGGTGAACTCTAAATAGGACATAAAGACAACTAGCAAAGAGGTTGTTGTGACCATGTCCAACACACATATATAAGAACCACAAATATAGAGAAGGTTCTAATGCTTATAATTTGATGTTTTACAAAACAAAAACCTTGCATTTATGCATTTGAATACAAGGAAATAGATGTGATGGAAGGCATTTAGGTTTTTATCAATAAACTTTAAACAAGTTAGAAGAACATCCAATTGTTATTTGTGGTTGTTACAACCATATTATTCAAGGTTAGCATATGTAATTGCCAATATAAAAAAGGATTAATCATATAAAAAATCTCAATATACATTTGCCTTGGATTAATCCAATGAAGGCAATATAACTCATTGTTCTTAGTAGTTTCTAGAATATGTGCACTTGGTACCTTTGCATCACAAGGGTTAAAGCAACATACAAAATGAAGAAAACAGCCAATGAATCATTATATGCATCCACTACTAAATTGATTGCAAACAAGTATAACAATGCTACTAATATTGTGACCAAATATGGTAATATGCAATGTAGTTGGTTCACAATCCTCTATTAGTCCAAAATGGGAGCTTGATTTCATGTTCACACAAATGATGTTGGTATATTCCCCTAGTCTTTTATTTTCATCCAAAGTGTAATAAAATGCATCCTATGTAAGTTGAATAATAAAAAGATGTTTTGGGCTTTAAAATACATGTAAGCTTCACCCAACAACTCTTCACAATATTATCACGAGGTGAAAACACATTACGTAATCCCTTTTTGTGTGTCATATTTGTAGTTTTTCCTACATTTCTTTGAAATTTAAATATGAAACATTAATATTTTCATTGAAATATCAAGAAAGGGATTCACATATGTAATGCTAATAGAGTTGGATTTTTTTAAATGTAAAAAAACACATCAAAATCCTAAATATTTAATGAGTAATATTGGACTTTTGAATCTTGATGATAAATTCTATAACATCTTGCAAAACTCATGGATACATGGACTTTTATCTTACAACATGTCAATCTTATTGTTTGAAACTTTGGGATATTTGATTAATTATATTTTAAAAACTAAATGCATTGAATGAATGGAATGTGATTTTAATTTATTATGTTATGAACTTTTCAAAATCCCAAAAACTATGATTATTAAAAAAAAAATTGTGTATTTTGATATTCCTAATCATTACATTTAGAAAAGTTTCAGGAATGTAACGCTTAACCACCTTTCCTTGAACTTTTTGGTTAGAAACACAAATTTGAAACATGAATTGAAAATTTTCTTGGGAATTTTTTTCTTAAGGTAATTTGGAATTCATTCTATTTTTATATTCTTATTGGGTAATTAGTTGAGTAAATATAATTTAATTAAATGAATTTCTAAAGTTAAGGTTATCAATTTTTGAAGGGGCCATTTTGATTAAAAATTGTTTTTATAAAAGAATTCCAATTTATTCTATTCTAAAATAAGCTTCAATTAGTGCATGCAATTGATAAACATGAGAAAAAAAAAATTATAATTGTGAAAACATTTAAAGTAAAGGGCCTAGGAAAATGATTTGTGCATTTTTGGTTCTTTAGCATTCCTTGAGGTGGTTCCTAGTGGTCCATCCAAGGATGTTTTCTCCCTTAAGCATTTGATAATATTAATTTTTTAAAAAATATTTTAGGATTTAAAAATATATCCTTTATAGCATCATGGCTTGAAATTGGAAATGGGAAAAAATGTTAATTTCAATATCAACTAAATATTCGTATTTAAAACCAGTTTTCAACTACACTATTAAAGGACTTTGAAAAAGGACTCTAATCTAGGACAAAACGAAATCAAAGGAGCCACAAGTGTTACTTTACATTAATTCTACATGTCCTTTTCCCCCAAAATAACTTTTTCATATGAATGATTTTTTGAATGATTCTTTTGAAACTTGTTATGAAAAATGATTAAAATGACCCCAATAAGTCCAATAAAAATCTTAATAATTTTTTATAAATACTAGTTTGTAAAAATGTATAGATTCCTTGCAAATTTTATGTTTCATCTTGAAAAATGATGATAATTTGAAATCATACAAAAAAAATAAATTAATAAACTTGAATTCGATGTAATATAAAATATGCATTTTTTTAATACATCATGTACATTATACCCCATTTATATGTGGTAAAACACTCTTGAAGTTTTGAATTCTGAATTTTAAAATGTACATATTTTGAATTTTCAAAGCTTTATAATTCCACATTTTTGAAATTGTGAAATTTTTTCTAGTGTGTCTAATAGGTTATTATCATCTCATATTTTCTACCATTAACTTATTTCTATTATATGAATCCTTTAAAAGTCCTTTGTAAAAATGTCCTTTTTTAATGACATAATTTTTCATTTTCAAAAATCCTTAACTAAACCAAAACTTAAAATTGGATCAAATGGATTTTTAATTTGAGTTTCTTGACATACATGTGTGTGAAAAAGGAATAATGTGCCATCATTACCATGGTTTCAAATGGCAAAAAAAAAAAAATCTCTAGTTTTTTATGACAGAATTTGACATCTTACACCCTTTGTGGCTCCTTTGACTGTGTTTTGACCCATCTACAGAAATTTAGTGACCTTAATGTTCTTTCACCCTACATAAATACTCTAAAAAATTTAACTCCATTTTTATTTTACACCAAAGCTTTGGTGTTGCACTTATCTTAATCCATGTGCACAAAACACCTTGCAAAATTTAGGGGTCCACACAATCGATGGACTCTAAGGAAAAAAAAATCATTCATGCATTAATTGTTTATATGATTAAAGTGTTATAATAGGTTTTTACTACCATTAGTAAAAAATCCCATGAGGAATGTTTTAATACCAACAATGGAATATTTCGATTTAAGAACCTCCAATTCAAACATGCAATATGATTTCACACAAGTTGTGCATCCCATTTGCCCCATAGCCAAACATACATATACATGAAAACCATAATCTTTGAAGTTGGATCTTGGAAGATTCCTAAACATGCTTGCACTTGTAAAAATAATGAATGGACTATGTTGGCATTTGAATACTCATGATATGCTCTCATTCATAATCAAATATTTTTATGGAACATAGAACAATGCACAAATTCCAAAATTTTAAAAAATATAGTTGTTTAGTTCATGCACTAATGAGATTGTTGACATATTTTTTCCTCAATTGCAAGAGATGCAAAATGTGACTTACATTAGATAATCCCTTTGGAAAATACTTCTTGGATTCTTATATCAAATTCATTTTGTAAAGACAAACTAACAACGTGATTGTTGGAACTTGTGATCACATTTAAGGCATGGATATAAAAGTTCTACAAACAATCCTTGAAGGTTTTGCAACTTGCACTATGCCAAAACATGGCATATATGATTACTTCCATGACTAAGTTTGTATTCATAAGTGATGACCATGTTGTGACTACATGTGATAGTAATTGAATTGGACCCATTGCTTTTATTGCAAATCATTTTTTGGTCCTTAGTTATAAACGCCATGTCACACATGATTGCAATCACAGTTGACATAATCATCATTTGATCATACATTTTAAGCCAATGGATTGGAATATTACAAATATATATTTACAATTCAAAGATAGACTAGGTAACTTAAAAGTCTAGCTTAAACAACCTAAGCTAAGCTATAAACCTAACCTAGGATGGCTAATTTGCCCAACTTAATAAATAAATAGGTTGTAAGTACAAGGACTTGAACCCCTCATCTTCACATTGAAAACCAATCCTTAACCATTGCACCATTTTTTCATCAAGTAGTAACTTTTGTCATAAAATGATTATGATCATGAACAGTTTTTTTCTAAGCTACCTAGGTAGCTTAACATGCCTACCTTGCACACCTAGGCTAGTCTAATTGTATTAATGTAGATATTATTTTATGTTATTTTAAGCTATTGCTAGGCTACTATAAGGTTATTTTAAATTATTACTAAACTACATTAAGCTATTACTAGGCTATTTTAAAATGCCCTAAACTATGACTAGACTATTTTAAGCTACCATTAAGCTATTATTAGGCCACTCTTAGGTTATTTTACTTTACTACTAAGTCCAAGCATGAAAAAGTAGAGCAAAGAATTACCTTGCAACATAAATGGAAAGTGGCCATCAAGTAGGCCCTGGTATATTGAATTAAAAAATATTATTTACTTCAATGATTAATTAAATGAAGTTATTTGATTTTGTTACAACTATATTTTCAAACCACATGTTTAAAGTTGGCTCGTATATATTCATCAAAATTCAAGCAAATGTCACAACCAACAAATTAAATTGCAAGTAGATTAAATATTGGGTCTATTCTACTTTTAAATCAATGGTATGCAAAATATACTAGTGGATTTTAAAATTTTTCATTGTAGAATGAAAATATATTTAACCTCTAATGTAAAAGTAGGAATAAATGCAATATTAATTGTTAGATTCATTCCTACTTATTACTCATCAAAACTAAATGAAAGCATGGAGGTTTCCATAATGAGACTTTAAAAAAGTTTTGAATCTACTTTCTTATGTTTATGTTGAAAATTGACATATTTAAAATTTGGATTTGAGTGGATGTACTTCTTGGTCCACTTTACCATGCTTCGACCCTACTAGGCTACTTTAAGCTATGTGAGGCTATTATCAGGTTAGTACTAGGCTACTTCAAAATATTCTAAAATATTTTTTCTATTTTAGGCTATTCTAAGCTATTATAACTTGTATGTAAAGGTTGCTTTAAATTACCTAGGCTATTTTGGCTTCTACATATATTAGGCTACTTTAGGGTACCTAGGCTAAAGTACCTTCTCTACCTCCTAGCTACCTAGCCTAATTACCTTAGATACCTAGGCTAATTAATAATTGGTCAAACAAGGTCAACAAGACAACTACTACATCCTTTTTCAAGATGATTACTAGTCATGTACTCATAATCATGACTAAAGTCACATAAATGGCATATACATATGCCGCCAACAACTACATGACTAAGTTTGAACATAATTGTAAAATGTCCTAGGTAGTCATGAATACCAAGTTTCAACATGGTATTGAGTATTGACACTTTTGTAAAATTGTGCATTTGCATGCAAAGATGAATGGGATAGAAGGTTTAATTGCTTATTGGTAAATTCCAAAGATGTCAAAGATACATATAACTTTAATTGGTTATTTTGACCATAGACATTCGTTCACCAACAAAACAATTGTTGAAAAAAATTACATGGTAAGGCTTTAAGTTTCAGGGCCTCCTAGACCCTAAACACTATAAAATAAAATTAAAAAAGAACATTAGATGTAGCAAGTCAACCTCACCTAGATCACACTATTGATAAAATTCTTCAACTAACGCACATACATGGCTCACATTTTTGGCTTCCTTTCATTCATTCATGACTTGCAAAAATGCATCATAATTATACTATTGCATAAATTAACAAAACCATTAAAAGAAGCAATTATGAAAACAAATCACCCAATAATCCATTAATCTTTGTAACATTAAATGGGAAAAAAGTTACAACAATAAAAACACTTTGTGATATGCACTTCAAACCCAAAAATCCAAATCCAATATTGGCAATGACCAAGATATCTTTGCAACTTGCAACCACAACATAATGTAAAAACTCCCACTACTTGAATGTAAAACCCTAAATCAAAATTATGAATTTATATGTTAAATCATGTGGAACAACTATTTTTTAGTTCTTCTCATTTTGTAAAAATGCCAATTTGGTTTTGGTATGAAGGTCCATCATTGTCTAATCCATTAGTGCAATTTCAACATGTTAATGCCAACATTACATATAAACTTAGTAATTGGATTAAAAATGGTTCAAAATTAAAAAGCAATCAACACTATTTATACCCTCATTGCCATAATGTTTCATTATGATATCCTTGGAGATATTAAAATGTCTTGGAATATTAAAAAAATGCATGCTTTCACACATAATTTAGGGTTATTAAAGCTAGAAGTGAAAGTTGCCTCACTTTTTGCCACTTCCAAAATGGCAATAATCGAGTTAAAAAATATTCTAAGTAATGTTTGTAAGTTCAAGGTATTAGGCATGTCCAAGTTGAATTCTAGGTTAGGTTTTGAGGTGTTTACCAAGGGGACACTTTTATTTTAATTTACAAAATATGTGAATAAAAATGTAGGGTCCCATGTATTCATAAAATTATAATTTAATTGATTTTATAATGTGATTATGTGTATTTTGAAAATCAGGATATAATTGATATAAATTATGTGTTAATCCCAAGAGTTATAAAAAAATTAAAAATTAAACATATGTACTAATTTTTTTAAGTATTAGTTGTTAATAAGTTCAATTAATAGGTAAATAAGTGAACTAGCATTAATAAATGAACTAGTAATTGAACATGGAAAAATGTGAAATGAAGGATCCCTTCACACCATTGATACATGAATCATTTTGAAAAAAATACACCTTATATGGGTATTTTGCTTTGACACCTCCTAATAACCTAGTTGGATGATATGTTAAGTATATATGGTATGTTGAAAAAATATCAAACTTATCACACGATCTTACCATGTGCAATTGCATCTTCATCACTCCTCACAACTTCAAATATTAAAAACTAAAAACTCAAATAAATATAAAATATCAAAATTTGATGCTAAAAAAATTAAAATAAATATAAAATTAAAACTTCTTCACATAATATCCCCAAAAAATACCTTGTTTAATACAAATAATATGAGACTTTAACACTTAATGTTCCCCCCCCCGTCCCCCATATGTCAAGACTAAAGATGATGATTGATGATGGGTGACTTTCATTAGACACCAAAAGTTCCCCCATCCAAACAATGAATTTCAATCATTTCTGGCTCTGAAATTCGGCCACAAAATTGTTTATCAAAAGCAATGGTGGGCCAGAACTCATGATTAAAAAACATAACGATGTCTTGTTGATGAATTTTATGTTCTTTTCAGGAAGGATGTCTTGGACATGCTAAATGTTAGCAAGCTTGAAAAGGTGACATTCTGATTCAACACTATGATATTAAAATAAGGTGTGGGCGGGGCACTTGATTGATGCATCTTTAAGGCTTTGAATGCTTCCTAGCTCCTAGGAAACATCATGGGGGGATCCTCTACATGAATGATTGTGGATGTGAAATCTATATAAACTACCTTTGGACTGGAGCCTAGACCTCTTGGGACTCAATATGTGGCTAAAACATGATTTGAAATGTGACACCAAACTCAGGTTATTTAGAACAACACATTGCAAACTTACTTCAAGGGGTTGGGGGCAACACCCTTAGATTCACTAGCATTTTGCATTTCTGATTGTTCATGTTCAATATCTATTCTATTCTTTCATGTATTTGCCAAAATTTAGAGTATAGACACATATATTTCACAAAACTGTAACGCCCTCTAGAGCACATCCAGTGACATTATTTGAGAAAGAAGATCTTGTATGCACTATGCACCCCCATTTATTTATGGGTTTATTTATTTATTTATTTATGCATGCATGCACAAACAACAGAATTGCTTGGTGAAACTTAATTCTGAAAACTGGAACATCTCCACCAGCAGCAATTAAAATGACCCAATCACTATACTTTGGATGAAGTGCACCCTTACATGGTGTCAAATTGAGTTTGGACATGTAAATATGCACGGATGGTAATTTAAAAAGGTCACTAGAAAAAATTAAAATGATTGCTTTTGATTGGCTGAGGTGACGACATTTAAATAATCTCTCAGTTGTCCAAATTTTCATGTTCCTGGGTAAGGATGAGGAAATAATTAACACTCTATACTAGCTGTGGTAACTAAAGGTAGAGGCCTACACATGGGGTGTGGGTGGCGATGCTCTTATATATCATATGTGAACAAATCTATAATAAGGTGCCCTCCATATGCACTAGGAAATTCCTTGGAGTGTAGCATGTTACATGAAAGAGCCTTGAAATTGCCACCCTGACTAGAGATTGGTAAATCTAGAATTTCAAAATCTTGGTTTTAGGAGCATTTGTGAGTATCATGAGCCACAAATTGAACCTTGTAGATATGTCAAATTAATGGACAAGACTCATCCCTAGGCTATATACGGATGGATAGTTCCTACATTAAATGTTAGTTAATTGTGCAACTAACACAAAATACTGCATAATGACTTGTTTGGTTTGGCTTGCGTAGCGTGGAACCGTCCTGTCCATTGTTTTGGCTCCTTGCCAAGAACATTTCTTCATTGTATCTTTTGGTGGATGGAACACTACCCTTCAATTTTATGACTTGATTAAGAGCCTATTGACATGCCCTTCTACGTAGACCCTCAAGTGTGAGGATTTGCCGAGGCCCAAGTCCAGACCACTGCGGGGTAGCTCCCATGGCGATTTGGGTTACAGGTCTAAGTGTTGAGCTGGGTTTGACTCTCAGTTTGACAGACTCACGAGCTGCATAGGTGCCAACAAGTGAGGGTTCAACGAAGGGGTCCCGAGGTGATGCCTTGGACATGCTAAGTCTTTGAACCAAACAAGTATGCGATTAGGCCGAAAGACAAGAGATAGTAATCTCAATCAACAATGCCTTAAACCACTTAGGAAGTTCACAGTGGGTTTTAGTCGCACCCGTTTAGAGGTCAGGGTTAGCCCTAAATTGCAAAACAGGCCTGAATGTTGTAGCTTCACTAAGTGCGTTATTTTCCATGTCCAAGTACCGCAGGTGTTTAGGAAAGCACATGAACTAAACGAAAGAAAGTAGTGGGGGAAAGGAGGGCAAATCTGAGTGCAAGACCTAGTCTTTAGCTCAGTTAAAGCGTGGTTATGGGCCCCTATACGGTACCCAACTCATTGTCAACCAGTGGTTGGGAAAATAGAATTCACTGCAATGTAATGATATAAATGATAATAGAGCATCAGAACTTTTGCCCAAGGGGGTGAAGTAAGGGTACAAGGGTCCAGGCCTGAAATTATAGGTAGTGCCTGTTATTTCTAGTGTGCTGGCGTGTGGGCCCTTTGTGAACACTTCAATGGTCATGTGTACAAATGAGAGGTTGTACTGGAAGGGCATCATAGGAGAGGATTTTCTTGGCATGGGGCAAGAGAAAAAAAATGTATTTTGATTCAACACAACAAATCTCACAACTCATGCTTTTGTCAAGTCAAGCACACAAATTGTCATCCACCATATTAAGAGGAAGTCGGTTTTAAAAGATCAAACTTGTCACAAACAAGGTGTCCATTGCAAATGTTTTGTCAAATATATGTACCCCTAGAGTAGATGATGGCCCCCAAGAAGATCCCAAGACTAAGTGAACCTGACTGACTGGCTGTTGTTCCATTTCCAGGGCTTTGGAGGTTGGAGGTTATGGGTTTCTCCCTGTTGTGTACAGCCTCTCTGTAGTTTTTGTGTACCCTAAACCCTAAACCCCTTCTCCCATTAAAATCTTGTTATGTGACCCTCATTACAGATTCACTTTTGTCTTATTCCCTGCGTAATATGCACTACCTCAGTCTCCTCTTTTGACAAAACAAGAAGATGAGCCCTTCTCTACCCCCTACTTGTGATTAAATATTTGTTTTCTGTCTGGGTCTCAAATTCCAGGAGCATGATTCCAAGTTCCTTCTCTGTTCCGTCTGAATTGAAAGACATGACAATTTGAGAGATGGTCCAGAAAAACATTGATGACTTTATTTGTCATAAGTTCATTCGTGTATAAAAAGTGCATCATTTGTGCAATGTTTTACGCAATATGGTGGTGCATGCACACAAAAATTAACCATATGTAAAAGACCCATTGCAATTTTCATAGTATATTTTTCTGTCCCCTTCCAAGCATAACCTCACACAAGAAGCTTATGAAATAGAAATGTTTTGTTGATTAGTCAACATGACCTTATGATTTTCTAAGTGTCATGCTTTTTAAAAAAATTATTTGTTTATTTATTTTCTTTTCTTTTGCAAAGGATTTTTTTACAATGTTTTTTTCCTTTTAATATGTTTTTTAAAATCACTTCAATTTCTTCTTTACAAGTATACAAACTAAAATTTGTTGAAGTAGACTGTGTCAAAGTTGAAATAAAAGTAGAACGTGTCAAACCAAAATCAAACTTGAGATCAACCACATAGTTGATAGTGATAGGCTAGTTGTACAATTTTTTAAAAACATGAGCAAAGCTTGTACTCATATTGACAAGTCCCAATGGCACACCAACAAAGATACAATCCAAACATTCCTTGTACCTACAAAACTCCTTGTCAAACACCTTGTTCCAAAATCCATTTCTAGAATCAATTAAGGATTTTCTTTTGACACCATCTTGAACTTTTGAATAGTCAATTGAATTAGACAAGTCACTTGTTACATGGTCAAATGTGACACTAGTTTGAAAAACCATTTGTTTTTAAGTCTACCTCCTCAAGCTTGTAAATTAATCTTAAAAACAATGAATTCTAAACTAAAATAATTGACTAATGATAATTGTTTATTAAACATTTGACAATTTAGGAGGAACTTTTCAAGTTTATAACATTAGATTAAAAATCATAAAGACAACCAATAGAAACCCTACACATGATGTATGTGATAATATGTATTATGTATATAATTAATAAAATTATTAATTTATTAATTATGACTGATTTTTTGACTAATATGTGTCTATAATTTCACCATCATTAGTCTTAAATGCCCGTCTTTAATACTTTGCATAATCTAGAACAATTAATCTAATTTTGGTTATAATGAACATTAGACATTGATAGGTGTCAAAGTAACTTTTTAAATGTATGTCTTTCACACTTCCCATTGTCTAAAAAATTATGTTATGTGCCCTTGATTCACACAAGCTTAATCATAATAATTTATTCACATTTCGCATAAACAATTGTCAATGTACATTGAACTTTACAAAGATTACAAATACACCTAATTTGATAGTACTACAAAATTGATCCCATTGAAAATAATGCATACATGAATGTGGAAGTAGCTTTGCAAATATTAACAAATTAAGAGCATAGGAAATCAGTACAACAAATACCCATTTTGAATAACAACAACATTGTCTAAGTCTAAAATTAGAATACAATCCAATTAATATGTAACCTATATACATATGTATCATCTATGATCATGACCCCAAAAAATGCAAAATTCAAAAAAGTTTCATATCTTCCTTTCTCCACATAACAAGGGAGCCTTCTCCCTCCTTCGCTCATACTTGAGGGGTTCCTCATTGCCATTTGGCTATTGTAATTTAATTTTTCCTTGGAATATTTTACTTAGTTCATGATTGAATAGCACCCATTTGGTATAAAATCCCCATGGGATTTGTCTTTTGGAGCTCCAAAAACAACTCCAAAACCCATGCTCCCAAATATACTATTTGAAAGCTGCATTTTAGGCCTTTTTAAATAGGAAACAACCAAAACATTATGTTATACATCATCAAGTTATGTCTATCATTTATGTTATTTCCAAAAACCCTTTGAAACTTCAAAAACCAACATGAATGATGAATTAATTATGTGGCAGAATTGTTTTTCAAAATAGGTTCAATATTGAAAATGTCATTCTTTCACCTCCTTTTGGTCTCTTGTTAGGAGTTGTGGATACTTCCACTTCAAGCTTTTGACCATAAATTTCCAACCATTTTTTAAAAGCACCATGTGTTTCCTTAGCTAATCCTTCCATTGTCAACATGCATTTGAATGAACTTTGTGAATAACAAATTAACTTCCACCACATATTCCTTTCCCTTGCCTTTCACCTCCTTTCCTCCCATCACTTTTGATTTTGGAACTATTACTAACCCATTTGCTACAACAATAGTTGGAGATAGACTAACTACCTATAACAATACAAATTGATTATTGCATCACATGTCACATGCATTAGTTGATATGCATGCATGTAGAAGTTCTGAAGACAAACAATAAAGTGTGTCTACTTCAACATTGTCGACATGGTTGTCATTATTCACATGGTTGGCATTTGAATGGTTATGTTGTGTATGTGGTTTTTTTATTTCATTTATAATCTTTGCACTTTCATGTTGTGTAGGTGGATTGATTTGTTGTACTTCACTTGTGATAAGCTCAACTCCTTTGCTTGACTCACCTAGGGGTTTTGTTTACTTTTATGAAGCAAATTGTGTAGTCATAGAAAGTAGAAGGTTTGTGGACTCTTGGGCAAAATTCTCAATGTGATCAATGCATTGATTCATATGCAAATTTGACTTGGGTTCATATGAGTTTGTTTTCTTTGAAATCACATTAATATGTCCTTTCATATGCATTTCCCCTTTATTGAACCTTCTACACATCAAGGCACATTAATGTGATTAGATTATTATAATTCTCTTTATCTACTATAACATAATTTAGAAGTTGAAACCTTACCACTACATTGGAGACATTAGGACCTCCACCCACCTTTAGTTTATTCCAGTTGCCTTCCATGACACCTTTCAATTTACACATTTTAATGGTCACTTCTATAGGGGAGGGTGCCCTACTAAGGTTTTCCTCCTTTGCAATAATTAAAAACTCAAATTAATTATAATGGTCCTAATATATACATTGTAAACACCTAAATCCAAATTACAAAAACCATTACCAATTGTGTTTGAATCTCATCTTCAACATGCTTTAAACGAGATGGATTTTGTTGACAACTTCTAGCTATCTTCAATCAAGCTACCTCCTCCATTTTGAAGGGGTTGTAGATCATCACCTTCAAGTTTTCCCAATGTGCAAATGTGTAAATTATAGGGCAATCTTTTTCAAATTTTGTTCAAACCTACAAATTGTTCTTCATGTTTTTCATGCATGTCTTTAGGTATATCTTGAAAGCTTTGTCTAACAAGGGGTAATCAACATATTCCAGAAACTTTGCCAAGCTAATATTTCATATTGCAACAATAATGATAAGTGGATGTTCGTCCACTTTTATAATGTTTAAATTTTGTCCATGATAAATACACTCAAAGAACAAACCCCCAAATATACCTCCTTGTGCCAATGGGTCTCACTTTTGCATCAAATCACAACCAATAAGGTTTTTTTCTCATTCAACTTCCATTGAGGAGCCACAAATCTTGCTATTGTTTCAATTTTCCATTTACAAACCTGGCTGAAATGCACAAATATCAATATATTTATTTGGATGTCAAGCCATAAAATCTTTTTCATCTTCAACAATAGTAATTATTGCACATGATGTCAGAGTAATTAGTGCATGATTAGTTCTTGCATTGGCTTAGGTTAAGTTTTGTAAAATAAATAAGTTTTGGAAGGCTTTAACTAACTTCCCATTGGCCTATTTGACATAATTGACCACCAAACTACCTAACCTAGTTACATGTCCTAGTCCTCTCTTCCCCAAACTCAATGATTATTGGTTAAATGTTTGTTCTTTAATGTAAACAACAAAACATTGATAGAATTGGATTGAATGGTAAATCCAAAGGCCAAATGAATAAGTTGCAAATGTGTAATAGGTAAATCACTAACTACTACATTTGTCACATGTATCTCATCAATATCATCATCAAATTCAACCCAAGCCACATCTTCATCCAAAGTATAATCATATATGTCAAGGTTTGGGTCAATAATCATCTTCATTGTTTATCTAGTACTTCTTTTGGTGGTTGAAGTCTTTCTTGCCTTCTTTGTCCACTGCACTATATGAAGTTTTGTACATTCCACACATGCATTAAAAATGATCCTCCAATGCAAATTGGAATGATGGTCCAATGTAAATCAATCAACACAAAATTGCAAATCTACAACTATACACACATAAGCACACACAATTCAAATTCCAAAGCACTTAATTAAACCTAGGTGGGTATTACAATTATTTCAAGTGACTACAAGTTAGATTTCTTCCATTTAAAATGATTATAGGTTAGATATCATATCAAAACTCAAACTGAATGATTTTCATTCTTCACAACAACAAATAGTAACATTGTACATTTATACCAATTTGGCTACTTGACACACACAAGCACACACATCTACAAATTTCAAAGCACTTAATTAAGCCCATGTGAATATTACAACAATTTAGGTGATTACATGTCATATTTATTTTATTTTAAATGACTATAAGTTAGATTTCATATTAGAACTCAAACTAAACGCTTTTCATTCTTCACAACAACACATAATAACATTGTACATTTGCAACAATTGGTTATTAGACACACATAAGCACATGCATCAACAAATCCCAAAGCATTTAATTGAGCACATGTGAGTATTAAAACTATTGAGGTGACTACCAATAAGATTTCCTTTGTTTTAGGTGATTGCAAATTAACTTTCACATCAAAATTCAAATTGAATGATTTTCATTTTTCATGGCAACACATAGTAGCATTGTACATGTCTCTAAAACAAACATTTCTACTAGAATCATGTAAATGGTTATTTCAAACAATCACATAATTCACTAGGTAATTTAATTATTATTCTTAAAATGGATAAAATTGAGGTCCCAAAATAGAAGATGTGAATTAGTGGAAAATGTTACCAAAATGTTAATGTGGCTTTCCACTTAAAATTAATGAAACTTTTCACTAATATATGAAATTTTCATGTGATAACATAGGCCACATTTAATAAACTGATTGACCACTTATGAATTGCCATGTGGCAATCAAGTCCTAGTCAAAATAACGTTAAGTGACCTAGCCTAAGAAACCTAATGTAATAAATTTAACCTAGGAGGCCTAGCCTAGGTGTTTTAAGCAAAAAACAAAGCTAGGTATGCCTACCCAGGTAACTTAGTCCATAAATGCATGGTTGCAAGTGTGAAAACTTAAACACCTCACCAACACTTTTAGGGTTCAAGTTCTTAACCATTGTATCACATTTTTTTTTTCATAACAAAACTTCCCATCACAAAAATATGAACAAGAGTTTAATCAAATTTAAGTAGAAAAACTTTAATTAGGGTACTTTGTGTACCTTAATTAAACTAAATTTAGCATAACTTATTTTAGGTTTACCTACTATGTCCTAGGCTTACCTAAGTTAAGCATACATAGGTTACCTAAGGTTAGCTAGGATAACCAAGGTTAATAGAGGCTAACCAAGGTTGGGTTAACTTAATTTAGATTAATCAAAGTTAACCTAGGTTGACCTGGGCTATGATAAGTTAAACTTAGGTTGACCTAGGCTATCATAAGTTAACCTAGGTTAACCTTGGTTATTGTAAGTTAACCAAGGTTAACCATGGTTAAATTTAAACTAAACTTATGCTAATTAAAAGGCTAAACCCAAACTAAATTTAAATTAACTAGGGAAAAAACTAAATTAATTATGGTTAAACTTGTTATTTAGGTTAAACCTAAACAAATTGAAATTAAACCTAGTCTAACTAGGTGAAACCATGGCTAAACCTAGGCTAACTAGAAGGTTTAACCAAGGTTAAACCAAGTTAAACCTAATTTGACCAAGGTTAAACCTATGTTAATTTTAGTTTAACCTAAATTGACCTTGGTTAAACCTAACCCTAATATCAATGAAACCTAGGCTAAATCATTGTTAAATTAGACTAACTTTTGCTAAAAGTTAACCTTGGCTAAACCTTGGTTAAACTAAGCTAATTTTTGCTAAAGGTTAACTTTGGCTAAATTGAGTTAAAGTTGATAAATGTTAACCTTGGTTAAACTTTGGTTAAAATATGTAAACCTGTGTTAAACTGTGGTTAAATTAGGCTAAAGTAATTTAAACCAACCTTGGTTAAACAAGACTAAACCTTGGCTAAATTAAACTAACTTTAAGTTCACCTTGGTTAAGCCTAGATTAAATTTAAGTTAACAACCTTAGTTAATTTTTCCTAAATGTTGACAAAACCTTGGCTAAACCTTAATTAAATTAAATTAAAACTTGGTTAAACGAAGCTAAATGTAAGTTAGATTATTAGGTTAAACCTTGGTTAAAATAAAGTAACCTAGTTTAACCAAGGTTTAAACTAGGTTAAACCTAGGCTAAATCAAGATTAACCAAGGTTAAACCTAGGTTAATTCAATTGAATTTAAAGCAAACCTAAGTTAACTTCAGTTAAACCTAGGGTGAGCCTAAACAAACCTTTCTAAACTTAGGATAAATTTAAGCTAACTAAGGTTAAACTTAAGTTAAATTTAAACTAACAAATACTAAACTTAAGTTAAACCTAGGTCAACCAACATTCAACCTAGGTTAGTTAATACATTATGGATGATATTAATATGGATTTGAAAAATAACTTGTCATTCTATGTATTGGTTCTAGCTTGTGTTTTAGCTTTATAAATAATGTTTGTTTTGAACCCTTTGTCATTGAATCCAAAATTATTGAGGTGTTATTCAATCTCATTTCAAATTGATTATTGATTATTGATAACTAAATAAATAATTCAATTAAAAAAATCTCACATCACATGTGAAAATTGTGTCATGAAACAAAATTAAAGTTGTGACATTTAAGGTCTTGTCACAATATGGAAAATAAGATTATTTGCAACTAGCCTTGCAATTAGCCTTACAATTAGGTTTTTGAGTTGTAATGACCATTTGCAACTTCATTGTAATTCAACATATTTTTTATGGCATGCGTGTTATTAGATGAATTGATTGAGTTATATTGGATGCAACTCATTATATGTGGAATTGTATACGTATGCAATTTGTGCAACTTAGTTGTAATTGTGCATGAACAATTATTGGGTAAATTCCAATGCAACCAATTTGCAACAACTATTGTAATGTCATCTTAACATTGTTTTTATCCATCCATTAAGGATGATGTAATGATGTTGATAGTGGAAAAGATGTGGAAAAAACCACTAAAACATTTTTGTGGTTTGATGATAAGAGGTTTTGTCAAATTTTTTAATTATTGGTTGCTTGGGAATGGGTGCACATATGTAAGGATCTTGTAGTAAACAAATAGTTGCATTTGGAGCACATAATACTTCAATATGTTTAAAATGCATTATATTGGTAACAAAAACAACTTGTTATGCATGAATGGGTACACATATGTAATGATGTTGATAGTTTACAAGTTGCATTTGGAATACACATACATAGTTCAATGGGTGAAAAATGCACCACATTTGTAACAAGAACTATTTGTTATGTGTGACTATGTATACATATGTAATGATGTTGAACAAGAGGTGGAAAAAATTCCTAGAACATTTTTGTGGGCTAGGAATGAGAGCTTTAATTATCTTTTTGAATAAAAAATTAAGATTATAATTTTCATGCTAGTAATCAAATAATGAACATTGCAACACTATTAATTTGCCTCTTGCCATTAGTACAAAATTTTACTATTTGTTTAAAAACATTTTTAATTGATCAAATTTTAATAAATTTGAACATTAGTTGCATGGGGTAGCAATATAAAAGGTTAAAATTTCTTGTTGCGATAGTATAATCAAAACTACAAGGAATCATAGGATCATATGCATAAGATTGCAAATCAACAAAATAAAAAAGTTGCAAATCAATACATTGATTATTAATCACAACCAAGTTTGACAATATAGGTAAACATGTCGAAGTAGAAGCAAAAATAGATTACATCAATAAAACAACAAATAGAAGAAGACTATTGACAAAACAAGGATGATGAATGCTCCAATGTAAAACAAAACACATCAAAGCAAAAGAATAAGCAAAAACACAACCAAATATTGAAAGTTTGACAAAACAACAAACAAATGTTAAGAGCTTGACAAAACAAACAATACAAAAAAAAAGTTCACATGTGAAAAGAAAAAGCAAAGCTCTCAAGGCTATCATGAAACCTCACAAGAAGGGGGAAAAAAAGACATTGAAAGACTTATTAAAAACAATTAAGTTAAGGTGAAAATAAGAAAGAAAAAAAAACTTGAAAAAAAATTGCTTCATTTATTTGTGTAGGTGAAAGGTCTAAATGTAGACCCTTTTCCTATACTGAAAATTTGAAACATTTAAAACTAATACAAAATTTCAAATACAAATGCCATTAAAAAACATTGGTTATATTTGTGAAATATAAGGTTTAAAATGCTACGATTATTGAATTCCTTCATGTGGACATGTCTTTTATGTCCTAGTATTTGTTAGGAAGTCTTGTGCATGTTGGTTATTGCATATTGATAAAATCATAGTGTAATCTGAAGTTTTTTGGTGTCTGAGATTTGTTGTTGCTTAATACTAGCAGCCTTTTTTTTTGTAAATTTAGCAAGTTGGCTAATTATTATTTTTCACACTGGCTAAAAATTACCTTTTTTTCAATTTTGAATTGCCAAATTTTTACATATATATATATAGGGCCAGATTTCTCTATTGAAGCCTGTAGCCAAAAATGTGAAGGAATCTTAAACCATTTTACATTCATATCCTGTTTATAGCCAAATTTGACGAAATTATATTATGGATGGTTGCCAGTTCAGCTACATCACAAATATGAAATCAAAACCTGGCTTGATAGGTGTCTTCTAGGGGTATGTTTCCATGCCTTCTGTTCACCCACTTTCCAACCACAATTAATTTCATCAAATTATGGCAAAAGGGTTTTCATGTTCACCTCACTATTTCTCAACCCACTGTGAAAAAGTCCACACCTGGCAGATGCAGGTGTAGAGAGTTCATATGACCCAACCACATCAAATTGTTTTTTCACTTGCACAAGTAAGGTAGCTGACATTTGTTGGTTTGGTGGGTACCTCCAGATCTTGAGGATGGGGGTGTCACCAGCCAGAACATGAGAAATCCACTATATTAGTGGGCCATTGTCTTAACATTCTACATAAAAACCCCAACTATTTGAGTGGGAGGTTGTACAAATTAACGGGTGAGTGGCAGATCATGGAAATGAACCATTTTAAACTGCTAGCCTTTGTGTTATTCTGTAGTTCTAGATCTTGTTGGCTAACTGGTGCTGATTTGCTTGCTTGATTTAGGAGGTCCAATGCACAGATGCATTTTTGTTTTTTCGACATGGGTTTTTGATTGGGGGTTTTGTCTTCTCTTCCCCTCCCCCTCTCCTAGTTCCAGATCTTGTTGGCTATCTAGTGCCGATTTTCTTTTTTGTTTTGGGAGGTCCAATCCACAGATGCAATTTATGTATTTATTTACTTATTTATTTTCCCTCCTCATGGGTTTTTCTCATTGGGGGTTTTGTGTTCTGTCCCCCCTCCCCGCAATTCTCAAAGCCTGTATCACAGTGGGGTTGAAGAAGGACATGAGTCCGTCAGCAGAAATTGTTGATCAGACCAACTGGATTCACCATGAATTCTGCAGCTACAATTTCATCAAAGTCCTAGACTGCAAAAACATCTGACTTACAAGGCCTTTATGTGTATCGGTGGGGGAGGGGAGAGACCATGATGATCATGACAGCAACTGTATAAACCAACAAGTACCATGCTTAGTCGCACTGACATTCTTTTGTCTGTACAAACTCAAGATAGATCCCCATGTTCGAGCAATATATAACCTTGGAGACGCTAGGTCAGTCTAGGAGGACCAGATGCAAGGACTTCATGCTTGTTGGAGGAGCAGATACAGTAGTTCTTCTCTCCTAAATGAACTATCAGAGCCACGGCAACACCCTCCAATACCTTTGGTTCCTGGAAATGGGGATGAACATAGATCAACTGTACAACAGTAAATAATCGTACTTACCCCGTTTGCACACACTCTCAAGCTGGCTGAAGAGGATTCCAATTGTACACCAAGCTTATGTACAACTCTGCTCTTCACGAATAAAAAAGTACGTGATCTATCAACCAGGAGGCTTACCGAACCTGACAACAAATTGATTCAATTGACTGAACTTCTGTAAAATTTGCCCAGTGTGTCCCAATCTTTACTACATGAAAACACCATGCTACTATTAGCTTATGCACTTTGCTCATAACCTCAAAAGTGGAAAAGGAGAAATGAATTTTGGCTTCTCTTGTAAGAGGACTGGCAAGTTCCTACAGTGTTAATCGTTTTTAGATCTTGTGCGCGACCATGTTTGCTACTTGACGCTTTGTGATTGAGCTTCAGTGGTAGCAAATATGTATTTGTCAACTTGATTAACGAAATCAAGTTGCATGTAAGAAGTTGTGATTTTTTTTGGTAATGTTTGAGTGAAATGTGAAATTGTGAATGAGATTTTATTGTGAACATTGGTGTTTAGAGGTCCAAATTCTGGTAAAATTGAAGATTGCCTAGTTCTTTTTTGGGTGTGAAATGTTGTGCAGGGGTTCGAACTCCCACCCAATCACCTATTCACTATAGGCATATGACTAAGCTTCAAGATTCAAATTGGTGATAGAATTTAGAATTTAGTAATTGATAACAAATATCACTAAAAAAAAACAAGCAACATGCAAAACAAGATCTACGAAACAAGCCAAGATTATTGAAATAAAAAGAAATTGCAAGTATACAAACGTGTTTAAAGGAATTGTGGCTAACAACTATGTACAAAGACTATTATCCAACCTTTTGTTCCACTCTACTCACCTATACTTACAAGTAGATATGAATTTTGCACAGGTAGCAGCATTTACAAATATGTGAAAGTTGGTATAGTCATTGTAGTTTAATAGCTTAAAAATGCTATAGAAAAGCAATAACACATGCATGCATGCATGCATGCATGGGATGGCAACTTTTAGCATTATCTACATAACATCCACAAGTTTTGCAAACTTCATTCCATGTGGCTTTTCACATTTTTCAATCTCTAATGCAATGAATTGAACTAAGATAATATTTGGAACACCAAGTGGGTTGTCAATTTGTTTCCTCAGCTTTGATTTAAGGAAAAGCACAATGTATTAGAGTAGCATTCATCTTCAACAAAACCCAAAATTTAGATAGTGACAAGCTCTGCCAACTTTATGTACTTAAGAATTTTGTGGTAGAAGATTTGCAATGCTATCAAGGTGCACCAAAGTTTGTCAATGGATTCATGAAAAGATGTTGAACATTAATTAGACTTGGGTGAGCCATGGGAACCCTTGTATAGTTTTGAACATAGTCAAATTCATTATGGATTATTGCAAGTCCAAGGCACTACTTGACAACAAAAGAACCACCCAACATTAAAGTGCACCCACCTTCCTTGAATACATAGTAGGCTTCTTTCAAGATATTCAAATGTGCGGTAAAAGTAGAATCAAGGTCCCCTTGAAGCCAATATTGCGAATAAATTGTTCCAATTGTATTCATTAATGGATGGGTTTGAAATCTTGACTCTAGTTTTACATTTAATCAGTTATTGACTTACAAAACTACTTTCATTGATCACATAACATCTTCACACTTTTCCCTTGTCGCAATTGAAACCTCTCAATGAACAGTGATGCCCATACAATTCCCACTTTCAATTCAAAACATAAAGAATCACATAGGTTAATTGGAGAGACATGTTGTTATTCCATGATGATGGACTCATAATTTGTTGCATACAAAATTGTGAACTACTTTAAATACATAAGGTAGTGATCACATAGATGTGCATAACATGCATTTTAACATGGCAAATCTTCACTATAACCACATAATTGGGTGCAACCACAATGAAAGGAGCCACTGGCAACAAGGTTGGAGTCCTTACCAAAGGTTACAATATAGATGTGGCTTTCATGTATTGGTTTATTATATATATATATGGAAAATTATGTACACATGTGAAAAATCATTTCCACCACATGAATTATCTTATTTTGGACTAATTAATCAATTTTTCTGGTTCAAATTTCTTTCACGTAATGTTATTTGTAAAAAATAATTGTAAAAAAGTCATGGAATCATTATTTGTGTTTTTTGAATCCCAATTATGAATGAGCCCAAATTTAGTTTTTTGGACTAGATATTAATATTGAAACCAAATAATACTATAATGATATAAAAATAATTTTTTTTTTGCATCAAACTTGACATTATAATCAAATTTATAACTTTTTTTAACCATGATCACAAATTTTGAACTATATTATAATCATTAAAGGTGTTTAAAATCAAAATCAGGATTATTTTGATTTGCACATGTACTTAAAAGGATTCAATGCATGTGCACATAAAAACATCAACACATGTGGCTTTTCTTATATTGAAGTATGTTAAAACCCATAATAAATTTGAAAACATTTGGTGAATATTTGAATAACAAAAATCATAGTCAATTTTAAAGGTGTTTAAAAGCACAATGTCAACAAGTGTTTTGTGCATGATTAAGAATTATAATAACATAATGAAATGATTTCAAATTCATGGGATTCTAGTTTCACGATTAAACAAACATAATTTTAAAGGATGGATAATTATTTTATTAACTACAATAATGGTTCTTTTCAAAGTAATGTAGGTATAATTTCATGACAATTAACAAGTGTTTTTAGCACTTTTTAATGTGACTACAACTAATTGCAAAAACACATCTTTTAGTTGAAAGAATTTGACGAAGAAGTGGACTATTGTAAACAATGACATAATGGTTACTAACCTTAGCAAAAGTTCCACATCAAATAATAATTGTAGAGTTTTGTTAATGGCTTGAAAATTGAAATGCATATCCAAGTTCACCTTCATAAGCAATGTTTGATATTATTCGAGTACCTTATTTGTGGGTGACAACATTGATATTCACCTAGATTTTATTTTTCATAGTAACTTATTGTTTTCTATTTCCATAATCTCAACAAATTTGAGCTTTAAATAACATTTTAGACTTTTACAAAAAAAATGGTGCAAACATTATAGAACATTTTTTAAACAAGATACCAACTTTTTGTTTGAAAATGTTTGTACCACAAAATTGGTTCAATGGGGCCATGTAAGGGATATGAAACAAAAAAAGGGGTGTAGTGTTTTTGCATTGGGAATTTAACACCTTCATAAGTTCCTTGGAAAATGTTAACACCATCAATACTAAAATATACTAATCAACTTTAGTTGAGTTTGTTTTTGAATAATCAACAAAAAATTTATGACAACTATAATAAGGTTATCAACACAACAAGGGTCCAACCACACTATTAGGAGCCACACGTGCCCCCTTAAACCATTGCTTTATTCTTAGAATATTTTTTTATAAAAAAATTAATACGTATTTCCAAAAAAAATAAAATAAAATCTTAATACTATTATGTTAAGTTGTATATTTAAAAAATTTCAAATTGTGTTTTTAGTGTCAAAATTATTTTAAAACTATTATTATGTAGCTTTTAAACAATGGTTACAAGAGATTAAAAGTTTTTATGCGTATTTTTCAATCATTAGATTGATTCCAAATTTTTATGACATGTACATAATGTATTCACAATAACATTTTATTAAAAATTATTTTATTTTATTTATTTATTATTATTATTATCATTACAATCCAAAGTTCAAAAAATTAATTAGTGGTTATGACTACTTTTGGTACATGTTAGTATGACTGCACCCACATCCATTCACATACATGGTGGATAGTTAACAAAATATGAAGACAAAAAAGGGGTAATAGGAACTGTTGATGCTTCTTAAGTTGGCTATAACTAATCTAGATTAGATGATGTGGTAGCACATGGTCTATCAAAAATTTCTTAAGATAGTGCAAAATAATTGTGTTTAGATAATGTTACATTTTTTTCAAGCATAAAACACACTAGTTACATGTTTAAAAATGAGATGAAAGGCATTTTATATTCATTGGATAACTTTCAAAGTTATCCAAATATTAAATTAATATGTTAAAAAGGGCATTGTACAAATACCCGCACATTTTAAACAATATTTTAATTTGTGATACATCTAAATATGTCAAGAAAAGACTGGTTACACCTAAAATGGTTCCAATTGGTTCATTTTGACCTAGGAAATCAACACTAGGTTTGCACAACATGAACGTGGATAGAAACCCAACTTTGGTTTTCTATGCTAGTCACCTCATCACATGTTAATGACAAAAAATGAAAATATTTGTTTTTTTGGTTACATATATAAGAAATATCATGTTGTGAAAAAACTTGAATATTTTTCAACTACTATCATGATTCCTTGATATTTTATAGGGGTAATTTTCAATTGTAAGAAAAATTTAGAAAGCCCTTTCAAATTTATGTAATCATGATTAATCATGAATTTGCCATTGACCAAAATAATAATAAAAGGTGGCAAATTGCATAAATTTTCCTCTTTGTATCACTTAGAATTCCCTTTTTCATTTTTTCTAACATTAAAGAATGATGAGTTTTTTTTAGTGCATGAAACATCATTGGACTTGCATGCACACATCAAGAATCCATCATCCATTCTCCATTTGCACTAGGATGCTTGTCCAATGCAACATGTTTATTAATAAAATCCCATTTTGGGACAAACAACTTCTCCTTTTTCTCAAACACACTTTGTAATATATGGATGCAAAGTTACCTTGCCAATCAAACATAAGGTTCAACCTAATGCTTTTTCATGGACTATCAAAAACACATATTGACATCAAAAACACATTTCTTATGTTTCTTTGGGTGGATTTGATTCGAAGATGGATTATCAACAAACTCATTATCCTTATCTTTTCAACATAGGCCTTTATTGTTGCACCTAAATCCAACAAGTTGATACATTTTTCTCTTGCTACACTAACCTCATGCATATAGATGCATCAAGAAATAATGGCTAAGGATTGGGATGAGATGATTACAAAATGATTTGACCAAGAAAAAATTAGAATCTAAAATTTGGTAGCACTATTTTATAACATTTGAAAGCCATTTTGAGATGATTCAAATTGTCCTATGAATTGTAATAAAACCCAAAACTTGAAATCTTAATAAAGAAACACACAAAAATTTATGACTTAGTATTTTCAAAACCAAAATGTACCTTTTTACACACATAGAATGTTAAATTAGAATATATAAAGACAATGAGGAATAGTGGTTTTTTTTTTGTAAATTTTGTAATGTATCAAAATGATGACTCATAGGAAGATTTAACCAAATTTGATTATAATTACATGAGGTTTGTGTAGTAAGAAATCTCAATAATAAGAAAATGATAGACATTTGTGAGTAATTTCATAATGTAATAAAAAGTGTTCATATGCAAAGACTAATTGTTGCATTCAAATAGGGAAGTGCATGAGGGATAAAGAAACATCCCTTTGAGTTGAAAGTTTGATAGTACGTGCCATCTTTGATAGTAAATAACTAGCCTTTTTTCAATGTATTTTTGGGCCTCCCACCCAATGGAAGATTTCAATGTAACTTTTGAAACTTGAAAAACCCTAGCTAAATTGTCATTGCGCCTTTCAAATATGGAAAGTTTATTTGTTTCATTTCTTTTTTAATAATAATAATATATATTTTTTGGGTACACTCTCTCAATCATGAAACATACTTGCCCCTTAAATTCACTGTTGACATCTTTTTTTAAAATCTATATTTATAGTGTTTGAATATTATTATTTAAATTTTTATATTAAAAAATTTCCCAAAATAGGTAGGCATGTATTAAAATTTTCCAATTTAAATAATTAAATATGAGTCCTTTTACATTGTAAAAACAATGTCTACAACTACTTCAATACATGTTTGCAAAAATGCACCCTTTTCATTTTCTTTTCTTTCTTTTTATTTTCATTCTATATTTCAAAATGAAACATATTAAGCCCTAATTTTATATGACAACACATTTCAACACAAAAAAATTCAAAAAATTGCAAAATTTTATTCCCAACAACATTCATATAATCAATACAACATGAAAATGACAAAGCCATGTTAACAATTCAATTCATCATGGAAACACCAATGGCATCAACAATTCAATCTAAATTGAATGCCATGGTGCAACAATTGGGTTCAACTCCAATTTCCTTGTCATGTTTATGTATTTCAAAATCAATTAAAAATGACAAAGTTTAAATCATTGTAAGGTACATATTTATGAACTAATGCACAAGTAACAAAGCTCAAATTAATTTGTATATGTGAATCAAACAAAATATGAAGATCTAAAACAACCCTATACATCATCACCAAAACTCACATGTTTTGTCCACTACATCTATCACCAAACCAAGAATTGTCTTTGGATCATCCACTAGAAAATTGATAGTTATAAGGCAATTTTGTATATGGTTGAACATATGACCAAAAGTTGTGTTTACATTGAGAACCTCAATCTAGTGCCTACCAACCATGAATAGCTTCTAAGTAATGATTGTGCTTAGAAGGTTCAACATCAAACATTTCATTTCACAAGTTGTCATCACCATTATTAGCAAATGATTTACTTGTTTTTTAAGCCTATAAAATCAACTTCTCTTGAACAACACCAAAACCATGAATAATAAAAGGTCTGTTTGGACCAAGAACACCAGTGGAAACAAGAAAAGGTATCTTTGGACCAAGAACACAAGTAGTAGCAATAGGTGTTTCTTGGGTTAAAACACCATTAATAGCCAAGTCTTTAAGAAAAAATAATAGTCATTAACGATTATTACATGAAAACCATTAGTAACACCACCTCATTCATTGGCAAGAACAATCAAATTAGTACAAGCCACATCAATATGATTTTCAACATGAACCTTTTACACAAGATAAAAGAACAACAAAAAACTAGAAATATTATCAGCAACAATTCTTACATGTATAGAAACACCATCAATGGCCGCGACTGATCTCTCCTAGGTGGGAACAATTGAATCAACAAAAGCCAAATCAATGATTTCACTATCCTTCAACATGAATGTCTTGCACGAAACAATTAGAAAAGAAGAGCAAACAAAAAACAAAAGCCTAAAAGCAAAAATCAAGAAACAACAAATTGATCTTTTCAAATGCCTCTTTCTCTTCACTAAAAGTTTCATTGTATCAAAGAAGACAAGTACCTTTCAACTCATTGTTGATAATATTGTACAAAGTTGTGGACATCTTTGAAATGTTTTATCAAATTGAATATGTTTGCAAACATAAAAAAACAAAACATGAAACATGAACACCACAAATGAAAGAACAAAGTGAAAAACAATAATAAATCAAATAAACCAGAAAACCAAAACTCGAAACAAAACACACACACAAGAAAAAAAGATTTGACTTCCCATTATATCAATCTTGATGACCCATAACCTCCATACCATACTTTCATGGAACAAGAGCTTCTTCCATCCAACTAATGTCAACATTGCTACTTGTTTTGTTTGATAAAACTTTTTCTTTCATTGTAGGAAAATTAGAAATAAAATTATCAACACTCGAGCATAGTTTGCTGCAACCAAGGGCAGAGATAAGAAAATATTATGTCATCAATTTTCTTTCACTCAAATCCAAAAGGATTTAAAAGTACTCTTATCCTATATGAAAACTTCCACATTGCCATTTTCAATTTTTGTCGTAAACTCTTAGAACAAACTTTCATCACTAAACATCATGAAATCTCTAACTAATAGGCTATGACGAGTAAGCATGCCTTTGCTCAAAAAGAACACATCCCCCCCCCCCAAGATATGGTTCTTCTTTTTTTCCGCTAACTTGGGATTCGATTTTGGTTCAGGTTTTTTCAATTTTAGGAGCGGTTTCAGTTCTGGTTCTAGAACCTACATTTAAATTTGGCCAATTCCCAGTTCTGGGTAACCTCTAGTTTCAGCTTCAAAATTCAAAAAAATCATCAATTCTTATTTTTTGGGGGATTAAAAAACCACAAAAAATCTGGAAAACTTGGAACATAATCCAGAAATTTTTTAAAGAAAATCAAAAGAATTAGAAATATAAAAAAAATAATCTGAATTTTTTTTCAGATAACCAGAAACAGAATCTATTTATAAAACAAAACCATCTAAAGAATCAGGAAACAATCCAAAAAAATCAGAAAAATGAAGGAAATAATAAGTGAAAAAAAGAAAAAATTCAAAAAAAAAATGCAAAAAATCAAGATCAGCAATGAGAAAAAAATGTGGACCTTTATTCCAAAAATGAGAAATGTTTACAAAAGTTTGACATTGCATGTTTATTTGTTAAATTTAAACTCCAAACTACACTAAGTTTAGCTCTATTGAGGATCAGCATTTTATTAAAAAAACTTAATGCCATTTAATTCTATGTTTTAGGATTTCATGCACCAATATCTATCCATCACTCTCAAAAGGCCTTTGTGTCACCTCAAACCTAAAACCAAAAACATAAAACCCAACAATTTGAAAATTACATCATCTCCTCAAGTTAGAGTTTATTGTAGCATTCTTGCTCCATATGTTGCTCCAATTTTTCCAGGCCTAAAATCAAACTTCAAAAATAGTTTTAACCCGTCAACTTTTACTAGACATAATCTAGCATGAAAGACAAAAAAATTGACACAATACATGAAACTTCAAAAATTACCTAGAGCCCATAACCACTTTCCTCCAACTCAAGTAGCCCAATTTTCTCAATCACATCCTCGTTTTCGTTCATTAAGGCTTCTTACAGTTTCATGGATTATTTCACGAACTGTAAGTTACCAACATGGGCACCATTTGGCTACTTTTTGTAGATGTTCATAAGCATTTCAATCATGTATCATGTTGCTTTATCCATCCACCTAGTTGTAGATCAAATTTTGATACCTTTTGCTTTGATATCTTTCATTGTCTTTCCCCATTCCTTCAAGTCACTAAACATTTGCTACAATTTGGTGTGTTGCGCATTATTTTATAGCTCTTATTAAACAATTTTAAGTTCTTTTCTATTGAGGATTCATTGCTCCATTAATTTTCTTTTACAAAAGCTTTAATTAATTGAGTAGGTATGATTTAATTATGAATTTTCAATAATGTGATTCTTGAAGGGCCCTCACAATTAAGAATACAAATTTGTAGCAATTTTCATTTTTTTTATTACAATAAAAATTTGAACCGTATATTAGTGCATGCAATAGATAAACATGAGAAATTTTTTTGTAATTGTCAAAACATTTTTAAAAAAGGTCCCAATAAAACTATTTGGTTAATTTTAATTTTTTAACCATTCCTTAATTTGGTTCCTAGTGGTACCACCCAAGGATGGGTTTGCCCACAAGATATAGGAAATGAATCGTTCAATTGGTAGAACCCTCATTAGGCATGCTTGAAAGTTGATACATGGTTTTTATTAACAACTCTTCACAACTTTGTATTGTTTTGATGAGATTTTGGTTTATAATGTGTATGGGCAAGGTTTTAAAAGGCAATCACCAAGGTTGGCCTACTTCATTGTATGTGGGCAAGAAAATGTTAAAGGGGTATATGTGGTGATTCAAGGTTGGAATGAATGAATAGATGGTGGTACTAAATTATTTGCTTGTGTTTTGGAGAGAAAATTGTGTCCCCTAAGGAAACCAACTTTGTGAACATGCATAAACCAAAATGATAATTGGGGTGGGTTCTTCTTGGATTTCCTTATCCATATTGAATATCAAAAAAATGTGTGTGGAATTGATGTGCAAAATGAATTACATGGAGTGTAATTCACTCAATATTTGGTTTTGAAATGGGTGATGCGAATTTCTTTCTAGCATGATTCACATGGGGTCTAAGCATTGGAAAGTAGAAAATTCATGATTCTTGATAGTTTTCCAAACATAAAGTGGATTTGACAAATGTTTCCTTTTTCAAAAACTCATGATTTTATGCAAGATTTTTTACAACGTCCTCCAACATGGTCTCATGGTAATGGATTTTATTCATTTATAATTATTGCAACTAGAGCTGAAATAGTTATATATAATATTTTTGAATGTAGAAACGTTTTTGAATTTCAAACACACCCAATATTTCTGAAAAATCCTTACATCACTACAATGAGTTTATAATTAAATGTGCATCCCATACCTATGTAGGTCTCCTCTCCATATAAAAGATTTCCCTATTACAATTTTTCATGTACATACTTGCAACCTTCTTTATAGAAATGGACAACAACTAAAAGTAAATGCACTCCTTAAAAATACTCTATTTAACCTTAAATATTTAGTTTCAAACTTTAAAAAAATTCTTACAATAATTAATAACTAATGTACCAAAAAAAGTTACTTTATACATCAATGAATTGACTTTTCATGCACAATAACAAATTTTTACATTGGGTGAGGATTTTTATCGTTTACTTTACCATTTTGGACTTTGGACCCTTTGAAATTAATTAATGCATACACCCTTAGTAAAGGATATGTTTTTTAAAAAAAAGCCAGATTTTTAATTTTGTAATTTTAATTGCAAATGTAACCCTTGAAGTTGGGTAAATGTGTTTACAAGTTTGATCTCTAATTTCTTTCTATACAATATTTCAAAGCTTTCACTTGAATACAATGTAATAAGTTTTGATTGTGTAATCCTACTTGCAAATTTAAGTTGTAATGTTTGGTGAATGTGTTATAAGTGTGATCTTTTTTTTCCCCCTTTCCTTAGTCAAGCCAATCCTTTGGTCTACCCCCACCCCATTCTTGCCCTTTGGACTAGCCTTTTTCTTGATGGCTATATATAGCCAGATGATTGTGTTCTTTTGCCTTTTTCATAAAGCACTCCTAGAAATTTCCTAGTGTATTTGGAATACACCTTAAATTTCCCTCTTAGAAAAGTGGACTAATCTTATGCCTACTCTTTAAGAATGAGAGTGGAATTATGTCTAGGGTACAACCCTAGCTAGGGTGGGACATTCCCAAAATAAGGGGTATAGGACAAGGTGATAGCATATGGTGTTGTCCACACGCCTTGTTTTGGGAAGGCCCCCACCAAACCAAACATTGGGACTTCACCAAACATTGAACGTTTTCAAAAAAAACAAGAATGTAAATTAAATAATGTAAAACTCATCTAATCATGAATGATAGCATGATGCAAATTGCCCTATTTCATGGCCCTTTTCTTTAACTACAAATATTAAACAACCTTAAAATTTTGGAAGTTGCAAAAAGGACAAATCCACGTGTGTCTAGCAAGACATCTTGTGACAATATATTGATCTAGCAATATTGATATTTTTCATTAATGGACAATAAAAAATAGTTTGAGTTTTTGGACATATGCAAAATATAAATTCTTAGTTTGGGAACATGTTCCATTTTTTTAGCGGTTATTTTGACCTTGAAAACACAAGACACAAAAAACACTTTGAGTAAAAGCAACCCAAGATGTGCCACACCATAACCTCTCAAGTCAAAGGGTCCCCACTCCACTTTTCATATTGCCAAAAAAACTCTTAACAAGGTGGTGTGCACATTTTTTGTTTCAATTTTAGATCATTTGAAAAAAAATAAAAATTTAAATAATTCTCATTGCTAAATATTCAATTTAAATTAATACAAGGTTCCATAAGAACTATGAAATTAAGTTCACTTCAACCAAAATTGTATCGGGATGGGTGACTTTCAAGAAGTCTAATACATTAGAGTCCACAACACCAAGGTGCACTAGCTAATGTCCTACTATATTTGGAAGGCATTTTATATAATCCATGAAAATCCTTTCTAGACAAGAAGAAAGAGAAGGATGAAGATTATGCCTACTGAAAATGGAATCCAATGTTCGGCGGTTCATAGGTTTTAAAAAAGACCTTTGGTTCCAATTTTTAAAAAACTTTAAGATTTAGTTTTGGTTAGGTTTTGGTTTTTTTCAAATATGGGGCTTGGTTTAAGTTTTTATTTTTTAATTAGGGGTGCTTTTGGTTCTAGTTTTTTAATTCTCAAAGTAAGCCAATTTTTTTATTATAGGGTAGGTTAGGATAAGTTTAAAATAACCTTCCAAAATTTGAAACATCACTAAAAACAATGAAAAAAGAACACCAACAAAAGATCATGACCAAAACCACAAAAAACATTAGCAAAAGAGCACAACCAAATCATTAAAAGCACTAGTAGAAAAAAGTGACAAAGACAATGAAAAACACCAATAAAAAAGGGTGATCATGAAAGCCATGAAGAACACCAATAAAAAAAACATGATCAAGGACACAAAAAACACCAACACAACCAAAGCAACCAAGACACAAATTTAAAAAACACAACCAAAATAATGTGAGCAAAATTAGGAAGACACTAGTAGAAGAACACAACCAAGGCAACAAAGAGCATGAACAAAATAACTCAACCAAACTCATGAAAAGTACTAGCAAAAGAACATGACCAATGCGACCAAAATACTAGTAGAAGAATGTACCAAGTCCACAAAGACATCAAAGACATTAGCAAAAGAACACAACCAAACCAATGAAAAACACTAATAGAAAAATGTGACCAAGGCCACAAAAAGCACCAAAGACCAATGTACCAAAAAATGACAACTACCATCACCATGATTGTCACCACCATGCAAATACCGCCATAAAGAAAAAAGAAAGTTGGCTTGGTTAGGTTTAAAAACAACACCAATAGAAGAACATGGCCAAGGCCACAAAGAGAACCAACAAACAAACAAACACAACCAAGACACAAGTTAAATGAACAATTTACTAGTTTTGGAGCTTGAGCTTTAAAGAAAGAGAAAACAAAAACCTTGAATTTTATTTGGAGCTTAAACTTTAAAGAAATAAGAGACAAAAAACTTCAACTTTGTTTGGAGCTTGAGAATGCATACAACACAAAAGAAACACAACGAACAAAGAAAACCATTGAAATTTAAATTTGAAACCCTAAATGTCCAAAAACCCTATAATTAAAATTAGAACTTTATTTTTATAAACATTTTAATTCAATTTTGTTTTTCATACCATTTTTGAACCAAACCCTAAGTCTAGTTTTAGTTACACCCAAGGTCACAAATAGAGTTAATTCCCATTTGGTTCCAAAACCTACCATTCTCAACCCAAGTCCAATTCCACTTGGTTATAAAACCAATAATCAAATATATGTGAAAATGAGTTTGGGCCACTTTTTTCTTTTTCTTTTCTTCGCATTTTTGGGGGTCATAAATAGGTTTAGGGTTTTAGGGTAGATAACCTACTTGATGAAATTCCCATCATTCAAATAAACTATTAAAAATTAAAATATCAATACTTAACCCATAATGGTTTTCCTATTTATTTGGATCCTACCTACTAAATGTATAGGTTGTTAACCATTAAAAAAAAAAAATCAATAACCATTAGGTGGGTTATTGGTAGCTTTATTGATAATCAAGTGTTTTTTCAATAATTGGGCTACATTGGTGTAATTTTTTTCCCTCTTTTAAGCAATAGATGTAAGAACCTTCCTTTGGCATGCATTATGATGAAAATATGTTAAAATAGTGTTGAGAGTTCTCACTTTTTGGAACTTAAAAGTGACCCGTAAAAGTTAAGTATACCCTTATGAATAATTCTCAAAATACAAAGAACCAATTTTGAATTTTGACCATTGATGGAAGGTTCTTAGAATGAAGAATAGATACCATTGGTTAGCAACTCAGGTATATACTCAATTACCCATCGATTCTCAAAAAATCAAAGAACTAGTTTTGCTAAATAACTACAATTTTATAAATATGAAAAAGTCGAAGAATTGACTAGAAAATCATCATTTTTTGGGGTGAAAATTGTTGGTTCTTTAAGTTTTTTTGGGAATAACTAAAACCAATTATTCTCTAAAAATTTCAAAGAACCACCCAATAGTGGTTTTGACCTTTGACATATTATTGCCAAAAATCATAAAACAATTTTGACCCAAGTCACCACATTATGAGGAAAAATATTTTGAAATCACCATACATAATAATGTGTTCCAACATGTTGTCAAAATATGGGAGGCATCCTAATTTGGACTTTTTGACCTATAGCCAAATTTGGCTAAGGTCTTTTTATGGATGATTACTAGTTGGGTTTTTAAACACAAAGTATTTTTTGTGTCCCATGTCTCAAAGGCCAAAATAACCAATGAAAAAATGGAACACTCCCCAAAACCAATAATTTAAATTTCACAAACATGTCCATAGAGACAACCCAAAAGAAATGACACATCTAAAAACTCAAATTATTTGTTATTGTACATCAATGACAAATATCAATTTAGTGTATATTAATGAATTATCATAAAATGTTGTCCTAAGTATAGAAGTTGGAAAGCATGCAAGGTTGTAGGTCTCTTCCTCATGGTAACGAGGGAACACACAAACAATGCACATTAGCCAGGCAAGCTAGTGTAGTAGACATAGGTGGGTCGTGTTTTTTTTGCAACTTTGCAAATTTTAAGGATTTTGAATTTAAGTTTTTAAAAAAGGGTTGAATTAGGGAAACATGCATCATGTTGTCGTGCCTAACTAAATGTAAGTCTTACATTAACATGAATTATGCAAATTTGCATTATGTTGTCATTTAATATTAGATGTAAGTTTTACATTTAAAAATTTACATTCTTGTTCTTGAATGTTTTTGAAAATTTTCAATGTTGTATTTACTTACATTTGACTAATTATGCATTATTTGTATGATTTGTAAGAATATGCAATACATGGGAAGATGTCAATAGTATGAATGTGCATCATTTGTGACATGGTAGAAAGCATGATAAATTTCAAGTAGTTGTGTACCAATTGTTATATGCCTGAATAAAATGTATAATGTTATGTAAACATGCCCATGTACATTTTTACGTCCCAAAATCAAAGTTTTTCAAATGGGCACATTTCATGGACTTGGATTGTTTTGGGTCACATGTTCAAAAACCAAAGGTGTTTGTCTAAAAACAACATTAATTGCCAACCCACTTGCATTACAAATTTGAAAAAAAATAAAATTGGTTTGGGACATTCCCAAAACAAGGGGCTTGGGATGATGATGTAATCAAGTTTAACCTTGCATTTTGGGAATGCCCCCCACTTGTGGGCTTACATGTAAAGCTTCAAAAAAAACTATCTACTATATTTGTAAAATAGTTTGTATCCATGAACATACCTCTTACAAAAAAGGAGTTACCTTTTTACTATTTGGGAATAATGTGATGTGGAATGGTGAATGTATTTTTGAAAAGTGGAAAATTGTTTTTAAAAATCAATGGCTAACCTAATGGATGAAAAGTTAAAGGAGAAGATGATAAGATGAAAACAACAAAAATTTCAATAGTTATTAGGATGAATGGAAGGGGTTAAGGATGAAGGGAGATTAGATGGAAAGATCACTTTTTCCAACTTCATTTCCAATTTGGTGGTTGTGTGTTTTGTTTGTTTGCAAGTGAATGCAAGACATCATTGTGCTAATGTTTTCTTTGGAATGTTTTCAATGTGTAACTTTTCAATATGTTGTGTGAATTGTGTTTTGATGGCAATATCTTCAATAGTTTTGTCACAATGTTTTTCAAGTAATTTGGCAGTGGTGGGATATTTTCTTTTTCAAGGGTTGTTTTATGACATCTATGAATTAAGGCGGTTATCACAAAGTGATGAAGATTTTGAGATATAAAACATCCTTTGTTGTGAAGAAGGCATCAGGGTGGTGAAAACCTAAGCCATTTTGGTTTTATGTCTTTATAGTATGTATTGGAGTTTTTGTTTTTGTGAATATTGTCTTACTACTAATGAAAAGAATGTTCATGACATAAACATGATCTTCCAACTTTTCACAACATTTGAAATTTTTAGAGCTAAATAATAGAAGCTTAAGTTAGGATGTTTAGGTTAGGGGCATGTGTGGAAATGATGAAAATCACTAGGGGACTTCAAAGTTGGTTTGTGATGGCAACATTCATTCAAGCTTGATATGTTTGAGTAGGGAAATTGGGACTTCTAGGAAGCTTCATATTTCAAATTGGGAGTGAACACCTTGATATGGGAGCTATGAGTGGGCTTTTTGTTCATATGGTGAAAATTCTAGAGTTATAGTTGAAATAGCACTCGAATTCTTGAGAGTTGTAACCAAAAAGTTGGACAATAATGTCTCATTTGTAAAAACTACCAATCTAGTGTTCTTGTCTTAGATGTCATTCAAGAAAGGCTGGGGATACATTTCAAAATTTCTGGATGGCAAAGACATGAAATAAAGTATTGGGGGCTTGCAGTGTACTTGTGCCATGATTGTTCTGGAAAAAGTTAATAGGCACTTTCATAACTGTTGTAAAACCACAACAAGTCGATGTTATGTTTTCATGCTTGATTTAGGATCAATGTGTATGTTGGAGTGTTGCGTTACAATGAGACCATGAAGAAGACTTGATAACTTTAAAGAGAGAATTTGAAAAAATCGGATCCAACACATGCCAGTAGTTTCTTATGCAATGATAGCACTTGTGATAGGAAAGGTATAGTAAAGCAAATACCTATGTCATTGTTGTCTTCAGATCTGATTGTCAAGCAAAGAACAACAATTTGTGTTTCAAGCTTTGAGTACTACAACATCCTAGTCTACATATGCTCAGGCTTATAATAGGGTTGGCCTCATGCTTAACCATGGGCAAGGCCCCATGGCTACAGGACATTCACAAAATGTGTGACTGCACTAGGCTACACCACCTCAACATAGGCCCCTTATTTTCAGAAAGTCCCCACACTGGGCCTTGCCCTACACATAAATAATCTATGGAGGTTTGTGTGACCTTGGGGTTGTCCTTCTTAGTTTGAAATTGTAGACTCCTACACTGGGAGTGGATGCCATCCCAATTTGTGTTTGGGAGGGATACTTGCTAGACATCATCAGATCCAGAGGGCCAAAGTTGAACCCGCAATTACACTGGTACCTTCAGTGAGGCCTTTTAGTGGACTCAGAGACCCTTGGGACAGGACATTTAGGACAAGTAACCTAAAACAATTCAGGATTTTTTACTATGGTACCAGTGTAGGTGCTGGTTCACCTAAGGGCCTCCAAGGGAGGCTGAGAGAGGTCAGATAAGAAGAGCACACATTATTATTATTATTCATTGTTGTTCTATCTGCCCAGTTTAAATGGGCAGATCCAAGACCTTTTTTCCCTGCCCTTTCAGAATGATTGAAGACTGAAAATAAAGAGAAAAAAAGTTTGGCTACAAGGAAAAGGAAGAACAGTAGTGGTCCCTCTCTCATAATTGACCCAGTAGGTAGGTAACATACATACATATTTGAACACTAGTTTCTCAATTTTCAACACTAGTACTACTAGTAGCCCATGGAGAGCTGCTTTGTGCAATAGTCCCACTAGAGAGGTATGAGAGAAGGACTGGTGATAGCCCTTCTTAATTAGTACTGGAGCCTAGAGTCGATTTCTACATGGACAAAATGAATAATTTTTAAATTTTTTTCATTCAAACAAAACAAAACAAAAGTTCGTTATATAAATTTTTGAAATTATTTATTTTTTCATGATTTCCTATGATATTGTCATATGAGGAGTGAAATTATTCAGATTGTACCCTGTGATATTTATGATGGTTTCCAATACCTGGGCTTCATATGTTCACAAAAATTATTCCTTTCACTATTTTAAACATGAATGAATAATGAAATTGACCCTAGGGTAAAGTAATGAAAATTCTGCTGCAAGCTTGACGGCAAAACTCAAAAGAAACAAGGGGGGGGGGTGTCACACTGTGGCCTTGCCATTTACATTAAAAAAAGTATATTAAGCCAGAAGACGAATTATGGAAACTCAAATATTTCATCATGTCAAAAATACAAGCTTTAAAAAATCCTCTAAAAAGAAACCCAAAATCCTTCAAGATATTGGAACTCTATAACTAATCTCAAGATTCAACAGGACAAAGCCAAAAATATCATCTTTCAAGAATCCTCATGTAAAAAATAGACCTATTATTATTGCCTAGGGGGACCAAAATCCCATAAGCTACTATATATACTCGATAATGAATCTAAACACAATATCCTTGCCTTGGTAGCTGGCAAGGCCAATAATAAACCTTAACACTTTACTTGCTAGCATTTCAGACAGAACAGCCTGCCTTGCACCTTGCTAAACCCGTTGGGAGGAGGTATTATGCAAAGGTAGTGGTAGTAGTAGTAGTAGGCACTCATCAATCTTCCTAAATTTATTTGTACTTCCACAAGTTTGAGTTGATGTCTTTTTACAGAAGAAAAGGACACGAGTGGTCGGAAAGCTTTTAAAAAAAAGTCTCCAAAACAACAAACAAACCATCCGTACCTAGTACTCACCTAATCTATGAGAGAGAGAGAGAGTGTGTGTGTGTGTGTTCTTGAAGGAATCTTGATGAATATAAATCCTTTCTTTCTATTTTAAAAGCCCAAGAAAGAAAGGATTTATACTCATCAAACCCCCCCCC